>Ga0169931_10000305_pt1 | contig 80092 bp, 67 predicted proteins | sample Kivu_15m_20L_FD_129675 | JGI IMG/M metagenome (GOLD analysis project Ga0169931, IMG submission 129675) | Freshwater microbial communities from Lake Kivu, Western Province, Rwanda to study Microbial Dark Matter (Phase II) - Kivu_15m_20L... | ecosystem: Environmental > Aquatic > Freshwater > Lake... | reverse complement strand
CCGGCGTACCCACGACGCGCTCACCGAGTACTTCTGGGCCACGGCCGAAGTCGGTACCCCGGCTTGGCAATCCGCCCACACCCGCTCGCGCAGGTCCATCGAGTACGCACGCATCGAATGCTCCCAACGGGATCACTCCGTCGTACCCGAACGGAACTCGTCGCGCTACAACTTTCCCGAAACCGCTCTAGCCAAACTGCCCGAAGTGGCGGCGTGGTGGTTCGCGCTCGACACGTTCGTGCACCTTCGCAAACACTCGCGCGACTTCACGGAACGCGCTCTCAACGATGACCTGCGGGCGATTTGCGCCTTCCTCGCGCGTGCGAATGGGCGCACAGTCCTGATGCGTGTAGGAATGTGAACTGATCGGCGCGCACGCGAACGGTACGTCAGTGCTGGGCCGAAACGCTCTCGTCGGGCACGCCGCACGACGGTTCAGCCGCGCTCGGTTCGACCGACGGTTTCGGCACGGCGCTCGCGCCCGTCTGTACCGCGAGCGCTTGTTGCTGCTCGAGCGCTCGGTAGTGCGCCGTCACTGCCGCGTTGTAGGCCGCGGTGTTGTTCCACGCCTCTTCCAACTGGCGCAACTCCTCGGCAGTCGGCTGCGGAGCCGTGACGCCCGCGGGCAAACCGACGGCGCAGTAACTCTCGTAGTCCTCGTCGCGATAACTGGGGTTGGTTTCCTTGCTCATGCCGATAACTCCAACGCGGTTAACGCGGTTACGCCCGCACCCTCAGCATACTCGAAACACACGAGGTTGTAATAGTTCGGATCGGGTCCGATTCGGGTCATCCCACAGCGCGAGTAGAAGTCTTCGGATTGTGGCAAGGAGTGCAATCCGACTCGCCCACTGGCAGTGGCTCCGAAACTCATGCGAACGGCTTCGCCGAGGAGCGCAGTTCCGACTCGCGTGAACCGGGGTTCGCGGACGACGGGTTTCGCCCGGTCAAGCGGCACCCGCACGTTCCACGGTGCGATTTCAACGTAATCGAGATAGAGAACCCACGCCCCTGAAGTGAGGCGGGACGGGCGGAGAAGGTTCTCGACCGCCATGACGCCTTGGACCTGTCCTTCGCACTCGACGGTCACAAGAGTGTGCCAATCGGGTTGGCGCGCCGCCTTGTTGCGCCAGTTCCAGTGAGCGCTTTCCAGCACCTCGCCGCAGGCGCGCAGTTCGTCGGCGAGTAGTGCGCGCTCGGGTGCCCACACGCGCTCAATGGCATCGAGCGCGGCGGGCGCGTTCGGCCCACCGCGAGAAAGCGTAACGGGCGCGTACCCCGGTGGCGGAAGCCGCGTGTCGATCAACCGCGGGGGCGGATTGAAAGGGCGAGGAGTGTTGGGAAGAGAGTTCATTGGGCGCCCCTTGGTCAGCACCGCGACGGGGGCTTCACCTTCTCGTGGAGCAACTGCACGAACTGTTCGAGCAACTCGAAATACTCCGTGCAGGCGATGTCGCGCACGCGGCACTGCACGCGGCGGCGGCGCTCCAGCAGATCGACGCAGTGCTCCACCCCGAGCTTCGCGAGCGGGCCACCGGGGCCTTGCATTTCCAGCAGTTCCTGCACTTCGTCGGGCCGCAGTTCGGCGGCCCGGTCGCGGTTGCGGTCCAGCCACGCCACGAGGTCCGGCAGCGCCGCCCGCTCGTACAGGTTGCGGAGCGCCTCCTCGTCGGCCGGTGGCTTGCCGTGCATCCGCGGCAGCAACCGGTCCAGCGGCATGGTGCGCAGTTCGCTCACCGTGAGGTCCAGCGCGTTGGCGCACTGGCTCACGGTCTTGTTGCGCAGTTGGCGCTTCTGGGTGCCGTGCAGAATCTGGTGAACGGTGTGGCGGTTCAGCCCCGAAACGCGAGCGAATTCGTCTTGGTTCCAGCCTTTCTCTTCGACAAGGCGCGCGATCTTGTTGGCGAGTTCGGCTCCCGAACTCTGTGCTACCGCGTTCATCCGTGGGTCCCGTTGGGCGATTGTTCCACCAATCCTAACGTCACCGCGCGGGCGCGGTCAGTGGCTACTTGATGAGGAAACGGAAAAACCCGCGCCGATCGGGGCGCGGGTTCGGATTTTCGGGCGCGCGCCGCGGTTAGTACGGGCTGGTGCCCGCCGCCCCGGTGATCGGCGGCAACGGGGTGGGAATGCCCCGCGCTTCGGACTTGGGCTTCGGGGCGTCCTTTGCCGGTTCCTTGGGCTTCGGCATTTCCTTAGGCGGCACCATTTGGCCGGTGCCGGGCGGCGTCATGGTCGGGTGGGCGGGCACCGTCGGGTGGGCGGCGGAGTGTACCGTGCCGCCGCACGGGTCGCACGCGGGGGCGCACCCGCAGGTCTTCTTGCTGCCCAAGCGGGCCTTCAGCTTGTCGAGCAAGTTCGGGCGGTCGGCGACGCTCTTCGGGCAGGTGTCGCAGTGCGCGACCGGGGCCGGAGCGCAGCCGCAGTCGTGCGACTTGTTCTTCAAGCCCCCGAGGCGGGCCTTGATCTTGTCCAAGAGCCCGGCTTTGGGGGCGCAGCCGGCGGGCGCGCCGCAGTCGTTGCACCCGTGGCCGGTGCTGATGACGGCCGGAGCGGCCGGCGCGGCCGGCGCGGGATCGGCCCCGGCCAGCGCGGCGGACGACATGAGCAGGAACGCGGCGTTCACGGTGGTTGACTCCTTGAGCGCGGTGTGCGCGAGGGGGATTCGGGCCTTACTCGCATCGACCCCTCGCGCGCGGGTCCGTGAAATCTACGCGAGAAAATGCGCCCCCGAAATCGGCCCGCGGCGCGGTTGGGGCGCGGGTGCCGGGTGCGGCGCGCGTGCCGGCGGTGCCACCGGTACCGGCTGCGCGGGCACCGAACCCGCGCGGCACGCCTCGTGTCGCTGTTGGTAGAATCAGAATCACTTCTCCCGACTCGAGGTGCGCCCGTGCCGAAGCTCAACCAGATCAACGCCATCGTTTCCGCGCGCAAAGGCGAAGCCGAAAAGCTCATCACCGAACTGTACAAGCTCATTCAGAAGGACGCGCTGTTCGTCGGCCGCGAGCGCACCTACCGCCCGCTCGACGAGGTGAACGGGCAGAAACTGCCGCCCGAATCGCAGCGCGCGCAACAGCGGGCCGACGACCTCATCCGCCAAGCCCGCGACAAGTGGACCGAGTTGTGGAACCTCGTTCTCACGCAAGACACCGGCAACCAGAGCGCGCGGGCAGACATCGTGGTGGACGGGAAGACGATCCTCGCGCAGGTACCGGTAACGACACTGCTGTTCCTCGACAAGCAGGTGAACGACCTCGAAACGTTCGTGTCCAAACTGCCGACGCCGGACCCGGCGGAAGAGTGGACGCACGACCCGAACAGCGGTCTGCTCCGCAGCCGCGCGACCGAATCGCTGCGCACGTCGAAGGAACCGACCGTTATCGTGAAGTACGACGCCACGAAAGAGCACCCGGCGCAAACGGAACTGTTCACGAAGGACGTACCGGTCGGGACGTGGACGCAGATCGTCTACAGCGGGTGCATCCCGGCCGACCGCAAGAACGCGATCCTCGCCCGGATTCGCAAGCTGCAAGACGCGATCAAGGTGGCGAAGGAGCAAGCGAACCTGCTCGAAGTCGAGCGCCAGAAGGCCGGCGAACCGCTGCTCGCGTTCGTCTTCGGCGACTAAACAGCGAGCCACGGGGTTTATCCCCGTGGTTCTTTTGAGTGCGCAAAACCACGGGGATAAACCCCGTGGCTCGCCAAGAAGTGCCTCTCTCCCCTTGAACCTTTCGCCCGCTTCAAGCATCATTGCATTCGCACAGGCGTGCAGGCTGAGACTCAGGTTTCGGCTGAACCGCGGCGCGCGAACAAGTGCGGGTTCGACTCCCGCCCCCTCCACTTGCAACGAATGAAAAGGGAAAAATGAAAAGGGAAAAATGAAGACCACACCTCTTCGCATTGTTCCCTTTGCACTTTTCCTTTTGAACTGCTCAACGGAGGGGTAGCCCAACTGGTAGAGGCTCAGCGGCTGCTCCCCAATATCAGACTGCCACGCCGAGTTTTAGCATTCGTGCCGAGGTGTTCAATCGACTGACCGGCCACCATAACCAATAGATGCTGGTTCGATTCCAGCCCCGTCCGCTAGCCCAACTCACGGGCGGGTAGCCTAACGGCAAGGCGGTTGGCTCACAGGCTTACGGCCGGCAACCGGAAACCGTGAACACTCCCTGAGACGGCACGCCGAGAACCTTAACCGGTTTCGGAACCAGTCCCGGCCGGCGGCGAAAACCGGTCGGGACGCTTTTTTCGCGCGCGCGCATCGGGTACGATCAACTCGTCGCTCGCCCCCGCCGTTGCTGCGCTGCCATGCACAACCCTCCCCGCGCGTTCCTCGCGCTCGTTACTTGCGCGCTCGCACTCCCGGCGCTCTCCGCGAGCGACCCGGCGAAACTGCCGCCCGCGAGTTCCGCGCAGATCGACTTCGACACCGACATCAAGCCGCTGCTCGCGGCGCACTGCGTGAAGTGCCACGGGGCCGACAAGCCGAAGGGCGGGCTGCGCCTCGACTCGCGCGCCGCGGCCCTCGAAGGCGGCAACACCGGCCCCGCGCTCAAGGTGGGCAAGAGCGCCGAGAGCAAACTGATTCACGCGGTCGCGGGCCTCGACCCCGAGACCGCAATGCCGCCCGGTGACAAGCGCCTGAGTGCGGCCGAAGTGGGCAAACTCCGCGCGTGGATCGACCAAGGCGCGAAGTGGGACGGCACCATCGCGGGGCCGGCCGCGGCGAAACTCAACCACTGGTCGTTCCAACCGATCGCGCGCCCCGCGGTTCCCCCCGGCAGCGCGCACCCCATCGACGCGTTCGTGCGCGCTCGTCTTGCGAAAGAAGGGCTGAAGCCCTCGCCCGAAGCGGACCGCGCCGCGCTCGTTCGCCGCTTGTCGCTCGACCTCACCGGCCTGCCGCCCACCCCCGAAGAAGTCGATGCGTTCGTGAACGACGCTGCCGCGGACGCTTACGAAAAACTGGTGGACCGGTTGCTCGCTTCGCCGCACTACGGCGAGCGGTGGGCGCGTCACTGGCTGGACGCCGCGCGATACGCCGACAGCGACGGCTACGAGAAGGATACCGGTCGGCCGTTCGCGTGGCGGTTCCGCGACTGGGTCATTCGCGCGCTGAACGACGACGTACCGTTCGACCGCTTCACGGTCGAACAACTCGCGGGCGATTTGCTGCCGAACGCGACGACCGAACAGAAGATCGCCACCGGGTTCCACCGGAACACGCTCACCAATAAAGAGGGCGGCGTGGATCAGGAAGAGTTCCGTGTCGCGGCGGTCGTGGACCGCGTGAACACAACCGGGCAGGTGTGGCTCGGCCTCACGGTCGGGTGCGCGCAGTGCCACGATCACAAGTACGATCCACTTTCGCAGCGCGAGTTCTACCAACTGTTCGCGTTCTTCAACTCGGACCGCGAAGCGGACATCGCCGCGCCGCTGCCGGGCGAAGCCGAACGGCTCAAGAAAGAGCAGGCCGCGTTCGACGCCGAACTTGCGAAGCTCAAAGCGGCCGTCGAAAAAGCGAAGGCCGACAAAGTGCTGGCCGCGGAACTGAAGAAGTTGGAAGCCGCGCTTGTTGCACACCAGAAGAAGGCACCGAGCGCGACGAAGGCCATGACCATCGCGGCCGGCCCGTCGCGCGCGACCAACGTGATGATTCGCGGCGACTTCTTGCGCAAGGGCGTCGAGGTGAAACCCGGTACGCCGGCGGTGCTACCGAAGGCGACCGGCGCGACGCGGCTCGAACTCGCGCGCTGGCTCGTGAGCGCCGAGAATCCGCTGACCGCGCGCGTCACGGCGAACTGGGTGTGGGCGAAGTTCTTCGGGCGCGGGTTGGTGAGCACACCGGAAGACCTCGGCCTTCAAGGCGCGAAACCGAGCCACCCGGAGTTGCTCGATTGGCTCGCGCACGCGCTCCGCGACGGCGGTTGGTCGCTGAAGAAGTTCCACAAGCTGATCGTCACGAGCGCGACTTATAAGCAATCGAGCGCGGTATCTGCCGAAGCGCTGAAGCGCGACCCGTTGAACGTGCTGCTCGCGCGACAGCAGCGCATGCGCCTCGAAGCCGAACTGATGCGCGACTCGGCGCTCGCCGCCAGCGGGTTGCTGAACCGCGCCGTCGGCGGGCCGTCGATCCGCCCGCCGCAGCCGCCGGGCATTTCGGAACTGACCTACGCGAACAGCGCGCGATGGGTGGAAAGCACCGGCCCGGAGCGCTACAAGCGCGGCCTTTACATCTGGTTCCAGCGCACCAGCCCGTACCCGCTGCTGACCACCTTCGACGCCCCGGATTCGAACGTGTGTACCGTGCGCCGCGAGCGCTCGAACACTCCTTTGCAAGCGCTCACGCTGCTCAACGATTCGGTGTTCGTGGAAGCGGCGCAATCGCTCGCCAAGCGCGTGCAACTCGACGCAACCGCGAAGACGGCCGACGAGCGCGTCTCGCGCGCGTTCCGGCACGCACTCGGCCGCGCCCCGGCGCCGGCGGAAACCGAGCGGCTCGCGAAGCTGCTCGCGCAGTTCCGCAAACTCGCCGAAGCCGACCCGAAAGAAGCCGCGAAGTTGCCCGGCCCGCACGCGCCGCCCGGCGTGCCCGCGCCGGAAGCCGCGGCGTGGGTGGCGCTGTGCCGCACCCTGCTGAACCTCGACGAATTCGTAACCCGCGAGTGAGGCCGTTCGCGCGATGCTCCTGCTGCCCTCAGAGACCATCAACGGATTCTTCGCCGCCGCCGGTGAGCGGTTCGCAGAGGGAACCGCCTTGATGGAGCGCGGGCACGGTGGCGGTGCGATTTACCTGTTCGGATACGTTGCCGAGTTGGTGCTGAAGGCCGCCGCTTACCGCCAATTCGGGTACGGGGTCGCAACCGCGATCAAAGCAGAGGACCGAAAAGCGGTCGAAGACCTGATGAAGCAAGAGTCTTTGGCCCCGAAAGGCCCGCACGACATCTTGAAATGGGCCAAGTGGCTGGTACTCAAGTGCGGATCGTTGACGGGAACCGCGTACACGCAAGAGTTCGGCATCGCGGTCGAGACCCGCGCCGACCTGATTGATCGTTGGTGGTCGCCGAGCCTCCGTTATCATGTAGTGCGCGTGGCCCTCTTGGACACGTTGGTGGTGCAGAGCGCCGCACGGTGGTTTCTTGACGAGTCCGACCATTTGTGAGGGCCGACCATGCCCGTGATCCGAATCGACGAGGTGCTGCCGGCGCAGTTCCACAATCAACTCGTCGCGCGCCTCGCAATCGAACTGAGCGCTCGCTCGGAAGCGCACGCGCGCGGCGAACCGCTCGTTGTCGAGAACCCGATTCGGCCGACCGACCGGTTCTTCGCCGTCGTCGTTTGGTCCGACTGGGAAGACGTGCCGTGGGGGGCGCGCACGAACCTCATTCTCGATGCGTACCGCAAGGCCGATCTGGAACGCCCGGACGCCGCGCCGCGCGCGCCGTTCCTCGCCACCGCAAACGGCCTCACGTGGGACGAAGCCGACGAAACGGGCTTCTTCAAGTACGGCGTCTTCCCGTACCAAACGGCCCCGAACGACGCCGTTACGCGCGCGATGATCGACGCCGGGGCTTACGAAACCCGCGACGGCCCGCGGTTGCGGTTCCTCGACCGGGCCAGTTCGCGCAAAGCCCTCGAACAGTTGCAGACGCTGTTACCGTCGGTGAAATGGGTCGAACAGCGCATCGTGCGTTCGGAAGACTAACGCCTCCCGCGAGTGATCCCGATGAACGAGTTGTTTGTCGCGTGGGTGCAGAACCCGACGCCCGAAACCTTCGGGGCGCTCCGCGCGTACATCGTCGCGCAGTCGAGCTACGATGGCTATTCGCGCGACCTCGACGACATGGACGACGCGTTCCAGCAGAAGCGGTACGAGGACGTGCGCCGAACGTTCGGCTCGACCATGCCGAACCTGCTGCTCAGCCCGGCGGCACACATGCTGGTGAGCATGTCGCTGCGCGAAGACGGGCACTCCGAAGCCGCCGAGATGGAGCGCTTCATCTGCTTCCGGTGCATGGAAGCGCTTCAGGCGTCCGGCGACGGCACGAAGGAGCAACCGTACCTCGTGCTGCGGACGACCGACGAATACGACCTCATGGGCGCGCTCGGCAAAGAGTTGGCGAGTCAGCACCTCGTTCACGACGGCCCGCGGCACTACGACCGCATGGTCTGTACCGACGGCTCCGAACTGTGGTTCGACATTACCGAGATGATGGACGCGATGGCCCGGCGGCTCCAAGGTTGAGGTTCACCATGCACCCCACGCGCGAAGCGCTCCTGCGGTCCCGCCGCGACTTCCTCACCACCAGCGCCAACGGCGTCGGCCTCGTCGCGCTCGCGTCGCTGCTGCAAGGCGACGGCGCGCTGCGCGCCGCGGGCGCGCCCAACCCGCTCGCGCCCAAAGCGCCGCATTTCGCCCCGAAAGCGAAGAACTGCATCTGCATTTACCTCGAAGGCGCCCCGAGTCAGATCGACTTGTTCGACCCGAAGCCCAAGCTGAACGAACTGCACGGGCAGAAGCTCCCGGACTCGCTCACGAAGAACGTGCGATTCGCGTTCCTCCAAAAGGACACCGCGACCGTGCTCGGGTGCAAGCGCAAGTTCGCGAAGCACGGGCAGTGCGGCATGGAACTGTCGGACCTGCTCCCGCGGCTCGGCACCGTCGCCGACGACATTTGTCTGATTCGCTCGATGCACACGGAGGCGTTCAACCACCACCCCGGCCAACTGCTGATGAACACCGGGAGCACGATGTTCGGCCGACCGAGTATGGGCAGTTGGCTCACCTACGGGTTGGGAAGCGAGTCGAAGAACCTACCGGGTTACGTGGTGCTGAACGCCGGCCGCGGCACGAGCGGCGGCACATCCAACTGGGGCAGCGGGTTCCTGCCGAGTACGTTCGCGGGCGTGCTGTTCCGGAATCAGGGCGAACCGGTACTCAACCTGAACAACCCCGCGGGCCTTTCCGCTGCGATGCAGGGCGCGACGGTGGAAGCCGTGCGCGACCTGAACGGCATCCGGCACGCGGCCATCGGCGACCCGGAAATCGCGGCGCGCATTTCCGCTTACGAACTCGCGTACCGGATGCAGAGCGCCGCCCCCGAACTCATCGACCTCTCGAAAGAAGACAAGAAAACGCTGGACGAATACGGCCTCGACCGGCCGGAACCGGACCTCAAAGCGGCCCGCGGCGGCGGGAAAGGGCAGTTCCGCGCGTTCGCGGCGAACTGTCTTCTCGCGCGCCGAATGGTCGAACGCGGGGTGCGGTTCGTGTCACTGTTCCACGCCTCGTGGGACCACCACTCGAACCTCGACAACGAGTTACCGCACAACTGCCTGATGGCCGACCAACCGGTCGCGGCGCTCATCACCGATCTCAAGCGCCGCGGGTTGCTCGATAGCACGCTGGTGCTGTGGCTGAGCGAATTCGGGCGCACACCGCTCGGCGAGAACCGCGGCGGCAGCCCGAACGTGACCGGTCGCGACCACCACCCGTTCTGCTTTTCGATCTGGGCCGCGGGCGGCGGCATTAAGGGCGGGCAAGTGATCGGCAAGACCGACGAGATCGGCTGGAACGTGGTCGAAGACCCGATCCACATTAACGACCTGCACGCGACAGTCCTGCACCTGTTCGGCATGGATCACACGAAGCTGACGTACCGGTTCCAAGGCCGCGACTTCCGCCTCACGGACGTGGCCGGGAAAGTGGTGAAGAAACTGCTCGCGTGAGCGCGCCAACCGCAACCGTAGAGCAACGCGAGCCGAAGTTGTCGTTGCCCTCTCCCCTTGCGGGAGAGGGTGGCGGCGCTTCGCCGACGGGTGAGGGTGAGCTGAACCACAGATTGAGCTTCCTTAAATCGGTGTTGGGTTGTTCGCCCCTCACCCGGCCTCGCAAAGCCTCGGCCACCCTCTCCCACGCTCCGCGGGGAGAGGGCATGAAGAAGAGACCCTCCCGCACTGAACTTCCTATGCGCACCCTCCTGCTTCTCGCGTTCGCTCTCGCGCCGTCTGCGGTGCGCGCCGCGGACGGTCTCGCGGTGTTCCCTTCGGCCGTCGCGCTGAACGCGGCCGACGACCGGCAGCAACTCGTCGTTACCGAAACGAAGGGCGGCACGAGTACCGACCGCACGCACGGTGCGATTTTCACCAACAGCGCACCGAAGGTGGTAGACGTGCGGAACGGTGTGGTGGTGCCGCTGAGCGACGGCGAAGCGACGCTGACCGTCTCCGCGAACGGCCTCAGCGCGACCGTGCGCGTGACCGTGCGGAACTCTGCGCGCGACGCGGCGGTCACGTTCGAGCGGGACATTCAGCCGATCCTCACACGCTACGGCTGCAACGCCGGGCCGTGCCACGGGAAAGCCCGCGGGCAGAACGGCTTCCAACTGTCACTGCTCGCATACGACAACGAGTTCGACTACGCGGCGCTCGTGACCGAGGCGCGCGGCCGGCGCGTGTTCCCCGCGGCCCCGGCGCAGAGTTTGTTGCTGCGCAAGGCGAGCGGGCAGGTGCCGCACGGGGGTGGAAAGAAGCTGCCCGAAACCGACCCGAACTTCCGCACGCTGCTGAAGTGGATCAGCGACGGCACCCCGCGAACATCGGACACCGCGCCGAAGGTGGAACGGCTCAGCGTGTTCCCCGAATCGCGGTTGCTCGCGCTCAAGGGCACACAGCAACTCGCGGTCACGGCACACTATTCGGACGGCACCAACCGCGACGTGACGCACCTCGCGCAGTTCAGCAGCAGCGAAAGCGTGTACGCAGCGGTCGATGCCGCGGGCCGCGTGACCGCCGCGCCGATTCCGGGCGAAGCCGCGATCATGGCCCGGTTCGCCGAGAAGTTCGCCGTGAGCACGATCCTCGTTCCGCTGCCGACGCCGGTCGAGGCCGCGGTGTACGAGAAACTCCCGAAGCACAACTTCATCGACGGGCACGTGTGGGCGAAGCTCAATCAACTGAACGTGACGCCCTCGGAGCTATCAACCGACGTGCAGTTCCACCGGCGCGCGTTCCTCGACATCATCGGCCGGCTACCCACACCGGACGAAACGCGCACCTTCCTAACCAGCAAGGACGAGAAGAAGCGGGAGAAGCTGATTGATGCGCTGTTGGAACGCCCGGAGTACGCGGACTTCTGGGCGACGAAGTGGAACGATTTGTTGCGGCCCAACCCGTACCACACGGGCATGAAGGCGACCTACAACTTCGACCAGTGGATCCGCCGCAGTTTCCGCGAGAACAAGCCCTACGACCAGTTCGTGCGCGAGATCGTGACCGCGAACGGCAGCACCTTCACGAACGGGGCCGCGGTGTTCTACCGCAACCGCCGCGAGCCGGACGAACTCACGACCATGGTGAGCCAACTGTTCCTCGGCGTGCGACTCGATTGCGCGAAGTGCCACCACCACCCGTTCGAAGTGTGGGGCCAAGACGACTTCTACAGCTTCGCCGCGTTCTTCGGCCGCATCGGGCGCAAGGGCACTGGCATCTCTGCCCCGATCAGCGGCGGCGAAGAGGCGATCCACCTCGGCACCGGCACCGGCGGGCGGCGCAACGGGAGCGCCGTGAAGCACCCGCTCACCGGCAAGGAGATGACACCGACGCCGCTGCTCGGCAAACCGCTAGACATTGAACCGGAGAGCGACCCGCGCGCGGTACTTGCGGATTGGATCACGCACCCGAAGAACCCGTACTTCGCGAAGGTGATGGCGAACCGCGTGTGGGCCGACCTGATGGGCCGCGGGATCGTGGACCCGGTGGACGACCTGCGCGCGACCAACCCGCCGAGCAACCCGGAGTTGCTCGACGCGCTCGCGAGCCACTTCCGCGACCAGAAGTTCGACATCAAGAAGCTGATTCGCGCGATCTGCCTGAGCCGCGCGTATCAGCTCTCAACGACACCGAACGAGCGCAACGCGAGCGACCTGCGCAACTATTCGCGGCACTACCGGCAGCGGTTGCGCGCCGAAGTGCTGCTCGACATGGTCAGCGACGTGAGCGGCACGCCGGAGCGCTTTGAAGCGATGCCGCCCGGTTCGCGCGCGGTGGAAGTGTGGACCGTGCGCAGCGGCTCGGTGTTCCTCGACAGCTTCGGCCGCCCGGACCCGAACCAAGACCCGCCGTGCGAGCGCACCTCAGAAACGACCGTCGTTCAGGCGCTCCACCTGATGAACAGCCCCGCCCTGCACCGCAAGGTGACGAGCGACACCGGGCGCTGCGCCGAACTCGCGAAGGGACCGAAGAGCGCCGGGGAGTTGGTGGAAGAAGTGTACCTGCTCGCGTACAGCCGGTTCCCGACCGCCGCCGAGCGCGCCGCGGGCGCGAAGCGCTACGAGAAGCCCGGCGCGACGCGCAAGAGTGCGACCGAAGACCTACTCTGGGCGCTCATCAACACGCCCGAGTTCGTGTTCAACGACTGAACCGACAGCGCGGGCGAACGGGCGTCTCGGTGCGCTCACTTCTTGAGCGCGCCGGACTTCATCAGTTTGTCGAGTTCGAGTTTGATTTCCCTCGTCCCCGCGGCCTTTACGATGGCTTCGCCGCCCTTGTCCAGCAGTTGCTTTTCGAGGTCCGGCATCAGCTTCTTGATGAGGTCGATGACCAACCCGCTCACCTTCTCCGCGGCCTCACCGTCCAGCCCCGCGGTGTGGTCGATCACGAGCTTGTCGTAGAAGAGCTTCGCTTCGGTGGTGGTGATCGTCAGCATCAGGTCCGGGACGAACGAGCCGGGCTTCGGCACCGTCTTCTGCACCACGTGCGCCTTCAGTTGCACGGCGGTCTTGCAGTGGCCGCGCGTCTCGCCGCTGTAGAGCTGACGGCCGCGCACCCACATCTGCTGTTCCATGCGGAAGTCGATGTCCAGCGCGACCGTCACGGTCACGTTCATCTTGTCCGGGGCCGGGCGCACCATTTCGGTGAACCCGATGGCGAGCGTCTTCTCCGGGTCGCGCGCGCTCACGGTGAACCGCCGCCACAGCCCGTCGTTGAACAGCTCGCGGGGCAACTCCGGCGCGACGCGGTTCGGGTTGCGCAGCATCACGCGCCCGACCGCGAACTCTTTCTGGTGGCCCCAGCCGTCGTTCGATTTCACCAGCGGTGTCGGCAGGTTCTTCAGCGCTTGCTCGCGCATCAGCTTCGCAATGGCGACGGCGTCTTCGGGCTTCGGTTGCGGCACGTCCTTCGGTGCCTTCAACGGAATCGCGCTCTTCGGCGGCAACGGGAGCGGAACCGGGTCCGGCTCCGGCGGCTGCGCGAGGGCCGGCGCGACACACAGCACAAACAGAAGCCCGGCGGAAGTACGCATATCACCCTCCGAAACGGGGCGTCCGACCCCGCGACCAGTGTACGCACAAACCGCGCCGAGGGAAACCGCTGTTACGCGCCGGCCGCGGCGCGCAACAAGCGGTCGCGCACCCCGGCCCATTCCGGCGCGTCCGGCGGCAGCTCGATAACGATGCGATCCCAACCTTCGGCGTCGAGCGCGTGCAGCGTCGCGTACAGGTCGCTCGCGTAGCCCTCGGGATCGTTCGGAATGAACCGGTAGTCGTAAATCAGATCGAACCCGACCGAAATCACACGCAGCCCCATTTCCTTCAGCCGCCGGTGTTCAGTGTCCGGGTCTTCGCTCAACACCAGCGGCGTGCGCGGGCTGTAGTGCCGCGCCATCTGCCCGGGCGAACGCGCGACACCCTCCGCACTTGCGCCAAGCTCCACGTGACCGACAACTTGCGCGATCTCCGGCGCGGAAATTAGCCCCGGGCGCAACACCCTTGGCACGCTACCGGTTACGTCCACCACGGTCGATTCGATGCCGCCGGAACACGGCCCGCCGTCCAACACGAAGTCGATTCGCCCGTTGAGGCTCTTAACGACGTGTTCGGCGCGGGTGGGCGACAGTTCGGTGCTGCGGTTCGCACTCGGGGCCGCGACCGGGACGCCGGCGGCTTCGATCAGCGCGCGCGCGACCGGGTGGTTCGGGCACCGCACCGCGACCGTGTTTCCGCCCGCGGTCACGATTTCGGGAACCGCGGCGCTCTTCGGCACGACCAACGTGAGCGGCCCCGGCCAAAACCGCTCCGCGAGCCGCGCCGCCGTCGCCGGCCATTCGGCGCACACGTTTTGTACGTCTGAGGCGCGCGCGACGTGAACGATCACCGGGTTCGTCGCCGGTCGGCCCTTCGCCTCGAACACGCGGGCCACGGCCGCGGCGTCGAGCGCGTTCGCGCCGAGGCCGTACACCGTTTCGGTGGGGAACGCGACCAACCCGCCGGCGCGCAGCACTTCCGCCGCCGCGCGAATCGCGCTCGGTTCGGAGCAATCGGCCGGTCGCACCACGGTCTCCAAGGCGTCGCTATCCCGCGCGGAATCTGGTACAACACATGATACGCACCCGCAGTTCCCCCGCCGCGAGGGGTTCCGACATGTCCGCTCAACCGCCCGCCGCCGGCCCGGTCCCCGTTCCGACCACGGACCAGCGGGTGATCGCCCAACAGAGCTTCAACCGCGCCAAAGAGCTCGCGGCCGAGGGCGGCTACGACTACGCCATCCAGTTGCTGCTCACCTGCTGCAAGTTGGACCCGGCGAACTTCTTCTACCGACAGAAGTTGCGCGAGACGCAGAAGGCGAAGTTCGGCAACAACCTGCGCGGCAGCCGGTTCGCGTTCCTCACGACCCCGCGGTGGAAAGCCAAGCTGAAGGTCGCGAAGCGCAACCGCGAGTACCTGAAGGCGCTCGAACTCGGCGAGCAGGTGCTGTGCCGCAACCCGTGGGACATGGGCACGCAGATGGACATGGCCGAGGCGTTCGACGCGCTCGGGCTGTCCGACCTCGCGGTGTACTCGCTCGATCAGGCGCGCCAGAAGTTCCCGAAGGACGCGACCCTGAACCGCGCGCTCGCGCGCCTGTTCGAGAAGCGCGGCGACTTCCAAAAGGCGATGGTGCTGTGGCAACTGGTGCGCGAGAGCGCCCCCCGCGACGTGGAAGCGCAGCACAAGGCGAAGGACTTGGCCGCCGACCTCACCATCCAAAAGGGCCAATACGAGAAAGTCGCCGAGGGTACCAAAGAGTCGCCGGTGTTCGGCAAGATCGAATCGCGCGAGGCCGACAAGAAGGACAAACTGGCGCGCGAGGCCGAACCGCTGCTGAAGCGCATCGAGGCCGACCCGACCGAACCGGCGCTGTACCTGCAACTCGCCAGCGTGTACCGGCGCAACGGCCAAGAGGACCGCGCGCGCGACGTACTGCAGCGCGCGCTCGGCCCCACCGGGAGTGCCTTCGCCATCCAAGTGGAACTGATGCAGTTGGACCTCGCCCCGCTGCGCAAAAACTTGGAACTGGCCGAGTCGCGGGTGAAGGCCGTGCGCGAGAAGCGCCGCGGACCCGCGGCCGAGGGCGACACCGACAGCGAGGGGGCCGAAGAACTGACCGAAGCCGAACTCGTCGCGCTGCGCGACAAGCTCCGCGCCGAGGTGAACGCCCGCGAGATCGAACTGTTCCGCGCGAAGGCCGACCGGTTCCCCAACGAGGGCGCGCACCGCATCGAACTCGGCACGCGGCTGCTGAAAGCCGACCGCACCGACGAGGCCATCGCCGAACTGCAACTCGCCCGCCGCGACGAAAAGTTGAAGTGGCGCGCCGCGCTGATGCTCGGCATGTGCTTCAAGAAGCGGAACAACTGGCGGCTCGCGCAGCGGAACTTCGAGGAAGCGCTCGCCGCGCTCCCGGAGGGCGAAGACGGCGGGCGCAAGGAACTGCTCTACCAACTGGCACTCGGCGCGGCCGAGAACGGCGACCTGCCCCGCGCTATCGACCTCGGCCACGAACTCGCGAACCTCGACTTCGGCTTCAAGAACATCGGCAAGCTGCTCGACGAATGGAACGACCGCGTGCAGAGCGCCTAGCGGGCGCGCCCCGCGCGCCCTTACTGCGGCACCTTGCCGCCGTAGCACTCGGCCGCGGCGCGGTAGTTCTTCTGCACTTCGTACGCCTTCCCCATGAGCGCCAACACGTCGGCGCGCGGCGCCTCGGGCCGGGCGGCGAGCGCGCGGCACCGGCGCACGCACTCCGCGGCGCGCCCGTCTCGCAGTTCGAGGTCCGCGAGGCGCAGCTCGGCCCGCGGCCCCAGCCCTTTCGGATCGAGCACCGCCACGGCGAGCAGCCGCTGGCGCGCCGCCGGGGCGTCGCCCGCCAGTGCGTACCACTCGCCGGCGTCGAAGGTCATGCGCACCACCAGTGGCCCGCGGTGCCCGTCGCTCATCGAGTCGTAGAGCGCCGCGGCGCGCTCCGGGCGGTCCAGTTCGCGGTAGAACCCGCCGAACAGGAACGCGCCCGCCGGGCCGAGCGCGCGCCCGTCGCCGCACCGGGCCAGCGCGTCGAGCACCGCGGCCTTGCGGCTCGGGGTGGGCGCGCGGCGGTAGCGGAACAGGGCCTCGTACGCGGCCAGTAGCAGCGCGTGGTCCTCGCGCGCCGCGACGCGCGTGTCGAACAGCAGGTCGCTGGCCGCCGCGGTCTTGCCGTCGAGCAGTTCGCACGTCGCCAGCGCGAGCAGCGCCGCGGACGCCACCTCTTTCGTGTTCGCGCTGCGGGCGAGGGCGAGGGCGCGGCGCGCCTCGGCGTAGTTGGCGGTGTCGAGGTGCGCGCGCGCCAGCCACCACCACGCGTAGTCGACCCAGTGGGTGCGCGGCGCGCGGTCGATCAGGTCGTTGAACCGGCTGCGGGCGAAGGCGAAACTGCCCGCGCGCAGCTCGAGCAGGCCGACGTTGTAGGTCGCGTGGACCACTTCCGGGGCCGACAGCCCGGCTTCGATGGCCTTCTGGTACGCCGCGCGCGCCTCGCCGGCGCGGCCCTCTTGGGCGAGCAGGTTGGCGTGCCACACGCGCGCCGCCAGTTCCAGCGGGTGCGGGGGCTTCTCGCCGTCCGACAGGGCGAGGACGCGCGCGAACCCCGCGAGCACCGCGCCGCGGTCCGGGGCCACCGACTCGCCCTTCCACACCACCAGAGCGCCGTCGTCCAGTGCCGCGGCGCACCCGAACCGGCCCACCAGCGCGCGCAGGAAGTCGGCGAGCGCCGCGCCGCGCACGTTCACCGCGGCCGGTTCCTTCGAGAGCGCCGCGACGGTCGCGGCGTCCGCGGTCAGGGGCACCTTGAGCGCTCCGGCGAGGGCCCGCAGCACGTCGATCGGCGCGCGCTCGGCCAGTTGCGCCGTCACCTCGAACCCGCCGGGCGCGGCCGGCGCGCGGCGCGCCTCGAACTCGTTCGCCACAACCGCCGCCGAGCGCGCCGGACCGCTGGCGGGCACCAGCCACTCGTGATACCGGTCGACAGGCGGCGCGAGCGAGGGCCACGCGAGCGCGTCCGCGTCGAACGGGTCCAGCGGGCGCACCGGGGCGCGGAGCGCGTCGAACCGCGCGCGCAGGAACAGGCACTCTTCGGCGACGCGCGCGCCCGCGCACTCCGGGTGGCCGCTCCGCAGGTACGCGCGGTGGAGCAGCGCTTCGGCCTTCTGAAGGTCGCCACCGGCGCACGCGCACCGGGCCTGCCCGAGTACGGCGCGCGCCCACGCCGCCACGTCGCCCTCCGGCGGTTCGGCCAGTTTGAACGCGGCCGTCGCGCGGCTCAGGTGCCCCAGCGCTTCCCAACAGAGCGCCTCGCGGTACGCCAGCGCGCGGCGATCGGCCGGCGCGCCGCCGGTCGCGTCGCGGCACAACTGGAGGGCGTCGGCGTAACAGCCCGCGCGAACGAGCGTGTCGATGGCTTCGAGGTCGCCGGGGCGCAGCGGTTCGGGAACCGTTACCTTCGGCTTCTCGACCACCGGTTCGGGTTCGGGCTTGGGCTTCAGCAACACGCTCGCGGTGCCGGCCGCGGCGGCGAGCACCACCGGCAGCAGGAACCAGACGGCGCCCGGCGCGCGGCGCGGGGGCAGCGGCGGGGGCACCGCGACGGCCACGGCCTGTGCCGCGGCGGCGTCGGCCAGTGCGAATTCGCGCTCGGCCTCGGCCTGCGCGGCCTCCCACGCGGCAACTTGTTCCGGGGTCAGCGGCGGGGGTTCGGAAATCGAGCTCATGTGTGGCCCCTGCGAAATGGCCTCGCCAGCGCGAAGCACCGACAGTTAGAATCGGTGCCGGTGAAATCCGGTTTGCCCGCGCGAAAAAGCGGTGCAACTTTTCCGTCACTTCACCGAAGATAAGTTTGGGCGGGGAATACATCCTCGCTGATACCTGAAAGCAGGCGGGCCATGCGAATCGAACCGACCTCAACGCCGCCGGTCTTGTCCGGCGTTGTTTCCGCCGCGTCGCGCGCGCCGAGCAAATCCGCCGAAGCCGCCGAACCCGCGGCCCCGGCCGCCGAAGCCGGCGCGTTCGCGCTCTCGGGCGACCTGACCGCGCTCCTCGCTCAAGTGGCGCAGTTGCCCGAAGTGCGAGCAAACGTAATCGAGTCCGTCGCGGCCCAACTCGACGCCGGCGTGTACCTGACGCCCGACACCGCCGCCGACGCGGCGAAGGCGCTACTCGACTCCCCCGACGCGCGCTAGCGCTCGGAACCCCCACACCGCACGCGGCCCGGCGCACTCGCGCCGGGCCGCTCGTTCTTTTTCCACGCAAATCCCGCTCCGGTGTCCCGATAACTCCGTCTGTCGCACGCGCCGTGCGCCACTCACGGAGAGACTGTTATGGACATCACGGCTCTGGTCGTAGACGACTCCCGCGTGATGCGGAACATGGTCATGCAGGCCATTCAAAAGGCCCGCCTCGGCAACTTCACTTTCATCGAAGCCGGGGACGGGGCCGAAGCGCTCACCAAATTCGATCCGAAGGCGATCGACATCTGCTTCGTCGACTGGAACATGCCGACGATGACCGGCGTCGAATTCGTGAAGAAGGCGCGCGCCTCCGGGATCGCGTTCGACGTGCCGATGGTGATGGTGACGAGCGAGCGGGCCGTGTCGAAGATCGAAGAGGCGCTGAACGAGGTGGGGGCCGACGCCTACATCTGCAAGCCGTTCACGCCCGAAGAGATGCAACTCAAGCTCCAGAAGGTGCTGCGCAAGGTGGAACAGCGCAAGCAACCCGAGGGCGCGCCGGCGGGCGGGTTCTTCTCGGGGCTCTTCAACTGACCCGCTGCGACGGGCACACCTTCACCCACACCCGGATTCACACATGTTGATGCAGGCACCTCCGACACCCTCGACCGCGTTCCCACCGGTACTCAGTAGCGTCGTGCGCGACGCCGCCGTCGCGTTCTTCGGCTCGTACTGCGGGATGGAACCGTGCGAGCAAGCCGACGCCCCGGCCGAAAAGTCCGGCCCGGGCATCATGGGCGTGATCTCGTTCTTCGGCGACCCGGTCTGGTCGCTCTCGCTCGTGCTCCCGGAGGCGACCGCGGCCGCCGCGAGCAAATCGTTCACCGGCATGGACATCCCGTTCGACAGCCCGGACATGGGCGACCTCGTCGGCGAAATGGCGAACGTGATGGCCGGCGACATTGTGGCCCGGCTCGACGCCGAGGGCATCACGGCGCAAATGTCGCTGCCCACCGTGGCCCGCGGGCACGACGTGGAACTGCTCGCGCCGGCCAACGCGTGTACCGCGCGCATCAAGTTCGTTAGCCCCACCGGGGACTTCTGGTTCCGGCTGATTAAGGCGCTCGACCGGTTGCCCGGCGCGCGCCGCCCCGGGGCCTGAACCGGCGGTCCACGTCCGAACCACAGCCACCGGCCGCCGCGCACCGCGCAGCGGCCGGTGCGCGTTTGCGCGCCCTCTGTGGCCCGTCGCCACTGCTGGTGCCACCCCGAGCAGCTTTGCCCCCGCACCAAGTGAGGCGGCCTCTTGCTCTGTTGAAATGAGGTCACTTACTCTTGTGGCCCCGGCCAGAGGCCGGGCCACAAGAATTGCACGGAAGAGCCCGCGGTTCAACAGCGCAACGGCCAATCACACTCGGCTACTGCGATTTCCGTTGCGTTCGGTGCGCCAACTTTCATTCCCGAGTGTTGGCTCGGGCTGCGCTCTGGGCGCAGATTTCGTACGCCCGACGCAAAACGGACATTTTCGTCTCAATTACCCCGTTCGCGTGCAACTCTCCGTTTGGTGACACGATGATTCCGGCACCGCGTGATTCCCGTTCACGCCCCAGCGGACATTAGCAATGATCGAGCTCGACCCCTCGGTTCGCGACTTCCTCACCGAAAGCGCCGAAAACCTCGACCAACTGGACCGGGATTTCGTCGCGCTCGAACAAGCGCCCGGCGATCACGCCCGGTTGGGGAGCGTTTTCCGGACGATCCACACGATCAAGGGGACGTGCGGGTTCTTCGGGTTTTCCAAACTCGAGGGTCTGACCCACGTCGGCGAAAACCTGTTGTCGCGGTTGCGGGACGGCGAGTTGACCCTCACGACCGAATCGACCACCGCCCTGTTGCACATGGTGGACGCGGTGCGCGAGATGCTCGCTCACATCGAGCACACCGGGACCGAAGGCGCGGGCGACTATTCGCCGCTCGTGGCGCGCCTGTCCGATCTGTGCGGCCAATCCCAAAGCGCGGTGACGCAGTTGCTCGACTCCGCGGCGGTCCTCGCCGGGTTGGAGCAGCCGACGGAGAACACGTGCGCCGCGGACACTGCGGCCCTGTTCTCGGCGCTGAAGCAACTCGCCGGAGACGGGTCGCCGACCGGCGAACTGGTGCAACGTGCCGACGCGCCGGCGGCAAGTGCTCCGGCGGCAAGTGCTCCGGCGGCAAGCGCTCCGGCGGCGAGCGCAACTCGCGCGACACCTGTGCGTTCGGACCAGTCCGGCGCGCGAACGAGCGGATCGACGTACACGGCGGGGCCGGCACTCTCCTCGGACAGTTCCGAAGGGAACGTGCGGGTCGGCATCGCGCTCCTCGATCGGCTCATGACGCTCGTCGGCGAGTTGGTACTCGCCCGGAACCAGATTCTGCAAGCCCCGCTCGTGCGCAAGGACACCACGCTCGCCCGCACCACGCAGCGGCTGAACCTCATCACCACCGAGCTCCAAGAGGGGGTGATGAAAACCCGGATGCAGCCGATCGCGACCGTGTGCGGCCGGTTCGTTCGGGTGGTGCGCGACCTGTCGGCCCAGTGCGGCAAGCAGGTGCGACTGGAAATGGAAGGGCAGGACACCGAACTGGACCGCACGCTCGTGGAGGCGATCAAGGACCCGCTCACGCACGTGATCCGCAACGCCATCGACCACGGGATCGAGGCCCCGCACGTGCGCACCGCCGCGGGCAAAGCGCCGGAGGGCCGGCTGCTGCTCCGCGCGTTCCACGAGAGCGGGCAAGTGAACATCGACATCTCGGACGACGGCGGCGGCATCGACCCGGTGCGGGTGCGCGACAAGGCGCTCGAGCGCGGGCTGATCGACCCGGCCGCCGCGGCCCGCATGTCGGAGCGCGACCTCATCCAGCTCGTGTTCCTGCCGGGGTTCTCCACCGCCGAAAAGGTGAGCAACATCTCCGGGCGCGGCGTCGGCATGGACGTGGTCCGCACGAACATCGAGAAGATCGGCGGAACGGTCGAACTGACCAGCCGCCAAGGCGCGGGCACCTCGCTCCGCATCAAAATTCCGCTGACGCTCGCGATCATCCCGGCGCTGGTCGTGACCGCGTCCGGCGAGCGGTACTGCATCCCGCAGGTGAACCTGTTGGAGCTCGTGCGGCTGAACGGGGACGGCGCGCGGCGGCGCATCGAAACGGTCCACTCGGCCCCGGTGTACCGGCTCCGCGACCGGCTCCTGCCGCTGGTCGATCTCGGCCAGAAGTTGCACCGCCGCGCGTCGCTCGGCGCGCGGGACGAGGTGAACATCGTGGTGCTCCAAGCGGACCAGCGCCCGTTCGGGCTGGTGGTGGACGGGGTGAACGACACGGAAGAGATCGTGGTGAAGCCGCTCGCCAAGCCGCTCAAGAGCGTGCCCGTGTTCGCGGGCGCGACCATCATGGGCGACGGCCGCGTGTCGCTCATCTTGGACGTGCTCGGCCTCGCAAAAGAAGCCTCGGTCCTGTCGGCCGGGCGCGAGCCGCACCCCGGCACCCTCAGCAAGGGCGACGGCAAGAGCGGGGGGCAAATGTGCCACCTGCTCCTCGCCGGGGCCGGCGGGCGGCGGGTGGCGATCCCGCTCGATTGCGTCTCCCGGCTGGAAGAACTGCCGGTGTCCGGCATCGAGAACGCCGACGGCCAAGAGGTGATCCAGTACCGCGGGCGCATCATGCCGTTGATCCGGTTGGGCGAGGTCCTCGGGTGCCCGACGGCGGCGCACCCGGACGAACTGCAAGTGGTGGTGTACACGGCCCGCGGGCGCAGCGTCGGCCTCGTGGTGGACGTGGTGCACGACATCGCCGAGGTGGCGCTCGAACTGACCGCGCCGGGGCGGCGCTCGGGCGTGCTCGGCTCCGGCGTCGTTCAGGGGCGCGTCACCGATTTGCTAGACCTGCCCGAAATTGTTCGACTCGCGGTCCCCGAAATGGCGGAGGTCGGTGCGGCATGAGTACCACACACGCGAACAGCGAGCGGGGCCAATTGTGTACGTTCGTCCTCGCCGGGCACGCCTTCGGGGTGCCGGTGGGGCGCGTCCAAGAGGTGATCCGCCACCAAGCGATGACGCAAGTGCCGCTCGCACCGCCCATCGCCCGCGGGCTGATCAACCTGCGCGGGCAGATCGTAACGGCGCTGGACTTGCGCGTGCCGCTCGAACTGCCCCCGGCCGCGCCCGGCGCGCTGCCCATGAACGTGGTGGTGCGCACCGGCGGCGACCTCGTGAGCCTGCTCGTCGACGAAATCGGCGACGTGATCGAGGTCACGGCCGACCGGTTCGAGCCGCCGCCCGAAACGCTCACCGGTCCGGCCCGCGAACTGATTCGCGGCGCGTTCAAGTTGGACGACCGCCTGTTACTGATTCTGGACACGGACAAAGTGATCGGCCCGTAACTCGTACTCACTCGCCCGACCAACACCCCAACAGACCGAGGTTCCTCATGCCCTCCGCTCGCACCGCCCCCGCAGCCGCCCGTGCCCTCAAACCGAACCAGTCGGCCCATCTCGCCGAGGCCAACGCGAACGCGCGCGCGATCGTGGCCGCGACCGAGGCCATGGCGCGCACGCAGACCGCCGCCGATACGGTCCGCGCCGCGCTCGACGCGGTGCGGGGCGAGTTCGGTTGGGCGTACGCGTCGTACTGGGCGCTCGACACGAAAGAGCGCGCACTCAAGTTCGCCCAAGAGTCCGGTTCGGCCGGCGACGAGTTCCGCCGCATTACGCAAGAGGCCCGGTTCCGCGAGGGCGAAGGGCTGTCCGGCCGGGCGTGGCAGCGCCGCGACATGGTGTTCGTGCCGGACATCGCCGAAGTGACCGACTGCGTGCGGGCACCGGCGGCGCGCCGCGCCGGGGTGAAGAGCGGGCTGTGCTTCCCGATCGTGGTGCGCGACGCGGTCATCGGCACCATGGATTTCTTCACCACCGAGGTGGTCGACCTGTCGCCCGGGCGCGCCGACGCGCTGCGGGCCGTTGGCCGGCTCGTCTCGGCCGCGGTCGAGCGGAGCGAGAAAGCCGGTGAGGCCGCCCGCATCCAGTCCATGATGGATCAGGCCCCGATCAACGTCATGTTCGCCGACCGCGATCTGAAGATCCGGTACATCAACCCGGCGTCCATCAAGACCCTCAAGTCCATCGAGAAACTGCTTCCCATCCGCGTCGACGACATTCTCGGCCAGAACATTGACGTGTTCCACAAGCGGCCCGAACACCAGCGGCGCATGCTCGCCGACCCGAGCAACCTGCCGCACCGCGCGAACATCCAACTGGGCGGCGAGACGCTCGACCTGCTGGTCAGCCCGATCTTCGACGAGCACCGCGCGTTCATCGGAACGATGGTGACTTGGGAAGTCATCACCGAGCGGCTCGAGACGAAGCGCAAGCTGGACGAAGCCGCGGTGCGCGAAAAGGAGCAGGCGGCGGAACTGCAGGCCAAAGTGGACGCGATGCTCGGCGTCGTGGACGCCGCGGCCGAGGGCGACCTGACGCGCGACGTGACCGTGAGCGGCGAGGACGCGATCGGGCAGATGGGCAACAGCCTGTCCCGGTTCATCGCCGACCTGCGCGACCGGGTGCGCAGCATCGGGGCCACCGCGATCGAACTGAACGGCTCGTCGCAGAAGTTGTCCGAGGTGAGCCAGCAGATGGGCGCGAACTCGGAAGAGACCGCGGCCCAAGCCGGCACCGTCTCGGCCGCCGCCGAGCAGGTGAGCCAGAGCGTGCAGACCGTGGCCGCGGCCGTGGAGGAACTGGGGGCGAGCATCCGCGAGATTTCCAAGAACGCCAGCGAGGGCGCGCGGATCGCTACCGGGGCGTCGGCCGTGGCCCAGCACACCAACGCCACCATCGCCAAGTTGGGCACGTCGAGCGCCGAGATCGGCCAAGTGGTGAAAGTCATCACCTCGATCGCCCAGCAGACGAACCTGTTGGCCCTGAACGCGACGATCGAAGCCGCTCGCGCCGGCGAAGCCGGTAAGGGGTTCGCGGTGGTCGCCAACGAGGTCAAGGAACTGGCGAAGGAGACCGCGAAGGCCACCGAGGAGATCGGCGAGAAGATCGCGGCCATTCAGGGCGACACCAAGAGCGCGATCGACGCGATCAAGGAAATCACCGGGATCATCAACCAGATCAACGACATTTCGAACACCATCGCCACCGCGGTGGAGGAGCAGACCGCGACGACCGGCGAGATCAGCCGCAACGTGTCGGAAGCGGCCCGCGGCAGCAGCGAGATCGCGCAGAACATCACCGCCGTGGCGCAAGCCGCTCAGGACACCACGGCCGGCGCGAGCAGCACGCAAGAGGCGGCCGGCGACCTCCAGCGCATGTCCTCGGAGCTGCAAGAGATGGTCGGGCGGTTCCGCGTCGAAGCCGCGGAAGCCCCGGCACCGCGGGGCAAGAAGCCCGAGCCGGCGAAAGCCGGCGGCAAGCCCGCGGCGCGCAAGTAAGGCTCGCGCGCCGGGGCACACGAGAGCCCCGGCGCGTTTTCACCCGGCGCGGAGACCCCACCGATGAGTGACGGAAAGAAATTTCGGGTGCTCGTGGTCGATGACTCGGTCGTCATCCGGCGCATGCTGTGCGACGTGATCGCCACGGACCCGGCGCTCGAAGTTGTGGGTACGGCACCCAACGGGGCGCTCGCCGTCACGCGCGTTCAGCAACTGAACCCGGACCTCGTCACGCTGGACGTGGAAATGCCGGAGATGGACGGGCTGGAAGCGCTCGCGGTTCTGCGCAAGCAGCACCCGCGGCTCCCGGTCATCATGTTCAGCACCCTCACGGAACGGGGCGCGACCGCGACCATCGAGGCGCTGACGCGCGGCGCGAGCGACTACGTCACCAAGCCCGCGAACGTGGGCAGCGTGACCGCCGCGTGCGAGGCGATTCGCAGCGAGCTGATTCCCAAGATCAAAGCCCTGTGCGGGCGCGCCGCCGGGCGCCCGGGGTCCGGCGCGCGCGTGCTCGCGCCGAACCCGTTCGCCCGGCCCGCACCGGGGTCCGGCGTCCGCGCCCTCCCGCCGGGGTCCGGGATCCGCCCGGCCGCGCCCGCGCAGCCCCCCCGTGGGCGCGTCTCGGCGGTGGTGATCGGCATCTCGACCGGCGGCCCGAACGCGCTCGCCGCGATGCTGCCCGGGCTCGTCGCCGACCTGCCGGTACCGGTGCTCCTCGTGCAGCACATGCCCCCGACGTTCACCGCGCTCCTCGCCGAGCGGTTGGCAAAAGTGGCGAAACTCCCGGTGCGGGAAGCGGCCGGTGGCGAGCGCCTCGGCCCGCGCCAAGTGTGGGTCGCCCCGGGCGGCGCGCACCTCACCGTAGTCGGCGGCGCGTCCGGGCAGAGCCTGCGGCTCACGCACGAGCCGCCCGAGAACTCGTGCCGCCCGGCGGCCGACGTGCTGTTCCGAACGGCCGCGACCGCGTTCCTCGGGAACGTCCTCGGCGTGGTGATGACCGGAATGGGGTCCGACGGACAAAAGGGCGCGGAAGCCATTCGCGCGGCCGGCGGAACCGTGATCGTTCAAGACGAAGCGACGAGCGTGGTGTGGGGCATGCCCGGCAGTGTGGTGCGCGCGGGAGCCGCCGATCAGGTGCTCCCGCTCGACCAAATTGCCCCCGAGATCGTGCGCCGCGTGCGCCACGGCCGAACCCCCACCGCGTAAGCGCGACCGACCAACCGGAGACCCGAATGCTCTCGACTGCCGACTTCCATCTGGTCCGCGACCTCGTGCGCGCCCGCTCGGGTATCGTGCTCGACGACGAAAAGGCGTACCTCGCCGAAGCCCGTTTGCGCCAACTGTCGCGCTCCGTCGGTGCCGACTCGCCCGAAGCGGTCGTCGCGCAGTTGCGCGCCGGCCGCGACGCGGCACTCGCCGCGAAGGTGGTCGAAGCGATGACGACCAACGAAACGTCCTTCTTCCGCGACGGGCACCCGTTCGAAGCGATGCAAGCGACGATCGTGCCCGAGCTGATGCGCAAGCGGGCCGCGGAGAAGCGGCTCACCATCTGGTGCGCCGCCAGTTCGACCGGGCAGGAGCCGTACAGCACGGTGATGACCCTGCGCGAGCACTTCCCGGCGCTCGCCAGTTGGACCGTGCGGTTCCTCGCGACCGACCTCTCGACCGAAGTGCTCGACCGCGCGCGGGCCGGCCGGTACTCGCAGATGGAGGTGGGCCGCGGGATGCCGCAGAACCTGCTCGAGAAGTACTTCGAGCGCGACGGCACCGGGTACGTGGTCCGCGACACCCTCCGCAAGGCGATCGAGTTCCGCCAGTACAACCTGCTGAGCGAGGCGCTGCCGATCACCGGCGTCGACATCCTGTTCATGCGCAACGTGCTGATCTATTTCGACCTGCCGACCAAGTACGCCATTCTGGACCGCGCGAAGGCCGCGCTGAGGTCGGACGGCTACCTGTTCCTCGGCGGCACCGAGACCACGTGGAACCTGCACGACGGGTTCGCCCGCGTGCCGTGCGGCCGCGCGCACTACTACCGCCCGCTCAACATCGGGCCGACCGCGCGAGTCAAGACGGCGTGACCGACCAACGCGCCAAGCCCGCGGCGCGCCGGGGCGCGCCGCGGGCGGAGACAATCGGACCGTCACGTCACCGACGCGCCTCCGAACCGGTGCCCACCGGGCGGAGCGCCGCGCACGAAGCCGCAGCCGCGGCTCGTACACGCGAGGACAACAGTGGTCAGGAGCGGACGTGCGGAATGCAGGCCGCGCGATCGGACAGGCGGCACAAGAACGCCAAGAGGCTTTGTGGGGCGACGCTCTCTGGCGGGTCGGACGCGAGCAACCGCGCGCAGTCGTCGCCCGGGAGGTCCGCGGCCGACACCAATCGCATCCCCCAGTGCGGGAACAGCCGCGCCCCACAGGGGCCGGCGTGCAGCACGGTCACGTCGGTGTGGCGCGAGTCGCGCGTCAGCTTCGCGAGCAGCCGGTTCACGGGCACGATCGGCCCTTCGAGCACTTGAAGGTAGGACGCACCGGCCCCGCACAACAGCCCGGTGATGCCGGCGAGTTGGTTGCGCAGGTGGGCCACGCGCACCAGTTCGGACAGTTGGTCGCAGGAGAGCCGGGCGGTCGCGCGACTCAGGTAGAGGAGGCGGTACATAGGCACGGGCACTCCGGGACGGGCGTGCGAGCACGATGGTTAGAATCGTGAGCGGCGGAGAACAGTTGCTCGCCCGGCGGCGCGCGGGCCGGCGCTGGCCGTTGACTCGTACGCCGGCACGCACCCGTTCAGCCGGCAGCCGCGCGAATCAGGTGCGCCGCGATCCGGTCGAGGGGCAGCACGTCGTCCACCGCGCCGAGCGCGACGGCCTCTTTCGGCATCCCGTAGACCACGCACGTCGCCTCGTCTTGTGCCACGGTGGGCGCACCGGCCCGGTGCATCGCCAGCAGGCCGCGCGCGCCGTCGTCGCCCATGCCGGTGAGGATCGCGCCGGCGGCGTTCGGGCCGAGTTCGCGGGCGCACGATTGGAACAGCACGTCGACCGACGGGCGGTGCCGGTTCACCGCGGGGCCGGGGCGCACGCGGACCACGGTCGCGGCCCCGCTCCGCACCGCTTCCATGTGAAAGTTGCCCGGGGCGATGAGAACGTGCCCCGGCACCACGCGGTCGCCGTCCCGCGCTTCCGACACGCGCACCGCGCACGACTTATCGAGGCGTGCCGCGAACGACTTGGTGAACCCTTCGGGCATGTGGATGACCGCGAGCGCGCCGGGCGCGTCGGCCGGCAGCCCGCCGAGCACCACCGAGAGCGCCTCGCACCCGCCGGTGGATGCCCCGATCGCGAGCACCTTGTGCGTCGCGCGGAACCCGCCGCCGGGCGGCGGCGCGGGTCGCGCCACCGGCGCGGTGCGCTGGCGCACCCGCGCACGGGCGGCCGCCTTCACCTTCGCCACGAGTTCGTCGGCCAGCGCGACCGTACCGGAGGCGACGTCCAACTTCGGCTTGGTCACGAAATCGACCGCGCCGGCGTCGAGCGCGCGAAACGTCGTGTCGCAGTTGGCCTCGGTGAGCGAAGACACCATCACCACCGGCACCGGCTTGTGCGCCATGAGCCGTTCGAGGAACGTCAGCCCGTCCATGCGGGGCATTTCGACGTCGAGCGTGACCACGTCCGGCGCGAGCGCCTTGAGTTTGTCCCACGCGACGTACGGGTCCGGGGCGGTGCCGACCACGCGCAACTCGGCGTCCGAGCCGAGTACGTCCGTGAGCACTTGGCGCATCAGAGCCGAGTCGTCTACCACGAGAACCTTGATCGAGGGCACGCGACACACCTCAGAACAGCGTCACGGAATCGTCGGTCGGGGTCGCGACGCGACGGGTCAGTTCGGTGCCGTAGTCGCGCTCGCGCGCAACGACCGGCGGCAGTTCCGGGCCGTTCAGCGGTTTCGCCAGCGCGCGCCCGGTGTGCGGTTGGAACTTCACGATCTGCCCGCGGTCGCCGCCGAGCGACTGCGCGACCACGGGGATGCCTTCCGTGTTCAAGAACCGCAGTACGAACTCGGCGTTCTTCGCCCCGACGTTCAGGTGCTCGGACTCCACGCGCAGCACCTTCCCGCCGCCGAACACTTTGGCTCGGAGCCGCGAGCGGTCGCCGCCCTTTTTCATGATCGCGGTGATGAGCAGTTCCATCGCGTACGCGCCGTAGCGGGCGTTCGCGCCCTCGTCGCCCCCACCGGGGAGGCAGAAGTGGTTCATCCCGCCGACGCCGGTTTCGGGGTCGTACAGGCACGCCGCGACGCACGAGCCGAGCAGCGTCTTGATGGTCGCGGGGCCGCGCGTGGCGAGTACGTCGCCGAGAACGATCGTTTGCTCCGCTTGCGGAACGTCCGTCGGCGCGGGCGCGGGGACGGGCGCGGGCTTCGCCGAGACGGCTTTGAGGCCCGCGCCCGGGCGCGGCGTGTCGCTCGGGTCGCGCGGGCGGTACACGGTGCCGCCGATCGGCGCGAACGTGTCGCCCATCCAGAAGATGTTTTCGGAGTGCCCGAGGAACAGGTGCCCGTCCGGGGCGAGGTGCGCCGCGAACCGGGTCAGCAGTTTGCGCTGCGTCTCGCGGTCGAAGTAGATGACCACGTTCCGGCAGAAGATCACGTCGAACGTGGTGCGCACGGGCCACTCGTCGCCGATCAGGTTGATCTGACGGAACGCGATCAGCTCGCGCACGTCGGGCCGCACCGCCACGGTGCCGGCGTTCGCGCCCTTCCCGCGGAGGAAGTACTTGTGCAACAGGTCCGGGGGAATGTCGCTCGTGCGGTCCTCGTCGTACACGCCGCGCTCGGCCTTCGCGAGCACCGCGGTGTCGATGTCCGAGGCCAGCACGCGCACGTCCCAGCCCTCGCCGGCGGGGCAGGCTTCGCGCAGCGTCATCGCGATCGTGTACGGTTCCTCGCCGGTCGAGCACCCGGCGCTCCACACGCGCACGCGCCGCCGCCCGGTGGCGCGGATCTGCGGGATCAGGGTGTCCCGCAGGTAGTCGAAGTGGTGCGCCTCGCGAAAGAAGTCGGTCTTGTTCGTGGTGAGACTGTTCACGAACTCTTGGCGCTCCGCGTCGTCGTCGCGGGTGAGGGCGATGTAGTCCGCGATCGTGCCGCAGGCGCGCGCGCGGAGCCGCTTGGCGAGGCGCGAGCACACCATGTCGCGCTTGTTCTCGCCGAGCGCGATGCCGGTGAGGTCGTACAGGTACGAGCGCACGGCCTCGAATTCGGCGGTTCCGATCTCGGCCCCGGCGGGCGCGTGAGGCTCTGTCATGTGAGTCTTCGGGAGTAAGCGCGGCGCGGGAGGTGTCCCGCGCCGCGGGTGGTGGGTTAGAACTCGGTGTAACCGTCGTCGCCGTGGCCGTTGCCGTTGCCGTTGCCGTTGCCGTTGCCGTTGCCTAGCGAGTCCAGTTCGTGGCCGTTCCCGTTGGAACGGCTCATCGCGCGGGCCACCGCGGGGCGCGGCTTCGTACCGGTCTTGCCCTTCTTCGGCGCGGCGGCCGGGCGCGGGCCTCGGGCCGCGCCGTCGTTGCCCAGTTTGAAGCGGGACACGAGGTCGCGGAGTTGGCCCGCCTGTTCGGTCAGCGTCTGGGCGGTCGCCGACATCTCCTCGGTCTGCGACGCGTTCCGCTGCGTCACCGAATCCATCTGCGTGACGGCCTTGTTCACCTGATCGATGCCGGTCGATTGCTCGCGCGACGCGGCGGCGATTTCGGTCACGATGTCGGTGACGCGCTTCACCAAGTTCACGATCTCGCCGAGCGTGGCCCCGGACCGGTTCACCAACTCGGTGCCCGCGTCCACCTTCTTCACCGAGTCTTGGATCAGCGCCTTGATCTCCTTCGCGGCCGACGCACTGCGCTGGGCGAGGTTGCGCACTTCGGCGGCCACGACCGCGAACCCGCGGCCCTGCTCGCCGGCCCGCGCGGCTTCCACCGCGGCGTTCAGGGCGAGGAGGTTCGTTTGGAACGCGATCTCGTCGATGGCGGTGATGATCTCCGCGATCTTCTTGGACGACGCGTTGATCTCGCTCATCGCCTCGACCGCGCTGCCGACCACCGAACCGCCCTTCTCCGCGACTTCCTTCGAGCCGCTCGCCAGTTGGCGGGCCTGCTGCGCGCTGTCCGAGTTCTGCTTCACGGTCGCGGTGATCTCTTCGAGCGTGCTGGCGGTTTCCTCAAGGCTGCTGGCCTGCTCTTGCGCCCCGGTGGCGATCTCGTCGGACGCGGACGCCAGTTGGCCCGACGCGTCGGCGAGCTGTTCGGACACCTCCCGCACCCCTTCGAGTGCGGTGCGCACGGAGACGATGGCCTTGTTCAGCGCGGCCGCGATTTGGCCCATGGCGTCTTCGCCCATCGCCGGCAGTTGCTGGGTAAAATCGCCCGCCGCGACCGCGTTCACCGAAGCGAGAATCTTTTCCGCGGTCACCCGCAGGTTCTCGGCTTGGTGTTGCGCCTGTTCCGCACCGTCCTTCACCTGCTTTTCGAGCGCGAGCTGCTCGGTGATGATGGACCAGCTCAGCATCGTACCGATGAACTGCCCCCGCTCGTCGGTGACCGCACTCACGTTCAGTTCGAGCGTCTCCGGCCCGACTTGAATCTGTGCAGTGTGGGGCAGATTGTTCGAGTCCGAGAGCATCCGGCGCTGGTGCTCGGGGCGCTTGTGGAACACGTCGATCGACGATCCGATCAGTTCTTCGGAACGAATCGAGAGGTACTTTTCCAACCGCTTGAGGGTTTGGAAGGACGCCTTGTTCGCGTAACGGATCTTGAAGTCGCGGTCCGCGAACATGACGTTGATCGGGGCCGACTCGATCATCGACCGCGTCCGCGCGGCTTCGCTCTCGGCCGCTTTCGCCGTGGTCACATCCACTGCGATCTTCACGACCTTGTAGTATTCCCCGTTCGCATCCGAGACGGCGAAGTAGATGCCGCGGATCCAGCGAATCTCGCCGCGCTTGGTGACCCGTTCGAATTCACCGACCTGAGACTCGCCGTTACCGAGTTTCGTCCAAAACTGTTTGTAATCGTTGGACGCGGCGTACGTCGGGACGGTGAAAATGCGGTGGTGCTCTCCTTCGACTTCCTTGAGGGTGTAGCCCATCAGCGCGAGGAAGTTGTCGTTCGCCGTGCGAATCGTTCCGTCCATCTCGAATTCGATCACCGCTTGGGCCGCGCTCATGGCGACCACTTGGCGCTCGTAGTCGGCGGCGCGTTCGAGGGCCGCGGCGGTCTTTCCGGTCACGGTCCGCACGATCACGACGGCGATGACACACGACAGTAGCGGCACGCACACCATCAGCCCGATCATGAGCCGCGTGTTCCCGGACACGGTGAGGGCCGCTTCTTTGGATTTGGCTTCGGTTTCGGCCGTGGCGAGTGCCACCACCTTGTCCACGACGGCGCGCTGCGCGCGGTACTTGTCCTTCAGCACGCCGTTCGCCAACTCGCGCGCCTTCTCCTCGTTCCCGGCCTGAAGGGCCGGAACCAGTTGCTTTTCGCAGACGTCGAAGTACTCGCGCGCGGAAGCGTGCAGCGGACCGGTGACGAGGTCGCGGGCCGCACCGGGCGGCAGGTTCTTCACCCAGTGGGCCTGCCGGTCGTCGTACTCCTTGCGGAGCGCGGTGTATTTCTCGGTGAACTCGGCCACGCGCTTCGGGTCGCCCACGCCGGCCGACTCTTGAACCGTTAGGTGCGTCTCGACGAGGTACATTGGGGGCGGCAGCACGTCCGCCATCAGGTCTTTGCCGCTAATGATGTCGGTGTCGATCGGGCCGCCGACCTTCACGCGCTCGAGCGTGTACACGCTCAGCGCGCCGACGGCCATGAGGGCCGCCACGCACAGCGCAACGGGTGAGAGGAGCTTCGAGCGATCGCTGAGCGACTTGAAGTAGTGGAACATGGCGTCTGGGTCCTTGGTGTGGGTCGTGTGCGGTTAGGCCAGCAGCGGGGCGACGTCTTTGCCCGCGCCGACGAGCCGGTCGATGTTCAGCAGCGAAACGAGGCGGTTGCCGGTGCGCGCGATGCCGGTGAGGAACGAGGTGTCCACGCCCGCGCCGAGGTCCGGCGCGGGCACGACCTCTTCGCCGCCCACGTTCAGCACGTCGGACACCGCGTCCACCACCAGCCCCATCACCTTCGACGCGACGGTGACGACGATGATGACCGTGAACCGCGTGTACTCCGCCTCGGGCAGCCCGAACCGGGTGCGCAGGTCGATGATCGGCACCACGGTGCCGCGCAGGTTCATCACGCCCTTCACCTCGCGCGGCGTGTTGGGCAGCGGGGTCACTTTCGAGTACCCCTTGATCTCCTGAACCCGGAGGATTTCCAGCCCGTACTCCTCGTTCTCCAACTGGAACGTGAGGTACTGGCTGCCCTCCGCCGGCGCGCCGTGCGCCGCGCCGTACTCGGCCGACTTCATACGAGTTCTCCCATTAGTTCCGGGGCGGCGCGCCCGCCGAATTGTGTGTGCAACTGCGTGAGGCCGTGGATGTCGAGAATCATCGCGACGCGGCCGTCGCCGAGGATGGTGGCCCCGGCCAGCCCGTCGACGCGCTGGTAGTTCTCGTCCAAGCTCTTCACGACCGCCTGCATCTGGCCCAACAGCTCGTCGACGAGCAGGGCGAACTTTTTGCCCTGATCTTCGACCAGCACGACCAGCCCGCGGCACGGGTCGGTGACGCGCGCCGGCCGACCGAGGAGCTCGTGCAACCGCAGCAGCGGAATGACTTCGCCGCGCATCGAGATCACCGTGCCGCGGGCCGCGGCCGTGCGCACGTCGTCGCGCCGCGGGCGGAACGATTCGACCACCGACAGGAGCGGGATGACGTACACGTCGTCGCCCATCCCGACCATCAGCCCGTCCATGATGGCGAGCGTGAGCGGGAGCCGAACGGTGAACGTGGTGCCCTTCCCCAGTTGCGTCCGAATCAGGATGTTGCCCTGTAGCGCTTCGACGTTCCGCCGCACGACGTCCATACCGACGCCGCGCCCGGACACGTCGGTCACGGCCTTCGCGGTGGAGAACCCCGGCTCGAAGATGAGCGCGTACACTTCGGCGTCGGTGAGCCGCTGCCCCTCGCGCACGATGCCCTTTTCGAGTGCCTTCTTCAGGATGCGGTCGCGGTCCAGCCCGCGGCCGTCGTCGGTCAGCTCGATGTAGATGTTGCCGCCTTGGTGGTACGCCCGCAGCGACAGCCGCCCGGTCGCGGGCTTGCCGGCCGCGACGCGCTCGGCGGGTTCCTCCAGCCCGTGGTCCAGCCCGTTCCGCACCATGTGCATGAGCGGGTCGCCCAGTTGGTCCACCACGGTCTTGTCGAGTTCGGTCTCTTCGCCGTGCAGTTCGAGATCGACCGGTTTGCTGAGCTTGCGGGACAGGTCGCGCACCAGCCGGGCCATCTTCTGGAACGTGGCCTGCATCGGAACCATGCGGAGCGACAGGCTCAGTTCTTGCAGGTCGCGCGAGGTCTTCGCCAGTTCGGGCAGCGCGACCGACGCCACGCCCGGCGCGTGCTCGGAGAACTCCTGCTGCGCCATCGCCTGCGCGATCACCAGTTCTCCGATGGTGTTCACCAGCTTGTCGAGGCGGTCCTTGTCGACGCGCACCGTTTCTTTCTCGTTGCCGCGGCGCGGCGCGGCGTCGGCGCGGGCCGGCACCGGTCCGCTCCCCGCCGGATTGCCTTCGGCGCGCGGCACGGGGGGTGGGGTCGGCGCGGCCGGTTGCGGTTCCGGGGCGGGCGCGGCGCGCGGCGCGAGCACCGGAACGGCGGGCAGCGGCGGGCGCGAGGGCGGCGGCGCGCCGACGGCCGCGCGCAGGTCGGCGAGCAGCGCGGGCACCGCCGGATCGCTCGCCAGCCGCCCGCCCACGCTGGGCCACCGGCGCACGTCGGCCACTTGCTTCTTCAGCGAATCGTTGCTGGCGAACACGAGGTCGAGCGGCTTGCCGCGCAGCGTCACCTTCCCGTCGCGGGCGAGGTTCAGCAGGTTCTCGGCCTCGTGCGCGAGCGTCTGAATCTCGGCGAGCGCGAGCATGCTCGCCACGCCCTTGATCGAGTGGAACGCGCGGTACACGGCGTTCAGCGCCTCCGCGTCGGTGGGGCGCGCGTCGAGGGTGAGCAGGTGCCGGTCCACGGCTTCGAGGTGCTCGTCGGCTTCGGCGCAGAACTCCGGCAGCAGCGCGCCGTTTTCTTCGAGCATGCTCGCCCCGGGGTTCGCCGGGAGCGCCACCTCGTGCGGCGCTTCGCAGAAGCTGCTCGCCGGATCGGGGGAGCGCTCGGCCCGAGCGCGGTAGGCGGCCAGTTCGCTTTCGACGCGCTCGGGCGCGAGCGCGCCGGCCTGCAACAGGCACTGCGGGAGCGTGAGCGCTTGGCGCTCTTGGTGCAAGAGCAGAGCGCCGAGGTCCGTCGGGGCGAGCGCGCCGAGGCGCACGGCCGTGGCCGCGAACCCTTCGCCGGGCAGCGCCGCCGCGACGACCTCGAACAGGCGGCGCGTGTCCAACAGGCCGCACGCCACGGCCGCGACCCCGAGCGAGGGGCGTGCGTCGCGGTGCGCTTCCAGCGCTTCCAGCGCGGTCTCGGCCGAGAGCGCGCCGCGGCGCACGAGGAACGCGGCGAACCGAACGGGGTCCGGCGCGAGTTCTTGGCGCTCGGCGTACGACACGCTGCACGGTTCCGCGGCGCGTGCCGGTGGGCGCGGCACCGCGAACGGGGGAACCGGAGCGCCGGCGGGGGCGCGCTCGCTGGTCAACTCGACCGCGACGGCCGAGGGGACGAAGCCGAACAGGTCGTCGACACCGCCGAGCGCGCGGTTCACTTCGAATTCGAGCACCCAACTCAGGTAGCACCGCTCCGGGTCGAGTTGTTCGAGCGCGGGCAACCGGGTGGCGTCGAGAGTGACCTTCGTCACGCGTCCCTGCTCCGCCACCTCGCGGAGCATCGGGAGCGGGTCGGTTCCGAGTTTGAAGGCGTCCGCTTCTGGGACGATGCTGACGCGATACTTCGTCCCGGTCGGCCGCGCCGGACCCGCAACCGAGATCGGGGAGAGGGTGAGCCGCGCGATCAGGTCGGACACGTCCGGCGCGGACCCGCCGGCGCGCTCGGCGGCGAGCAACTCGGTCAGCCCGTCGCACCCTTCCATGAGCAGGTCGAGGGTGCCGCGCGGGACGCTCCCGGCCGCCAAACGGAACCGGGCGAGCGTGGTTTCGAGCGCGTGCGTGAGGCGGGCGACCGCGTCGAGACCGACGACGTCCGCACCGCCTTTAATGGTGTGCGCCGAGCGGAACGCTTCGTCGACCGCGCCGGCGTCGCTCCCGGCGTCGAGGCGCAACAGCGCCGCTTCGAGCGCCGACAGGTGGTCGGCGGCTTCGGCGAAGAACGCGAGGCGGTACTAGTTCGGATCGAACTTCATGGGCGTGTTTCGGCACAGGGGACCAGACGGTTCACCACACTGACCAGCCGGTTCGGATCGAACGGCTTCACGAACCAGCCGGTCGCACCGGCGGCTTTGCCCTCTTGCTTGCGCGCCTCCTCGTGCTCGGTCGTGAGCACGAGAATGGGCGTGAACCGGAACTCGGGGCGCTCGCGCAGGCGGCGGATCAGTGCGATGCCGCCCATCACGGGCATGTTGAAATCGGTGATGACCAGTTGCACGTCGCGCCCGGTGACGCGCCTGAGCGCGTCCTCGCCGTGGACCCCTTCGAGCACCTCGAAGCCGGCCCCGCGGAGCACGTCGGACACCATCTGGCGCATCACCGCCGAGTCGTCCACTACCAGCACCGTCTTTGCCACGGGTGTTCCCTCTGTCGCGGTCAGATACCGGGCCGCGACGCCGGCAGGCCGGCGGCGGCGCGGAGCGAGTCGTCCCAACTCGGGCGCGGCACGGGGCCGCCCAGACCGAGTAGCGCGAAGTCGGCGGTGAGGGCGGCGGGCAGGCCGGTGAGCGCGCCCCGGTTGCCGCGCCCGGCAAGCGCGCGGTCGAGGCACATCAGGATCTGGACCGCCGACACGTCGAACTGTTCCACGGCGGAGCAGTCCACGGTGGCGCGGCCGGGCCGCGCGACGAGGTCCAGCGCCGCGCGGTGCAACCGGGCGGCGAGGGCCACCGTCACGCGCCCCCGTAAGAGGAGGCGCGGGCCGTCCGGCGTGTCGGTGAGTTCGACGGGTTCGGCGGGCATCGTGCCGCCTCCGCTGGTGATGTGCGCACGGGTACGCGGGAAGTATCGTGTCTCGGCGAAAAGAATTGCCCCGGGGCCCGAGCGGCGGCGGGCACGCAAATTCGCACAGGCAACCCCGATAACCTCCACAGACGGGCGGAACAGTCCCGACCCGCACACACCCACTACGGGAGCACGGCCATGGCCCTTTCGATCGTCAACAACAACTCGTCCCTCAACGCCCAACAGAGCCTGAACCGCACCAGCGGCGCGCTGGGCAAGTCGCTCGAGCGGCTGTCCAGCGGTCTGAAGGTGAACCGCGGTGCGGACGGCCCCGCGGCCCTCGTGATCAGCGAACAGCAGCGCGCCCAGATCGCCGGTCTGAAGACCGCGATCGATAACACGAACAAGGCCGTGTCGGTCGTGCAGACCGGTGAAGGCGCGCTGAACGAAGTGAACGGGCTGCTGACGAAGATCCGCGGGTTGGCCCTCGACTCGGCCAACAGCGGCGTCAACGACACCAACGCCCTCGCCGCCAACCAAGCCGAAATCGCGAACGCCCTCAGCACCATCGACAACATCGCCAACACCACCAAGTTCGGCACCAAAAACCTGCTGAACGGCCAAGCGGCCATCAGCGGGGTGGTGTCCGGGGCGAACACCGCGGGGCTGGCGAACATCTCCACCGGCGCGTCCACCGCGGCCGGCGGGTACGTCGTGACGGTCGGTACTCAGGGGACCGGTGGGCGGGTCACCGGTGTCAACTCGAACGGGAACGCGCTCGCGACCGCGGGCGCGGTCTCGCTGACCGGTGGCGGCCTGACGAGCGCACTGAGCGTTTCGCTGACGGCCGGCGATAACGTGAACACCGCCGCGACGAAGATCCAAACGGCGCTGGACGGCGCGACGGCGCAGGGTGGCGGGGCCGGCAAGTTCCAAGTCAGCGTGTCCGTGGGCGGTGCGATCTCCATCAACAGCAACGTTCTGGGTTCGGCCCAGATCGTCGCGACCGCCTCGGGCGGCGCGGGTGCCACGGCGACGGACCTCGTGACCGGGCTGACTGGCGCGCAGACGTCTACCGCCGGTGTGGCCCTCGCCGCCACCGTCTCATTCAACGGCGGGCCGGCGGTGAACGCGACCGTATCGGCCGGGGCGGGCGGGCTGAACAACCAAGTGAGCTTCGGCGGGACCAACGGGCTGAACTTCAGCGTCGGCGTGACCGCCGGGCAGACGGCCGCCGCCGCGTCCGCGACGACCGTGAACGTGACCGACAACTCGCTCGTGTTCCAGATCGGGGCGAACGCGAAAGAGACCGCCAAGATCTCGCTCGACAAGGTGACCTCCGACTCGCTGGCGGTCGGCGTCGCGGGGTTGAGCAGCGCCAACACCACCGACCTGAGCAAGATCGACGTGACGTCGCAAGCCGGTGCCCAAGACGCGATCAAGGTCGTCGACTCGGCGATCAACCAAGTGTCGAACCTGCGCGGCCGGCTCGGTGCGTTCCAATCCAACACGCTGGAATCGAACGCGCGCAACCTGTCGGCGACGCTCGAGAACACGACCGCGGCCGAGTCGGTGATCCGCGACACGGACTTCGCGACCGAAATCGCCAACTTCACCCGCCTGCAAACGCAAGTGCAGGCCGGCAGCACGGTGCTCGGCAACGCGAACCAGACGACCCAGCTCGTCGCCCAGTTGCTCCGGGGCTAAGCGGCCCGGTTCCCGGCGCGCGGGGCACCCGCCCCGCGCGCCGCGGCGCGCGCCGGGGCAAATCCCGCGCCGCCCGCACGATAACCCCTACACGGGCGCGGCCCCCGCGGACCGCCCGCACCCCGTACGCACAGGTGTCCCGTGTCATCCGTGAGCGCCTCCAACACGAACGGTCTGAGCTTCGGCGGCCTCGCCTCCGGCATCGACAGCGCCAAGTTGGTCGAGGGGCTGACCAAATTGAACCAGCGGCGCATCGACGCCCTGAACCTCCAGAAGGCCGCGGTCGTCAGCAAGCAGACCGCGTTCACCTCCCTCCAGAGCAAACTGTTCGACCTCCAGTTCAAGGCCAACGCGCTGGCCCGCTCGGCCGGGAGCGCGTTCGACAACCGCAAGGCGACCGTCTCCGACGCCACCGCGCTCACCGCGGTCGCGGGCACGGCCGCGGTTCCCGGCACCTACTCGCTCACGGTGAACGAACTGGCGCGCGGCGCGCAAATCGCGTCCGCAGGGTTCGCCGACCCGAACGCGCAGCTCAAACAGGGCACGCTGACGCTCCAAGTGGGCACCGGCACGGCCACGACCGTCACCGTCGATTCGCGGAACAACACGCTGCAAGGGCTGGCCGACTCGGTGAACGCCGCGGGCGGCGACGTGCGGGCCTCGATCATCAACGACGGCTCCGCCGCCCCGTACCGGCTCCTGCTGACGTCGTCCAAAACCGGCGCGGCGAACGCGATCACCGTCACGAACAACCTGACGACCGGCACCGGCGCGAGCATCGACCCGGCGAACAAGACGTTGCAAGCCGCAACCGACGCGAGTGTGACCGTCGGCAGCGGCTCCGGCGCGCTCACGGTGAGCGGCGCGTCGAACACGATCAACTCGCTCATTCCCGGGGTGAGCCTGAACCTGCTCCGCGCCGAACCGGGGAAGTCCGTTTCGCTCGCGGTCGCGAACGACTCGGACGGCACCGTGAAGGCGGTTCAAGAGTTCGTGGACACCTACAACGGCATCCGCGACTTCCTGAACGAGCAGACCCGCTTCGACAGCGAGACCAAATCGGCCGGCGTGCTCCAAGGCAACCGGGACGCCGCCGCGCTCGCCGACGAACTCGCGGCCGCCCTGACCGGGACGGTCCCGGGGCTGAACCCGAACGCGAACCGGCTCTCCACGGTCGGCATCGGTTTCGGCGAGAAGGGCAAACTCACCTTCGACAGCTCCAAGTTGACTTCGGCCCTGAGCGGCCAGAACGGCGTCGCGCCGAGCGACATCAAGAAGTTGTTCGCGCTGTCCGGCACCTCCGACACACCGGGCGTCGAATTCGTGTTCGGTGGCAGCAAGACCAAGCCCAGCGGCGGAACGCCCTACAAAGTGGAAGTAACCTCCCCGGCCACGCGCGCGGTCGTGCTCGCGTCCACCGCGGTCGCGTCGTCGGTCATCATCAGCCCGCCGAACAACTCGCTCTCGCTGAAGGTGAACGGGCTGCTCGCCAACGGCGTCACGCTCACGCCGGGCACCTACACGCCGGAAACGCTGGTGGCGATGCTCCAACAGCGGATCAACGCGGCCCCGGAGCTGCAAAACAACCTCGTGTCGGTCGGGTTGGACTCCGGCGGCAAGCTCCAAATCAGTTCGCAGACCTTCGGCACCGCCTCGACGGTGGCCGTGACCGGCGGCAGCGCGCTCGCGCAACTCGGGTTCCTCGGGAGCGAATCGGCAACCGGCACGAACGTCGCCGGCCGGTTCGTGGTGAACGGCACCGCCGAGGCCGCGACCGGGGCCGGGCAGGCGCTCACCGGCAACAGCGGCAACGCGAACACCGACGGCCTGCAAGTGCGCGCGACCGGCAGCGGCACCGCGAACGTGTCCGTCGGGCAAGGCGTTGCCAGCCGCTTGAGCGCGGTTCTCAACAAGTACCTCGACCCCAAGAACGGGCGCTTCAAGGCCGTCAACGACGTGTTCGCGGCGCAGACCGCGAGCATCGACAAGACGGTCGCCCGGCAGAACGACACGCTCGCCGCGAAGACGGCCGACCTCGAAGCCAAGTTCGCCGCGATGGAATCGGCCATCAACAACTTGCGGGGCATTCAGAACCAACTGTCGTCCTTGGTGACGACCTCCAGTAGCAACCGCTAACCCGACGGGAACCATGCTCGCGTACCGCACCTACCAAGCCGCCGAACCGACCTCCGGGTGGACCCGGATCGACCTGCTCCTCGCCCTCTACGACAAGGCGCTGGAGCGGCTCGACACCGCACTCGCCGCGCTCGGGCGCGGCGACGCGCCCGCGGCCGTGAGCCAGATGGCGAAGACGCAACTCATCGTCTCCGAACTGGCCTCCGGCGTGCGCGTCGAAGTGAACCCCGAGGCGAACACCAACATGCTGCGCCTGTACGAATACGTGACGCACGAGTTGACGAAACCGGACCCGCGCCACATCGGGAACGCGCGCAAGGTGCTCGCGACGCTCCGCGAGGGCTTCGAGGCGATCCGCGCCGAGGCGAACGAACTGGAGCGCTCGGGGCAGTTGGCGAAAGCCGACAACCTCCAAATTGTGCTCACCACCGCGTGACCGCGCCGAGTTTGCCATTTCTAACGATTGTGCTGAGCGCGCCGGGTTCGGCGCGCCGATACCCCCGGTGGGAACCGTTCCGTCCGGGTGTTCGCAGATGCTCCGCGGAATGTACACCGCCGCTTCGGGCCTCGTGGTCGCTTCCGAATTACAGGAGCAGACCGCGTACAACCTGAGCAACACCAATCAGCCCGGGTTCCGCGGGCGCGGGATCGTGTTCGAGACGTTCGACCGCGCCTTGGGGCGCGCGACCGAACCGCTCGGCGAAACGCTCGGCGCGCGCACGGCGCAGGCGTACCACGACTTCCGCCCCGGCCCGCTGCAACAAACCGGGCACACCTACGACCTCGCACTCAGCGACCCGGATCGCTTCTTCGTACTCCAAGGCCCGAACGGGCCGGTGTACACCCGCAATGGCACGTTCTTCCGCACGGCCGCCGGGGAACTGGTGAGCCAAGCCGGGTACGCGCTCCAAGGCGAAGGCGGCCCGCTGGCCGTTCCCGCGAACGCGACCCAAGTGGTGGTCGCCGGCGACGGCTCGGTGAGCGCCGACGGCGCCCCGGTGGGGAACCTGCGGCTGGTGCGGTTCGCCGACCCGTCGAAGCTCACCGCGGCCGGGCCGACGCTGTACACCGCGCCGCCCGAAGCGGGCCTCGCCGACGCCCCGGGCCGCGTGCTTCAGGGCTACCGCGAGGGCTCCAACGTGCAGCCCGCGGACGCGATGGTGCGGTTGGTCGTGGCGAGCCGCTACTACGACGCGGCGCAACGCGCGCTGCGCACGATCTCGGAATCGGTGCAACTGAACACGCGCCCGCAAGGGTAACGGCGCGCCGGTTTTGTCTTTGCCCTCTCCCCTTGCGGGAGAGGGTGCCCGCGCCGAGCCGGACTGCGAAGCAGGCTCAGCGAAAAGCGAGCGGGTGAGGGGTGAGCGATACGTTCGTTTCAGTCGAACGTGATTGAAGCTGCTCAGCGCCCCTCACCCGGCCTCGCAGACTCGGCCACCCTCTCCCACGCTGCGCGGGGAGAGGGCAAAAGAAGAAGGCGCGCCGCGCATCACACGGAAGGGGCACGGCGATGATTAAGGCTCTGTTCACCAGCGCGACGGGCATGGCCGCCCAAACGACGTTCATCGACAACACGTCGAACAACATCGCCAACGTGAACACGAACGGGTTCAAGAAGGGGCAGGTCGATTTCCAAGACCTGATCTATGTGAACCAGCGCGCGCCGGGGTCGGACGCCGCGCAAGGGCTGCAAGTGCCCACCGGGTTGCAGATCGGCAGCGGGGCGCGCGTCTCGGGCATCACGAAGGTGTTCACCACCGGCACGCTGGTGAACACGCAGAACCCGCTCGACATCGCGGTCGAAGGCGACGGGTTCTTCCAAGTAACGCTGCCCAGCGGCGAACTGCGGTACACCCGCGACGGCGCGCTGCGGCTGAACGCCCAAGGGAACCTCGTCACCAGCGACGGGTTCCTGCTGTCGCCGCAAATCACGATCCCGGCGCAAGCGGTTTCGATCTCCATCGGTTCCGACGGCACCATTTCCGTTCAGAACGCGGGGGCGCTGAACGCCTCCACGGTGCTCGGGCAGCTCACGCTCGTGCGGTTCCAGAACCCCGCCGGCCTTTCGGCCGAAGGGCGCAACCTGTTCGCCGAAACCGCGAGCAGCGGCGCGCCGATCATCGCCACGCCCGGCCAGAACGGGGTCGGCCTCACGCGCCAAGGGTTCCTCGAGCGCTCGAACGTGGACGTGGTGACGGAACTGATCAACCTGATCCTCGCGCAACGGGCCTACGAGTTCAACACGCGGGCCGTGCGCACCGCCGACAACATGCTCGCTTCGACGACCGACTTGGTGCGGTAAGTTCCCCATTCCCCAGCGGAGCGCACGGATGCGCGCGCCTCGAACTTTCGCCGTGTGCGCCGTGCTGTGCGCGTGTGCCGTTGCACCGGCGGCCGACCCGCTGAGCGTCGAACTGCGCGACCGGGCAACGGTCGGCAAGGCGGCGGTCACAATTGGCGACGTCGCGCTCGTAACCGGGGGCGATCCCGGCACCCGAGCCGCCGCGCAAGCGCTCGACCTCGCGGAACTGAAAGTGCGCCAACCGAGCGGCACCGTCGCGCGGCGGGCGGTGGAGTACCGCTTGCGGCTCGCGGGAATCGACGCCCGCGTGAGCGGCGCGGAGCGCGCGACCGTCGTGCTCGCGACCCGCACGCTGACGGCCGACGAGGTGCTGAACGCGGCGCGCGCCGAACTGTTCCGCGGGCACGCGAACCCGACCGACGCGGTCATCGACCTCGCGGTCCCCATCACCGCGAAGCTGCCCGAAATCCCGGTGAACGAGCGCCCGAACGTCGCGGCGAAGCCCCGCGGCGCGCCGGGCGCGTACGGCCGCGTGCAAGTGGACGTGACCGTCACCAGCGGCGCGGAACACTTGCTCTCGCTCGCGGTGCAGTGCGACGTGCAGTCGCTGACCGGGGTGCGCCCCGCGGGCGGCCTCGTGCCGGCGAGTGGCGTGACGCCGGCCGGCGCCGCGGTGCCCGCGCAAGGCACCGGGTTCGCCGCGGCCGAACTGATGATGAAGTCCGGCGACCCGATCGACATCCGCGTGAACGGGACCGGCTTCACCGCGACCGTGAAGGGCACGGCGCTGCAACAGGGGAAGATGGGCCAAACCGTGCAAGTGCTGAACACGAGTTCGAAGAAAACCGTGGTCGGCCGGGTCGTCGGCCCGCGCGCGATCGAAATCGATCTCGGAGGTGCGCCGTGAGGCGGTTCGCAGTGGCGGCACTCGCTCTGGTACTCTGCGCGCTGACCGTCGGGCGCGCCGATTCGCTCTGGGAGCGCCGCGACCCGCGGTACGCGTTCCTGTTCCAAGACAACCGCGCGCGGAGCGTGGGCGACACGCTCATCGTCACCATCACCGAGAACACGGTGGCGAACGAACAGGACCAGAAAACGCTCTCGCGCACCACGAGCGGCAGCGGGCAGATTCAGACGTTCGACCTGCTGCGCACCGCGGCCGGGAACAACAACGGCGGGTCCAACTCGCTGCAACAGTTCCCGAGCCAGACGACGAACTACCAGTTCGCCGGCAGCGCGCAGAACACCGTGAGCCGGGTGTTCACCGACCGCATGGCGGTCACGGTCGTGGACGTGCTGCCGAACGGGAACCTCGTGCTGGAGGGCTACCGGAGTCGCGTCGTGGCCGGGGAAGAGCGCGTGCTGCGCATCACCGGCGTCGCGCGCCCGGCCGATATCGGCGTGGGGAACATCATCCCGTCCGGGTCGGTGGCGAACTTCCGCATCAGCTACTTGGGGCGCGGGCCGTCCACGCAGAACAACAAGCAGGGGTTCCTGACGCGGCTGTTTTCCGTGTTCCGATTGTTCTAGCGCGGCGCGTCCGCGAGTGGCGGGGTTGCTCCCGCCGTGAAGCGCGCCTACCCCCGCGGATCAACCCGCGGCTCGCCGGAGAATTCAATGAGTCGCATGCTGTTCGTCGCGGTCGCGCTCGTCGCCGCGCCCGCGGTCGCCGACGCGCAAGTGCGCATCAAAGACATCACCGACGTGGCCGGGGCGCGGAACAACCAGTTGTTCGGCTTCGGCCTCGTCGTCGGCTTGGACGGCACAGGGAGCCGCAGCACGTTCACGCAAGACGTGGCCGTGCAGATGCTCCAGCGGTTGAACACCACCACTCAGATTTTCAGCCAACTGCCGGCCGAATCGGTGATCCGCTCCACGAGCATCTCGGCCGTGATGGTGACCGCGGAGATCGGTCCGTTCGCGCGCAAGGGCTCGCGCCTCGACGTGACCGTTTCGTGCATCGACGACGCGCGCAGCTTGCAGGGGGGCACACTCATCCTCACGCCACTGCGCGGCGTGGACGGCAATGTGTACGGGCTGGCGCAAGGGCCGCTGAGCGTGGGCGGGTTCTCCGTGACCGGGCAGGCCGCGGGGATCCAAAAGAACCACCTGAACGTGGGCCGCGTGCCGGAAGGCGCGATCGTGGAGAAGGAAGCGCCGGGCGAACTCGTGCGCGACGGCACCGCGAAGTTGCTCCTCCGTCAGCCCGACGCGAACACGGCGCGGCTCATCGCCAAGACCATCAACGACCGGTTCCCGAACACCGCGACCGCCATCGACCCCGGTGCCGTTTCGCTGTGCGCCCCGGCCGACCCCACCAAAACGCCGACGCAGTTCGTCGCCGAGGTGGGGTTGCTGGAAGTGAAGCCGGACGTCGCGGCGCGCGTGGTGATCAACGAGCGCACGGGCACCGTCGTCGCGGGCGAGAACGTCTCGATTTCCCCCTGTGCGGTCGCTCACGGGAACCTGTTCATCGGGGTGTCGAACGCGCCGGTCGCTTCGCAACCGAACGCGCTCGCGGGCGGCATGACGGCCGTGCTCCCGCGAACGAACGTCGCCGGTGTGGAGCAGCAGGCGCGACTGATTCCGCTCCCGAAGGCGACAACGGTCGCAGAGGTCGCACGCGCGATGAACGCACTGGGCGTCAGCCCGCGCGACCTGATCGCCATTTTCCAAGCGATGAAGCAGGCCGGCTCGCTGCACGCCGAGTTGGTGGTGGACCGGAACTGAGGCAGTGGCTAGTGGGCAGTGGGCAGTGGGCAGTGAAGACAGGGGTTAGCGGAGGTTCCGAAGGGACCGCGCCAACGGCCGGCTTCTTCACTGCCACTGTTCACTATCCACTGCCCACTATTACCGCAGGAGCGCAAAACCATGCTGGGCACTCAAGGAATCGGCTCGCCGGCCGGGTTCTTGCTTCCGGTCGCGGAACCGATCCCGCTTCCGGACCGTCCGGGTGCTACGGTGAAACCGGTGAGCGCCGCCCGCGCCGCCGAAGCCGCCAAGGAAATGGAAGCCACGTTCCTCGCGCTGCTGCTCAAGCAGATGCGCGAGTCCCTCGACACCGAGGAGGGTGGCGGACTGTTCCCCGGCGACACCGGCGACGTGCAGGGCGGGTTGTTCGACCTGTTCATGAGCCGGCACCTCGCGGAGGCCGGTGGCGTGGGCATGGCGCTGGCGCTCGCCAACCAACTACAAGGCCCGCCACCGAAGACGCACACCGATGCACCCGCTCTCGCCCCTCGCGGATACGCTGCTGGATCGGCTCGCCGCTGAAGAAGACCTGCTGCGCGCGGCCCTCGCGAACCAGCAGGACGTGTACGCCGCGCTGCGCCGGGGCGACCCGGCGGAAGCGCAAGCGCTCGCGGCCGAACAGCCGGCGCTCGCGGCCGACATGCGCCGCGCGGCCGAAGCCCGCGCCGCCGCGAGTTCCGCCCTCGCGCGCGAGTTGGGCGCGCCCGCCGCGGCCGCGCTCGCGGACCTCGCCGCGCGGCTGCCCGCGGAACCCGCCGGCCGGTGCCTCGCCGTGCGGGACGTGCTCCGCGCCCTGACGGCGGAAATCGCCGCGGTTCAGGCGCGGAACGCAAATCTCATCGCACACCTTCGATCTTTCCTCCGGGGCGCGCTGACCGCGGCCGGCGCGCCGGAGCCCTCGTCGCGTTACGGCCCGACCGGCAGCCGACTGGCACCCGCCAGCGCCTAAGTGCCCCACCCCGGACCACCACATGAACGCATTCCCGATCGGCACGTCGGCCATCACCGTGGGTCGCCGCGCGCTCGACCTGATCGGCCAGAACCTCGCCAACGCCGTCACCCCGGGCTACTCGCGGCAGTCGCTGAACCTCGTGAACCGCGTCACCGGCGCGCTCGGCTCCGGCGTGGACGCCGCGTTCATCACCCGGTTCTCCGCGCCGGCCGTGCGCACCGCCATCCTCACGGCGAACGCGGACCAAGGCGCGTTCGACGCGCGGATCGCCGCCCGACAGCAGATCGAAGTCGCGTTCGGCACCACCGAGGGCGGCCTCGGCGCGCAGATCGGCGACTTCTTCAACCAAGCGGAACTGATCGTCGGGCGGCCCGAAGACACCGCCGCGCGGCGGCCGCTCGTCGCCGCCGCCGCGGAAATCGCGCGCCAGTTCAACGCCGCCGCGGGCAACATCGACCGGCTCCGCGCGGACCTCGCCACGAGCGTCCCCCGCGAGTTGGACGAGGTGAACGGGCTGGCGAAACAGATCGCCGACTTCAACCTGCGCATCTCGTTCGTCGAACAGGGCGGGGATCAGGCGAACGACCTGCGGGACCAGCGCGACCGGCTCGTCGATACGCTCTCCAAGCGCATCGACGTGCGCGTCGTGAACCAGCCGTTCGGCGTGGTGAACGTGATCGCCAACGGGGCCGCGGTCGTCGTGGGCGAGTTCGCCGGCCAGTTCGACGCCACCACCGACCCGACGGGCAACATTCGGATCAACGAGCGGAGCACCGGGCAACCGGTCACGTTCTCGTCCGGCACCCTCGGCGGGGCGGTGCGCGAGCACAACGTCGAGATCCCGGCCACGCGCCAGCGACTCGACGCGCTCGCGGGCGAACTGGCGCGCCGGGTGAACGCGGTCCAGTCCACCGGGTTGGGCCTCGACGGGCCGATCACCTCGACCGCCGGCACCAGCAGCGTGACTTCGCCCGCCGTGCCGCTCGCGTCGGCCGGGTTGCCCTTCCCGGTCGCGGCCGGCACGCTGACGGTGAGCGTCACCGACACCGCGACCGGAACCCGCACGAACACCGGGGTGACGATCGACCCCGCGACGCAGAGCCTGAACGACGTCGCGACCGCGCTCTCGGCGGTGCCCGGCCTGCAAGCCACCGTGGACCCGGTCAGCAACACGCTCTCGCTTCAGGCGCAACCGGGCTTCGCGTTCGACTTCGCGGGCCGCGACACGAACCCGCCGGGCGGCGGTGCCGTGGCGAACCCGGACGCCCCGGGGCTGCTCACCGGCCTCGGGCTGAACGGCCTGTTCGCCGGGAGCACCGCGACCAACCTCGCGGTGCGCCCCGAGCTGCTCGCCGACCCGAACCGCCTCGCCGCCTCGCGCACCGGCGCGCCGGGCGACGGCACCAACCTCGAGCGCCTCGCCGCGATCCGCGACGTCCCCGTCTTCGGCGGGCGCACCCTCGTGGGCGAGTTCGCCGACCAAGCCGCCAGCGTGGGCGGCGACGTGCGCGCCCTCGCCGACCAGCAGGCCGCCCAAGACGGGCTGGTGCAGAACCTGTTCGCCCAAGAGCAGTCCGTGGTGGGCGTGGACGAGAACGAAGAGTTCGTGCGGCTCCTCGACTTCCAGCGCATGATTCAGGGCGCGTCGCGCTACCTGTCGGTGGTGAACGGCGCGCTCGACGAAATCGTCAACATCATCAAATAAACGGAGCGCCCCGTGAACATGCGCGTTACCGGTCAGGTGCAAACGAGCAACGCCATCGGCTACATCCGCACGCGGAGCGGGGAACTCGCGAAGTTCCAAGATCAGGTCGCCTCGGGGCTGCGCGTGAAGTCGGCCTCCGACGACCCGGTCGCGTACCCGGCGCTGCTGCGCGTGAAAGACACGTCGGAGCGGTTGGCGGCGTTTTCCCAGTCGGCGTCCGACGCCACGGCCGTCCTCAACGACAGCGGCACCGCGCTCGGCGACGTCAACGACGTGCTCGTGCGGGCGCGGCAGATCGCCATCGAGGGGGCCGACGCCGGCACCAACACCGGGAGCGGCGCGCTCGAGGCGCTCGCCTCCGAGGTGGACGGGCTGATCGACCGCGCGCTGCGGTCCGCGAACGCCAAACCCGACGGCAAGCCGCTGTTCGCCGGCACCGCGACCGACGTGACGCCGTTCCGCGTCAGCGCCACCGACGCCAACGGGCGCCCCACCGCCGTCACCTACGACGGCGCGGCCGAAAGCGGCCGGGCGCTCACCGGGCCGGGGCAAACCGTGGACACCCGCACCGCCGGCAGCGCGGTGTTCCAACAGCCCGGGGCCGACGTGTTCCAAGCGCTCATCGGGCTGCGCGACGCCCTGCGCAACAACACCATCGGCGACGACATCCGCAGCCAGCAACTCAACACGCAACTCGGCAACATCGACACCGCGCGCACGGCCGTCGCCGAGGTGCGCGGCGCGCAAGCCGCCGCGCTCGCCAACATCGAAGCGACGCAAACGCTCATCTCGAACCAGAAACTGTCCGTCGATACGACCAGCGGCGAGTTGGAGGGCACCGACTACGCCGAAGCGGTGGTGCGCATGAAGGAGATGGAAACGTCGCTGCAAGCGATCTACGCGACGACCGCGAAAATCTCGCAGACCGGAATTCTGGACTTCATCCGCTGAGAGCGCCGCGTACAACGAACCCACGGGCGCGCCGCGTTTCGCCGGCGCGCGCTGCGGAGGGGTTCCCGTGCGCCGGTTGCTGCTCGCCTGCCTGCTGCTCGCCGTGCCGTTCGCCACCGGGTGCGGCGGCGGCGAACCCGGCAAGAACAAGAACTACGACCGCCCCACCACGTCCAAGCGCACCGAGAAATAGCGCCGCGGGAGTAACGGCCGTGCGCGACGACGAAGCACTCCGCGCGGCGATCGTCGCGCACCCGGACGAAGACACCCCGCGCCTCGCCTACGCCGATTGGCTCGACGAGCACCGGCCCGACAAGCACCCGTCGCCCGCACAGGGGCCGAGCGCCCGCGCCGAACTCATTCGCGTCCAGTGCCGGCTCGCGGCGCTCACGCCTGCCGACGCCGAGTACACCGATCTGCTCGACCAGAACGGCGCGCTCGGCACGTGGCTCGACCGGCACGACCCGCCGGCGAAGGTGTCCGAGACATTCGCCAGCGGCGACTACCAGTGCGAGTCGTTCGTGCGCGGGTTCCCGCACGGCATCGAACTCGATCTGAACTCCGCGTCCCCGCGCGCCCTCGCGCGCCTCGACAAGAACTTGAAGCGCCTCACCGCCACAACGACCGTCCGGGCGATCGATGTCACCTGTAACGCCGCGCCGACCGGACCCGCGTTCGTGCAACTGCCGGCGCTCGAAGCGCTGTCGCACCTCCGCGTCGTGTCGTACTACTTCGAGATGCCGGACCTCGTGCCGGCGCTCGTCGCTTCGCCGCACCTGCGGCACCTGCGGCACCTGTCGCTGAACAGCCCCCTCACCGACGCGGACTGCCGCGCGCTGTCCGGCGCGAAGCACTTCGGCGCACTCGAGGAATTCGTGGGGAACTTCGGCGAACTGTCCGCCGACGGCCTGCGCGCGCTCGCCGCCGCGCCGTGGTTCCGCAACCTGAAACGGCTCGCGCTCGACCGCGTCGAACCGCACATCTTTGAAGCGCTGTGCGCGCTGCCGGCGTTCCCGCGGTTGATCGCACTGAACCTGTCCGACACCGAGTTGCGCGCCGACGGTGTCGCGGCGCTCGTGCGGTCGAAGGCGTTTCCGCACCTGCTCGACCTGAACCTCGCGCGGAACGCGTTCGGTGCGGCCGGGGTCGAAGCACTCGCGCGCGCGAAACAGTGGAAGCTGGCCGCGCTCGACCTGCGCGCGTGCGGCCTGCGCACGGCCGGGGTCGCGGCGCTCGCGGGGTGGAAGGGGCTGAGTACCGTTCGCGTCCTCGACGTGGCCGCGAACGCCGCCGGCGCGAAGGGGATCGCCGCGCTCGCGCGCTCGCCGCACGCGGCCGCGCTGCGGCACTTGGACCTCGGCTACAACCACTTCGGCCAGAGCGGGCTGCTCGCGCTGGCCGAAGCCGCGCCGCTGCGGAACGTAACCAAACTCGACATCTGCGCCGACCTGCCCGAATCCGCGTGGACCGCGTCGGCGGCGGCGCTGCAACCGTTCTTCGAGCGCCTTGAGATGCCGAACTTGCGGCACCTGATTCTGAACCGGCACCGGTTCACGGTCGCGGCCGTGCGCGCGCTCGCCGCGTGCCCGAGCCTCGCCCGGCTCCAAGTGCTGCACGCGGCCGGTTGCAACATTACCGACGCCGGGCTGAAGGCGCTCGCGGAATCGCCGCACCTGAGCGAGTTGGTTTCGATCGACCTCGGCGCGAACAGCATCGGCGAAGGTGTCGCGGTGCTGCGCCCGCGCACGGTGTGGCCGAAACTCGCGCACGCACAGTTCTACACCCGCAAACTTCAGCCGGGGCAACTGAAACGACTCGTCGGCAATCGCCCCGGCGTGAGCGCCGGCTGAGCGCTACCACACGCGCGAGATGACGCACTTCAAGTAACCGGTTTCGCGGCACGTCACGCTCACCGGGTGATCGGGCGACGCCCCGCGGCGCTCCAAGAGTTGCAGGTCGCGCTTCGACTCGACGGCCACGTGCGCGATCAACTCTTCGAGGTCGGTCATCGCGATGAGGCCGGTGCAGCAGCACGACACCAAGATGCCGTCGCGCGCGAGCAACTTCAGCGCGAGTTGGTGTAAGCGCCGGTAGCCCTTCAGCGCGTCCGGCACCGCGGCGCGGTTGCGCGCGAACTTCGGCGGGTCCAGAACCACCACGTCGAACGTGCGCCCGGCCGCGACCAAGTCGCCCATGTGCCCGAACACGTCGGCCTTCTCGAAGGTGATGTTCGAGAGGCCGTTCAGGGCCGCGTTCTTGCGCCCGATTTCGAGAGCCGGCTCCGAAGCGTCGAGGCTCAGCACTTCGGCCGCGCCGCCCTTCGCCGCGTACAACCCGAAGCCGCCGGTGTACGTGAAGGCGTCGAGCACGCGCTTCCCGGCGCACAGCTTCGCCACCGCGGCGCGGTTGTCGCGCTGGTCGAGGTAGTACCCGGTCTTTTGCCCTTCCGCGAGGTTCACGAGGAACCGCATCCCGTTTTCCGCGATGCTCAGGTCCGCCGGCGGCAGTTCGCCCCACAACAGGCCGTCGTGCAGTTCGGCCCCTTCGAGTTTGCCGATCCCCTTTTCTGTACGCAGGTATATACCATTCGGATTCAGCAGTTCGCGCAATACCTCCGCGATTTCGTTCCGCCGCGCCGCGAGGCCCAGCGCCGTGAACTGCACGCTCAGCCAATCGCCGTAGCGGTCCACGATGAGGCCGGACAGGTAGTCCGCTTCGCTGAAGCACACGCGATAGCCGGCGTCCGGGCCGTTCAACTTCAGCACCTCGTGGCGCAGGTGCAGGGCGCGAGAGAGGCGCTCGTGGAAGAACGCGCGGTCGAGTGCGCGGCCCTCCTCCCAGCAGTACAGGCGCACGTTGATCTTGGACTGCGCGTTGTAGAGGCCGCGGGCGACGAAGTTGCCGCCGTGCGAGACGAGATCGACCTCCGCGCCGTCGGCCGGGTCGCCCTCGGTGCGCTCGATCGCGCCCGCGAACACCCACGGGTGCCGCCCGAAGAACGGTTGCGCGCGCTTGGCCTTCAGAAGCACTTTCGGAACTGGCATGTTGGCTCGGTTCGGGTGAAGATTGCCACTTCAGTTGCTCAGCGCCCCTCACCCGGCCTCGAAGACTCGGCCACCCTCTCCCACGCTCGCGCGGGGAGAGGGCAAAACCAAAACCGTATGCTTGTTGCCTTGCCCTCTCCCCTTGCGGGAGAGGGTGGCGGCGCATCGCCGCCGGGTGAGGGGTAAGCTACGCGCGCAAATCAGCTTGTGGGAAAGTGAGCTCGCTCGCGCCTCACAGCCCCTGTTGCACGCGACCGAGGTACGCGAGGGCGCGCTCCACGTCGGTCGCTTCCGCGCGCGCCGCGAGCAGCGCCCGCACGCGGAGCAAGAGTTCGGTCTTGTTGATGGGCTTCGTGATGAAGTCGTCGGTGCCGGATTCGATCGCGGTTTCTACGTCGGTCGCTTGGTCGAGCGCCGTAATCATTAGGATCGCGACGCCCTTCGTGGCGTCGTCGGCGCGCAGGCGGCGGCACACCTCGAACCCGCTCAGCTTCGGCATCATCACGTCGAGCAGAATCAGGTCCGGCTGCCAGTCGCGGGCGACGCGCAGCGCGTCGTCGCCGTTGTGAACGAGCTTCGTCTCGAACCCGCTGCCATCGAGGTGCGCGTCGAGCAGTTCGGCGTTCGAGGGGTTGTCGTCGGCGATCAGAATGCGCGGCATGGCTGTTCCTACGGCTCCGTATGGTATGCATTATACGAAGCGCGGCGCGCCGCCGCGGAGGGCTTACAGACGATGAAGGTGATTGCGAACCCGAAGCACGCGGAGCACGCCGCGCCGGGCGAGTGGGAGAACGGCACGGTGATCCCGTGCTTCGAGTGCCCGCCGCGGTTCGACGCCATCCGCGCGGCGCTCGTCACCGCCGGCGGGTTCGATTTCGAGGAGCCGCCCAAAGCGAGCGAAGACGTGCTGACCGGCGTTCACCACCCGGCTTATATCGCTTACCTGCGGGAGGCGAGCGCGGAGGCGAAGAAGGCGCGCGACTCGAACGCGAAGCAGCTCTGGCCCACCGTGTTCCCCTACGGCCCGAACCCCCGCGCCACCGGTGCCCGCGCGCTCCGCGGCACCTACTGCTACGACACCTACACGCCCATTCTGCCCGGCACGTTCGCTTCTGCGCTCGGCGGCGCGGCCAGCGCCGCGCGCGCCGCCGACCTCGTGGCGAACGGCGAACGCGCGGTGTACGTTCTGACGCGACCGCCCGGCCACCACGCCGAACCGGACCGGTGCGGCGGCTACTGCTACCTGAACAACACCGCGGTCGCGGCCGAGCGGCTGAGCAAACTCGGCCCGGTCGCGGTGCTCGATTTGGACGTTCACCACGGCAACGGCACGCAACACATCTTCTACGCGCGGCCCGACGTGCTCACGGTGTCGGTCCACGGCGACCCGGCAACGCTGTACCCGTTCTACAGCGGGTACGCGGACGAAACCGGCACCGGGCCGGGCCTCGGCGCGAACGCGAACTTCCCCATCCCGGTCGGCACCGGGCCGAAGGAGTACCGCCCGGTGATGGCCGCGGCCCGCGACGCGGTGGCGAAGTTCAAACCGGCGTTCCTCGTGTTCGCGTTCGGCGCGGACGCCCACGAATCCGACCCCATCGGCGGCATGAAACTGCCCACCAAGTTCTTCGCCGAAATGGGTGCGGCGGTGCGCGAACTGAACCTCCCAACGGTGATCGTGCAAGAGGGCGGCTACAACCTGACCGCGCTCGGGCCGTGCGTCGCGGAGGTGCTCGGCGCGTTCGCGGCGTAATCGAAGTTGGCCACAGGGTCGAAGTTGGCCGAGTTCGGGCGAAGTTGGCCACCGAAGTTGGCCAACGTGGCCAACTTGGAAAGCAGTCTAGAAATCCTAGCGTTTCATGCGTACCCGCGCCGAAGTTGGCCAACCCCACACGCGCTATCCCCCCTTGCCGACTGCGGGCCATAAATCGGGGCGCGTCGCCGCTCGTTCCGAGTTCGCGACGGTGAACGAACGGCCCCGCGCCGAACCGCGATTCGCGCCGACAGTCGCATTGTATACGCGCGTTCAATGCCAATCAACCCTCGCTTCCGCGTCGGGTTCAATTTGGTGCCGCGGCACTTCTGTGGTACGCTAAGCGTGTCGGTTCCCTCCCGCCGCGCACGCCTCTCGGTTCGCCACGTGAAAGGTTCCGCATGCGCACCTTCTGCAACGCGATCGCGCCCGCGGTCACGCGCCGCGACATGTTGCGGCTCTCGGCCAACGGGTTCGGCCTTCTCGCCCTCGCCGACCTCGCCCGCGCCGCGGACGGCCCCGCGCCGAAGCCGCACTTCGCGCCGAAGGCCAAGCGAATCATCTTCCTGTTCATGCACGGCGGGCCGAGTCAGGTCGACACGTTCGACCCGAAGCCGATGCTGAAGAAGCTCAACGGCCAACCGTACCCCGGGCAGAAGCCCCGCGTGCAGTTCGCCGCGACCGGCAACCTGCTGCAATCGCCGTGGGAGTTCCGGCCCGGCGGCGACAGCGGCATTCAGGTGAGCGACCTGTTCCCAGAAGTGCGCAAGCGCGCCGACGACCTGTGCGTGATCCGCTCCGTTCACGCGGACAACAGCGCGCACGGCGGCGCGCTGTTGCAGCTCCACACCGGGAGCGACACGTTCGTGCGGCCGAGTATCGGCAGTTGGATGAGCTACGGCCTCGGCACCGAGAACAAGAACCTGCCGGGGTTCGTCACGCTGTGCCCGACGCTGGGCCACGGCGGGTTGCAGAACTGGTCCAGCGCGTTCCTGCCCGCCGTTCACCAAGGCACCCCGATCGGCCACTCCGGCATTCCCGCGAAGCAGGCGCAACTGAAAGACGTTGTGCCCGCGAGCGCACCGAACCTTCAGCGCATGCAGCTCGACCTGCTGAAAGAAGCGAACGCCGAACACCGCGCCAAGAGCGGGCCGGACGCGGCGCTCGAGGCGCGCGTGGAGTCGTTCGAGTTGGCGTTCCGCATGCAGGCCGAAGCCCCGCAGGTGCTCGACCTCGCGCGCGAAACGCAGCGCACGCGCGACGCCTACGGCATCGGCGACGGCAAGCCGACGGACAACTTCGGGCGGCAGTGTTTGCAAGCGCGCCGCCTCGCGGAAGCCGGCGTGCGGTTCGTGCAGTGTACCCACAGCTACAAGTGGGATCAGCACGGGAACCTGAAGGCCGACCACACGAAGAACGCGCTCGAAGTGGACCGGCCGATTGCGGCGCTGCTCGCGGACCTGAAACAGCGCGACCTGCTGAAAGACACGCTGGTGTGGTGGGGCGGCGAGTTCGGGCGCACGCCGGCGGCGCAGGGGAACGACGGGCGCGACCACAACCCGCACGCGTTCAGCATGTGGCTCGCCGGCGGCGGCGCGAACGGCGGCACCGTCGTCGGCGCGACCGACGAGTTCGGTTACTACGCGGTGGAGAACAAGGTTCACATGCACGACCTGCACGCGACCATCTTGCACCTGATGGGCCTGAACCACGAGAAGTTGACGTTCCGGCACGCGGGCCGCGACTTCCGCCTGACCGACGTGAAGGGCCGGGTGGTGAAGGAAGTGATGGCGTGACGCTCTTGTAGGTCGCGGTCGAGCGGCTTCGCCGCGAGGCCCGACGGCGAATCACCCGTACGAGATTCGCTTGCGTGCCTCTAAGCGCGCAGAACGCTCGCGCTTACCGCTCAGCGTTCTCGCCGTCGGGCCTCGCTCGCAAAGCCGCGCTCGACCGCGACCTACAAGAACGGGGCGCCCCCGCTACGATAACCCAATTCGTTCGCGCGCGGAGCGGGCCTCGTGCTACTGCCCTTCATTCTGGCGATCTGCCTCTGCGGGGTGTTCTGCCTCATCCCGCTCACCATGTACCTGCTGTGGCTCGGTGCGATCACGCGACGCGACCGGCCGACGCTCGTGACCGGGCCGTGGGACTTCGCGGGCGTGCTGTTCGCGCTGTCCGGGTTCGCGATCTTCGGCGCGGGCCTCGTGCTCTCGTTCGCGCAAGCCAACTTCCGCTTCTGGATGCGCGGCAACTTCGAGGCGCTCCGCGGCGCGTGGGCGCAAGAGCGCGGCTCGTGGGTGCTGCTCGTCGGGTTCTACCTCGTGGTGCTCCTCAGTTGGGCGGCGCTGGTGCTGGCGGCCCGGCGGCGGTCGCTGGTGGTGTACAACATCGAACCGGCGGCGCTCGAAACGCTGCTCACGGAAGTGTTCGAGCAACTGAACCGGCCGCTGGAGCGCCGCGGGAAGTTGTGGGTGGGTGCGGACCCGCTGTTCGAGTTGGACACCTTCGAGGGCGGGCACACCGCGACGCTGCGGTGGGTGTCCGACGACGAGCGCCTGTTCGAAGAGGTGTCGCGCATGCTGCGCACCGCGCTGGCGTCCCACGCGAGCGCGGAAAACCCGGCCGACGGGTGGGTGCGCAGCGCCGCCTACGGGTGCGGAATGGTCGTCGTGTGCTGCTTCGGCCTGCTCGTGTACGGCCTCACCCTCATGGCGCGGTAGCGCGAACCGGGCCCGTTTCACCCGCGCGGAGCGCCTTTTCGTGGTGCGACGCTCCGCGTCGCACTTTCGGTTCGGTCGGAGAAGGACGACGCGGAGCGTCGTACCACGATAAGGCGGCGCGCGAATTTCGGTCAAGTTTGCTCGCGGCGGCGGCCCGATTCTGCCGATACAAGCGGTACGAACGGGTACACGTTGCGCACACGCGAGGAACGCACAGATGAAGCGGTTGTTGTTGGCGGCGGTCGCACTCGGGTGCGCGGTCGCGGCGAGCCGGGCGGACTGGGGCGGGCCGGGCGCGCCGAAGGGCGGCATGCAGATGCCGCAAATCGGCGGCCCGAACACGCTGCTCGGCGCGGGCGGCCCGGCGAACGGCGTCGCCCCGGACCCCTACGGCATGCACCCGCGCCTGAAGCGCCTGTTCCGCATCAGCGACAAGCCGTCCACCTACTACCCGCAGATGGGCTACGGCCAAAACGGGCCGGCTTACAACCCGACCGGCTACCCGCAAGGCGCGTACGGCCCGGCGCAGGGCACGCTCGTGTTCCCGCACCACCCGTACGTGCGCAGCCCGCGCGACTTCTTCATGCTCGATCTGAACAAGTAACGCGAGCGGCGAGTCGTTCTCGTGGCACAGGCTTTCTAGCCTGTGCCTCTTCGCATTTCAGAAGCAGCACAGGCCAGAAAGCCTGTGCCACCAAACGCGCCTCACTTCTTCGGGAGCGTCGTCACGGTCTTAGTGCCGTTGGTCTCGGCCTTCACCACGATCGTCGCACCCGCCGCGCTGCCCTCGATCGTCACCACCGACTTCGATACCGTCTTGCCGTTCGAGTTGGTGCCGTCGATGCACCCCACGGCCTTCACCGTGTTGCGCACGGTGCTCGTCGGCTTCAGTTCCAATTGCGCCTTCGCGCCCAAATCGGTGATCGGCAGTTCGAGCACCAGCTCGAAGGTGCCGAAGGTCGCGCCGTCGCGCTTCTCGGTGCGCACCAGCGTGCCACCGCCCGTGCCCTTCTCGCGGTCGAACTTCATGCCGGTGGGCGCGTCCGGCACCGCGACCTTCAGGTCCACCTTCCACGAGTCGCCGGCCTTCACCGGCTTGTCCGGGAACATCGCGTTCGGCGGCACGTCCGGCCGGTTGAAGGCTTTGTTCAGTTCGTCCGCCAGCGGGCCGCCCACGGGCTTCCCGTCGGCGCTGAAGGTGTACTTGCCGTCGATCTTCTCGATCACGATTTCGGTCTTGAGCGGCGCGCCTTCGGTGGTCTTGTCGTCCTTGGTGAACGCGGCGCGCTCGTAGGTGCGCGTGAGTTTGGTGGGGCGCTTGCCGGGGCCGGCACCGGCCGTCACCACCTCTTCCACGTACGTCACCTTCTTGCCGCCCTTCTCTTCCTTCACCTGATCCTTCCCGCCGAAGGTGACGGTCGTTGTGGCAGCGCCCTCTTCCTCTTCTTCCACCTTCACGCGGTCGCCGGCCTTCGGGTCGGCGAACTTGATCGTCACCGGGTCTTGGGCTGGGGCCGCGGCGCACAGAAGCGCCGCGGTTGCGAGTGCCCCGAACAGCTTGCGAATCACGATACGGTCCTCCGGTTGGGCGCAACGGGATCGTTACGCTCGGGTCGCTTCGAGTGCCCGAATTGCGGCGCGCACGGCCGGCGGGAGCGGGCACTTCGCCCCCACGGTATAGTCGTAGCTCACGAGCACCGCGACGCCCTCGCACGCCACGCCCGCCGCGGCGCTCACCAACAGGTGCTCGAACGTCACGCGGTCGTCGCCCACTTCGGCCGCGCGCACGCCGACGCGCACGGTGTCCGGGAACCGCACCGGCTTGCGGTAGGTCGCCCCGGTGCTCTTCACGATCGGCCCCTTCCCCGTGAGCCGTTTGCTCTCCATCCAGCCCACGCGATTCAAATAGCCGATGCGCGCGTCTTGGAAGTAGCGGAAGTACACGAGGTTGCTGACGTGCTCGAAGGAGTCCATGTCGCTCCACCCGACCGCGAGGTCCAGAACGTGCGGGTAGCGCGAGAGCGGATCGGACGGGTCGTTCGTCATCGCGGGTCGTTCGTTCGGTAAGCGAACCGCGGGGCGCTCTTGGCCGTTCGCGGGGTGCCCATAAGCTAATCGGGATTTGCGCCGACCACACCCTTTTTCCCCACCACAATGCCGAAACGCACCGACATCAAGAAGATCCTGCTCATCGGCTCCGGGCCGATCGTCATCGGCCAAGCGTGCGAGTTCGACTACTCCGGCACACAGGCGTGCAAGGCGCTGCGCGAAGAGGGCTACACGGTCGTGCTGGTGAACTCCAACCCGGCCACGATCATGACCGATCCCGAGACCGCGGATCGGACCTACATCGAACCCATCACGTGGCAGGTGGTCGAAAAGATCATCGCCGCGGAGCGGCCCGACGCGCTGCTCCCCACCCTCGGCGGCCAAACGGCGCTGAACACCGCGATGGCGCTCGAGAAGCACGGCGTGCTCCCCAAGTACGGCGTCGAGATGATCGGCGCGAACGCGGACGTGATCGACAAGGCCGAAGACCGGCAGCGGTTCAAGGACGCCATGCTGAAGATCGGCGTGGACGTGCCGAAGTCGCGCGCGGTTCACACGCTCGCGGAAGCGCTGGAAGCCGTCGAAGAGGTGAAGCTGCCGTGCGTGCTGCGCCCGAGCTTCACCATGGGCGGGACCGGCGGCGGCATCGCGTACAACATCGACGAGTACCGCGACCTCATCACCCGCGGCTTGCAGCTCTCGCCCACGACCGAAGTGCTGGTCGAAGAGTCCGTCATCGGCTGGAAGGAGTACGAGCTGGAGGTGATGCGGGACCGCGCGGACAACGTCGTCATCATCTGCTCGATCGAGAACCTCGACCCGATGGGCGTTCACACCGGCGACAGCATCACCGTCGCGCCGGCGCAAACGCTTTCGGACAAAGAGTACCAGCGGATGCGCGACGCCGCGAAGGCGATCATCCGCGAGATCGGCGTCGAAACCGGCGGCTCGAACATCCAGTTCGCCATCAACCCGGCAGACGGGCGGATGATCGCCATCGAGATGAACCCGCGCGTGTCGCGCTCTTCGGCGCTGGCGTCGAAGGCGACCGGGTTCCCCATCGCGAAGATCGCCGCCAAGCTCGCGGTGGGCTACACGCTCGACGAACTGCGCAACGACATCACCCGCGAAACGCCCGCGTGCTTCGAGCCGACCATCGACTACGTGGTCACGAAGGTGCCGCGGTTCGCGTTCGAGAAGTTCCCGGAAGCGAACCCGACGCTCACGACGCAGATGAAGAGCGTCGGCGAAACGATGGCGATCGGCCGGACCTTCAAGGAGTCGCTCCAGAAAGCTCTGCGCGGCCTCGAAGTGAACCGCAGCGGGATCGGGTGCGACCGGCGCGACCGCTGGTTCACACCCAACGCGCCGACCCGCGAGGAGATCGTTCAGAAGCTCTCGACCCCGAACGCGGAGCGCATCTGGTTCCTCCGCTACGGCCTCCTCAGCGGCATGACGGTGGACGAGGTTCACGAGCGCACCAAGATCGACCGCTGGTTCCTGCGCGCGATTCAGCAACTGATCGACCTCGAACTCGAACTGCGCGCGGCCTCGCTGGAAACCGCGACGCCCGAACTGGTGCTGAAGGCCAAGCAAAACGGCTTCGTGGACCGCCAACTCGCGACCGCGTGGAACGTGCCCGAAGCCGAGGTGCGCAAACTCCGCAAGAGTTTCGGCATCGAAGCGGTGTTCAAGAGCGTGGACACGTGCGCCGCGGAGTTCGAGGCGTACACACCGTACTACTACAGCACCTACGAGCGAGGAGTGGTTAGTGGGCAGTGGGCAGAGGCAAACAAGCAAGGTTCTTCTCTGCCCACTGCCCACTCTCCACTGAACACTGGAGAAGACGAGGTGCGCCCGCACACCGGCGTGCCGCGCATCATGATTCTCGGCGGCGGGCCGAACCGCATCGGGCAGGGCATCGAGTTCGACTACTGCTGCGTGCAGGCCGCGTTCGCGCTGCGCGCCGCGGGGTACGAAGTCATCATGGTGAACTCGAACCCGGAGACGGTGAGTACCGACTACGACACCTCGAACCACCTGTTCTTCGAGCCGCTCACGCCCGAAGACGTGCTCAACATCTTCGACCGGATGAAGCCCGAAGGCGTCATCGTGCAGTTCGGCGGGCAGACGCCCTTGAACCTCGCGAAGCCGCTCGAAAACGCCGGCGTGCCCATCATCGGCACCAGCGTGGACGACATCGACGTGGCCGAGAACCGCGAGCGGTTCGCCAAACTCGTCACCGATCTGAACCTGCTGCAACCGGCGAACGGGACCGCGGTGGACGAAGCGCAGGCGCTCCGCGTGGCGCGGCGCATCGGGTTCCCGATCCTCGTGCGGCCCAGCTTCGTGCTCGGCGGGCGCGACATGAAGATCGTGTACACCGAGGACGAACTGACCGCGTACATGCGGCGCGTCGAACCGGACCTCTCGAAAGACCGGCCCGTGCTGATCGACCAGTTCCTCGACAACGCGACCGAAGTCGATGTGGACTGCCTCAGCGACGGCACGCGCACGGTGATCGGCGGCGTGATGCAGCACATCGAAGAGGCCGGCGTTCACAGCGGCGACTCGGCGTGCGTGATTCCGCCGTATTCGCTGCCCGCGGCGGTGGTAGACGAAATCAAGGTGCAGGCGCGCAAACTCGCGAGCGCGCTGCACGTGAAGGGCCTGATGAACATTCAGTTCGCGGTCGCCGGGATTCGCGCCGACGGCACCGCGCTGGGCGAACCGCAGGTGTACATCCTCGAAGCGAACCCGCGGGCCAGCCGCACGGTGCCGTTCGTGTCGAAGGCGACCGGGGTGCAGCTCGCGCGGCTCGCGGCGCTCGTGATGGTCTGCAAAACTCTGGGCGAACTCGGCGTGAAGGACGAAGTGATCCCGGCGCACTTCTCGGTAAAAGAGAGCGTGTTCCCGTTCAACAAGTTCCCCGGTGTGGACATCATCCTCGGGCCGGAGATGAAATCGACCGGCGAAGTCATGGGCATCGACGACCGGATGCCGATGGCGTTCTACAAGGCGCAGATGGGCGCGAACTCGCCGCTGCCCGCGAGCGGCACCGTGTTCATCTCGGTGGCGAACCGCGACAAGGACGCGGTGGTGCCGATCGCCCGCGGGTTCGCCGAGATGGGTTACAAAGTGATCGCCACGCGCGGCACCGCGAAGTTCCTCAGTGATCGCGGCGTGCCGGTGACGGACGTGCCGAAGCTCGCGGAGGGCCGCCCGAACCTCATCGACATGCTGGTGAACGGCGAAGTGGCGCTCGTGCTGAACACGCCGACCGGCCGCGGCAGTTCGTCGGACGAGGCCCGCATCCGCACCGCGGCGGTCGCGAGTCGCGTGACCGCCATCACGACCATCTCCGCCGCGCACGCCGCGATGGAAGCGTGCCGCGCGCTGAAGCGCCAAGACCTCACGGTTACGGCGCTACAGGACCGGTTCCGGTGAAGTGCCAGCGTGTGAGAGAGAAGACAGAAACGGTCCTTCTCTCACACCCTCTACGTGGCAAGGCGGGCACGGTTCAGGCGCTCGGCCCGCCGAAAGACGATTCCTGTTTTCTCCCTCACACCCTCTACCCTCACACGCTGGCACTTCTTCACCGAGGCACCTCGCGAACTCACGCCGCCAGCGGCGCGCGGCCGGGTTGCTCCGCGGCCTTCAGCAGCGCTTGCAGGCCGTGGACGTGTTTGCAGCAGTAGTGGTGGCGGTACTCGCCGTGGTACACCGCGTCCGGGCAGGTGCAGTGCCACTCCATGTTGCCTTCGGTCGTGCGCTCGGCCGCGATCTGATAGTCTTCGCGCCCGCCGGTGACCGTCCACGTCGCGACGCAGCCCGGTTCGCTCGGATCGGGGTTCTTGTACGTGACGCGGAACTGGTACGGAGCCGGTTCGCGCTTGCGCGTCGGCCCGGGCAGTACGACCGTTACGACCGCGAAATTCGCGCGGGGTTGGGTGGTAGTCATCTCGAAGTCCAGTTGCGGTTCGTTTGTGTGTGTGGATTTTACCGCCGCGCCCGGCCGAATCGGATGTCGGTTGCCGCGCGCGGTGGTAAACTGACGCCATTATCCCGCCCACCAAAACGGAGTTCTGATCCCGTGAGTGACCCGAAGCCGCTGAAGGCCGAAACCGAAACGTACGCGCTCGCGGACGACCCCAAGGCAACGCAGGCGACCCAAGTTGCGCCGCCGCTCCCGGCCGACGACATGGGCGTCACGCAGCGCACCGACCCCGCGACGATGAAGGCGTTCATCCGCGAGTTGGCGCGCAAGAACCGCGTCGCCCAGAAGAACAAGAGCATCCTCAGCGCGGACATCATCGCCAAGTTCACCGCGCTGCCGTCGTACAAGAGCGCGAAGACGGTAATGTGGTACGTTGACGCGGGCAGCGAGGTGCGCACCCGCTACGAACTGCCGGACGCGCTCAACGACGGCAAGCGCGTGGTGGTGCCGTGGTGCGTGGTGGAGAGCAACACGCTCGAACTGTTCCTGCTCGAAGACATGGAGGAGTTGGTCGAGGGCGCGTACAAGATTCTGGAGCCGAAAGAGGAACTGCGCCGGCTGCCGCGCAAGACCGTGAAGCCGGAAGAGCTGGACCTTGTGATGGTGCCGGGCACCGCGTTCGACAAGCGGGGCGGGCGCATGGGTCAGGGCAAGGGGTACTACGACCGGTTGCTCGCGGACGTGCGCCCGGACGCGCCGCTCGTCGCGCTCGCGTTCGATTGCCAAATCTTCGACGAGATCCCGGTAGACGCGCACGACGTGTTCATGAACGTCGTGCTCACCGAGACGCGCACGATTCCGGGCAAGGGCCGCAAGAAGTAGCGCGTCACTTCGGGTCCGCACTTCGCGGGACGAACGTGAGCGCGACCGAGTTGATGCAGTACCGCGTGCCGGTGGGCGCGGGGCCGTCGTCGAACACGTGGCCCAAGTGCGCGTCGCACCGGGAGCACAGCACTTCGGTGCGCGTCATGCCCAAGCTGCGGTCGGTCTTCAGCGTGACGCGCTCGGCGTCCACGGCCTCTTTGAAGCTCGGCCACCCGGTGCCGCTGTCGAACTTCGTGCCCGAATCGAACAGCGGTTGGGCGCAGCACACGCACTGGTACACGCCGTCGCCCTTCGTGTTCCAGAACGCGCCGCTGCACGCGCGCTCGGTGCCGTGCGCCCGCGTGATGCGGTACTGTTCCGGGGTGAGCTGCGCGCGCCACTCCGCGTCGGTCTTCACCACCTTCTGCCCGTCGAACGGCTTCCCGACGCGCTCCGGAATCGAAGGCGCTCCCATCGGCATCCCCGGGGACGTGAGGAACAGGTACGCGAGCGCGCCCGCACCCAGCGCGCCGCCCAACAACACGAGTCGCGTGTAGGTTTTCATACCGGTTCGACGCGCCGCAGCGGCGCACCCTTACTTCCCGCGTTTGAGTTTCTTCGGGCCGGCACCGGCGGTCTTCTCGTAGGTGCCGTTGCCGGTCTTCACGTACTTCGTGAAGCCCTTGCGCGCGAGGTTGGCGTCGCTCACCGCGTGCTTGGCCTGATGGTCGGTCCACGCGCGCGGCGCGTTCGGCTCGCTGTACACGCGGCGGATCGCCGCGCCCGTCTCCGGGTGCGCCGTCAGCGGCTCGGCGCTCATCTGCTGGAACAGTTCGAACTGCTCACCGCCCGAACCGTCCGCTTCCACGAACTCGTACACGTACATCGGCATGGGAGACCTCAGTAATGAGTGCTGAGGAACGAGTGATGAGTGGCCGGTTGTCAGTCGCGAAGGCCGCCGGCAACTCATCACTCATCACCCATCACTTCAATCCACTTTACCCTTTCGCCATCTCGGCGCGAACGGTTTCGAGCAACTTCTTCGTCGCCTTGATGCCCTCGGCCTCGCTCCCGCCGCCCTCGAATTCGATGCCGATGTAGCCGCTGTACTTGTGCGTCTTCAGCACGATGTCCAGCATCTTGCGGTAGTCCGTGCGCTTCTCGTTGCCCTTCTCGTCGAACTCGTGCGACTTCGCGCTCACGCCCTTCGCGAACGGCATCAGTTCGTTCACGCCCTTGTAGCGGTCGTAGGCGGTCTCCTTCACGCCCTCGACCTTCCCGATGTTGAAGTTGCCGAAATCCGGGAGGGTGCCGCAGTGCTTGTGATCGACCAGTTTCATCACGCCCGCGAGCCACTCGCCGTGACTGGACAGCCCGCCGTGGTTCTCCACGATGGTGCTGATGCCGTGCGTGGCGGTGAACTCGGCGAGCTTGCGGAGCCCGTCGGCCGCGAGCTTTTGCGTCTCCGCGAAGCCCTTTTTCCAGTCGCTCGCGGCGTTCACGCGGATGCTGTGGCACCCGAGGAACTTGGCCCACTCGGTCCACCGCTTGTGGTTCTCGACCGCTTGCGCGCGCTTCTTCTCGTCCGGGTCGCCGAGGTTGCCCTCGCCGTCGCACATGATGAGCACGCTCACCACTTTGTTGTCGTCGGCCACCTTCTTGAGGTCTTTCAGGTACGCGTCGTCCTTCTTCTTTGCGGCGTAGAACTGGTTCACGTACTCGATCGCGGTGATGCCGTAGTCCTTCGCGCTGATCTCGGCGAACTTGAGCGGGTCCTTCTTGTCGTCGCCCTTCGAGCGGAACGCGCGGTGGTGCGACCACTGCGCGAGCGAGATTTTGAACAACTCTTTGTCGTCGGCGCGCGAACCGCGGGGCAGCAGAACGGCAGCAGCGGACGCGGCGAGGAAGTCGCGACGGGTGAACATGCGGGGAGGCTCCGGGTTGGTGGGCGAGTGAAGGGAATTGTATGCCGAACGGCGCGCGCAAGGCGGCGGGTGCCGCGCGCAGAACCGACGCGCGGTGCGTGTAACCCTCGCCCCGCGCCAGCGGGGAGAGGGTGGCGGCGCGAAGCAAGACTGCGAAAGCAGGCGCAGCTAATCCGGCGTGACGCCGGGTGAGGGGCGCTTCGCGGAGAGTGGGGCTTCGCGCATCTCGCGTCGCTCCTGCTGTTTCTCCGTCGCCCCTTCTGCTGTGTCGCGCCCCTCACCCGCTCGCTTCGCTCGCTGCCCTCTCCCCGCTGGCGCGGGGCGTGGCTATTCGCGCCGCGCAGCGCGTAATTGGGGGCGCCGCCCTTGCGAGCGGACCACGCTCCCAATCACTCGAACTTCTTCCTCAGCGCCTCGGCATCCGCGTCCTTCTTCTGCGCGGCGAGCGCGCTCAGCAGCAGTTCCTTCGCGTCGGCGCTGGTCAGGTCGATGTGCAGCGCGGTGCGGGCGGCGCGCTCGGCTTCGGCGTGCTTGCCGGCGTTGGTCCACAACTTCGCGAGCCGCAGGTGCAGCGCGAAGTCGTCCGGCACCGCGAGCGCCTGCTCCGCGATCACGCCCGCGAGTTTCTCCGGCTTCTCCCACGCGGCGTAGGTGCGGGCGAGCAGGTCCGGCCAGTCCGCTTCGCCCGGCGCGCCGGTGCGGCCCTTCTCGAACGCGCCCGCGGCCTTCTCGTACTCCTTCAGGTCGAAGTGCAGTTTGCCGAGTTCGAGCAGCACGCGCCCGTCGGCCGGGTTCGCGTCCGCGGCTTCGGTGAGGAGCGCTTGCGCCGCGGCGTCGTCCTTCGCGCGGCGCGCGAGCCGGGCCAGTACCACGCACGCGAGCGGGTGACCCTTCTCTTTCGCGCGGGCGGCTTCGGCGAGTTTCTTCGCGTCGTCGGCGCGGTCGCGCCGCACGTACTCCGCCGCGAGCCGGGCGCTCAGGTCCGCGTCGTCCGGCGCGTTCTTGTGCGCGGCTTCGAGTTCGGCGAACGTGAGCGGCTTGTCCGCTTTGCGCCCGCCGGCCTTCACCGTCTCTTGCAGGAACTTGCGGTACCCGGCTTCGAAGTCGGCGCGCTCCGCGTTCAGTGCGAGCTTCAGCGCCCCGGTCACGTCCGCGGTCTTCTGGAAGGCGTCCAGCAGTTTCGCGACCGCCGGTTCGCCCCCGTAACGCTTCGTGATGTACTCGATGTACAGCGAGCCTTGGTAGTACGCGAGGATCACGTCTTGCGGTTGGCCGAACCGCTTGTACGCCCGCGTGATGGTGTCGAGGTCGAACGCGGTGCCGGCCGCGAGCCGGTCGCGGAGCAGCGGCAGCGCCGCGGAGAAGCGGTTCGTGCGCTCGGAGCGCACCGCCAGCCCCTCGGTGAGCCACACCGGGGCGCGGTGCTGCGTTTGCAGCAGGTTGAAGGCGTGCGTGAGTTCGTGCCGCGTCACGACCTCCCAGTTGTACAGGCGCGCGCCGCCGTCGGCCCGCGGCGACGGCAGCGCGACGAGCGGCCCGGTACACGCCCCCTGCACCGCGCCCGGCAGCCCCGGCAGGAGCGCGATGCGCCCGCTGAACATCTGCCGCCGCGCGAAGATTTCCACCAGCACCTTGCCCGGCGGCGCGAACTCGTACTTCTTCGCGTACTCCGCGTAGGTGTCTTCGAGCACGCCCGCGAGGAACGCCGCGAGCACCTTGTCCGTTTTCTTGTCGAACCGGATGACGAAGTGCGCGGTCTCGGTGGTCGCGTACTCCGCCAGCTCTTCGAGTACGGTGAGCGCGTTGTCGGCCTTCACGTTGAACGGGTCGGCCTTGAGCGCGGCCTTCAGCGCGACGCGCGCTTCGGCCTCGCGGCCCTGCATGTAGTACAGCAGCCCCAACCCGGCCTTCGCACCGGGCAGGTCCGGGCGCAGGATGCCGGCGCGCTCGAAGCACTCCGCGGCCTTCGCGTACTGCCGCGCGTCCGAGAGCAGCGTGCCCGCGTCGGTGTAGAACCGGGCCGGTTTGCTGTCGAGCGCCAGCGCCTCTTTCGCCAGCGCCGCGAACCCGGCCGCGTCGCCGCTCAGGTGCCGGAGCGCCGCGAGCCGACCCAGCGCGCGCATGTCGCGGGCGTTCACCGCGAGCGCCACCTTCAGCAGCTTTTCCGCGCCGGGGCCGTCCGCTTCCGCGACCCGCACGTCGGCCTTCAGGCGCAGCGCGCCGGGGTGCTTGGGGTTCACCTTCAGCGCCACGTCCGCGAGTCGTTCCGCTTCGCCGAACTCCATGCGCTCCAGCGCCACCGTTCCCTTCCCTACGAGCGCGTCGCACGCCTTCGGGTTGATCTTCAGCGCCGCGTCGAACGCGTCCGCGGCGTCGGCCCGGTTGTGCTTCTCCAAGAGGAGCGCGCCCGCGAGCGCTTCGGCCTGCCAGAAGTCGGCGTTGGCCTTGAGTGCGTCGCGCAGCACTTCCTTCAAGATGAACTGAATCTGCTCGTGCCGGCCGTGCGTCACCGCGTTGTCGTACCCGGCTTCGGCGACGGCGAGCAGCAGTTCCGGGTCTTTGATCTCCTTGTCGGCCGCGGCCGCGTCGGTGTAGGCGCGCACGATCTTCCGCGTCTCGGCGTCGGCTTCGGTGAGGTTGCCCTTGTCGCGCTGAACGCGCGCGAGCACCCACCGCGCGACGAGTTGGTCCGCGCTCGTCTTGAGGGCGGCTTCTGCGTCGGTAGTGGCGGCGTCGAACTTGCCGAGCGCGTACCACAGGTCGGCGCGACGGGCGAGCAAGTTGGCATCGGCGGGGCGCGCCTTCAGCGCCGCGTCGAGCGCCTCGAGCGCCCCGGTGGTGTCGCCGGTGGCGCGCTTGCACTCGGCGATTCCCACGAGCGCCGCCACCGGGGGCTTGTCGCCTTTGGCCTGTTCTTCAAAGCCCGCGAGGGCTTCGGCGTAATTGCCGCGCTGGAGCCGCTGCTTCAGCGCGGGGAACTCGACCGCCGGTTGAGCCGCCGCGGGCGGCGCGGCGAGCGCGAAAAGTGTAACGAGGAGTGTGGTGCGCATGCCCCCAACGTACCGGCGGCGCGCCGGGGGTGCAATGGGGCGGGCGCGGCGTGTTGCGTTCACAGGGTGGCGCTGCGCTGACCCTGTGCTTTGTGATGTAACCCCTTCGGGGTACAGAAGGCCGTTTGGATTTTACCCCGAAGGGGTTGTCTCTCGAAGCACAGGGTCGCGCAGCGCACCCTGTGAACACAAGACACGAAACAACCGAACCTACCGCCGCTTCGACTTGCGGCCCTTGTCGCGCGGGGCGTGGCCGTTGCCGTTCGCGCTGTGCCCGTTCGTGCTCGGCGCGCTCGGGGCCGGCACGCTCGGCACCGGGGCGCTCGGCTCGGGCGCGCTCGCGGGTTGTGCCGGGAGCGCCGTGCGGCGGGCGGCGCTCGCCCAGAACCGCGCGGGGATCAGCCCCAACCCCAAGATGAAGAACTGGCTGAGCCAGAAGTTGAAGCACCCGTCGGCGAGCCGCGAATCGAACCCGTAGGCGTGCAGCCCGATGCTCAGTTGGTTCGTGCCGAACCAGCTCCACGCGGTGATCGCGTTGCCGAAGATGGCGAGCACCGCGACGCCGCGGTCCTTCACCAGCCCGGCCCAGCGGGCGTGCAGGATCAGCGCGTTCCAAATCACGATGAGCACCGCGCCGTTCTCTTTCGGGTCCCAGCCCCAGAACCGGCCCCACGATTGGTCCGCCCAGATGCCGCCGAGCACCGTGCCCACGAAGCTCAACAGCGTGGCGAAGCACACGATGCCGTACACCACCTGCCCGAACACCTTGCCGCGTTCCGCCGTGAGCGCGAGCGCCGCGACCGGCTTCGCCGCCTTCGGCAACTCGCCCGCGACCGGCCGACCCGCGGCGTCGATCCCCGGCGCGCCGATGCGGAGGAGCATGAGGGTGAGCGCGTACACGACGCCGAACGCGAGCAGAACGTAGAACCCGCCCCACAGCACCGCCGACGGGAACACTTCGAACTTGTCCAGCGCGCTGACCATGAACGCGAGGAACACCAGCGGCACCGCGATCACACCGGTCGCCGCCGCGCCGAACGCGAGCAGCGCGCCCACGCTCGGCTCGCCGCTCATCTGGTACGAGTCGCGCACGACCGCGCCGAGCATCTGGAACACGTACAGCGCGCCGAAGAACCCGGCCACGAACGTCGCGGTGTAGCCGAGCGTGACGGTGGTGACGTGCGTGGCGAGCCAGAAGTTCGTGTCCAGCACGGCTTGGAGCATTTCCATCGTGTCTTCGCCGGCGATGTTGTGGCCCACGATGCAGGTGGCGAGGCCCAACTTCGCCGCCATGATGGTGCCGACGCCGAACGGGAACATGCGCTCGATCAGCACGCACAGCGCCACGCACCCCCAGCCGATGAAGATGGCGGAGGAGTACAGGTTGGTCACGAACACGCCGGGCCGGTCCATGATGAACATGCGGGCGAACAGCGCGACCGTGTGCAGCACGAGCGTACCGGCGGTGATGGCGAACGCGCTGCGCCGCAGCGCCGCGCCCCACGCCGGGCTGTCGGCGGCTTGGCACCCCAGCCCGACCACCGCGAGGACGAACGCGAGGACGTACAGCCCGGTGCACTGGTAGAACGGCGCGAACCGGTTGTAGAACAGTTCGGCCCGCGAGCGGCGCAAATCTTCGGCGGGCACGAACTCGTGCCGCTCGTTGCGGAGCGCCGTCACGCTCGTGCCGAACGCCTCGGCGAACTTCGCGCCTTCCGCTTCGAGCGCTTCCAGCCGGGCGGCGTCCCCGGATTCGGAGCGCGTTTTGGCGCGGTCCTTGATGCGGTGCGATTCGGCGTCCGCGGCGAGCCACCCGCGGTACGCGGTCACCAGTTTGCCCCACTCGGTCGCGGCCGGCGGCACGTTCGGCCCCAGCAGCGGTTCGGCCGGCAGGTTCTGGAACGCGGCGCGGTCTTCGGGTTTCAGCAGCCCGGTGACGGCTTTCAGCACGCGCGGGCGGATCGTCGGCGGGAGCCGCCCGGGGTCGGCCCGGAGCAGTTCCAGCGTGCGGCGCACGATCTCGTCCGAACTGGCGCTCGCGCCCGGCGGCGGGTTGTCCACGTCGATGTCCACCACGTCGCGCACCAGTTGGCGCTTCTCGGCGGGCGTCATCTCTTGCAGCCGCTTGGGGTCCGCGAGCAACTTGGCCTGCGCCGCGATCAGCGGGGCGATTTGCAGCCGGTCGCGCAGGTCCGCGAGCGAAGCCCACTCGCCGCCGTCGGCGGTCGGGGGAAGTAGCAGCAGCTTGTTCTTCCGCGCGTCGAACCCGCGGAACTCGTGGAGCTGTTCCACCATCCCCATGTGCTGTTCGAGTTCGATGGCCTTCGTGTCGAACTTCTTGGTGCCCTCGTCGAGCGGGGGCAGCGGCTTCCCGGCCTCTTCCAACTGCTTGCGCTCGTTCTCCTTCATGCGGGCCGCGGACGCCAGTTTCGCCACGGTGTTGTACCGCTCGCGCAGCTCCGCGTAGGAGTACCGCAGGCCGTCGCGGTGTTCGAGTTTCAGTTCGCGCGCGAGGTCCGGGTTCTCCACGCGGAACACGCGGTGCTGCCACGCGGGCGAGTCGTCGCTCAGGTCGCCGGCCGCGATCACGTCCAGATACCAGTGGATGGCGGGCCGCTTGGTGCCGTCGGCGTCGACGAACTCTTCGCGGTGCGAGATGAGCCGCAGGAACACGCGCGCGATGCTGTCGAGCGGCTTGACGCGGCCCCCGTCCACGACCGGGATCGCGCCCGCGCCGCGGTAATCGACCGGCACCTTCGGCGGGTACATGCGGCCGAACATCGAGAGCACGTAGAGGGCCGCGACGGCCGTGATGCCGATGCCGGTCCACTTCGCGGCCCCGGTCGGCACCACCGCGGCGCGCGGCGCGAGCCGCCGCACGAACCCGATCAGCGAGATCAGGAAGTGCAGCACGAGGCCGACGCCGACGAGCGTACACGCGATGTAATCGACCGACGCTTGGAACAACCAGAAGTCGATCCAGCCCGGGTTCTTCACCACTTGCAGCACCGTGCCGCGCTCGGTGGCCTTGTCCCAGTCGGCTTGGTAGAAGGTTTCGCCCGCGTACCGCAGCGGGTTGTTCATCGAGATGACGACGTTCTCGCGCGCCACCGCCCCGGTCGCGTCGCGCACGATCACTTCGCTGGAGAAGTTCTTCGGCTTGTCGGTGCCCAAGTAGCGGTCGAACTTGAACTTCACGAGTGTGAGACTGTACGGCTTGTTGTACCGGGCGCGGCGCAGCGCGACGTGGTGCGTCGTCGGCCCGACCGGGACGAGGTCGCCGCCGTTGAAGGTCGCGATCAGCGACACGAGGTACACGCCGATCTTGTCGCCGGTGTCCTTGCGGTAGAGCGCGACGTACGCGCTGGAGATGTCTTGCTGCTGTCGCGTGGCGACGCCGGACTCTTCGCGCGCCGCTTCGGCGACGGCGTTCAGCCCGAAGCCGGCGGTGGCGAGGTTCACGTCGCCCGGTTTCGGCTCGCGGAAGTTGGTGTTCTTGAAGTACTTCAGCACTTCGACATCGACGGGCAGGTCCGGGTGGCTGATGCGCTCGCCGGGCCGCGCGCGGCGCAGGCGGCGCTCGCTCAGCGTCACCACCTTGTCTTCCTTCGCGTCGGCGCGATCGGTGAACACCAGTTCCAAGTTGCGGGTGTCTTCCGCGTAGGCCACCGTTTGGCCCTCGGCGATGCTCATCTGCTGCTCGATGGCGTACTCGCGGGTGATGAACTCGCCGACGAACAGCAGGATCAGGCCGAAGTGCGTGAGGAAGATGCCGGCGCGCTTCCACGTCATGCGGAACCGCACGGCGTGCGCCGCGAGCAGGTTCGTGAGCATGAGCAGGCCGAGCAACTTGCCCGCGGGGAACGGGAACCAGCCGCCCCACTTGTCGCCGCCCGGCGGGAACGATTCGGACCAGAACACGCTGAGGAACTGCCGGATCAGGTCGAACGGCACTTCGACCACCCACGACCAGAAGTACCGGTCCACGACGGTCCAGATGCCGTGGTCGATCTGCGCGAGGGTGCCGAAGAACACGAGGCCCAGCGCCACCACGAACAGCGCGACGGTGAGTTGGAGCGACGCGATCGGTTTCAGCACTTTGCGCACGCCGGCCCAGAGCGCGCCGGAGCCGGGCGCGGCGGCGGCGGCGGCGCGGGCGGGGGGTTCGCCGTGTTCGCCGGGCGCGTGCGGGGTGGGTTCGGTGCTCATGGTGTCCTCGCGCGGGGCGCATGGGTAGTGTGTTGGGTGGGGCGACGGCGGCGCGGGTTACTTCCCGCCGCCCATGAACGGCCCGGCCTTGCCGGCGGGGTTGTTCGGGCCGCGCACGTCCACGCGCAGCCCCTTCCCGCCCTTGGCGTCAATCGGTTTGGTGATCTTCGGCACGTCGTCTTGGGTGAAGGTGCCGTTGCCCAGTTGCTCGACGGCCCAGCGGCGCAAGTTCGGGAACACGCCGCCGATGGACGACGTGATCGTCACCTCGTGTTTGCCGTCCGGGGTGCGGAGCGTGGCGGTCACGATGCCCATGCGCCCGGGGCCGACGGTCCAACCGGGCGGCGCTTCGAACGCGGGCGGCGCGCCGGGCGGGAACGTGAAGCTGGCGAGCAGTTTGTCGAACCCCGCGACGTGCGGTTCGAGGCCCGCGGCACTCCCGGGCAGTTTCACGAACCACTGCGGCTCTTCGGCCGGGAACATCGCGCCCAGAATGCGGTACTCGCCCTTCGTGACGTCGCTCGGGCCGCTCGGCGCGCCGCCGCCGTGGAACTCGTCCTTCGGCATCATGCCGGGGCCACCGGGGCCGCCCATCCCGCGATCCGTGACCGGGTTCTTCGGCCCTTGCAGCGCGATGCGCAGCGCCTTCCCGCCCTTCGTGTCGATCAACTTCGTGTACTTCACCAGCATGTCCGGGCCGGGCTGAAGGCCGATCTGCCCCACCCACCGCTTCAGGTTCGTGGGCACGCCGCCGCCGGACTGCGTGATCGACACTTCCTGCGATTTGTCTTTGGTGTTCACCGTGGCGAACACCTTCACGAACTGCGACTCGCGCCCCGGGCCGCGCTCCCACCCGTCGGGCGGGGCGAACTGCGGCTCCCCGTTCGCGAGCGCGACGCTCGCCGCGAGTTTGTCGAAGTCGGCTTCGTACTTGGTCAGCACTTCGGTGGTGCCGGTGTATTTGAAGAACCACTGCGGGTTGTCGGCGGGCACCATGAGGCCGAGCAACCGGTAGCCGCCTTCGGGGGGCGTGGCGTCTTTGGGCACCGTGTAGCTGTTCACCCCGGGATCGGAGTTGCACCCCGTCGGGACGAGCGCGACGGCCGCGGCGAGCGCGAGAACGGCGGCGCGAGCGGAGAGAACGGAGAGGTTCGGCATCGGTGTGGGTCTCGGACGGAGACGGCCCGCAATCCTTCGCAGAGCCGAACGGGAGGCGGGGCCGCAATTCAATCGCTACAACCGCCATTCTCGGCACCTCGCAACGCGCCGTCAAGCCGAACGCGCGCCCCCCTTCCAACCGCGACCGCGCAACGCGGTTCACGCGCCCGGTGGCGCTTCCAGCACCTGTTTGTATTTCTTGGGAACGCCGCGAAGCGCCGCGTCGTAGGTCGCTTGTAGCGGCACGTTCACGTACCACTCCGGGCGCAGGAACAGCGGCATGTCGATGAGCGCGCGCCCGACCGCCGTCGGCTCGATGTAGGCGGTCTTGCGCGGACCAGCAGAATACGCGGCGAGCGTCAGCGGTTCGTCCCCGGGGAGTTCAAACGGCTCCTCGCTCAACCCGGCCCAGATCGCCCCGTGCATGCCGTTCGGGTCGCGCACCGTGGGCGGAAACAGATCGACAACGAGCAGGTGGAAGCCGCGAAAGAGAGCTTCTTGGGCCTTTTCCACGAACGACTCGAGCGCGCGGTGCGAGCCTTTGTTCCCGGGCGAAACGAGTTCGATCAGCGCGACGATACGATCACCGCTGTTGTGCCGCACGACGACCGTTCGGCGCTTCAGAACGTAGTCGTTCATCTCCGCTTCGGCCCGCAAGCGCGTGCGCGGCGGGGCTACTGCGACCGCGACGCCGCCCGCGGCGGGTTCGCTCGCGCCCGCGTGCCCGTTCAAGTGCGCGGATTGCGGTTCGTCCGGTTCTTGCAGCGCGAGCACGTCCGGACCCAGAGTACCTACGATCTGTTCGGCCTGCGCGTAGACGCCATCCGGCAGAAGGCCGGCGTTGAGCGCCTCTTGGATTTCGGACGTCCAACTGAGGTGAAATGCGTGCCACGTTCCGGCGGAAACGCGGGTCCAGTCGTGAATCGGCATGGGGCACCTCCGACGCTCATCCTACCGCGCCGAGTGGCAGGCCGCGCGGCCGCGCGGTATGCTTTCGGCCGCGGGTGTCACAGTTTCGTGCTAATTTCGGGCGGCGGGCGGCGAAGCGCATTTCTGAAACCGCGCGCGGCGCGCGCGGGTACATTTCCCAGAGGGGCCGCACGTGTCCGTGGACGCCGCGCTCGTAACACGGTGCCTTGCCGGCGAACCGGACGCGGCCCGCGCGCTCGTCGAGCGGTTCCAAAGCGACGTGCTCGCCGTTTGCCGCCGGTTGCTCAACAACCAGCACGACGCCGAGGACGCCGCCCAAGAAACGTTCGCCCGCGTGTTCCGCAGCCTCGCGCGGTGGGACGGCACGCGCCCGCTGAAGCCGTGGGTGATCGGCATCGCGGTGAACCGGTGCCGGACGGCCCTCGGCAAGCGCGCGAAGCGCCCGGAGCTCGCGGACTACCTGCACGACGCCCCGGACACGCGCCCGGCCGACGATTCCGCCGAGACCGCCCGCGAGATTCGCGCCGCGGTCGACGCCTTGAGGCCCGAGTACCGCGAAGTGTTCGTGCTGTTTCACGAGCAGAATTTGCCGTACGAGGAGATCGCGGAGGCCGTGGGGCGGCCGGTGGGCACCGTGAAAACGTGGCTGCACCGCGCCCGGCTCGAAGTGTTGGACCGGCTCCGCGCCCGCGGCGTGGTGCCCGCCGAACCGCAACCCGAACCCCGCTGACCGGGGTGCCAACTATGTCGCTCCTGCCGCACCCGTTCGACACGTCCGAACCCGCGCCGCCGGAGTGCGCGCCCACCCTCGCGCGCGTCCAACAGGCGCTCGACGGCGAGCCGATCGACTGGACCGCCGACGAACACGCTGCGCGGTGCCCGGTGTGCCGCGAGCGCCTGCGGGCGCTGGCGGTGCTCCTCGGCGCGTTCTCGGAACCGGCCGCGGCGGAACCGGTGCCGGCCGGTTTCGCGGATCGCGTCCTCGCGGCGCTTCAAAGCGAGCGCCCCGCCCCGCGCCGCTCGTTCGCGCGTTACACGGCGTGGGCGGCGCTCGCGGCGGCGCTACTGGTCGGCGCGTATTTCGCGTTCGGCACGAGCCGCCCGACGGAGGTGCCGACGCCGCCGAAGCCGAACGATCTGGTGAAGGCCGAACCGGAGACGGCCCCCGCGCCGCGCGAGCGCCCGGTGCGCGTCGGCGACGCGGTCGCGCAAGCGGGGCAATCGCTGCTCGACGCGCCGAAGCCGCTCGCCGATTCGGTCGCGGTCGCGCCGAAGCTGTTCGACGCGCTCGCCGGCCCCATCGCGTGGCCCGCCGCGAAGCTGATGGGCGCGGACGTATTGGAGCCGGCGCGTCAGGCCGTGTTGGAACTGCCGACGGCGGCCCGCGACGCGCTCGAACCGGTCACGGGCACCGCGACGAAAGCCTACGCCCGGTTCCTCCGCGACCTCGGCGCGGTGAAACCGAACTCGTGACCTGCTTGTAGGTCGCGGTCGAGCGCGGCTTTGCGAGCGCGGCCCGACGGCGCATTCCCTTTGATTGGAACGTTTGCGTACCTCCGCGCGCGAAACGCACAAGCGTTTCGCGCGTTGCAACCCGCCGTCGGGCCTCGCGGCGAAGCGCCGCTCGACCGCGACCTACAAGACTGTGAGCCACCCATGCGCCCGATTTTCGCAGTGCTGGTTGCGCTCGCGGCGCCCGTCGGGGCCGCCGCCGGTCCGCGCGACGAGGCGCTCCGGCTCGCGCCCCCAGACGCCGCACTCACCGTCGTCGCGCAGAACCTGCGCGAGCACGCGCGCGCGCTCGCCGAATCGCCGTTCGCGGCGTGGTTCCCGACCACCGCGCTCGGGAAGCAACTGTTCGCCGGCGAAGACGGGCTGAAGCACCTCACCGAAACCGTCGCGCCGGTGCTCCGCGCGATCGACACCACGCCCGGCGAACTGTTCACCGACGTGCTCGGCGACGCGGTCGTCTTCTCGTACGCGCCCGCGACCGGGCGCACCCCCGAACGGTCGCTCATCCTCGTTCGGCCGCGGAAGCCGGAGGTGATGGCGAAACTCGCGGGCAAACTGAACGAGCTGCGCACGAAGAGCGGCGAACTCAAGAGCGTCGCGGAACTCAAGCACGCGGGCGCGAGCTACTTCGCCCTCCAGCGGCCGGACGGCTCCGCGAACTACTACTGCTTCGCCGGCCCGGTGTTCGCGTTCTCCGAATCCGAAGCCGACATCAAAGCCGCCCTCGACCGCGCCCGCGACACCGAGAAGCGGCCGGAACTCGTGGCGCGAATGACCGCGCTGGGGGTGGCCGACGCGGCGCTGGTGCTGCTCGTTCACCCGCGCGCGCTCGACGCGGAGATCGCGGCGAAGGCCGAACGCGCGCCGGCCGCGGAGCGCGCGGGCCTCGAACGGCTTCTGACGGTGTGGAAGGCGACCGAAGCCGCGGCGGTGTACCTCGCGCTCGACACCGGGGCCGAAATCGGCGTCTCGGTGCGGTTCGCCGCGGACAAACTGCCCGCCGACGCGAAGGCGTGGCTCACCGGCGGGCGCGCCCCGAGTGCGGTGTGGCAAGCGGTGCCGAACGACGCGCTGTTCGCGGTCGCGGGGCGCATGAAGGCGAGCGAGTTGCTCGACGCGCTCGGTTCTCTGACCGCCGCGGCCGGCAAGCCCGGGTTCCGCGCGGGGTTCGACGCGGCGCTCGGGCCGATCGTCGGGAAGGACAAGTTGCCGAAGGTGCTCGACGCGCTCGGCCCGGACTTCGGCGCGTGGGTGCAACCGCCCGCGAAAGGCTCGGACGTGCCCGTTCTCGTGGCCGCGGTGCGCGTGAAAGACGGCGCGACCGCCGAGGCGAAAGCGGCACTCGCGGCGCTGGAATTCGGGTTCCAGTCGGCGCGCGTCGCGTACAACTCGAAGCACGACGACCAGATGGAACTGGGCGACGAAAAGGACGGTGATGCGGTCATTCGCGTGCTGTCCGGCGGGCCGCTGCCGGCGGGCGCGAAACCGTGCTTCGCGCTGAAGGGCGGCTACCTGCTGGTCGCGAGCGCGCCGGACGCGATCCGCGCGTTCCGCGCGCCGGTCGCGGAACCGAAACCCGGGGGGCCGGTGCCGGTCGCGCGGTTCGGCGCGACCGCGACCCGCGACTACCTCACCGCGCGCGCCGGGGCGCTGGCGAAGTTCCTGTCCGCCACCGGCGCGGGCGACGAAAAGGCGCTCGCCGAACAGCTCGCCGGGTTCGCCGCGGTACTGGAACCCTTCGAGAAAGTCGAACTGCTCGCCCACGGCGACGCGAGCGGGCTGCGACTGGCGCTCCGCGCCACCACCGCGAAACCGCTGCGCAAAGAAAAGTAGCCGGCGCTTGACGCGGCCCGCGGCGCGGCTTATCCTCTCCTCATTCTGCTCCCGGGGCCGCTTCGTGTCGCCGCTCGCCTCCACCCGCGCTCGCGCCGCTCTCGCGCTGTTGGCCCTTCTCGGCCAACTGACGCCCGCGGTCGCGCTGCCGGTGTACGCCGCGACGCGCGCCCCGCACTCCGCGCCCTGCGGGTGCGTTCTCGCCACGGTCCTCGCGCACACCACCTGCGAACCCGAACCGGGCGCCGAGAAGCGCGGCTGTTGCGGCTGTTGCGGCCCGAAGGCCGACGGCGCGTGCGCCCGGCCGAAACCCGCCCCCCGCCCCGCGGAACCGGGCGGTTCGAGCGTGAAGGCTCACGACACCTGCGCCTGCTCGAAACCGAATCCGGCGTCCGCGAGCGAACCGGAGGTGCCCGCCGAAACTCCGGTCGCCGTTCGCATCAAAACCAAAGCGGAACCGCACGTCCCCCAGAGCGCGCCGACCGCCCCGCCTTCCTTACCGGCACCACCCGCACCGCCACCCAGACCGTAACCCCGCCGCACGCGCGCCTTCGTGAATAACTCACGCACGGTTCGCGTCTCAACCGGCGAGAGGTCGGCGCTTACAACCGCCGACGGCGTGCCCGGTTCGCGAGAGGTGATTCTGTGAGAGGAACCCCATTCTCTCGGTGATCGGCAACGATCCGACCGGGCGTTCCGTCGTCGGTTCAGTCGGCCGCGGGTTCGATTCCCGCCGCGGACCACTGACGGTGACTCGCTTTCGATGTTGACAACACCGGCGGGCGCACGCGCCCGCTGCCACGCACAAGCCGCCACCGCGCGCGCGACGGTCTCACGCGCGGGCCGCGGTCTTGGTTTCGTACGGAGAGTTTCGATGCTGCGTAAGGCGCTGAAGGTGACGTTCGCGGGCGCGATGGGCGTGCTCGCGCTGGTGATCGCGGTCGGGAGCACCGGCACCGCGGCCGAAGACAAGACGGTGGACACCAGCACCATCATGAAGAAGAGCTTCAAGGACAAGAACAACTACCAAGCCGCGGTGAAGGCCGCCGCGAAGGACGGAAAGTGGGAAGACGCCACCAAGCTGGCGAAGGAGTGGGCGGCGCTGGGCGTGGCGCTGGGCAAGAACAAGCCGAACAAGGGCGAAGCGAAGGGCTGGGAGGAGCAGTGCGCCAAGTTCATCGACAGCACGAAAGCCGTCGTGAAGGCGTGCGAAGACAAGGACGCGAAGGCCGTGAACAAGAGCGCCGGCGCGTTCAACTGCCAAGGCTGCCACAAGGCGCACCGCTAAGCGCGAGTGCGAAAAACGCAGCGGGCCGCGCTTTCGCGCGGCCCGTTTTCGTTCGGTCGGTTGGGGAACCGAGTGCGGGAGACAGGACTTGAACCTGCACGGGATTGCTCCCGCCAGCCCCTCAAGCTGGTGCGTCT
>Ga0169931_10000304_pt1 | contig 80836 bp, 94 predicted proteins | sample Kivu_15m_20L_FD_129675 | JGI IMG/M metagenome (GOLD analysis project Ga0169931, IMG submission 129675) | Freshwater microbial communities from Lake Kivu, Western Province, Rwanda to study Microbial Dark Matter (Phase II) - Kivu_15m_20L... | ecosystem: Environmental > Aquatic > Freshwater > Lake... | reverse complement strand
TAACATTTATCTTTGGAATACCACGTTTTGCTGGGGGAATACCTTTTAATAAAAAAACACCAAGACTCTTATTATCTTTAGCAAAAGGGCGCTCTCCTTGGAGCACATGAATTTCAACAGTATCTTGATAATCACTTCCTGTTGAGAAAACTTCAGATTGTTTTACTGGGATTGAAGCATTTCTAGTTATTATAGTAGTCATTAAACCACCCATCGTTTCAACACCTAAAGATAAAGGAGTTACATCTAATAAAATTAAATCCGTTATTTCTCCTGCAATAATACCTGCCTGAACGGCAGCACCCATAGCTACAACCTCGTCAGGATTTACTGTCTCATTTAAAGTTTTTCCTAATAAATTTGTTAATAAATTACGCACTGCTGGTATGCGAGTAGAGCCTCCAACTAAAATTACTTCATCAATTTGTGATTTAGAGAGATTGGCATCTTGTAATGCTTTTTGTACCGGAATTTTACAACGATCGAGAATATCTTTACTTAAGTTTTCAAATTTTGAGCGATCCAACGTTAAGTTAATGCTTTTTGGAGTTTGACCATCAATATAGATAAAAGGCAAACTTATTTGAGTTGATTGAAGAACAGATAACTCTATTTTTGCTTTTTCAGAAGCTTCAATTATTCGCTGTAAGGCTTGTTTTTCATCATAAAGGTTAATACCTTCGCTTTTACGAAACTCCTCGATTATATATGAAACTATAGCTTGATCAAAGTCATCTCCCCCCAAATGTGTATCACCAGATGTCGAAAGCACCTCAAAAACCTCATCTCCTACTTCTAATATTGAAACATCAAATGTTCCACCCCCTAGATCAAAAATTAAAACAACTTCATTTTTTTTTTTATCTAATCCATAAGCTAAAGCTGCAGCTGTTGGCTCATTTAAAATACGCAAAACTTCTAATCCTGCTATTGTTCCGGCATCTTTTGTTGCAAGTCGTTGCGAATCGTTAAAATATGCAGGAACTGTAATTATTGCCTGAGTTATGGTTTCATCTAGAAACTTACTGGCATCATATACTAATTTTTTTAAAATAGTTGCGGAAATTTCTTCAGGGCTAAGCTCCTTATTTAAGTAAGGGCAGTAAATTTTCACGTTTCCAGTATCACCTTTTACCACCTTATATGAGATTCTTTTTGTTTCATCTTTTATTTCTTCATATTTACATCCCATAAATCGCTTAACAGAATAAAATGTATTTTGTGGATTAACTATGGTTTGTCGTTTTGCTAATTGACCAACAACCGATTCACCACTTGGAGTATAAGCTACAATTGATGGCGTTGTACGAGCTCCTTCAGCGTTTGATATAACATTTGGAGTTGCACCCTCTAAGACAGAAATAACAGAATTTGTTGTTCCTAAATCAATTCCAACTACTTTTTTGCTAGATATTTTATTATTTTTTTGATTCATAACTTGATTTTTGATTTATTAAAAAATAAATTTATGAATTATTATATTTCTAAATAGTAAGTAAGGCAAATAAGAAAAATAAAAAGTTACTTTTATTATTTTTTTATTTACAAAAATAGAAAAAAACGATAGTATATTTTTGATAAAAAAAATTATAAATAAACTATGTCAACTGGTCTTTTAGGAACAAAAGTTGGAATGACCCAAGTTTTTGATGAAAAAGGAGAGGTAATACCGGTAACAATAATCAAAGTTGGACCTTGCTATATTACGGGTATAAAATCAATCGAAAATTGTGGATATAACGCAATACAAATTGGATATATAGAAACTTCCTTAGATTCTAAATCTATAACAAAGCCATTAAAAGGTCATTTTTTAAAACTTAATATTTCAGGTTATAAATATCTTAAAGAATACAAAAAAGAAAATATAGAAGATTTTAAAATTGGGCAAAAATTGACAGCTGAAGAATTTAATGTTGGAGAAAACATTAAAATTCGTGCTAAAACAATTGGAAAAGGAAACGTTGGGAATATAAAGAGAAATAATTTTAATTCTGGGGCAAAATCGCATGGATCAAAAAGTTATAGATTACAAGGTTCTATTGGAGCTGGAACTTCACCAGGTCGTGTTTTACCAGGAAAAAGAATGCCAGGAAGATTAGGTATGCAGCAAAAAACAATAAGTGGTCTAAAAATAGTTGGAATTGATTTACAACACAATTTGTTAGTAATCAAAGGATCAATACCTGGAAAAGCTGGTAATTTGGTAAATATAATGAAATTAGAAACTATTAAATAAATAAAATGCAAGAAAAGAAAAAAAGAATAGGATTAATACATAAAGTTTATTTAGCACAATTAAGAAAAGCATATAAACATACAGCTTTCACCAAAACGAAATCGGAAGTTAGAGGAGGTGGAAAAAAACCCTGGCGACAAAAAGGAACTGGAAATGCACGTGCTGGTTCTAGAAGATCACCGTTATGGGTTGGAGGAGGTGTTATATTTGGACCAAAGCCACATAGTGTTAAAAAAAAAATAAATAAAAAAGAACGACGATTAGCGATTGTATCAGCTTTTTATTTAAAAAAAGAAAAATGTCATTTTATTAATGAAAATTTTTTTGAAACTTTTGAAATTATAAAAAGTAAAAAAATATTAGAACTATTAAATACTTTTAAATTACAAGAAAATTCAAAAGTACTGCTAGTTTTAACAAAAATGAACAAGAAAGTTTGGCTTTCAACAAGAAACCTAAAAAATGTCGAAGTTACAACAGCAAATTGCTTAAATCTTGAACAAATTCTGAAATCAAACTACATAATCTTATCAAACAAAGCATTAGAATCAATTAACCTTAATTATGGAAAATCTTACACGTAATTTGGCAGATCTATTAAATTTAATTAAATACCCTTTAATTAATGAAAAATCGGTTAGTTTATACGGAAGTAGACAATATACTTTCATTGTAGACAAATCTTTAACAAAAACACAAATAAAGTATACAATAGAAAAAATTTTTGATGTAAAAGTGATTTCCGTAAACACTTTAAATTTACCACAAAAAACAAAAAAAAGTGTTATTAATAAAGGATATGGGAAAGTTATTGGGAAATATTCAAAACATAAAAAAGCATATATAAAGTTAGAAGAAGGAAATTCAATAAATAATCTATTTAATTAAATAAATAATTTTTAAAATATGGCAATTAAATTATATAAGCCTTATACAGCAACAATGCGTCAACGCAGCGTTCAGGATTTTAGAGATTTATCAAAAGTAAAGGCCGAAAAAAGCTTAACTAAAAAAAATCATAGAGCAAAAGGAAGAAATAATCAAGGTTTAATTACAATTAGACATAAAGGCGGTGGCCATAAAAGACTTTATCGTTTAATAGATTTTAAAAGACGAAAAGATAATATTATTGGAAGAGTTGCTACTATCGAATATGATCCTAATAGAAATGCCAATATAGCATTAATTAACTATAACGATGGAGAGAAAAAATACATTTTACAACCCGAGAAACTGAAAATCGGTGACTCTATTATTTCTGGAAATACTGCCGAAATAACTATTGGGAATACACTTTCCTTAGAAAATATACCATTAGGAGTAGAAGTACATAATATCGAAATTTATCCAGGAAAAGGCGGTCAATTAATTCGAGCTGCAGGTTCTTGGGCAAGAGTATTAGCAAAAGAAGGAGATTATGTTGTTTTAAGACTTTGTTCAAAAGAAGTTAGATTGTTTAGAAAAGAATGCTATGCAACAATTGGAAGAGTAGGAAATGCTGATATTTATAATTTAATACTTGGAAAAGCAGGTCGAAATCGTTGGTTAGGTGTAAGACCTACAGTTCGTGGTTCAGTCATGAATCCAGTAGATCATCCACATGGAGGAGGAGAAGGAAGATGTCCAATTGGTAAACCTAGACCACTTACACCTTGGGGTAAGCCTGCTTTAGGAGTAAAAACGCGTAAAAAAAAAAATCGCAGTGATTTATTTATAATTCGCCGACGTAGTTAACAATAAACTATTTATTTTAAAAATTATGACAAGATCAATATCAAAGGGACCTTATATAGCTTATCATTTACTTGAAAAAATTAAAAACTTAAATAAATTAGATAAAAAAGAAGTTATTAAAACGTGGTCCAGATCATCTACAATTCTCCCTATTATGATTGGACATACTATAAGTGTTTACAACGGGCAAAAGCATGTACCAGTATTCATAACAGATCCACTTGTGGGACATAAATTGGGCGAATTTGTTCCAACAAGAACTTTTAAATCACACAAAAAAACAGAGCGTAAAGTAAAAAGGTAAAAATGAATAATTTAAGAAAAAAAGCTGCTGCTACATCGAAAAATATAAGAATTTCTCCTTATAAAGTAGAAAAAGTGATATCAAAAATAAGAGGAAAATCTTATCAAGAATGTCTTCAAATTGTCAAATATTGGCCGCAAAAATCTGGGTTAGTTGTTTGGCAGACTCTCTTTTCTGCAGTATCAAATGGCATCAATAATTTTGATTTTAAAAAAGAAAAAATAGTAATAAGTGAAGCATTTGTAAATCATGGACCAATTGCAAAAAGAGCACGATGTGGTGCCAAAGGATCGCCTAAAAAAATCTTAAAAAGAAATTCACATATTACAATTACAGTAACAGAGATTTAAAAAATAAAAGAGGAAAAATTGTGGGACAAAAAACGCACCCTAGAGGATTTAGATTAGTAACAACTGAAAAGCATTTATCGAATTGGTATAGTAAAAAGTCGGAATATCCATCATTACTAGAAGAGGATACAATTATAAGAGCAAAAATTGAAGAAGATTTTAAAAATCTTTTATCAATTTCGAAAATTGAAATTACAAGAATTACGCAAGAAAAAAAAGACAAAGAATATGTAAATATCACTATTCATGCATTATTTCCAAGAGCAAAAGAAATGTACAGAAAAGTACCGAACGAATTCTTGGACAAAGTTGATGCCAATGATTCAAAAACAATAACAATTATAAAAAATACAAAAAAGACAAAAGGCAGCTTAAAGCGTTTTACTAGTCTATTATTAAAAGAAAAAATACGTCAGTTAATAAGATTTTTCCAATTGAAAACGAATAAAAATTATTATTTTGGATTAAAATTTATTAAAAACCCTTTTGAGGATGCTCAATTAATCGCTAAATTTATTGCCGAGCAATTGGAAAAAAGAGTTCCATTCAGACGTGCGGTAAAACAAACAATTAAAAAAGTAAAATTAACAACATTAAAAGGAATTAAAGTACAAGTTGCTGGAAGATTAAATGGAATAGAGATTGCTCGAACAGAATGGAAAAGAGAAGGAAAGATTCCACTTCATACATTAAAAGCCAAAATTGATTATACGCATTATATTGCTGAAACAATTTATGGGGTAATTGGAATAAAAATTTGGTTATATATAAATTAATTTAAAAAAATGCTAAGTCCAAAAAGAACAAAATATAGAAAAATGCAAAGAGGCCGTCTAAAAGGAAAGGCTTGTAGGAATAACAAATTAAACCATGGTAATTATGGAATTCAAGCTTTAGAGCCAATTTGGTTAAGTTCAAGGCAAATTGAAGCTGTAAGACGAACGATTTCTAGATATACCAAGCGAACAGGTAAGCTTTGGATAAAAGTTTTCCCTGATAAATCAGTAACTGCTAGAGCAGAAGAATCAAGAATGGGATCAGGTAAAGGAGCTGTTGACTACTGGGTTGTTGTAATAAAACCTGGAAATGTCTTATTTGAAATTTCAGGAGTTACAAAAGAAATTGCGTTAGAAGCTTTAAAATTAGCTTCATATAAATTACCAATTAAAACGAAAATTTTAGTTAAAGAGGAAACTGTATGAGCTTACCTAAATATGAAGACTTGAACACAATTTCAAGTTTAGATGATATCGATCAAGAGATTTTCGTTTTACAAAAAGAATTATTTGACTTACGAATTCAAAAATCACGTCGACAAATAAAAAAACCACATTTATTTACTCATCTAAGACGTAGAATTGCACAATTGAAATTTAAGAAATTTGCGTTATTAAAAGAAGGAAAAAGAATAGAAATTTATGGTTAAAAAGAAAAGAATAGGAATTGTAGTTAGTAATAAGCCCAATAAAACAATAGTTGTTGCAATTCAAATTCGTTATCAACATCCAAAATATGGAAAAACCTTGATACAAACAAAACGTTATATGGCTCATGACGAAAAAAATATTTGTAATCCAGGAGATATTGTATTGCTCGAAGAATCTGCTCCTTTTAGTAAACAGAAAAAATGGTATATGAAACAAATACTAAACATTTACGAAAGCTAACAAAAAAAAAGAATGATTCAACCACAAACTTACTTAACTGTTGCTGATAACAGTGGAGCAAAAAAATTAATGTGTATTCGTGTTTTAGGAAATAATAAAAAATGTGCGCAAATAGGTGATATTATTATAGGTGTGGTAAAGGATGCTACACCAAATATGAGCATAAAAGGATCGATGGTCGTTCGAGCAGTAATTGTGAGAACAAAAAAAACATTAAGAAGATCAGATGGAATGGGAATAAGATTCGACGACAACGCAGTTGTTTTAATAAATTTAGAGAACAATCCACGTGGAACACGTGTTTTTGGTCCCGTAGCGCGTGAAATAAGAGATAAGCAATTTACAAAAATAATATCATTAGCAGCTGAAGTAGTATGAAAAAAGAAAAAAAAAATCACGTAAAAATTGGTGATAAAATTAAAATAATGAGCGGCTCTCAGAGAGGATTCATCGGAAAAATTTACCAAATTTTTAAAAGTGAATCTTTGGCTTTAATTGAAGGTTTAACACCAAGAATGAAGTACATTAAAAGTTCCGAAGAAGGAAAAACGAATACTCGTGAAATACCACAAAAAGTTCACATTTCTAACTTAATGCTTTGGGATGAAAAAGCGCAACAAACTAGTCGAATTGGATACAAGTTTCTTGAAACCTCTACAAAAAAAGGTAAAAAAATAAAAGTAAGATATTTTAAAAAATCAGGTAACGTTTTGGAAAATAAATAGAAAAAATGAATAACTTAAAAAAAGAATATAACGAAATTGTAAGCCCAAAGCTTTTAAATGAATATAAATATAGCAATATACATCAAATTCCTAAAATAGAAAAAATTGTAATTAGTGCGGGATTAGGCTTAAATGGAGAAAACAATAATTTCTTAGAAAAAGCTGTTAATGAAATACGCTTAATAACTGGACAACAACCTATTTTAACAAAAGCTAAAAAATCCATTGCTGGCTTTAAAATACGAGAAGGAATGACTGTAGGATTAGTAGTTACATTACGAAAAGAAAAAATGTATGCTTTTTTAGAAAAATTAATAAAATTAGTGTTTCCAAGAGTTAGAGATTTTCGTGGTGTAAATCCAAAAAATTTTGATAAGTATGGGAATTATAATTTAGGTATTCCCGAGCAATTAATATTTCCAGAAATAAACTACGACTCAGTTGATCAAAGACGTGGCTTTAATATAACTATTGTTACAACGGCCAAAAACTCAAATGAGGGTTATTTTTTATTAAAGGAATTAGGATTTCCGTTTGCCAAACTATAAATTTTAGTTTTTTAATTTTAAATTATTAATACATTTATTCAAATTTTTATTTATGACTACTGATCTTATCTCTGATATGCTAACCCGTATTCGCAATGGTAGCATGGCAAATCACACTTTTACACGTGTTAAATATAGCAAGGTAAATTTAGGAATATTAAAAGTCTTTCGTGGACATGGATACATCCAAAACTTTCAAATTGAATCTGAAAGTGAAAAAAAAAATATAAAAATTAGTTTAAGATATAAAGGATGGTGGATTAAAAAACCTTTGTTTACAATTATAAAAAGAGTTAGTAAACCGGGACAAAGAGTTTTTTCAAACTATAATGAATTTAATAAGAAAATGAGTATTTTGCGATACGAACAGGGAATCGCAATTATTTCAACCTCTAGCGGTATTATGAGTCATTTAAAGGCTAAAAAAATGAAAAAAGGCGGCGAAATTCTTTGCTATATTGAATAAAAATAAAAATAAAAAACATATGTCACGAATTGGAAAAAAACCCATTATTGTCCCATTAGATGTTAATTTAGATATTAAAAATGATAAAATTATTGTAAAAGGTAAAAACGGAAGTTTAGAGCAAAAATATGATCAGCGACTTAAATTAAACTTAGAAAAGAATGAATTGATTATTATACGGACTGATGAATATAAAACCACAAAAGCTTATCATGGATTATTACGCTCTTTAATTCAGAATATGATTACTGGAGTTAAAGAATCTTTCACAAAAGTCCTAATTGCAGAAGGAATTGGATATAAATTCCAAGTGGAAAAAACAAAGATAATATTAAGTGTTGGCTTTAGTCATCCTGTTGAATTTGAATTACCGCAAGATATCATTGTAAAATCCGAATCGCCCACAAAAATCTTAATTAAAGGGACTAACAAAGAAAAAGTTGGTTTATTTGCTTCACAAATTAGAGCAATTAAACCTCCAGAACCCTATAAAGGTAAAGGTATTATGTATGAGAATGAAAAAATAATTAGAAAAGTAGGAAAAACTGGAAAATAAAAAATGAAAAAAAATAAAAAAAAGCTTTACTTACAAAAAAGAAAAAGATATTTAAGCAAAATAATTGGTTCCACACAAAAGCCAAGATTATCAGTCTTTAAATCACATAATCATATTTATGCACAACTTATAGACGACTCGAAAGGACATACTTTAGGCTTCACATCAACTTTAGATCCAAAATTAAAGAAAGAGTTAACATCTACTGCAACACAACAAGCTGCATTAAAAGTAGGAGAAAATATAGCAAAAATTGCTTTTGAAAAAAATATAAAAAAAGTAGTTTTTGATAGAAGCAGATATAAATATCATGGACGTATTAAAAGCGTAGCAACTGCTGCAAGAATAATAGGACTAGAATTTTAATAAAATAAAATACAAAGAAATATAAAAGCGAAGAAATGGAACCAAATACAATAAACATTGATATAAAAAATCAATCTAAAGATGATATAAAGGCAAAAAAAATATCAAAACCAAAAACTTTAAGCTTTAAAAAATTAAAGCAAAAAAAAAAAATTCGTCTTTCAAAATTAAGCTTCGAAGAAAAAATTGTTCAAGTAAAAAGAGTAACAAAGGTAGTTAAAGGCGGAAAAAAAATGACCTTTCGAGCAGTTGTTGTTATAGGCGATAATAAGCACAAAGTAGGAGTAGGAATTGGTCGAGCAGATGATGTTAATTTAGCAATAGATAAGGCCATTTTAAACGGAAAAAAAAATCTAATTACTATTCCACTTACAATAAAAGATTCAATTCCTCATGTAATTAATGCCTCATTTGGTGCTTGCAAAATAATGCTACGTCCAGCATCGGAAGGAACAGGTGTAATTGCTGGAGGATCTATTCGTACAGTATTAGAATTAGCTGGTATCAAAAATATTTTAGGAAAACAATTTGGCGCTAAAAATATTTTAAATAACGCGAAAGCGACTATTTTAGCTTTAACAAAGTTAAACGAAAAAGTTGAAATTGGAAATTTTCAATCCAATAGGAGACAAATATTTTATGAAAAAAATATGAAAAAATATCGAAATGGTACAGCAATTAGTTAAAAGATTTTTTTCAAAGACTGGATCAAAATCAAAACCTAGTGAAAAAATTTTTTTCACTCTCTTTATTATATTTTTGTTTCGAGTCGGAAATACAATCCCTATTTGTGGAATTGATCAAGAAGCGATTAGAAAAGCTTTAAGCCAATTAGGTAATCAAAATTCTATTATTCAAATAATAAACATGTATTCGGGAGGAAGTGGGAAATTTATTATAAGTCCTTTTTCTCTAGGAATAATTCCTTTTATTAATGCTTCAATCTTGATAGACTTATTAACAACGCTTATACCTTTTTTAGAAAAACTACAATCAGAAGAAGGAGAAGAAGGAAAACGAAAATTAATGCTCTATAAAAAAACATTAACATTTGTTTTTGCAATTGCTCAAAGCGCGCTTTTAATCTATTATTGTTTTCCTTATTTTTATGCAACTGATTTGTTTAATCTAGCTATAGTAATTATTGAGTTGGTTACAGGATCGTTAATTATAGTTTGGATGAGTAATTTGATAGAAAAAAAAGGAATTGGAAATGGAACGTCTATAATCATTTTTACCAATATAATTACCAATTTAATTGGAAAAAATTGGTTTACGATTTTCAACGAAAATAAAAGCATCTTAAATATAGGAAGTCAAATACTAATTTTAGTAATATTGGTTGCACTAATTTGTATTTCACAGATAGCAAGGATGAACATTGAAGTAGTTTCAGCACGTCAATTAAGTTTCCTTGAGAATGAGCAAAAAAATAGTCAAATAGAAAAAAACTATAATTTAGGTCAAAAAAAAGATCAAGGACTTTCAATAAGGCTAAACCAAGCGGGTATCTTTCCTATTATTATCGCATCAAATTTATTACCCTTTTTTTCTTATGTTACAAATTCCTTAAAATTATTAGAAAGTTTTATTTATTATTTTTTAATAATCGGGTTTAATTATTTTTATACTATCGTTTTTTGGGATCCAGAAAAAATATCCGAACAATTAAGAAAAGCTTCGGTTTCTATTGTCAATATTACACCAGGGAAAGAAACCATTTCTTATTTAGAAAATGTTGTAAAAGCTACCTCAATAATCGGTGGTATATTTCTTTCCCTTATTTTATTTTCTTATGATTTAATCCGAAAAAATTTTGAAGTAGGTTTATTAACTCAAATAAACATTTCATCATTAATTATACTTATAGGTGTTGCTTATGAGCTGCAAAAAACAATAAGATCTCTTTATATAAATGTCTTTGAATAATTAAAAAATATTAACTAAAAAATAATGAAAGTTAGACCATCGGTAAGAAAAATGTGTAACAATTGTCGAATTATAAAACGACATGGAAAAATTATGGTAATTTGTCTTAATCCAAAACATAAACAACGTCAAGGTAGATAAAGAATATGGTAAGAATATTAGGGAACAATTTATCAAACAAAAAAAAGATATACATTGCACTAACAAGTATATATGGAATTGGAATTGCAACTTCTAAAAAAGTATTAGATAGATTAAACATAAATAAAGATATCAAAGTCTCAGATCTTTCAGATCAAAATATTGCTGATTTAAGAACTATTTTAGAATCAGAAGAATTTAAACTAGAAGGTGATTTAAAGCGTTTAATTAGTTTAAATATTAAAAGATTAATAGATATTAATTCTGTTCGTGGTAGACGCCATATTAAAGGATTACCTGTGCGTGGACAGCGAACAAGAACAAATAGTAGAACATCGAGAAAAGTCAGAAAAAAATAAAATAAGTAAAAAAGAATGGCAAGAAAAAAACAAAAAAAATCGATCACTATAGGAATTGCAAATGTAAAAACATCTTTCAATAATACTATCATTACAATTTGCGATATGCTCGGAAATACTATTTGTTGGGCTTCATCCGGAACCTGTGGTTTTAAAGGAACTCGTAAAGATACACCATTTGCAGCTCAAATGGTTGCAAAAAGTGCAGCAACTAAAGCTATAGAAATAGTTGGAATGCAAAAAGTTGAGGTAATTGTAAAAGGACGTGGTAATGGAAGAGAAACATCTATAAGGGCGCTAAAATCTATGGGTTTAACCATACTCTCAATTGAGGATAGAACAGGAGTTCCTCATAATGGATGCAGACCTCCTAAGAGACGTCGACTATAATATTCTTTTTTAGACATATTTATTAATTAAAAATTAATTTAATCATTCATTGTCCTTATTTTAATGATCAGACAATATTAATTTAAGCTGATAAAATGAAAAATAGTATTTCGTTTCTTAAAACAGAAAAATAGTTAGAATTTTCTTATATTGATTAAAACTATTTTAACAATAAAAAATAATAAAATTAATGATTGAATTAAATTGTATTGAAAATTATATCACAAAAGAAAAAGACCATTTTGGGCTTTTTATTATTCAACCATTAGAAATTGGACAAGGAATCACATTAGGAAATGCTTTAAGACGTACTTTGTTATCAGAATTAACAGGTTTTGCTATTACTGGAGTTAGAATTAATGAAATACAACATGAATTTGATAGCAAAGATGGATTAAGAGAAGATATTCTAGAAGTTTTATTAAATTTAAAAGAAATAATATTTCGATCTAATTTTAAAGTAGGATTAAGTAAAAGTGATCAAAAATATAAAGGTTTTTTAAATATAAAAGGTCCTATAATTGTAACTGCTGGTATGTTCAAATTACCAAAAGAAAAATTACAAATATTAAATCCAAATCAATACATTTGCACGATTTTTAGTTCTAAGCATTTATACATAGAAATCGATATTGAACATGGAATGGGATATAAATTGGCAAATGAATTAAAGACTAACGATTTTTCGGAAAATTTCTTCCCTAATCACGGGTCAACATTAAAGATGGACGCGAATTTCATGCCTATTAAAAAAACAAATTATAAGGTAAAATTGATTCATGATACGAAAGGAAACATTAAAGAATCATTGCAAATGGAAATAATTACAAATGGAAGCATTAGCCCAAAACGTAGTATTCTAGAAAGTATAAAAATTTTGATGAATATACTATATCCATTATTTGTAACAAATAACTTTAAAGATTTATCTAACTTATTTCAGAAAGAATTATTATTAAATTATTTAAAAGAAAAAAAGAAAATTATTAAAAAATGAAAACTCTTTTTCCAAAAACCGAATCACATATTCCGCAATGGTTTGTTATTGATGCAAATCAAAAAAAATTGGGTAGAATATCTACTGAAATAAGTAAATTACTTAGAGGAAAAGAGACTTCATTCTATACCCCAGGTATAGATCAAGGAAACTTTGTAATTATTATAAATGCAAATAAAGTAATTGTATCTGGTAAAAAAGAATCTCAAAAATTTTATTATAGAAATTCTCAACGACCAGGAAGTCTAAAAAGGGAGACTTTTAAGCAATTAAAAGAAAGGATCCCCACTAGAATTCTTGAAAAGTCAATTTGGGGAATGCTACCTAAAGGAGTATTAGGTAGAATATACTATAAACGCTTATACGTTTACGCTGATGAAAAAATATTATATAAAAAATCAAAAATTTCAAATCTTAATAGAAATTGGAAAGAAATTGATATTTCTTAAAAAATATTAAATAAATAATACCCTAATATGAATGAAATAAAATATACAGGAATTGGTAAAAGAAAAACTGCAGTAGCCAAATTGACAGTAAAAGAAGGTTCTGGAGTTATACTAATTAATAAGAAATCGATTGAAAATTTTTTCAGCGGATTGGCCGAAGAAAAAGAGCTCATAAAAACTCCTTTTGCTTTGTTAAATCTCACAAATAAATATGATGTTGCAGTTCAAGTAAAGGGTGGAGGAATAAATGGCCAATTAGATGCAATAAAATTAGCTTTATCAAAAGCATTATGTAAAATACAGAATGAATATCGTCCAATTTTAAACAAATCTTTACTTTTAAGACGTGATTCACGGATTAAAGAAATTAAAAAATATGGGTTAAAAAAAGCTCGTAAAGGCTCTCAATATTCAAAACGATAATAAAAAAAGAAAATGGCAAAAAAAGATTTACATCCAAAATGGTACAATACCAAGGTCTTTTGTAACGGAAAGTTTGTACTAGAAGTTGGGACAACTAAAGAAGAATTATATGTTGATATTTGGTCAGGAAATCATCCTTTTTATACCGGATCACAAAAAATAATTGATACAGAAGGGAGAGTTGAAAAATTTGAAAAGAAATATAAATTAACTGAAAATAAAGAATAAAATATGCCTACAATTCAGCAGCTTATAAAAGGAAGTCGTAAAAAAATCGAAAATGGAACAAAGTCGCCTGCCCTAAAAGCATGTCCTCAACGACGAGGCATTTGTGTAAGAGTTTACGTTACAACTCCCAAAAAGCCAAATTCAGCAATAAGAAAAGTTGCTCGTGTTAAATTAACTACAGGCTTTGAGGTTACAGCCTATATTCCCGGAAAAGGACATAGCTTACAAGAACATTCAATTGTTTTAGTAAGAGGAGGAAGAGTAAAAGATCTTCCTGGTGTTCGTTATAAAATAATTCGAGGAGCGTTAGATTCGACAGGCGTAAAAGATAGATTCAAGAGTCGCTCTAAATATGGAGCTAAAAAACCAATACCAGGTCTAGCTAAAGCACAAAAAAAACAAAAATAAAGTAAAAATATGTCACGTAGAATTTCAACAAAAAAACGATTTCCAGAAAGAGATGCGAAATTTAATAATTTATTAGTTAGTTTATTAATTAATAGAATATTAAAAAATGGAAAAAAGAGACTAGCAAGACGTATAGTTTATAAAGCATTCGAATTAATTGAATTTCGAACAAATCAAAATCCGATTCAAATATTAGAAAAAGCGATTCGTAATATAAGTCCGCGTATTCAATTAAAGGCAAAACGAGTTGGAGGATCAACATACCAAGTTCCTACTCTTTTAACAAGATTTAGAGCGACAACAACTGCAGTTACTTGGGTAGTAACTTTTTCCAGAAAACGTTCTGGAAAAGGCATGTCTTTAAAATTAGCCAATGAATTATTAGAGGCTGCTAAAGGTTTAGGCAATTCTATAAAAAAAAAAGAAGAAACGCATAAGATGGCAGAAGCAAATAAAGCATTTGCTCAATTTAGATAGAAATTTTTTAAACAGCTAAAAGTAAAGAAAAAACTAACTAAGATTAACAAAATGGCAAGAGAAAAATTCGAAAGAACAAAACCACATATTAATATCGGAACTATAGGACATGTTGATCATGGAAAAACAACATTAACTGCAGCGATAACAGCAACGCTATCTACAGTTGGTAATGCTGTAATGAAAAATTATGCTGATATTGATGCAGCACCTGAAGAAAGAGCTAGAGGAATTACAATAAATACTGCTCATGTAGAATATGAAACAGATTTTCGTCATTATGCACATGTAGATTGTCCTGGTCATGCTGATTATGTAAAAAACATGATTACAGGAGCTGCGCAAATGGATGGTGCAATACTAGTTGTATCTGCGGCTGATGGAGCAATGCCTCAAACAAGAGAACATATTTTATTAGCAAGACAAGTAGGAGTTAAACGCTTAGTTGTTTTTTTAAACAAAGAAGATCAAGTAGATGATCAAGATATAATCGGATTAGTAGAGCTAGAATTAAGAGAATTACTTCAAAGTTATGATTACCCAGGAGATGAGATTCCGTTTATTGCAGGATCTGCATTATTAGCTTTAGAAGCAGTAACGCAAAATCCAAAGCTAAAAAAAGGTGACAACCCTTGGGTAGATAAAATATTCAAATTAATGGATGCAGTTGACTCATATATTCCAACTCCTGAAAGAGAAATTGATAAACCATTTTTATTAGCCATTGAGGATGTTTTCTCAATTACAGGAAGAGGAACCGTGGCCACTGGTAGAATTGAAAGAGGAATCGTTAATGTTGGAGATACTGTAGAGCTTGTAGGTCTAGCAGATACTAAAACTTTAACGGTTACAGGTTTAGAAATGTTCCAAAAAACATTGGATAAAGGTATGGCTGGCGATAATATTGGTATTTTATTAAGAGGTGTGCAAAAAACAGAAGTTTTAAGAGGTATGGTCTTATCTAAACCTGGTTCAATTAATCCTCATACTAAATTTGACGCTGAAGTTTATATACTAAATAAAAACGAAGGTGGTAGACATACTGCAATATTTAAAGGATATCGACCGCAATTTTATGTGAGAACAACCGATGTCACTGGTCAAATTTTAGATTTTTCTTCTGAAGGGACAGAAATAGAAATGGTAATGCCTGGAGATAATGTAACAATGGCAATTGAGCTTATTGCTCCAATCGCAATTGAAAAGGGTATGAGACTTGCTATTAGAGAGGGAGGACGTACTGTTGGTTCAGGACTTGTTACAAAAATTACTGCATAAATAACTACGTTTAATTAAGAATACAATAAATCTTTCTTTCACTCAAAAATCGAAAGGAAGATTAAAATTAAAAAAAGAAAAAAAATTTATGAAATTTCGTATTCTTTTAAAATCATTTGATAAGGAATATATCAATTTAGCATGTGAATGTTTACGTTCAACATTAATAAAAACAGATTGCTCAATTTCTGGAACGGTTGCGTTACCGACTCGAATTAAACGCTTTTGTGTTCTTCGTTCACCTCATATAGACAATGATTCTAGAGAACATTTTGAATTACGTCTTCATAAAAGATTTATCGAAGTTCTAACGGTTTCACCTAAAAGCTTAGATGTATTATTAAAAACAGAATTACCTTCTGGCGTATCTTGCTCTTTAAATGTCTTAAGTAATAGCTGATATTTGCGAACAAAATCAAAATTAAAAATATTGCTCACATTTGTGAGCAATATTTTTGAATCAAGAAAAATCAATATAAATTTTCTTCTTCGTGAGTTAAAATTGTACAATCCGAAGTTGGATAAGCCACACAAGTTAAAACAAATCCATTACCTGTTTGCTCTTCATCTAAAAACGTTTGATCTGCTTGGTCTATTGAACCTTTTTGAACTTTTCCTAAACAAGTTGAACATGAACCTGCACGACATGAATAGGGTAATTCGATATTATTATCTTCTGCAGCTTCTAAAATAAATTTATCACCGGGACAATCAATTGTTACATCTAAGTTATGACTAGCACTTAAAAGTCTCACTTTATAATTTGCCATAATAGTTTCCTTTTTTTGAATAAACTAACAATAATTATTAACAAAATTTTCATAAAAAATCAACTTACTCACAAATTAATTTAATTTTTTATAAAAAACAAAAGCAATTTAATCACAAACAAACTAAAAGCTTCCAAAATCTAAATCTGCAGGAATTGACATTAATAAAGCATATGCGACGCTAGCGCCACCAAATCCACCTACAATAAAACCAGACCTGAATTGACTCCAACCTGCAGAATTTAAAAAATCAACCTTAGATCTTTTTGTTGCAATTTTATCCATAGAAGTTGAAAAAGTAACTTGCCCGTAAATCCATAAACAAGCTGTTAAAATAATAATTAAACTAATAGTTGATAAATATCCAAGATAATTTGCTACTTCACTTGTACGTACAGGCCCTAATTTAACAAAAGGTCCTAACAGAAAATATCCATGAACAAATCCAATATTTATTCCACGCAATAGAGGAGAAAGACCATCTTTATATGCAGGTAATAAACTTAAATAACTTGTTGTAAGATTTGAAGTCGTTATAGGCGTTGAAAGATGGCCTACAAAAGGGTCTCCTTTAAATGCTGAAACTACCTCATATCTATTTAAGGCAACATCTTTAGTCGGAATTGTATCAATTTTATTCATAATTATATTAATTGATTCTTTAATTAAATTTATTTCAAACATCTATTATAACTAAAAATTTTAATTTTAATCTGGAATATACTATAATTCATGTAATTACATAAAAAGAAAAATATTTGCGAATTAAAATGAATCTTCTCTTAAATTATCTAGCTCTTTGTGGTGTGATGTTTGGCTTTGTTTCTGCTTTATATGTTGGCTTAAAAACAATTAAATTAATTTAAATTCATTTTCTGATGGAGTTTTTATTTGAAAAAAAGAAAAACCAATGAATAATAGTATAAAAATAATAAATCAACGAATTACGGGAGCACGTAATTTATCTAGCTACTTTATACTTTTATTATTGCTAATAGGAGGAATAGGTTTTTTTTTAGCCGGACTCTCAAGTTATCTGAATATAAATCTTATTAAAATAACTAGTACTGAAAATATAAGATTTATTCCTCAGGGAATAACTTTATTATTTTATGGTACTGCAGCAATAGGAATAGCTGCATATTTATTTTTTACAATAATATGGGATATAGGGAGTGGCTATAATGAATTTTCAAAAATTGAGCAAGTTGTTAGAATAGTGAGGCTTGGATTTCCAGGAAAAAATCGTACTATATTTCTATCCTATGATTTTCAAAATATTAAAAACATAAAATTCGTTATAAAACAAGGATTAAACCCTCGTTGTAACATCATTCTTGTTTTAAAAGATAAAAGGGAAATACCCTTATTTCCAGCTCAAATTTTCTTAAGTCCAACAGAATTAGAGAAAAAAGCCATCGAAATATCAAATTTCCTTGAATTACCGTTAGAAAGTTTTATTATGTAAATAAAAAATAATAAAACTTTCTAAAAAACTTGACATATTTTTAAAACCTAATTATAATTTGCTTGTTATAAAACGACTAAGAAATTTATTTTTGTGCGGATATAGTTTAGTGGTAAAACTTCGGTCTTCCAAACCGATAATGACAGTTCGATTCTGTCTATCCGCTTTTTTAAAATTAAGAAAAAAAATAACTAGTTGATATAATAATTTTATATTGCTAAATATAATAAATATAATATCTTAATTAAATTAGGAGTGACAAAAGAAGAATTTTTACTCAAAAACAGTAAAAAACATGTCTGGAGGGTCTACTGGAGAACGTCCGTTTACGGACATATTAACAAGCATTCGTTATTGGATTATTCATAGTATTACAATTCCTACTTTATTTTTGTCAGGATGGTTATTTGTGAGCACTGGACTAGCATATGATGTTTTTGGAACGCCAAGACCAGATGAATACTTTACACAAGATCGTCAACAAGTACCATTAGCAAACGAACGCTTTAATGCAAATCAAGAATTAGAAGATTTAAAATAAACTAAAACAAAAAGCTTTATGAACACAAATTTTAATAGATCTGTAGCTTATCCCATTTTTACTTTTCGCTGGCTAGCAATTCATGCGCTTGCTGTTCCTACAGTTTTTTTCTTAGGATCAATTACTGCTATGCAATTTATTCAACGTTAATTTTAAAAAACTTTAAAAATATGACAGGACCAAATCCAAATATTCAGGCGGTTGAATTAAATAGAACATCGCTTTATTGGGGGCTATTATTAATTTTTGTTCTAGCTGTACTATTTTCTAGCTATTTTTTCAATTAATTTTAAACTAATTATTAACTACTTTTATTCAAATTATGGCAGATACAAATAGAAGAGTACCTTTATGGGCAATTGCCTTAGTTGGTGGCTTAGCTGTTTTAACATTGTTAGGTGTTTTCATTTATGGTTCATATTCTGGAATAGGATCTTCTTTATAAATTTCTTTTAGTCTTAAAAGAAATTTATAAAAAAAAATACAAAATTATTCAATGCTTTCTTTTTCAATATAAATAAATAGAGCAGCCATTGCTACTCCAGGCAAAAAAATTCCAATAATTGGAACAAGTATAGCTGGAAAATACGGAGCAATCATAATTCAAATCTCATTTGTTATTTTGAAGATAATATAACTATTATAATCAAATTAGTAAGTGATTTTTAAATGATGAAAATTAAAAAATAAAAAGAATTCTTTTTATTTTTTAATTTTCATCATTTAGTAATTTGGACTTCGAGATTTATTTTGAAAATAACAAAAATATTAAATATGCAATTATTGCTAGCATTTTAGGCAAAAATTATGAATATTGATCCAAAAATGCTTGAATCCATGAAACAGTTTGCAGAAAGTTATGCAAAATCAACAGACACTTATTTCTGCATAGATTTAGATGTTACAAATTCGGTATTAAATGGTCTAGCTAAAAATAAAATTCTTTTTGGAGCCCCACTGTGTCCATGTCGCTATTATGATAGTAAAGAAGATGAAATTAGTCTGGCTTATTGGAATTGCCCTTGTGTTCCTATGAGAGAAAGAAAAGAATGCCATTGTATGCTTTTTTTAACATCAGATAATGAATTTTCTTCAAAAGAACAATCCTTTAATCAAATCAATTAAAATAAGGGAAAATTTTTAATAAAACAATATTTACAAAATATATTAAATACAATAAAAAGATTTATGACTCCATCATTAGCAAATTTTTTAGGAAGTTTATTTGCCGGAACAGTTGTTGTAATTATTCCTATAACACTTGCTTTAATCTTAGTAAGTCGCTTGGACCCTCTTTCTAGAGAAGAAAGTTAAAAAATGTTGAACATAATTGTTGAGCCAGCTCTCATACTAGGATTATTATTTGCAGTAGCAATGATTTTCCTATATAGCTTAAGATTTAGTAATCCTAATTTAGCGACGGATTGGGATATTTTCTTAACTACTTTGGGAATGGTTTACAGTTCTATTTTAATTATTCATGGATGGAGACTTGATCCTATTTTACTTTTTAGTCAAGTTTTACTAATTTTTATTACCTTTTCTTTTTGTTGGATTTTAATTCGACAAAGAGAAATAATTCGACGTCTTTTAGAAGCAATTTAAAGAATTAAATAATAAAAAAGCAAATTTAAAAACTCCATATAATATAATTTGCTTTTTTTCCTTTAAAGTTGAATTTTCTTTTCATTTTCTTTTATAATAAAGTTAATGAAGTAACTGTTTTATAAATAAAATATAATCTTATGTTAATCTTAAAACTATTTGTATATGCTGTTGCCTTCTTTTTTATTACGATTGCTGTATTTGGACTTTTATCTAGTGACACATCACGTAATCCAAGTAATAGATAACAAATAATTATAACTAAAGTTTTTTTTGATTTTAATTTTTAGAAGTTCTTAATTTTGTGCCTAAGTAAGGAAAAAAGAAATTTTTAAAATAATGGGAAAAGTTTATAATTGGTTTCAAGAACGACTTGAAATTCAATCCATTGCTGACGATATTTCAAGTAAATACGTTCCACCACATGTAAATATTTTTTACTGTTTTGGAGGAATTACATTTGTTTGCTTTTTAGTGCAAGTAGCAACTGGCTTTGCAATGACATTTTACTATAGACCTTCTGTAGTAGACGCTTTTGCATCCGTAGAATATATGATGACACAAGTAAATTTTGGCTGGTTGATTCGATCTATACATAAATGGTCAGCTAGTATGATGGTACTAACTATGATTCTTCATATTTTCCGCGTATATTTAACTGGAGGTTTTAAAAAACCACGTGAATTAACTTGGTTAACTGGAGTAATATTAGCTGCTGTAACCGTATCTTTTGGTGTTACCGGATATTCACTTCCTTGGGATCAAGTTGGATATTGGGCGTGTAAAATTGTTACAGGAGTTCCGGAGGCTATTCCAGTAGTTGGAACTTCATTAGTAGAACTTTTAAGAGGTGGGTCAAGTGTAGGACAGGGAACATTAACTAGATTTTATAGTTTACATACATTTGTATTACCTCTAATTACTGCTGTTTTAATGCTTGCTCATTTCTTAATGATTAGAAAACAAGGCATTTCTGGTCCATTGTAATTATCACGTTTTACCTTATATTCAACTTTAATTAAAAACTAAATTAATAATTTTATGTCAGTAATAAAAAAACCAGATTTATCCGATCCTAAATTACGTGCGAAATTAGCAAAAGGAATGGGTCATAACTATTATGGTGAACCTGCTTGGCCCAATGATCTTTTATATATCTTTCCTGTTGTTATTTTTGGAACTTTTGCATGTGTAATTGGATTAGCTATTCTTGAACCGTCAGGCTTTGGTGAAAAAGCAAATCCATTTGCAACTCCTTTAGAAATATTACCTGAATGGTACTTTTACCCAACATTTAATCTTTTACGTGTTTTACCTAATAAACTTTTAGGAGTTTTATCAATGGCGGCCGTTCCAGCAGGTTTATTAACTGTTCCTTTTATTGAGAATGTAAACAAGTTTCAGAATCCTTTTAGAAGACCAATTGCAATGACTGTTTTTTTTGTAGGAACTTTTACTGCTATTTGGTTAGGATTTGGTGCTACTATGCCTATTGATAAAGCAATAACCTTAGGATTGTTCTAAAGAGTTAAATAAATTGAGGAGATAGAATTCAATTTGATTTATTAAAAAAGAGACTGTATAATCAAGGTGTATATATTGGATGGCTCTGTAGCTCAGTTGGTTAGAGTAGGGGACTCATAAGCCCTTGGTCGTAGGTTCGAATCCAACCAGAGCCATTCTATAAATATTCTGTTTTATTTTGTTGACTATTCTGCAATAACTTAATTTTCTTAGCGTAACCGGAGAGATGGCAGAGTGGTCGATTGCGATAGATTGCTAATCTATTGTATAGTTTATTTTATACCGAGGGTTCGAATCCCTCTCTCTCCTATTTAAGAGATTAGGAAAAAATAAATAACTTTTTAAAAATTCGAAATAAAACTTTTAAAAAACTGATTTTGGAGATGTAGTTCAATTGGTTAGAGCACTGCCCTGTCACGGCAGAAGTTGCGGGTTCGAGCCCCGTCATCTCCGATTCTTTAAAATGCTAAAGAAATATTATATAATAATCTAAATAAATAAAAAATTGGTTTAAATTCTACTAGTCTAAACAAGCAAAAAAAAAAAATGAGATTAAATCCATTTTTAAAACGATTATTTTCAACCTTAATTATTTCATCATTTGTTTTCAGTATAACAAGTTCTGTTGTTAAAGCAGATTTTACAAATTTAACACCATGTAAAGAATCACCATCGTTTAACAAACGACTTACTTCATCTGTTAAAAAACTTGAAAACAGATTAAAACTTTATGCTCCTGAGACAAAAGAATCTAATTTTATATTAAAAGAGATTGAATCTACCAAAGCTCGATTTGAAAGATATGGTAATTCAAACTTACTTTGTGGTAAAGAAGGACTTCCTCGAATTATTGCTGATGGACAATGGGATCATGCCAACGAATTTGTTATTCCCGGAATTTTATTCTTATATATAACAGGATGGATTGGTTGGGTAGGAAGAAAATATGTGCGTTATGCAGCAGATAGTGAAAATCCATATGAAAATGAAATTATTATTAACGTTCCTGTTGCAATAGCAATGATGAATTCAGGATTCTTATGGCCAATTGATGCTTGGAATGAATTTCGAACACAAGATTTATTAGCTTCTGACGATGATATAACTGTTTCTCCTCGATAACTATGATTTAGCTTTTTTTTTAATAAAAAAATTATGAACAATTTTTTAAAATATCTTTCCACAGCTCCAGTTTTACTAACAGTATGGCTATCTATAACATCTGGTTTTATTATGTTTATTAATTTTGTTTATCCGGACCCTTTAACTTTTCCAAATTTTTAGTATTTTTTATATAAAAAATACTAAAAATTTGGAAAAGATTTAAATACTAGTTTTTAATTTTGATGCTTCGCGTTCAACTTCTGAAATTGATTTTTGTAATTCTGGCGCAATTAACTCAAATAAAGAAGATTGACGGGTAGCATATAATGTTTCAGAAGAAGAAGAAGAAGTAGATAAATATTCGCCTGCAAGTGTTCGAAGATCTGTTCCATTTAATTCTTCTGAAACCATTAATTGATCAACTAAGCGTTCACCACCAGGTCTAATAATTTGTAAAAAAGATAACACTTCATGATAAATAATGTCAATAAAATTTGTTATAAAATTGTCTACCATATTATTTAACTCTTGCTTAACATCACTTCCAAGAAAATATAAATTACGTTGCTGAGCTTGTTGTTTTAACTCTTGAAGACGTCCCATAGCATATCTTAGTACCATTAAACGAATTGTTCGAGTAATTTGGTTTATATCCTGCTGAGCTCCAACAGTGCATTCTGAAGGACCATTAATTAACTCTTCAGCGGCTCTGCCTCCAAAAGCAATTAAGATTTGATTAATGAACATATTTCTAGAATTATACTGACTTGTAGATGGAGTAGTCCAAGTAGTACCTTGAGTATTTCCACGTGGTGTTAAGCTAATTTTTTCAATTCCATTACCTTCATTCAAAATTGTACCAACAAAAGCATGACCCATTTCGTGGAATCCAGTTAGCTGGCGAGCTTTAACTCTAATAACCTTTTGTCCAGGTAATCCAATAATAATACGGTCAATTGTTGTATTAATTTCATCCATTGTTATGTTTTTCTTTTTGCGACGTGTTGCAAGAATAGCTGATTCATTTAATAAATTTGCTAAATCTGCACCAGAAAAACCGGGAGTTCTTTGGGCAATTTGAGCAATAGAGATTGACTCCGATAGCTTTTTTCCTCTTGCATGTACCCGCAAAATCGCTTGTCGTTCTTTTAAGTTAGGATTCCCAATTGTAATTTGTCTATCAAATCGACCTGCCCTTTTAATTGCTGGATCTAAAATATCAATCCTATTAGAAGCTGCTATTACTACAACTCCACTATCTACCTCAAAACCATCCATTTCGGTTAAAATTTGATTTAACGTTTGTTCTCTTTCATCATTGCCACCTCCCATACTATTTGTCCCAGATCTTGCTCGAGCAATTGAGTCTATTTCATCTATGAATATTATTGAAGGTTTTAAAGAACGTGCTTTTTCAAATAACTCACGAACTCTTGCAGCTCCAACTCCAACTAAAAGTTCGACAAATTGAGAACCAGAAATCCTTAAAAAAGGTGTTCCAGCTTCTCCCGCAATAGCTTTTGCAAATAACGTTTTACCAGTACCAGGAGGTCCACCCAATAATACTCCTTTAGGAACTCCAGCGCCTAATTTCGAAAAAGTCTCTGGATTTTTTAAAAATTTTACTACTTCTTTTAACTCATTTTTTGCCTCTTCGTTCCCCGCAACATCATCAAAAGTTACATTTGTATTTTCAATAACTTGTATTACATTTTGATCTAAATTTGTGAATTCAGCAAAAGGTTCGAAAGAATCTATATTAGGATCATAAATTCTTTCTGATAAATCATCCCATATTTTTTCAAAGATTAATGTAACTTGATCAAAGGCTAAAGAAAAGATTAAAAAAGAAATAAATATAAGAAGCAAAGAAATACTAAAAGAAATTAAAGATTGAGATATAGGAAGTGAAAAGCTAATCATAATTATAATTAATTATTATCTATTTTTTTAAAGAAACAAATTATTTTGTCTCATTAGATTATTATGGAATAATTTTCTGGAAATGTGTATCATTAAACCAATAGGCTTTTAAGCAATAAGAGCAAATATTTTTCCAATAATTTTTAAATTTATTAATAAAACTAATATATTAAATAAAGTAGATAATTAAATTAATTTTGAAAATTCGTATGGTACAAAAAGGTTCAAAAGTTCGTATTTTAAGAAAGGAATCATATTGGTATAATAAAGTTGGATTGGTAGTTAGCGTAGAGAAATCGAACATAATTCGTTATCCTGTTGTTATTCGATTTGAATCTGTCAATTATAGCGGAACAAATACAAATAATTTCGCGTTAAATGAAATAATCGAAGTGCAATAAAAAATAAAAATTAGAATTTTTTTCAAAAAAAAAAGTTCTATTGAAAAATTCTCTTAATATATCAATTAAGTTACTTAGCTTATACTTAAATAAGTATAAACTAAGCAAATTAATTGATATATTAAGTTTCAAGAGCACTCCAATCAACATCAACATTTTCTAAAATTAAAGAAGAGTTATAGATTTGTAAAATAATTAATAAAAAAATCAGAAAAGAAGCCATAAATAAACCCATTACCGGAGTAGTTCCCCAATTAGGAGCGACTTTTCCATATTCAATATTTAAAGGTTTCAAAATTTCACCTAAACGTGTTTTTAATGCCATATATAAAATAAAATTAAATAAATAGAAAAAGAAATACTTTATTTTAAATTTTAAAAAAAAGAAAAAATGAACTTTGATACCGCTTTTATTACATTTGCAATAGCATCATTAACAATTGTTGTTACATTTTTAACAATTTATAGTTCGTTCGGACCTGGATCTGAAAAATTAATTGACCCTTTTGAAGAAGATGATGACTAAGCTTAGCATTTTCGACATAATCGTCTAATTTCAAAAATCTTCAAATCTAATTTAAAAAAAATAAAAATTATTATGAACGAATAATTTTTGGACTTTCACGGAAAAAAGCAGCAAAGAATAAAACCATTAACGTACCTATTAATAAAAAGGTATATACTAAAGCTTCCATAGATATAAAAATATAAAAAATTAAATAAAAAAAAGAAAAAATATTTTTATTCGTAAAAATATTTTTTCTTTTTTTAAAACAAAATAAAAAAAAAATTAAATTGTTCCTTTTCTTGGAGTCGTTAAATCTCCAATTTTTCTAAATGCTCCGAATTCTACTTGTTCAGTTACTTCTGGTCCAATTCCTGTGAATACATCTCTGAAAATTGTTCGAGCTCCATGCCAAAGATGACCAAAGAAAAATAATAATGCAAAATTTGCATGACCGAAAGTATACCATCCACGAGGACTACTTCTAAATACTCCATCAGATTCTAAACTTGTTCTATCAAATTCAAAAACTTCTCCTAATTGAGCTTTTCTAGCAAATTTTTTAACTGTAGGAGCATCTTTAAATGTTTGACCATTTAATTTCCCCCCATAAAAACTAACGTTTACACCTACTTGCTCAATACTATATTTCGATTCAGCTCTTCTAAATGGAATATCTGCTCTTATAATACCATCTTTATCTACTAATATTATTGGAAAAGTTTCAAAGAAAGCTGGCATACGACGAACTGTTAATTCACGTCCTTCTTTATCTCTAAAAATAGGATGTCCTAACCAAGACTCGGCAATACCATCCCCTTTATTCATAGGTCCTGATCGGAATAATCCACCTTTGGCTGGATTGTTACCTATGTAATCATAAAATGCTAACTTATCAGGAACTTGAGACCATGCTTCTGTGTCAGAAGCACCTTGAGCAATAGAAGTTTCTACTCGGCGCTCAATTTCTTGTTGGAAATAACCGCTATCCCATTGATATCTAGTTGGTCCAAATAATTCAATTGGCGTAGTTGCAGATCCATACCACATTGTCCCAGATGTCACAAAAGCTGCGAAGAAAACAGCAGAAATACTACTAGAAAGAACAGTTTCTATATTTCCCATTCTTAATGCACGATATAATCTTTGGGGAGGTCTAACAGAAAGATGAAAAATACCTGCAATTATTCCTAGAATACCTGCAGCAATATGATGAGATGCAACACCACCTGGATTGAATGGATTAAATCCTTCAGGACCCCAAGAAGGAGCAACAGGCTGAACACGACCAGTTAAACCAAAAGCATCAGACACCCAAATTCCAGGTCCAAATAATCCAGTTACGTGAAAAGCACCAAAACCAAAGCAAAGAACTCCAGACAATAAAAGATGAATACCAAAAATTTTGGGTAAATCCAGTGCTGGTTCGCCTGTACGAGGATCTTGGAAAAGATCTAAATCCCAATAAACCCAATGCCAAATGGCTGCTAAAAATAGTAAACCAGATAAAATAATATGTGTTAGAGCAACGCCTTCGAAACTCCAAATCCCAGGAGTTGTTGAGCTTTCACCCGTTATTGTCCATCCTCCCCAAGATTCTGTTATGCCAAGTCTTGCCATAAACGGCATTACAAACATTCCTTGTCTCCACATTGGATTTAAAACCGGATCAGAAGGATCAAAAATTGCTAATTCATATAAGGCCATAGAACCAGCCCAGCCAGAAACTAAAGCTGTATGCATTAAATGCACAGCAATTAATCGGCCAGGATCATTTAAAACTACAGTATGAACACGATACCAAGGCAAAGCCATTTTTTTTTCGTTTTTATTATTATTTTTTTATTCTTTTCTTAATTCTCAGATTTTATTTAAATATTAAAGACTATAATTATAATTAAATAGCTTGAATCATAAAGCTTTTTTATAAGCTAAATATGCGATACAAGCAGGACCAATTGAAACAATTACGAATGTTGTAAGTAATTGACTTAATACGTTTAAATTCATTTTTTAGATATATTTCCTTCATCTTTTAATTCACTCTTTTTGTATATTATATCATCTGCTGATTAAAAATTTTATTCGATTTAAAATATGCTTTTTTTTAAGTATAAAATATTATATTGTATATATCATAATTTCTTGTATAATTAATTTCGGGATTTAGGGTTACTAACTCAATGGTAGAGTACTCGGCTTTTAACCGATTAGTTCTGGGTTCGATTCCCAGGTAACCCATTAAAAATAGCTATTACTTATTTGGCTTTAATTTCAAACGATAAAACTTTTTTCTTTTGCAATAATAAATTTATTCTTTTTGAGTAATTTAGGCAAAGTTTAAACAGAAAAAAATTAAATAAAAAAATTATTGACAAATAAATAAGGACAAATAAAAACTCTTGACAAATCATATTTAATTTATTGCTTTTAACAAATATCTTTAAAAAGTAGTATTGACATTATTCTTTTTTTTAGTATAATACCTGTCGGTTAGCATTAAAATTCTGCCCCCATCGTCTAGCGGCTTAGGACACTTCCCTTTCACGGAAGTAACAGGGATTCGAATTCCCTTGGGGGTATCATTAATTATAGGTAGCTTAAAGTTTTATAAAATTATAAGTTATTAAATAAAAAAATACAATCTTATAATTTCAATTCGATGATAGCAATAAAATTCGATTTATCTTTTTCGGGACGGTAGGATTTGAACCTACGACTTTTTGCTCCCAAAGCAAACACGCTACCAAACTGCGTTACGTCCCGTAATTGTAAAAAAATTATATAGTAATTAATGCCAAAAATCAATTGTTATTTTATTTTTTCTTAAGTAAAATTTATAAGTTTCTAAAAAAATTCATTTATATTTACAAATTCAAAGCGAAAAAAAGAGTGTATTAAATGATGGTATATATGAAAAAAAAGTATTTATGGCTTTTGCTAAAAGATGGCAAACTAATTGGGAATTAAAGTCCTTAACACAGGCTGAATTGTTTAGTGTAATAGTCGAAGTAGTAACAAAACAACTTGATGAAATCGAAAAAGATGAAGTTGTAATGGGAGCAAATTTAATTATTGATTATGAAGCAGATTCAGTCGATATTGTTGCAATGTTGCTATATTTGGAAGATATGTTTAAAAATGCATCCCAAACTACACGTACTGTAGTCCCAACAGACAAATTAGGACAAATAGTCCTTGTAGAAGATTTATTTGATATTATTTATGAAGTTCTTTTTGGAATTGAGCAAAAAATGGAAACATTTGTCAAAATCAATCCAGACTTCGACGCTCTTGAAAAGCGCCAAAAGATGGGGGAAATCTATCCAAAAGATTGAATATAGAATCAATTCCAAAAGTTAACTTTTGGAATTGATTTTATATTTTATAATAAACTTTATTTAATTTGAATTTTAGCACCAGCTGCCTCTAACTCTTTTTGAATTCCATCAATTTCTTGTTTTGTAACACCCTCCTTTAATAATTTTGGAACGTTATCAACAATTTCTTTTGACTCTTTTAGTCCTAAACCAGTCACGTTCCTAACGATTTTTAGTACAGCTATTTTTTTATCTGCAGGAACTTCTGATAAGATAAGGTCAAAAGAATTTTTTTCTTCTACAACTTCTGTTTGTGTTCCAACTGCTCCACTTATGGCCATAATAGGTGCTGATGAGATCGATGTATCAACGCCAAATGTCGATTCAATTTCCTTTACTAATTCAGCAGCCTCTAATAAAGTTAAGCTTTTTAATTGGCTAATAATATTTGCTATTGTGTCATTCATAATTATAAAAAAGTAAAATTAAAAATAGATAAATTACATATTTTTGAGGTTCAAATAAGTATACCAAAAAAAACAAAATTTTTCTTGTAATTATTTGAAAATAGAATTATTTAATAGTATTTAATTCGATTGGAATACCAGGACTCATAGTTGTACAAATAGTAAAAGATTTAAAATATTTTCCTTTTACTCCACTAGGTTTATTTTTTTCAATTGAGTTATAAATTGCTAATAAATTTTGTTTAAGATCATTCTCTGAAAAATCTATTTTTCCAAAACTCAAATGAACGATACCTGTTTTATCGGCTCTATATTCTACTTTTCCTTTTTTAAATTCATTTATGGTTTCCATCAAATTTTGAGTAACTGTTCCAGATTTAGGAGAAGGCATAAGACCTTTTGGACCTAAAATTCTTCCATATTTTGCCAACTTAGGCATTAATTGAGGACTAGTTATAAGTATATCAAAATTTAAATTACCACTATTTAAGTCCTCTAATAGGCTTTCTGAACCTGCTACAGTTGCTCCTAATTTAATAGCTTCTTCCACTCCTTCTGGGTCTGTAAAGACTGCAATTCTTAAACTTTTACCCGTTCCATTTGGTAAAACCAGACTTGTTCTAAGTTGCTGATTAGCATATTTAGGATCAATATTTAAAGATATATGGGCTTCTACAGATTCTAAAAATTTGACCGTTGATAATTTTTTTAATAAAGATAATCCATTATCGATAGAATAAATATCTTCAGTAATTAATTCTTTTAGTTTTTTTAAGCGCTTTGAAATTTTTTTCATAATTTAATTGCTATTTTATTAGTAAATTCTTCGGAAATAATAGAAAAAATTTGCTGATTAAAATTTTTATTTTATTGATTATTAATTTGTAATAATGATTACTCTAACTTAATCCTCAACTTTTATTCCCATACTTTTTGCTGTACCTTTAATTATTAAAACAGCTTTTTCTATATTATCTGTATTTAAATCATTAATTTTAATTGTTGCAATTTCTCGAACTTGATCTAAACTTATAGTACCCATTAATTGACGATTAGGCTCAGAAGCACCTTTTTGTATATTCGCAAATTTTTTTATCAAAACTGAAGCTGGAGGTGATTTCAAAATGAAAGAATATGAGCGATCTTCATAAATTGTAATTTTTACAGGAATAATAAGACCTGTTTTTTCAGACGTACGAGCATTATATTCTTTACAAAATGCGGCGATATTTACCCCATGCTGACCTAATGCTGGTCCCACTGGAGGTGCTGGTGTTGCTTTTCCTGCCGGTAAGGCTAACTTTACAAAAGCCTTTATTTTTTTTGCCATAAGTAATTCTTTATTATTATTTTAGTAAAGATTTTTGGTTTCTAAAAAGTTATTTTTCTAACCACACTAACTATTTTTATTAAATCTTCGACCACAAGAAAATCGCGCTTTGGAGGACTTGAACCCACGACATCAGATTTTGGAGACCTGCGTTCTACCAACTGAACTAAAAGCGCTAAAAAGAAATATATTTATTGAATTTTAACGAGTATATTTTATCATACTCTTTTCTCTCAAATCAAGCTTGAACTATTTTGATAAATAATTAATCAATTATTTGCTAAGAACCAGACTTGAACTGGTGACACGAGGATCTTCAATCCACTGCTCTACCAACTGAGCTATCTCAGCATTTGAAAGAATAGAGCCTTAAGGCTCTATTCTTCAAGATAAGTATGTTTTTTTGGTAAATACATATTAATTTGTTTAAAATATTATACGAAATTAAAAAAGCTAATGTCAAGCTTTTTTTCAAAAAAGGAAACTGAAAATTAGTTTTCGTCTTCTCTTTTGGCCACTATTTTATCATCTACATCGAGCTGTATCTTAATTTTCTGTGTTTTTTTATCTGATGGATTTTTTAGGACAAATTCTGATATCAAATCTTCGATATATTTTGTTACAAGTCGACGAAGTGGTCGGGCTCCAAATACTGGATTGTAACCTTCACGGCTTAGTTTTAGCTTAACAGATTCTTGAACTGTTAAAATAATCTGTTTTTGTTTTACTCTTTCAATTACTCCGTTAACCATAATATCACAAATTCCTCGAAGTTGTTCAGGCCTTAAAGGTTGAAAAATTATTATATCATCTAAACGATTTAGAAACTCTGGCAGGAAGAATGAACTTAATCTTTCTAGAACTGTATTTTTAAGTACATTTAATGTTTCTGGATCAAGTTTCTCTTGTTGTTCCTGTTTTTGAAATTTCTTTTTACCTTCTTTTAACAAACGTTTTTCATATTCTTTAACATTTCTAAGTGATTTCCCTATTTCAACTTCTATCTCTTTTCTCAAATCAGTCAAGAAATTTTCAGTAATAGGAGACTTTAGAAATTCAATTGCGCCTGCATACCCATCTTCATATATAGGATCGGGCTGTTTCGTTTCGATTTCTTTATTATTCGAATTTTCTTGATTTTCAGAAGGATTATTTTTAAGTATTTGTTGTATTTCTTCTGCAGCAGCATTCGAAGTCATAATAATTACTGTATTTTCAAACGAAACAAGTCGTTTTTGACTATCTGTTAATCTTCCATCTTCTAAAATTTGAAGCAAAAGATTAAGAATATCTGGATGAGCTTTCTCAACTTCATCAAATAAGAGAACTGAGTAAGGTTTTCTACGAACTGAATCTGTTAATTGTCCACCTTCATCATAACCCACGTAACCAGGAGGAGAACCTATAAGACGAGAAACGGTAAATTTTTCCATAAACTCTGACATATCAAATCTAATCATATCATTTTCAGATCCAAATAAACTGATTGCTAAAGCTTTCGTGACTTCTGTTTTCCCTACACCCGTTGGACCACAAAATAAAAAGCTAGCTATTGGTCGATTTGGATTTTGAATCCCCAATCTCGATCTGCGAATTGCTTTTGCAATAGCTGAAATTGCTTCTTCTTGACCAATGACTCGTTTATGAAGAGTTGCTTCTAAATTCAGAAGTCTTTGAGACTCAATACTAGAAATCGATTGGATAGGAATGCCAGTCATATTTGAAACTAACTCACGAATATCACGTTGTGTGATACGCTTTTTTAATCCACTAAAGTTTCCTATTTTTCTTGATCGTTGGATCAAATCTGGATCTTCCATATTTATCAATAGCTCGCGACCATTTTCTGTAGAAAAATAACCTAATAAAATATACACTAAACGAAGCTCTTCTTTATTTAATGAAATTTCTGAACTATATTTTAAACTCTCTATTATTCCTTTACGTAAAATTGGCTTAAACTTTGAAAGAAACTCTTTAACTGTTTCAATTTTAGTTTGTTCTAATTCACTTAGCATTTCAAATGTTTCTTCATAGGATTCAACATCATTCTCTAAAAAATCAATACGGCTTAAATTATAATCATTGCCAAAATATACAAATGGATCTTTTTCAATTTTATCTTTTATTGCATATAGATAATTAGACATCTGATATTTTTTCAGAGATTTTCCTAATTCAGAAAAATATTTCATCTTGCATACTGGAATTAAAAAGCCTAACTCTTCTGCTTGAATCCATTCTGAAAATAAAAATAGAGAAATACGATATATACTTAAGTCTGTATCTTTTTGATTGTTGATATTATCCAACATTTCAGAATAAATTTCATTATTTTTCTCTGGAGATAAATCATTAAATCGTTTCATTTGCTTAACTTGAACTCGTGGATTTACTGACGAGAATAGTAAATCATCCATATGCTTAAGTACTGAAACTTTCATTGCATCAAATAATGACTGAGATATTGGGGATAAAAGAGGTTTTTTTCTTTCTTCTTCAACATCTTCTTCTATTTTAAAAGGTGCGTCAACCCATTTAAGCAAAAAACTTCGATAGCCATTTTCTATTTCTTGAAAAATGAATTCAGAAGCAATATCTCCTCTTCTAAAAGCCTCGGCTTTTAGTGTACCTATGGTTTTTAAAGCAGCGTTTACTAATGAAGAAATGACCGATCCTTCTGTCACACTTGTAATTCTAATGACTGCTTTTGCGGCAGCTCGATCTACAAGATCAATAGCCTTATCTGGGAGAAAACGCTCATAGATATAACGATCCGCTAACTGAGCAGACAACTGAAGAGCTCCGGGTAAAATTTCAACATTATGAAAGGCTTCTAAGCTTGGACGTAAACCATACAAAATATTTATAGTTTCATCAACTGACGGCTCTTTTACTTTAATTGGTTGAAAACGTCTATTTAATGCAGGGTCTTTCTCTATTTTTTGATACTCTTTTGTAGTAGTTGCTCCAATGCATTGAAATCCACTTCTTGATAAAACAGGCTTTAAAATATTTGCTGCATCCAAGGATCCTTCTGCAGATCCAGTACCACCAATATTATGAATTTCATCGATAAAAATAATAATTTGGGGTTGTGCTAAAACTTCGTCTAATACACGTTGAAAACGCAATTCAAACTCACCACGATATCGAGATCCTGCCACGATTCGAGCAAGGTCGATACTAATAATAGAACGACCTTCAAGGACAAATGGAACTAAGTTATCCACGATTTTTGATGCAAATAACTCAACAATTGCTGTTTTTCCAACACCTGCATCTCCAACAAGCACTGGATTATTTTTTTGACGGCGGACTAAAATCTCCATCATTTCTTCGAGTTCTTTTTCTCTCCCAAAGCATTGATCTAATTTTCCATCTTTGGCTAATTCTGTTAGATCAGTCCCATAAAGCTCTAAAGCTGGACCGCGTTCTTCTTCATCGTCTTCTTCTTCAAAACCAAAAACGTAATTATCATAATTATCATCATCGTCGTCATCCCTGTTATTCTTAAAAGCTTTATTCAACTTAAAAAAGCACATTTCAGTTTCCAATTGAATCATGTCTATGAGGCTATTATTTTGAAACACGTTTATCATATTTTTTGTTTTTTCTAAAATCCCTGGAATTTACTTTTAGCTGATTCAAAATGATTTGTTACAGTAAATAAAACTTAAATTTGCTACAAATTCATTTCAAGATTTATTATATAATTGATTAAAGTTCCACTTAAATAAACTTTGCAGACAATTTTTCTTCAAATAGTTTTCGAATTTTTATTAATTCTTCTTCAACTATTTGATTCGTTAAAGTTTCTGAAGTTGATTGAAAATCTAAACGAAGACCAACTTTTATTATTTCTTCATCTTCAGATGTATTATTTTGTCGATAAAGATCAAAAAATTCACAATTTTTAAAATTAGAAAGGTTTAAAAGTAAAAGAGCTTTAATGTCTTTAAAGTTTGTCTTTTTTGGAAATAAAAAGGATAAATCTTTACGTATTCCAGGATATCTAGATGATTCCTCATATAATTTTACTTTCGAAAGATTATTTTGACTTAGAAAATCAAAGTTTATCTCTGCCATATATATAGATGATTTTAAACCGAATTCTTTTTTGAAAAGTATATCTAACTCTCCAAAAACCCCAATCATTTGATTATTGACAAATAAACAAGTCGAATTCGAAGAATGATAAAATTTTGGAAATATATAACCTCGCATTTTTCTTACTTCAAAAGTTGAATAACCTAAAAAAGAAAAAAAACTTTCAATAAATCCTTTTGCTAAAAACCATTCAGTATAATTTATTTCTTTTAATTTTGAGTCGCTTAATTCAAAAAGAAAGGCTATTCTCTCAGATTCAACAATATTTTTATTAATTACTGTAAAAGATCTACCTATTTCGAAAAATTTTTGATTTTTTTCAAAACTGTTAGTTAAATTCGATTGAAGTTTTTTAACTAATGTTGAAATTAAATTAGTTCGTAAACTATTCAGTTCTAAATTAATTGGGTTATCAATTTTAATTTGCTTTTTTTTTTCAAAAAGCAAATCTGAGCCTAATAACAAAGAATTTGTTATTATTTCAGTAAACCCGTTTATTAAAAAAAAGTTCTCTATTAGTTTTCGATTTCTTTGATAAGTTTTCATTTTATTACTAAAATGAGTGGATAAAGAATTTTTTTTTGGTAAAATTTCTCTAAAGTTTTTATAGCCAATATACTTACTATATTCTTCCACTAAATCAATTTGGCGATTTAAATCTTTACGATAATAAGGTATACTCAGATAAAATTGAGAAATAGTTTTACATATTATTTTTAAGCCCATTTGCTCAAAAATTTTTGAATTGACATAATCTAAATTTAGTATTTTTTTTAAAAAAATCAAATTTAGTTTTAAAATGCGGAAATTTTTAGATTTTAGACCTTTATATTCACTTTTATAAATTTTTAATCCAGCTGAAATGGTTGATAAAATCTCTAAGAGTGTTAGCGCACGCTGGAAAGAATATTTAAAATTTTGCACAAATTCTTTTTCTAAATTCCTACGTGAATTTTTACTTAAAAAATTTAATAAATTTAATTTGTCTTCTTTTATGTCATAAAAAAAAGAAATTAAAACCTTATTGGAAATATTTTCTTGAGTACTTAAATCTATTTTCGAAATCTGCTTTAATCCTAAAAGAGAAACAATTTGATCTTTGTCTGTTACTAAGGCAAAATTTTTTTTTTGGATGATTGAAAAATCCATATTTTTATCTGCAGTAGCTTCTTCAGATTGAGTTTTTGAATTAATTTCTTTTATTTTTAAACTTTCCTCTTCATCTTTTGATATTAACTGAAAAGATTGTCCCCATTCATAATTTACTAACTCAAGTATATCTTCAATATCTTTTTTGGGTACAATTCCTAAGCTTAAAAGTTTTTTTTGCATCCAAATGGGTGATGAAAAATTCCTGTACTCATTCAATTCAATTCCATAAGTAATAAAAGAAGGGAGATTAGAAGATATAGATGTTACTTTATAATTTATATATTTTTTATAACGTTGCTGTAATAAATAAAAATATCTTTTTCCAAAATATTCCCAAATAGATATATCATTTAATGAAAATATAAATAATAATTCTCGAATAAAATTTCGCTCAGACAATAAGTCTTCGCGATTTGCAGGTATTTTCACATCAATACAAATATCACTACTTAAATTACTTTGATCATAAAATGAATAAGACACAGCGTCTATTTCAAAACCAATAACATTTAATAAATTAATGAAATCTGTTAAAGTTAAATTAGAAAAATTTATTTTTCCATTTAATGTTTTTAAGGAATAATCCATATTTTAATTGTTTTCTGAAAAAAGTAATCCACTCTGCTTGGAATATAAATTAATAAATTGTAAAAACTGAAACCATTCTCCTGAATTTCGAAAAAGAAAAACGCTTTTAATAAAAAAAGGATTTCCATTTTTAAAAAATACTTTAATATTTGAAGTTGACAATTTTTTTTTTAAAAAAATTATGGACATCTTAGTTATTGCTAAAGAAGATGAGTAGGTAACGTCAAATATTTCAGGTAAAACGAAAAGAAAAGTAGCGGTTCCTGTTTTTCCATTCTTTGATCTTGTTAATTTTATTAAAGGTAAACTTTTTTCCCGAATGTTTGGAAAAAATTCGATATACGCACACATTTTTATGCCCTTAATTTTTTAAAATATAAATACACAATAGTGTATCATAAAATTTATCCTCAATGTATTTAGTAGATAATAAAGTAAAAAATTAATTGTAATTAATAAAAAACCTGGAATAAAAGGATTCGAACCTTTGAATGATGGAGTCAAAGTCCATTGCCTTACCACTTGGCTATATTCCACGAAATAGTTATTATTTAATATCTATATAAAAAGAAATGGGTAAGGAGGGATTCGAACCCCCGACACCGTAGTTCGTAGCCACGTGCTCTAGCCTCTGAGCTACATACCCTTTTTGTCTTTTCACATAAAAATTATAGCTCTTTTTTATAAATTTATGCAAAATTTATTTAAATGAATTTTGAATAATAATATTAACTTAATTAATAAAAAATGAAAAAAAACTTTTCTTTGTTTCAAAATGTGTTTGAAAATATTGAAAAAATTAGTCAAATTGATAACTGCGTTAAAATAACATTAGGTCCAACTGGAAAAAATGGACTACTTCTTGATAAAAAAGAAAATGTAAAAATTTTAACTAGTGGAGCAGTTTTAATAAAAGCTTTAGAATTTAAAAATAGACAAGCAGATATTCTTTTAAAATTATTTGAGCAGGCAGCCTCTAAAACTTATGCTGTAGCAAGTGATGGATCAACGACAACAGTTTTAATGATCTGTCAATTACTTAAAAACTCTTTGTCATATTTAATTAACGGCTATAATTCGATTTTTTTAAGTAACGGATTAAAAAAAATAGGCTATTTTTTTATTGAAAAAGTATTAGAGTTTACAAAGCCAATATTAAACAAAAATGAACTTAATGGCGTTTTAAATACTTCAATTGGAAAAAAATTAAATTTCGAGCTAAAAGATTTACTTAATAAATCTATAGCTCATATTCAGCGTGATGGTCTTATATTGGTGGAAGAAAATATATCAACATTAAATGAAATCGAAGTGGTTGAAGGTGTAGAATTAGACCGAGGTTTTGCTTCTTCTTATTTTGTAAATGATTTAAAAAATTTTGAAGTTATTTTTGATAATCCATACATATTGGTAACTACTATTCCTATTAATACAATAAATCAAATTCGTTCTATTATTGAATATATTAAACAAAATAATAGACCTTTAGTAATAGTAACTGAAGAGATAAATAAAGATGTTCTTTCTACTTTGGTTCTAAATTCTATTCAGAAAAAAATAAAAATTGTAGTTATTAAATATACATCAATTAAGTTTATGAAAACTGGTGTCTTAGAGGATTTAGCTTTGCTTACTCACTCAAACTATTTTTCATCAAATTTTAAGGAAGAAATTCAAGAGCTAACAATAAATGATTTAGGACAAGCAGAAAAAGTTATAATTCGAAAAGAAAAAAGCACATTTTTTATATCGAAATTTTCTAAGCTTATTGCAAGACGTAGAATTAATGAATTAAATAGACAACTTATTGAAAGTGATACTGAATATGAAAAAAACATTTTTAAAACTAGAATAGCACGTCTTTCCGGAAAAATTACAAAGCTTAAAGTTGGCATTTCTAATAAATATCAAATCGAAGAAGAAAGACAAAAAGTTGAAAACTCTTTAAATGGATTAAAAGCTGCATTAGAAGAAGGTATTTTACCGGGAGGTGGTATTTTTTACATTTATTTAAGAGAGGAATTAAAAAATTGGTCTTATCTTAATTTAGTTGGTGAAGAGATTTTTGCTACGCATATCGCATCAAATGCTTTACTGCGACCTTTTGAGCAATTAATTGAAAATACTGATCAATCAAAGTACTATATTTTTAAAAATATTGCTTTATCAGGTTATCCCTATGCTTATGACTTAATCAACAAAAAAATAGTTCATACGTTTAAGGAAGGTTTATTGGATTCCTCTAAATCTATAAGATCAATTCTTTGGAATTCAATAAGCATTGTATCAACTTTAATAACAAGTCAATAAAAAAATTATTGACTTGTTATTAAAGTTGATATTATTTAATTTGAAATTCTTGAAATTAAATGACGAACTGTATTCGTTGGATACGCTCCGTAATTTATATATTTATGCAGATTGATCTTATCAAAATTTAGTATTTTTCGAACAGGATCATAATATCCCAATTCTAAAATGCTTTTACCATCTCTTCTAGAGAGATTTTCCATTAAAACAATCTTATAAAAAGGTTGTTTTTTTCTACCAGTTCTTTTTAGTCTTATTTTTAGCATAACTTTTTTATTTAGAAATAAATTTTATCATATAGTAATTCGGCTTGAGCATATAGATTTTGTTGAAGGCTTGAAATTAAAAAGACTATTATTTCGAAAGCCTCAATTCCGATCAAATATGATACATCAAAATTTTTCTTTTGTAATCTAACTTGTGGAATATGTTTTTTCCAAAACTGAAAATAAGGTCTTGTATATGCTCTTATTGCTGAAGAAGGCCATATATAAGGATTAATTACAGGCAAAGCGTCTACAGTAAGAGTAGTATAACATAAAACTCTATAAAACTTTATAGCAAACAATACATACGATAAAAAAACTCCTGCAAATAAAAATGACCGATAACTACCTAAAAAGAAAAAAAGTTTGGTATCAGTAAACCTGATAGATTCTGACGCAAAATCTGTAGAATTAAATTTAGATAAAAGAAAAGAAGTTATAAGAAGATCTTGCTCAGGGTTATAAAGAAATATCATTAGAAAAAATGTTTAGCAAAAAAGTTATACTTTACATATTTTTATTCTATCAAATAAATCCTTAAAAAAATATAAATAAATTGTCTGATGAGTTTTAAATAAATTTAATAATAAATTTTACCTCCTCCCCATTTTTCATTTACAATTTTTGGTTGAATTAAAATATGTCCTGCGATTGCAACTAAATCATCCTCAGTTAAGCTTCGCATTCTAGGAAAAATATCTGCACTTTTTATACTTGGATGTATTTCTGCAATTGATTCTAGTCCATCAAAAGTTGTAGGATTTTTCATGTAATCAACTAAACCTTCAATTGTATTTCTAGGTGGATTAGCCAAGCTTAATGCTTCAGAATCCAAACCTACATTCGGATTTGTTTTTGTTATTCCTCCAGTATGGCAAACACTACAACTATTATTAAACAAACGTTTACCACGCTTTACCTGTTCAGGCGTAAAAATCGTTGTTTTAGTTCCATTTACAGGAATTGTTCTTACAGCCTCGTCTAATTCAACAGCCCAAGAATTAAAAGTAAAAGAAAATAAAGCTAAAAAAATAGAAAGAGGTTTTGTTATTGATTTAAAAATTTTATTCATGATTTAATACTTTAATATTGTTTAAATTGAAAAAGCTCGATTTTATTTATACCACAACAAAATATTATATGCCTTGTTATTCATCTTTATAAAAAAGCAATAAACAACTAAAATAAAATATTTTGGAAATTTGTATACTATTATAAAGGAATATAATAAATTTTTATTTATGAATGAAACAAAAAACCAAAAAAATTTAGAAATCAACCAAGTTTTAAATCAACCTTATAAATATGGATTTGAAACAAAAATTGAGAAAGAATTTTTTCCAAAGGGTATAAATGAGGATATAGTTAAATTGATTTCAGAAAAAAAAAATGAGCCAAATTTTTTAAGAAATTTTCGATTGAGATCTTATAGAAAATGGTTAAAAATGAAATTACCGGAATGGGCAAACTTAAATATAAAAAATATTAATTTTGATGAAATTGTTTGCTATTCTGCTCCAAAGCAAAAAAATAAATTGCAATCGTTGGATGAGGTAGATCCCGAAATTTTAAAAACTTTTGAGAAATTAGGCATTTCGTTAGAAGAGCAAAAAAAGCTATCAAATGTTGCTATTGATGCAGTTTTCGATAGTTTTTCAATTGGTACTACGTATAAAGAAAAATTAGCAAAATTTGGTGTAATTTTTTGCTCTATTTCAGAGGCAATTGAATTTTATCCAAATTTAGTTGAAAAATTTTTGGGAACGGTTGTACCATATGGAGATAATTTTTTTGCTGGTTTAAATTCAGCCGTATTTAGTGATGGCTCTTTTTGCTATATCCCAAAAAATATTTCTTGTCCTTTAGAACTCTCAACATATTTTAGAATAAATGATAAAGAATCGGGACAATTCGAAAGAACCCTAATAATAGCCGAAAAAAACAGTAAAGTAAATTACCTAGAAGGTTGTACTGCTCCGAAATTTAGCGAAAATCAGTTACATGCAGCTATAGTTGAGCTTATTGCTTTTGAAAATGCAATAATAAATTATTCTACAGTACAAAACTGGTACAGTGGTGATAATAAGGGAATTGGTGGCATTTATAATTTTGTAACAAAGAGAGGATTATGCGTTGGAATTAATTCATCTATTTCTTGGACTCAAGTAGAAACTGGCTCAGCGATTACTTGGAAATATCCAAGTTGTAATTTAATTGGAAAAGGGTCAACTGGAGACTTTTATTCAATTGCATTAACCAATAACTATCAGCAAGCTGACACTGGGACTAAAATGATTCATATTGGTGAAAAAACAAAAAGCAAAATAATTTCAAAAGGTATTTCATGTGGATTTTCAAAAAACTCTTATAGAGGATTAGTTAAGATTGCAGCAAATTCAAAATATTCAAGAAATTTCTCTCAATGCGATTCATTTTTAATAGGCTCATCTTCGTCTGCATGTACTTATCCTTATATTGACATTTGGAATTCTACAGCAATAATTGAGCATGAGGCAAAGATTTCAAAGATTAGCGAAGAGCAATTATTTTATCTCATTCAGAGAGGTATAAGTGCAGAGCAAGCAGTTGGGTTATTAGTTAGTGGATTTTGTAAAGATGTGGTGATGATGCTACCAATGGAATTTGCAATGGAAGCCGATAAATTACTTTCTTTAAAATTAGAAGGAACAGTTGGTTAAAAAATTATGATTTTAAAATTACAAAATTTAAGCGCGTCAGTTAATAATATTTCGATTCTTAAAGGATTAAACCTTGATATAAAAGAAAATGAAGTTCATGTAATAATGGGTCCCAATGGATCTGGAAAAAGCACTTTATCAAAAATTTTAGCAGGTCACCCAAATTATTCAGTTGATGGTGGAGTTGTTTTTTTTAATAATAAAAATTTATTAGAAATGCCACCAGAAACAAGATCCCATGAAGGACTATTTTTAGCATTTCAATATCCAATAGAGATTGCAGGAGTTAGTAATTATGATTTCTTAAGAATTGCTTATAATGAACAACGAAAGCACAAAAAAGAGTCTGAACTTGATCCAGTTGAATTTATGAAATATATTCAAAATTATTTGAAAAAATTAAAAATAAAGAATGAGTTCCTTAATCGGGACTTAAATGAAGGCTTTTCTGGAGGAGAGAAAAAAAAAAATGAGATATTACAAATGCTTATTTTAAGTCCAAAGTTAACAATATTGGATGAGATTGATTCTGGTTTAGATATAGATGCGTTAAAACTAATTTGTCAAACAATAATCGAAGATCGTTCTCCAAAATCTTCTTTTTTAATAATAACACATTATCCTCGTGTTTTAACTTATTTAAAACCAGACTTTATTCATATAATGAGAGAGGGGAAAATCGTGAAAAGTGGGAATATGGAACTAATCGATAGATTAGAAGAGTTTGGATATGAGTCTTTTTCGAATGAAATTTAATTGAGAAAATGAAGCTTATAAAATGCTTTATAAGCTTCATTTTCTCAATTAAATTTGTTGTTTAACTTTCTCTATTGCTTCTTTTAATAACTGCTCAGCTTCAGGGCTTAATTTTTTCGATTCTTTCACAGATTCAACAAAACGTGAATCCTTTACTGTTAGATATTCTTCTAATTCACTAACAAATTTTGTCACTTGTGCAATTGTTAGGCTATCTAAATATCCATTTGTACCTGCATAAATTAAAGCAACTTGTTTTTCAACAGATTTAGGAGAATTTGAAGGTTGTTTTAATAACTCTCTTAATCTTTGTCCACGTGCTAATTGCAGAAGAGTTGCCTTATCCAAATCTGAAGCAAATTGAGAAAATGCTTCTAACTCTGCAAATTGTGCAAGCTCAAGTTTTAATTTTCCTGCAACTTGCTTCATCGCTTTAATCTGAGCGGCTGACCCTACTCGAGACACTGAAATACCTACATCGATTGCAGGTCTAATACCAGAGTTAAATAAATCTTTTGAAAGAAAAATTTGTCCATCTGTAATGGAAATAACATTTGTGGGAATATAAGCCGAAACATCTCCTGCCTCTGTTTCAATAATTGGTAGAGCTGTCATACTTCCCCCGCCACATGCTTGACTTAATTTTGCTGCTCTTTCTAATAAACGTGAATGAAGATAAAAAACATCCCCAGGAAAAGCCTCGCGCCCAGGTGGTCTTCTTAATAGAAGAGACATTTGTCTATAAGCTTGAGCCTGTTTTGTTAAATCATCATAAATAACCAATGTGCTTCTTCCTTGATACATAAAATATTCAGCTATACTTGCTCCAGTATAAGGAGCAAGATATTGTAAAGTTGCCGGATCACTTGCATTTGCCGCAACAATACAAGTGTAATCTAATGCTCCTTTTTCTTCTAATACACTTACAGCTTGAGCTACAGTTGAAGCCTTCTGACCTATTGCTACATAAACACAAATAACATTCTCGGATTTTTGATTAATAATTGTATCTAAAGCTATTGAAGTTTTACCTGTTTGTCGATCACCTATAATTAATTCTCTTTGACCTCGTCCAATTGGTATCATAGCATCAATCGAAACTATTCCAGTTTGCATAGGCTCACATACGGACTGTCTTGCAATAATTCCGGGAGCAGGGGATTCAATTAAGCGAGTATCTTCACAATTTATTGAACCTTTTCCGTCTATTGGTGTTACAAGTGCGTCGACAACTCTTCCTAGAAGACCAGAGCCTACAGATACTTGAGCAATTTTTCCAGTAGCTTTTACCGAACTTCCTTGTAAAATATTTCTACCTGTTCCCATTAATACTGCGCCAACGTTGCTAGATTCTAAATTTAATGCAATCCCAATAGTCTGATCTTCAAATTCTAAAAGTTCACCACAGGCTACATTTTCAAGACCGAAAATTCTTGCGATTCCGTCACCAACTTGTAATACCACTCCCACGTCTAAACTTCGGGATGTAGTTTGAGTATACTCATTTAACTTATTTTCAACAAAATTTGTTAATTGACTTACACTTTTCATAATACTTTCTTATTTTTAATTTAACAATTAACGTATTTTCAAAAATTTAATTTATACTTCATTAAAAAAGAAACTCAGTTCTTTTAATGTACTTACATCAATATTTGTAGAATTATATTCTAAAATAAATCCTCCAAGTATATTTGGATTATAAATACAAGTTAAGATGATTTCTTCACTTTTCGTTATATTTTTTAAAGATTTAAGCAATTTTGGACCGAAAGATTCCTCTAAAACTGTTGGAACGATAAGTTTTACTTTGCAAGCTTTTCTTAATTTAAATAATATCAAATTATATTCTTCACTTATATCTGGAAGAAGTGAAATATGATTGCGGTCAGTTAAAATTCGCAGAAAAGATTTCATGGGAGCTGTCAATCCAGGAAGGAGAATTCTTAAAATATCTGCTTTCTCGATTTCTGGAACAGTTGGGTTTTTAAAATGCGAATTAAATTCATGTGATGCTAAAAATAATCCACGCAAAAGTAGAAGCTCTTCTCCAATAAAAGAAACTTTTGGAGGGTTTTTACCTCTTTTAGCATCAAAAGTCTGTTCTTTATTTAATACATGTACAAAAAGGGATTTCGCGTATGTTTTTATAATTGAATTTTTTGCATTCATTATTCAATTCCCCCTAATTTTGATAAGTTAACTTCGATCAATTTTGATTGCTCACTTTCAGATAAGTAAAAAAATTTTCGAAGAATTTTTCCAGCAGTAACAATTACAATATAGCGTTGAAGAGAAAAGAAAGCTTTTTTTTCAAAATTACTAATTAAATTATTGGTTGTTTGAAAATTTTCAGTAATTCCTTCTTTTACAAATATATATTTTTTTGTAACAAAATCAATTTTTTCTTTTTCATAGTAGGATTTCCAAGATTGTAACCATAATAAACTTTGTCTAAAAGCTTTTTCAGTTAATTCAAAATAGTTTGTTGCCATTTCAACATCTTTTTGAGCATTTTCTATTGTTTTAACAATCTCTTCTTGTCTAGTAAGTAAATCTGGTTCTAAAATAGATTTATAAGCATAAATTGTTATACCTAATAAGATAACAATATTGATGATATTCGTTTCAAATATATTTGTATTTAAGCCAAAGCTCTCATTATTCAAAAAAAATGAGAAAAAATCATTATTCATAATTTTGAAAATTTGAGAAATTAATTTAATTTATAAAGTCTTTTAATATTTTAAGATATTGAGGATTTTATTTCTTATTTATGTATTTTTGAATTTCTTATTAAAAAAGGTATCGGTTAAAGATATTAAAGAAGTTTGAATATTATAAAATAAGTAAGCTGATTTTATAGCAAGATCTCCTTTTAGCTCTCCAAGAAGTATTGTATTATTTTTCTGTATATAAAGAATTTCTTCTTCAAACTGAGAACTAGTATAATTTCTAACTAGTCGTAATTGTCTTGTTAATTCTTCAACTTCATTTGTTAACAATTCAACGGACAAATCTAATTTTTCATAAGCGAAATTTAACAATATGATTGATTTTCGCAAATTAAAATTTATATCATTATCTCGTTCATCCATTTGTTTTGAAATAGGAGTTAAAAAACTCGAACTAATTACTAATGAAAGCGCCACGAAAAGAAGTCCTTCTATAGGAAAAGTTAAGTCAAAATCAAATAACCCACTTTCTGCAATTAAAAATATCATAAAGTTTTTTCGCAATATAATTTGTTTTCTGTTTTAGTTAGAAAAAAAAGAAATTTTTTAATAAGAGCTAAAAATCATTTGATTTTTAGCTCTTATTAAAAAATTTTAAACAAAAGGATTTGCAAAAAGTAAAGATAAAGCAACAACTAATCCATAAATTGTTAATGCTTCCATAAAAGCAAAAGATAATAAAAGAGTACCTCTAATTTTTCCTTCAGCTTCTGGTTGACGTGCAATACCTTCTACAGCTTGTCCAGCAGCATTTCCTTGTCCAATCCCAGGACCTATTCCAGCGAAACCAACAGCAAAAGCAGCAGCGATTACAGAAGCAGCAGCGACAATAGAATCTACCATAATAAAAGTTTTTATAGAAAATTAATAAAAAGAATCAACAAGTTTCTTATTTTTATATAATGAATTTTACTCAATTGCTTCTGCAATATAGGCACCAGATAAAGTAGCAAAGATCAAAGCTTGAATAGATCCGGCAAACAATCCTAAAACCATAATAGGCACGGGAACAATAAGAGGGACCAAAGAACATAAAACCGCAACGGTTAGTTCATCAGCTACAATATTACCAAATAGACGGAAATTTAAAGATAAAGGTTTAGTAAAATCTTCAATAATATTAATTGGTAATAAAAAAACACTTGGTTTTACGTAACGTTTAAAATAACCAATACCTTTAAATCTAAACCCAGATGAAAAATAAGTTAAAGATGTTAAAATAGCTAAGCATGCAGTTGTATTTATATCGTTAGTTGGAGCAGCTAATTCTCCTTCAGGAAGTTCAAAAAGTTTCCATGGAACAAGAGCCCCAGCCCAATTTGATCCTAAAATGAAAAAGAAAATAGTTGTTATATAAGGCATAAATTGCGAATAAAACGAAGGTCCTAGTTGACTATAAGCTATATCTTTTACAAGCAAATACAGAAACTCTAAAACACTTTGAATTCCGCTTGGTACTCTCTGTAAATTTGATTGTCCAATCAAAAAAAATATTGTTAAAAATGTAACTACTAAAGAAGAAACAAAGATAGTTTCTCCATGAAAATGAAGACTTTCGCTAAGATCTACATAAAGATGAGAACCAACTTCAATTTTGGATAATAAAATTGTATGCATATAAAAGAGGTTTTAAATCTACGCAATTTTTAAAAGAATAAACAAATTTCTGAACAGTTTTTGTAAATTTTCTAAAAAAAATTCATTTCTAAGCATTTTTTTTAGAAAATTTTTGATCTTATTTAAGTCATTATGTTAGTCTTTGATTTCTCATAACCCAAAGAAATTCGATTAACTAAATAATTTAATATAAAACGAATCGAGGAACTTGAGTCGTCATTTGCTGGAATTGGATAAGGAATTAAATCTGGATCGCAATTTGTATCTACTATACAAATTGTAGGAATACCTAATTTTAAACATTCACGAATTGCCAAACCATCTTTTAGTTGATTTGTAAAGATTACAACATCTGGTAATTCATTCATATCTTTTATTCCAGCAAAAAGTCTTTTTAATTTTTGCAATTCTTTTTTTTGTGAACTGTAATCTTTTTTTGATAAGCTTCCATTATTGCCTAATAGTTCTTGATTTTCTAGTTCTTTTAATCGATCAATTCTTTTCCTAATCGTTGACCAATTTGTCAGCATTCCACCTAACCAGCGATAGTTGATATAAAAACTATTTACTCGAGCAGCTTGCTTAGCTACTATAGAAGATGAGAGTCTATTTGTTCCAACGAATAAAAATTTTCCTCCTTTGCTCGCTTTTTTTTCTAATACATTCCCAGCAACTTTTAGTAGCTTAGCCGTCTTAACTAAATCAAAAATATGATACCCATATTTTTCATAAATTATATAAGGAGCCATTTTTGGATTCCATTGTTTAGGTGGATGTCCATAATGAACCGAAGCATTTATGTATTGTTTTGCTATTTCTTTCTTTTTTTCTTTTTCTATCATCTCTTATTTTAATTATATTGCTTAATGAGTACTTTGTTTATAAAAAGGAATCTTTGAAAAATTTTATTTAATGTTTTTAAGTGTTTGTTTAAAGAATATTAAATAATCTAAATAATTTTTGTAATTTAAAAAAGCGGAACCTGCTGGGATAAGTTTACCAGCAATAACTGATTCTTTCAATCCTCTTAACCACTCTACTTTTCCTTCCAGTGCAGCTTTTGTTAAAATTCTCTTTGTCTCTTGAAAACCTGCAGCAGCTAAAAAACCTTCTCTATTTACTGAGGAATTTGTGGCTGATAAAAGGAAAGGTTCATAAAGAGGGGGACTAAAATTAGATTTTGCTTCTTCAAAAGCTTTGGAAATTTCCACAATTAACCCTAATCGAACTAACTCACCTGGTATAAATGGGCTGTCACCACTTTTTTTAATTACAATTTTAGAAGTCATTTGTCTAATAATTATTTCAATATGCTTACCAGCAATATTTACTCCTTGAGATTGATAAATTGCCTGTATAGAATTTACTAAGATTAATTGAAACTTATTTAAACTTTTGATAGTCCCTATTTTTGTCCCGTCTAAATTGCAGTGATATTTAGCAAAAATACTAAGTAACTCATGAATATCAATAGTTCCATCAGTAATAACTTCACCAAGATCTAAGTAATCTCCAATTTTTGGGATTAAGTTCATTTCCAATGGAATCGAATAATTGATTCCCGGATTTAAAAATTCACCAAGTATGTAGTTATTCTTTTTGATTCTAAATAAAAAAATATTCCTTAACTTTACATTTCTATAGACTCCTTTTAATGAAATTTTTGTTAAAAGTGTTTTTTTATTATTTCTTAATTTATAAATTCGACCTAAACTTAAATGTTTCTCCTTTTTTATGAAAGATTCTACTGATACCCATTTGCGAGTAATTTTCTTGTTCTTTAAAATAAGTCGATCTAAAAAAAGCTTATTTTCTCGTTTTTTATCATTTTCTAATTCTTTGGAATAAGGATTTAAAAAATCAAGATTTTCCCGCTCATATTCATTTTGATTAAATAAGATATCCTCCTTGATTTTTTCGTCTTCTTCATATTTTCTTTCAAAATAGTAAACTTCCTTTCCTGAGACTGTTTTGCTAGAGATCGGCGAAAAACAAGGTGCAATTGATTTAATTTTTATTAAAAAATTCTTGTATAAACAGATTCCATTTTTTTCTTTATAATCAAGACTATGAAGAAGTTGAATATTTATTAATTTTTTTGAATCTTCTATTATTTCTTCCTTTCTTTTTGAATATCGTCTCGTATTTTTAGTAGACTCAAAAAATTGAAATTTTGGAATTCTATTTACCTCATCGTATTTTGCTAATTTAAAAAAAAATTTTGAATCTAAAAAGATTCCTGGTTTAGGTGCCAAAAAGGCTTTTCTCTTCGGTTTTCTTCCTTCAATTAACTCTTCGATTTTAGGTAAACCTTGCACAATGTCTTCTGTTTGTTGAGTATAGTTAACTAAAGTGGCAAACAACTTATTTTCTAAAACAAAATCACCATGATTATAGTAACTAATTGTTCCAGCAGTTAAAAATATGGGATTAGCTTTCTGATAAATTAATTGATGTCCATCTTTTTTTATTAAATAGCCGTTTTTTGAATATAATGAATTCATATTAAAAAAACTATTTGCCCGAGCGAACTTTTCAATCTTTCTGTCGTTATTGTTTAAAGGCGCAATAATATTAACTTGATCAGAGTGAATTTTCCAAATATCAGATTCTGTTATTAGAAAAAAGTTCGAAAAATATTTGGCTTGTTTTTTTCTAATTGAATAAACTTTCCCGCTATATTTGGGGAAAATGTTTAAGTAACCTAATACTGTATTTTGATCAACATATTGATAATTTTTTATATTAAAAAAAAAATTGCAATTGCAATTCGAATATTTTTTATTTAGTTTCGAAAAATCAAGAACAATTTGATTTGTTTTTGTAAATAAAACTAATGAGTTTTTTTCTCGTTTAATAATTCCAGAAAAAGGACTTATAAGTTTTATTTTAGCAAAAGATTTGTTTTCTTTTAAACTATTAGAGAACAGAAAATTAACTTCTTTAGGGATTGAGAAAATTTTACCAGATGCTAACCAAATAATACCGTCATCTTGTATTAATTTGATTGTACGTTTCTTTTTATCCCTAGGTTTCCTTAATATAGCAAGATTTTCGAAACGAACTTCACCAGAAAATCTCGAGTAAACGGGTTTTAGTCTTCGTATTCCAGAAATAATAGATTGTGTTGCGTATTCTGCAATTAAGTCGTTTGCCTTTACGAATGTAGCAGAACTTAAATATAAAAAAGCACCAATTGGTAGAAAAATTTTTTCTAATTTACCTTCCCAATTAATAAAATTTAAAAGAATTTCTTGTTGTAATTTTAAAACATTTTTTCCATGGTTTGTTCTGTAAGGAATTGCATTTAAAGAATCTGGAATAAAAATTTTACCCGAAAATGGTGCTACTATTTGTTTCAAGCTTTCACTGGTGAAAATACCTCCTGTATGAAATGTTCTCATAGTCAATTGCGTACCTGGCTCTCCAATCGACTGAGCCGCAATTATTCCAACTGCTTCACCTAAACAAATGACTTGCTGATGGGCTAAATCAGCTCCATAGCAAATTTGACAAACAGACCCATATGCTTCGCATGTTAAAGAAGATCTTACCTTTACTTTTAATGGCGCAAATTTTTTTATATATTCGATGTTTTGATTATCCAATAACTTGGGTAATTTTCTTGAAAAATTATTAAATTTCTTAATATCAATTTTATCTTGATTTTCATTTTTTAAGTGAATAATAGATCGACCTAAAATATTTTTTCCTTTCGTTTCCTTTGTTATTAAAAAAGAAATACCATTTTTTGTCTTACAATCAATTTCTCGAATAATAACCTCTTGAGTTAAATAAATCAGACGACGAGTTAAATAACCAGAATCTGCAGTCTTAAGAGCAGTATCTACGATTCCTTTTCGAGCTCCATATGAAGATATGATATAATCAATTAAGCTTAATCCTTCTCTAAAATTTGCTTGTATTGGTATATCAATAATTTTTCCTTCTTGATCTGACATTAAACCTCTCATTCCAACCAATTGGCGTACTTGTGACATATTTCCACGTGCACCAGAAAATGCCATGATATATAGATTATTTGCTGGATCAAAATTTTGATAATAATCAACAATTCTATTTTTTAGAGACTCAGTAGCAAAATTCCAGCTATCAATGATTGTTTGAAAACGTTCTGTTTCAGATACGAATCCTTGTTCCCATTCTTTACTTATAATTTCAACTTCTTCTTCAGCTTGTTTTAAAAAGTCTTTTTTAACGCTTGGAGTTTTTAAGTCTTCAATATTTATTGAAATACCTGCATTGGTTGCATAAGCAAATCCTAATAACTTTAGAGAGTCGAGTAAAGAAGAAGAAGAAAAAGAGCCAAATTTAGAAAAGCTTTCATGTACAATATTCTCCAAAAGCTTTTTTGTTATAGTGCGTGTTATTAACATAAGATACTCAAAATTAAATTGGGCTTATTTTAGTGAATATTTGTAATTAAGAGCAAATAGAATTCTTCCCGGAGTTGTCTCTAAAAAAAGATCTGTTAAAGTATATTGCTCCAACATACTTGAATTTGCTAATTTCTTTGGAGCGATATGTGCTATTAAGATCCCAATATTCGTGATAAAATATAGCTTTAAACTATTCGTTTTTATCTTATAACTTCTATATAAAATAATTTTTTTTTCATTTATATCAAAAAAACTATATTGATCTTTAAATATAATTTCTTTTTTATCTATCTGAAAAGTTAAATGAATTTTTGAAAGAGAATAACGTACAAGAATAGGAGTATGAATTTGTATTTTTTTTTGATTAAATGCGGTCATCACATCAACCTCATTTGAAAACCATTTTAATGAAGAATATACATTCTTAGAAATCATTAATGTAAGATAATAAGCTCCAATTACCATATCTTGTGTTGGCTTTAAAATAACTTCACCATTAGAAGGCGAAAGTATATTATAACAAGGACGCATCATTGTTTTCACTTCCAACTGACTCGATTGGTAAAGCGGTAAATGAACAGCCATTTGATCTCCATCAAAATCTGCATTAAATCCAGTACAAACTAGCGGATGTAAATGAATTGCCTGTCCCAAGACAATTACTGGATCAAAGGCTTGAATACCAAATCTATGCAAAGTAGGTGCTCGATTTAATAGCACAGAATGTTTTATAATTAATTTCTTAATTAAAGTCCAAACAAAAGGTTTATTTTTTTTTATAATAATTCGTGCAAGTTTTGTGTTATGACTTGGGGGCAATATTTTAGTTTTTAATAATTCATTTACTAAAAAAGGCTGAAAAAGCTCGATTGCCATATCATATGGTAAGCCGCACTCATTTAGACGTAAACTTGGTCCAACAACAACAACAGATCTACCAGAATAATCAACTCTTTTCCCCAAAAGAGAATGTCTAAAACGTCCTTGTTTCCCTTCTAAGTTTTCAGTTAAGCTTTTTAAAGGCCTATCATTTAATGAATAAATTTTATGCTTAGGTAATCTTGCATTATCTATTAAAGAATCAACTCCTTCTTGAAGCATTCTTTTAGCATGAATAACTTGAATTGAAGTACTTAAGCTTTCTGATAAAAAGCGAAATAAATTTTTATTTCTACGCAAAATTGAAATATAAAGATCATTTATGTCGGCAGAAACCAATCTTCCACTTTCTAGTTCTACTAGAGGACGAAGGTTTGGAGGTAAAACCGGCAAAACTGTTAAAATCATCCACGTTGGATTAGTTTTTGTTGAAAAAAAACTTTCTAATATTCTAATTCTGCGTAAAATTCTTTTATCTGGTATCTTTTTTGTGGGGGCATTGCATATCATTGTTGATTTAATAAGAGAACGAGCACGTTCAATTTCAAAAGAAATATTTAACTTTTCTAACGCTGCTCTAATTAACTCAGAACCTCTTCTACGATTCGAGAAGCTAAAAATAGGAATACCTTGCGACCAAAATTCTCTTCTTGAACTATTTCTAATTGGAGCAAAAATGTTTTCAAAATTATTTTTTTCCTTATTTTTTTTTGTAACTTTTCGCGAAACTTTTAAATAAACTATTTGCTCTATATTTGCTATCGTTAGCTTTTCATGAAAACAACGAAGAAGAATTGTTAAGTAACTAGGGTTTCCTTTCAGGTACCATAAATGCGTAACTGGAAAGTTCAACTCAATAAACCCCATTCTGTATCTTCTAACTCTTGCTTCTGTTATTTCCACTAAGCAATCATCGCATATTTTTTCTTTTGCAAAACCTTGAAATTTACCACATTTACATTTCCAATTTTTTGTTGGACCAAAAATTTGCTCACAAAATATTCCTTCCCTTTCAGGTTGATGAGTTCGGAAGTCTAAAGTATCTAAGCTTTTTATTTCTCCTACCCAAACGTTTTCGCTCAGTTTTCTATTTCCCCAGCTTTTAATACGATCAGGAGACGCAATGCTTATTTTTAAATAATCAAAGGATGCATGAAGATTATCTAATCTTGCCAGATTTTTTTCTAAATCTAAAATTGTTTCATTGAGTTCCATTTTCGTTGAATTGTTAATATTGAGTTTAATGAATAATCAAACAATGAAATAATCTTAAAATACTTTTAAAATATTATTCAATTCTTTTTCTTGTAAGTAATGCTCTTAATTTTAATCGTTTCTCAAAATCTTCGAACACATCTCTTTCTACCTGTTTAAATTTTTCACGAGAATCAAAATTAGAATTTACTTTTTTAAAAGTAAAACAAAGACCCAATGCATTTAACTCACGAATAAGAACTAAAAACGCTTCCGGAAACGAAGGATTGGGCTTCGAGAGTTCTTTTCGGACTAAAATTGATTCATACATGTCATTTCGTCCGTCAATGTCATCGGATTTGATTGTAAGTAATTCTTGTAAAGCATTTGCGCATCCATATGCTTCTAATGCCCATACCTCCATCTCGCCAAATCTTTGTCCTCCCCTTTGCGATTTGCCTGCTAAGGGTTGTTCAGTAATCATAGAATAAGGACCTGTTGCACGTGAGTGAATTTTATCTTCGACTAAATGGATTAATTTTAAAATGTAGCTTTTCCCTACTGTAATTGGATTATCAAAGAACTCTCCAGTACGTCCATCCCTCAAAAGAATTTTACCTGGAAATCTAGAATTTAGAAGCCAATCATCTTTTGCTTTTATATTTGATTCTCTTAATTTTTGATTAACTAAAATCCTTGAGGCTTCAACTCCATAAGCCTCATCGAATGGCGTTAATTTATAACGTTTACCTAATTTTTCGCCAGCTAAACCTAACAAACATTCAAATACTTGGCCTACGTTCATTCGTGAGGGTACCCCTAATGGATTAAAAACAATATCAATTGGTGTACCATCCGGCAAATATGGCATATCTTGTTTTGATAATATCCGTGATATTACACCCTTATTACCATGTCGACCTGCCAATTTATCACCAACTTGAATTTTTCTTATTTGTGCAATAGAAATTCTAATTGTATAAGAAAAGAAATCATCCGAAAAATTTTCTTCCAAATCATTAAATTCTACCTGCTCTTCATTTTCTTCTTTTAAAGAAGAAAATGAAGAGGATTTGTCTTTTCGAAGAAGTAAATCTTCTTCTAGTAAAATGTTCTCGATCAATTCCTTATCTTCTATTGATTTGTTTAAGCTTTGAAGCTTATTCAACTCTTTCGAATAAATTTTTTTTAAATCCGTTTTAATCTTTTCTTTTCTTTTTTTTTTTCTAACTTCTTTAAAAGTTGGAATCTCTAGAATTTCATGACATTCTTCGTCATCTTTGTCTTTTTGACTTAGAAAAGTTGAGGGTAAAGTCTTTATTGAAATAACTCTTCCTTCTGTCCCATCTGGAACTCGTAAAGAGGTGTCACGATTGTTTTCTTTTTTTTTTCCAAATAAGGCTTGAATAAGTTTAGCGGCTGGAGAATTATCTTCTTCACATGGTGTTAATTTGCCTACTAAAATATCATGTTCTTTCACATACGAGCCAATTTTTATAATCCCTCTCCAGTCTAAATTTCTTTGAATATATTCATTCAAAAAAGGTATATTTGACGTTAATCTATCATTTCCATATAAAGACGTATTAATATTAGTTTCGTGCTCTTCTATGTGTATGGAAGTTAAAGAATTTTCTATAACTAATTGCTCATTTATAACAATAGCATCTTCATAGTTATATCCTTCCCATGGCATATAAGCAATCGTTAAATTTCTTCCCAATGAGAGTTCCCCATCGTTGGTGCTGGGACCATCTGCTATGATTTGACCAGAAAAGACTCTTTCTCCTGGCCATACTATGGCTCGCTGATTGATTGCAGTTTCTTGATTTGATCGGCAATATTTTTTTAATAAATAATAAATTTTTTGATTTGATTTATCTTTTATTATTATTAAGCCTGCATTCGCTAATTCAACATATCCTTCAGAGTAGCTTTTGATAACCATATTAGAATCTAAAATCGATGCTATTTCTTGACCTGTTCCTACTATTGGCTTTTGCGGATAAAGAAGTGGAACAGCTTGTCTTTGCATATTTGATCCCATTAGTGCCCTATTTGCATCATCATGTTCAATGAATGGTATAAGTGAGGTAGCCAAAGATATAATTTGAAGTGGAGAGGTTGTTAAAAAATTTATTTCTTCTTTTTTTTTAACCAAAAATAAATTTTTTGATTTAACCGATAGATAATTTTGCTTTATTCTCTCTTCTTCAGAATTATGGAAAGATATTTCAGAAAATCCTACTTCAACTTCTGATTCTTGCTCAGGATTTAAAAAAATTGGACACTTATTCGAATAAACTTTCGAATTTTTTACCAAGAAATAGGGAGTTTCTAATGATCCTAAAGAATCCATTCTAGCAAACATAGCCATAGACGAAATCAATCCAGCGTTTTGTCCTTCTGGTGTCTCAACAGGACATAATCTACCATATTGACTTGGATGAATATCACGTATGACTGTGCTTATGTTGTCTCTCTTTAGCCCATTTGGCCCAAAAACGCTAATTCTACGTTTATGAGTTAAATCAGCTATAGGATTAATTTGATCCATAAATTGCGATAACTGACTTGTTTTAAAAAATTCTTTTAAAGCACTAGTAATTGGACGTGGATCTAAAATCCAATCGTAAGTCTCTTCTTCAAATTCGAAATCAAGATCTAATTCTTCCATCCCGATTACATTCTCGGAGCTTAATAAGTTTTTTTTTAATCTATCGCATCCTACTCTAAATTGATTTTGTAAAAGCTCGCCTATGGAACGAATTTGTTTATTTCTTATATCATCAATGTCATCACTTGGCTTATCATAATATTTTAGCTCTATTAATCCATCAACGATTCCAATAAAATCATGGGAAGTTAAATAAGTTATTGTTTTTGGTAAATTTAGACCTAATTTTTTGTTAATTTTATATCTACCAATTTCACCAATAGAAAAAGAGTTGGATTGTTCAGCTGAAAAGTACTTTTGAAATTGAGAAATTAAATTTTCTCTTTTATTTAAGTTATCACGAATTTTCCCATCACTTTCTATTTCTTCTTCTTCATCTTTTAATTTTAAAGAAAAATTTTCTTTTGTGCTTAATTGCTGATTTGACAATAAAAGTGGATATTTGAGGCTATCAAAAATTTCTTCGTAATTTAAACCAAAATAGCGAATAAAATCAAATAAGAAAAGCTTATCTATGTCTACTTCATTTTTTTCATTTTCTTCATCATCGTCATCGTAATTACTTTCTAAAGATTTCAATTGATTCAGTTTAATATAAATCCGATCTTTTTTTTTTCTTTTTTTAGTGAATTTTTCTTTTTTTTCATCAATTGTATCTTCTTCTTCATCTAAAATGAATTTTGTCCAAGATCCTTGATTTGAAATTATTGTAGAAGTATAAATTGCTTTTCTGGTTGTTCCGAATTCTTTTTTAAAATATATTCCTGGACTTCTAATAATTTGGCTTACTATAACACGTTCGCACCCGCTTATTATGAATGTACCTTCTTCGGTCATTAAAGGAACCTCACCAAAAAAAATATCTTGTCTTACTCGCAAATATTTTTTTAAATTCTTAATTTGTTTTTCACCAATTGAGACAAAACGAGTTATATCAAGATTTTGGACATTTGAATAATAATATTCACTTGGTATATAAAATCGAATAGCATAACTTTGGTCATTTTCTAAAGCATTTAAGACAGTAATATTAGGACCCTTTAACTTTATATTACCTGGGTAATGATAAATAAAAGGCGAATCAAAAGATACACATAGCTTATTTTCTTTTTTGTATGGTTTTAGCAATTTTCCTACAAAGGGATTAGGAAAATTTTTAAGTTCTTCACTAATACCTTTTGACAAAAAGCGATAAAAACTTGCGCGTTGAATTTCGGCCAAATCCCCAACATTATTAACAAATATTTTACTCATTTTTTTCGCTTTTAATGAAATTTTTTGCTAATTAATTATTTAAAATAGTCTTTTTATCCGTATATTTTTTATTTCATTAAAACTTATTTAAAGATATATATATATAGGATAATTTTAAAATAAAGTTTATTCCTATTGTTTCCAAAAAACCATTTTACCAATTTTTGATTTTTTTCGAGCTGCTTTATTTCTATGAATAATATTTTTTCTCGCGGCCTTATCCAATAAACTATATAAAAAACTAGCTATCTTTTTAAGTTCTTTCTTTCCCACATCTTTTTCATCCTTATTTTCACAATTTAAATAATTTTTTTCTTTATTGATAATAAGTTTTAAAAATGTTTTAATTGTCGATCTATAACGTCTATTAAGTAAATAATTTCTTTTTATTTGGTTTACTCGCTTTCTATTTCGTTGTTTTTTATTCATAATTTCTTTTTTAACTTGAGATTTTTTACGTATGAATAATAACAAATTTTCCAATACGTCGCTAGTCTTCTATTAAATAAAATTAAAAAAATTTTATATAGTAGAAAAGTAAGAAATTCAATGATATAATGGGTTTGGAAAAAAATAAAAGTTTTAGTTTAAATTTTCTACTAAAAATCTTTTAAATCTATTAATTAACAAATTAAGATTACCAATTATGGCGAAAAGCAAAGGACCTCGCATTATCATAACTCTTGAATGCACAGAATGTCGTCAAAATGGGACAAAACGCTCGGAAGGAGTTTCAAGATATTCTTCATCAAAAAATAGAAGAAAAACTTCTGAGAAACTAGAGCTTTCCAAATATTGTACTCACTGTAATAAACATACAATTCATAAAGAGACAAAATAAAAATTTTAAATTAAAATAATAAATGAGTTCAATAATAAATAAGTCAAAGAAAAATTCATCATTTACTCAAAAGAAAAAAAGAATAAATTGGAGTCAAAGACCAAAAAATATTTCGAACGAAACAGTTAAAGTAACAAAACTTCGACGAAGCTTACAATACATTTTTTTGTTAAGAAAATTTAAGAATATAATTGATTATAAAAACATTAAATTATTAAAAGCTTTTTTAACAAAGTATGGGAAAATAAAAGCTCGTATTAAAACTAGAGTTTCAATTCAAGATCAACGTGCTTTATCAAAAGCCATAAGAAAAGCTAGGGTAAATGGATTAATTCCATTCATTTGTGATGTTAAAATTTAATTAAAAATATGAGAAAAGCGCGAAATAATAATAATTTTATTGATAAAACTTTTACTATAATTGCCGATATAATTTTGCGTGTTTTTCCTGCAACTCAACAAGAAAAAAAAGCTTTTTCTTATTATTTAAATGGTTTAGCAGCACAAGAAGAGGGAGAATATGCAGAAGCATTAAATAATTATTATCAAGCTCTTCAAATTGAAGAAGACTTATATGATCGTAGTATAGTTTTGTATAATATTGGATTAATTTATTCAAAAAATGGAGATTATTTAAAAGCTCTAAAATATTATTATTTTACTATTTTTATTAATTCTAGATTTTCATCAGCTTTGAATAACATTGCTGTAATTTATCATTATCAAGGAATAAAGGCAGCGGAAAAAAAATCCTACTTATTATCTGAATCTTTACTTCAAAAAGCGACTTTTTACTGGACAAAAGTTGTTAAAATTGATCCTAATTCTTATATAGAAGCTTGGAATTGGTTAAAAACTACTAGAAGGACAAATCTTCCTTCAAATCTAAGATAAAAATAAATTGATTTAGAAATACGGTTAATTCTCATTTGATTCTCATAAAAAAACTATGGTAGGTGTTGTTAGTCAAATTATTGGTCCTGTTATTGATGTTGAGTTTCCTGAATCAGAAATTCCAAAAATATATAATGCTTTAGAAGTTACAAAAGGAAATACTAACGAAAAAATTATTGCAGAAGTTCAGTACTTAATTGGTGAAAATAAGGCAAGAGCTATTTGTATGACGTCTACCGATGGCTTAAAAAGAGGAGATACAGTAAAAGATACTGGCTCATCTATTTCTGTCCCAGTGGGAAAGGCAACCTTAGGCCGAATTTTTAATGTCTTAGGAGAACCGGTAGATGAATGTGGTCCAGTTAACAATACTGAGTTTTATTCTATTCATCGATCTGCTCCGGAATTTGTGGATCTTGAAACTAAACCAAGTATTTTTGAGACAGGTATTAAAGTTGTTGACTTATTAGCACCTTACAGACGTGGAGGAAAAATCGGTTTATTCGGAGGTGCCGGAGTAGGGAAAACTGTATTAATTATGGAATTAATTAATAATATTGCTAAAGAACATGGAGGTGTTTCTGTATTTGCTGGTGTAGGTGAAAGAACGAGAGAAGGAAATGATCTTTATGCAGAAATGAAAGAATCTAAAGTAATTGATGATAAAAATTTTGAGAATTCTAAAGTTGCTTTGGTTTATGGTCAAATGAATGAACCTCCTGGAGCAAGAATGCGTGTTGCTCTTACAGCATTAACTATGGCAGAATATTTCCGCGATAAAAGCAAGCAAGATGTCTTATTATTCGTTGATAATATTTTCCGTTTTGTTCAAGCAGGCTCAGAAGTATCTACTTTATTAGGAAGAATGCCTTCTGCTGTTGGTTATCAACCAACACTTTCAACCGAGGTTGGAGAATTACAAGAGCGTATTACTTCAACTAGAGAAGGATCTATTACTTCTATCCAAGCTGTTTATGTACCAGCAGATGATTTAACAGATCCAGCACCATCAAATGTATTCCGTCATCTTGATGCTACAACAGTTTTATCTCGAGAATTAGCAGCAAAAGGAATTTATCCTGCTGTCGATCCTTTACAATCAAACTCAACAATGTTACAGCCTAATATTGTAACAGCCGACCATTATAAAACAGCTCAGCAAGTTCGTCAAACTTTACAAAAATATAAAGAGCTTCAAGAAATTATTGCAATTCTTGGTATAGATGAATTATCAGAAGAAGATCGACTTATTGTTGGACGTGCGAGAAGAATAGAGCGCTTCCTTTCACAACCTTTTTTTGTTGCCGAAGTTTTTACTGGCTTATCTGGTAAATACGTATCTTTGGCTGAATCTGTAAACGGCTTTAGTAGAATTTTACTTGGCGAATTTGATAGTTTACCTGAGCAAGCTTTTTATCTTGTAGGTCCTATACAAGATGTAATTGAAAAGGCTCAAAAACTAGAAAAATAAAAAAATCATCTATTTCGTATAGAAATAGATGATTTTGGGGTTTTTTGGAATTGACATAATAATTATTATGCACGTGGGTTCAAATCCCATAAATTCCAATAAAATTTAAAATATCTGAAATAATTATTTTTATAGTTATAATTATAATTATTTCAGAAACTTTTTGCACTTATGGCCGAGCGGTTGAAGGCAATGGACTCATAATCCATCTTCTTATGAAAGTCGCTGGTTCGAATCCAGCTAAGTGCATTATGATAGGTTACTAAAAATGGGATTAAAGATAATTTAGTTTTTTAACTTAGCTCTCGTTAATTTTTCACTTAAAGTTCTAATAAAATACAATTTTGCTTTTCTTATTTTAGAAGATTGTTTTTTTGCTATAGAAGATAGTTTTGGAGAATTTATTAGAAATATTTGTTCTATTCCAATACCTTGAACTGTCCTTCTTAATGTGAAACTTTTTCCTAAGCCTTTGTTTTGTCTTGCTATAATAAGACCTTCGTAGATTTGAAGTCTTTCTTTTTCCCCTTCAGGAATCTTATAACCGATTTTTACAAAATCTCCGACTCTTAACTCCCTTGAAATATTAATTAGATCATTTCTTTGATATTTCTTTTCTATTATTTCAATTAAATTTTTTGAAAAAATTTTTTCTTTTTTTACCATTACTTTAACATCATTCATATGCTTCTATAAATTTTAAACTTACTTTTATACTATATCTATAGTAAACTATATTTGTATTGAAAGAAAGAGAAAATAATAAATCTAAAATAGATTTATTATTTTCTCTTTCTTTCAATATTAAATCCAAAAGAAATACCTAATTTTAGATAAAATATGAATCAGTTTTTGCAATCATTTGATCAAAATATGCAATTTTCTCGTATTTCCCTTTCTGGAAATGAAGAAATAAATATTAGCTTTGAATTAAAAAAAAAAATTAAAGAAGAAAGACGTCGTCGAAATCAGGCTTATCGTACTTTAGATTATTATTTATCCAGTGTACATTTTTTCGATTTTTTTTCATACGATACCTTTCAAATTGCTAAAAAATCGAAGTTTATTGCTCAAACATGTCAAAACTATACAATTCAAAGTGAATTTTTATTACTTCCTTACTTTGATAGTTCTTTATCATATTCTAATTTATTAAATCGTTTTAATATTAGTAAAACTAATGTCTCGAATGAAATAAGTTTTATGCATCCAATTGTGCCTCAATCGTTTGCTGAAATTATAAAAAAGAAAAGTATAAATTTCTTTAAAAATCTTTCAAATAAAATTACAAGGCCTATGTTTTCTGAAAATTATATTAATTTAGATCTTCAATATTCTAAAGAGATTCATTATATTTTTGAGAAAGCAAGTGAAAATGCATTAATAAGATTTAAAACACCTATTGTTAGTTCTGAGATTTTATTAATAACCATGATTGAAGAAAAAGAAACACGTGTAGGAAAATTAATTCAGAAATTTGTTCCTGATCAATCTGATTTATATTATTTACGTTTTTTTTTATTAAAAAAATTACATTCTAAAGAATTAGCAATCCGAAATAATATAAAAAAAAACTTAAGGTATTTTGTTTATTTATTTGCTAAAGAAATTTCTGAAAGTGAAGTGGAAAAACATATTAAATCGAAAAGATTAGAAGAAATTGTGGAAGCTTTTCGCGATGAAATTATTTCGAGAGCTTTAAAGCAAAAATTTTTTTATGATTTGATTTCTGAAGTTCAAAATTCATTAAACTTTGGATCAGTTCGAAAATATTCGATTTAACAAAATTTCTTTAATTTTATTATTTGGATATAATTGACCTGATAAAAAGGCGATTGTAGCCAAGTGGTTAAGGCAATGGGTTGTGATTCCATCATTCGCGGGTTCAATTCCCGTCATTCGCCCATAATTTTAAAATAAATATTTTTACCAAGCTTTGACTGGTTTAATCCTTAGCTGTTATAAATATATAGATGTAATATTAAAAATGAAAAAACTTCAAGTATGGTAAGATATATTGGACCTAGAATACGGATTATAAGAAGACTCGGTTTACTACCAGGTTTAACTCGAAAAGGAACAAAAGATAGAACAACAAGTCCTGGCCAACATGGCCGACCTATGCTTGCAAAGAAAAAACGTTCTTCCTTATCTGACGATTATAAAGAACGTCTTCTTGAAAAACAAAAATTACGTTTTAATTATGGAGTAACTGAAAAGCAATTAGTAGCATATTACAAAAAGGCTAAAAAATCTAAAGGCTCAACAGGTTTACTATTACTAGAATTGCTAGAGTCGCGTTTAGATTGTATTGTTTATCGTCTTGGTTTTGCACCAACTATTCCTTCCTCACGTCAAATAGTTAACCATGGCCATATATTGGTAAATGGTAAATCGGTAAATATACCGGGCTTTTTATGCCAAAAAGGAGATATTATAACAGTTCGAGGAAACTTAAAATCTGAGAGCTTATTATCAAAAAACTTTAATATGCAACAACAGCGACGCACTTTAATTCAAAGAAGAATGAAAAAAGTTAATTTTAAAAAGTCCCGATTTAGTAGTTTATTACCTACTCATTTAGAAGTAGATAACAAAGAGTTAATTGGCAGAGTTCTATCGCCTGTAAAGCGTAGAGAAGTATTAATTAGAATCAATGAGTTAAAAGTTGTTGAGTACTATTCTCGTTAATAGTTTTATAATTCATTTTAATGAATTGACGTAAGAAATGAATAAAGATATAATTTCTTATATCATTTATGATATTTAACAAAATGATTTTTATTATTTTAGATTAAATTTAAAAATAAGCAAAGATAAAATGGGGTTTAAAATTTTGATTAATAGTTCGCTTTTTCAAAAATTTTTGAAAGAGCTTATAGAAAAAAATAGATAGAAAAATCTATTTTTTTTTTAATTTAGCCCAAAATTTTTAGCACTTAAAAAACAATGAAGAAATTTTATTTCTTCAAATTATAATGTATTAAATTTTGAGAGTAGAAAACCACAATGAGTGAAGCTTCTGAAAGAACGCGTATTAAATCTGAAAGATACGAATCTGGTGTAATTCCTTACAAAAAAATGGGATATTGGGATGCGGATTACACAATTAAAGAAACAGACGTTTTATGTCTTTTCCGTATTACACCACAACCAGGCGTAGATCCAATAGAAGCAGCTGCTGCTGTTGCTGGTGAATCTTCAACTGCAACATGGACAGTAGTTTGGACAGATTTATTAACTGCGTGTGATGTTTATCGTGCAAAAGCGTACTTTGTTGAAGAAGTTCCAAACACATCTAATGAATATTTTGCATTTATTGCTTACGAATGTGATTTATTTGAAGAAGGATCTATTTCAAACTTAACAGCTTCAATCATTGGGAACGTTTTTGGATTCAAAGCTGTTAAAGCTTTACGATTAGAAGATATGCGTTTACCTTATGCATACTTAAAAACATTCATTGGTCCAGCTTCAGGAGTTATTGTTGAGCGTGAAAGATTAGATGTTTTCGGACGTCCTCTATTAGGTGCTACTGTAAAACCAAAATTAGGTCTTTCTGGTAAAAACTACGGTCGTGTTGTTTATGAAGGATTAAAAGGTGGATTAGACTTCTTAAAAGATGACGAAAATATCAATTCGCAACCTTTCATGAGATGGCGTGAAAGATACTTATACGTTATGGAAGGTATTAACAAAGCTTGTGCTTTTAGCGGAGCTGTAAAAGGTTCATACTTAAACGTTACTGCAGCAACTCAAGAAGATATGTATGAGCGTGCAGAATTTGCTAGAGAATTAGGTTCAGTTATTATCATGATTGATTTAATCATTGGTTATACTGCAATTCAAACTATGGCTCATTGGAGTCGTAAAAATGATATGGTTCTTCACTTACACCGTGCAGGACATTCTACTTATACTCGTCAAAAAAATCATGGTGTAAATTTCCGTGTAATTTGTAAATGGATGCGTATGGCAGGTGTTGACCACATTCACGCAGGAACAGTTGTAGGTAAATTAGAAGGTGATCCAAATGCAGTAAAAGGTTTCTATGATACACTTCTTTTACCTTCATTAAAAGAAAATCGTGCTTTAGGACTTTTCTTTGATATGGATTGGGCTTCTTTACGTAAATGTTTACCTGTTGCTTCTGGAGGTATCCACTGTGGTCAAATGCACCAATTAACTCATTTATTAGGTGAAGATGTTGTATTACAATTTGGTGGTGGTACTATTGGTCATCCAGATGGTATTGAAGCAGGTGCAACTGCAAATAGAGTTGCATTAGAATGTATGGTACTTGCTAAAAATGAAGGTCGTGATTACTTAAAAGAAGGACCTGAAATTCTTAAAAACGCAGCAAAAGACTGTCGTCCTTTACAAACAGCTTTAGATCTATGGAAAGCAATTACTTTTGATTATGCTTCAACAGATACATTAGACTACGAAGCTACACCAACAAAATCTGCTTCTTAAATAATTCGAGTTTATTGGAATTCATTTTAAAAATTAAATTGTTTAGTTTGTTTGTAACAAACAAACTAAACAATTCTCTCGCACTTAATGTATTAGTTACTAATTATAAAAAGTAAAAAATTAATATGACTAGAATCACACAAGGAGCTTTTTCTTTATTACCAGATTTAACAGATGACCAAATTAAAAAACAAGTAGAATATTGCTTAAAAAATAAATTTGCAATTGCTATTGAATGGACAGATGATCCTCATCCGCGTAACTGCTATTGGGAAATGTGGGGATTACCCCTTTTTGATATGCCAGATCCTGCATCTGTTGTATATGAAATCAATGAATGTCGTAAAGCACATTCTAATGTTTACATTAAGATCAATGCATTTAATAGTACTAGAGGTGTTGAAAGTACTGGTTTATCATTCATTGTTCAACGTCCAAGTTTTGAACCTGGTTTCTACTTAAGCCGTCAAGAAGGAAAAGGAAGAAATATTGTTTATACATTAAACAGTTATGCTGTACAATCAGCTGCAGTTGGTTCTCGTTATTAAATAAAATAAAAAAGCGTAGTTTTTTATTATGTGATAAAAAACTACGCTTTTTTATTTTATTTAAATCATATTCACAACTCATGTGTTAAAAAATAAAAAAATTATTTTTATGTCGAAAAGTTTAAAAGAATTAGTAATCAATAAATCGGACTCTATTGATATTCGAGATTGTTATGTTCAAACAGGGATACAAGAAATTTTAAATACTCTAGATAAAGAGTTAGTAGGATTACAAGATGTAAAAACAAGAGTAAGCGAAATTTCTTCTGTTTTATTATTTGATCGAATTCGTGAAATTCAAGAATTATCTACTTTAAATTCTAGTCTGCATATGGCCTTTACTGGTCGCCCGGGAACAGGAAAAACATCTGTGGCAGCCAAAATTGCTTTAGTTTTAAGAAACTTAGGCTATTTAACTAAAGGTCATATAACAAACGTAACTCGAGAAGATTTAGTTGGGCAATATGTTGGACATACGGCTCCTAAAACCAAAGAACAATTACAGCGTGCTCAAGGTGGTATTTTATTTATTGATGAAGCTCATCATTTATATAAACCAGATAATGAACGTGACTATGGTTCCGAAGCTGTTGAACTTCTTTTACAAGTTATGGAAAATCAACGAGATGATTTGATTCTAATTTTTGCTGGACCAAAAAAAAAGATTGAAGGTTTCTTTAATTCAAATCCTGGAGTATCTTCTCGTATAGGAAATCATGTTGATTTTCAAGATTTTGGTGTTGATGACTTAATAGAAATTTCAAAATTTTTATTGAATAATGAAAGTCGTTATAAATTTACTGAAGAGTCTATAAAAATATTAAGGTTTTATATAGAGCAACTTATAACTTTTCCAACTTTTGCTAATGCAAGAACTGTAAAAATTTTTATTAACCAATTATTATCATATCAAGCAGTCCGAATTGAAAATTTACTTACTACAAAAGGTCAAATAAATTATGATTCTTTAGTTACTATAAAACCAGAGGATTTAAAACAATTTTGTGTAGAAGATTTTATTAATATTATTGGTAGCGAAAAAATAAAATTATATACTTAATTAAATTTCTATCAACGATTTGTTTTATTTGATTTCATTAAAATGTTTATTTCATTAAAAAAAATAATCGTTTTATATTAAAGTGATTTTTTTTTATCGATTTCTAAGGTTACTTCATAAAAGAATGAGGAAGCCTATTTTCATTATCAAAAAAAAGACAATATCATGTTATTTTTTTTATCAAGTCCCGAATATAAAAATTGGCAAAATAATGTTCTTAAAGTAAATGTTCATTTGACTAGTGGCATAGCTCAAGTTTTAGAAAACCATCAAGATTTGCTTGGGAAGATTGAAAACAATTTTGTTGAAATTGAGAATAATTTTGAGAATAAAATTGAGAAATTAAAATTTATTTTACAAGACGGCGTTTTTATTGTTTCAAATAAAGGCTTGGATTCTGAAGGAATGACAGTTTATATTTATGCGAAAAGAGCGTACGAAATAAATTCTAGCTTCTCTAGTACTATGATCATAAGTGAATGGGAAAAAAGCAAACAGTTATTACAGATAGAACAACTAAAGTTGGCGAATTATAAAGCAGATGCTGCTTTAAAAGGTTTAAAAACAGAAGAAATTGATAAAAGAGCAAAACGATTTGATACAGCAATAAATACAATAGAAAAAGATATTCTTTTTTTTGAAACAACACTTGCTCTAACGAAGTCACTAAAGCTTTGATAAAGTATTAAAAATTTCTTCCTATTTTTTAATAGTAAAATATTAAAAACTGATATTAGAACGTTTATAATAAATGATATTGTCAATGATTAGAGAAAGCAAATTTATCTTCGCACATGCAATCTTTTTGCTTTAATTAATATGTTAAATTTAGATGAAACAATAGATGTTATTTTAAATTATAGTTCCCAAAGGGATTCTTTTTTAAAATTAACAAAACAATTTGGTACTATCATTTCATTTGTAGAAATATTACGGAGTCAAGTTTCTGAAATAAATCTTCTGCAGTTAATTCCAGGATTTTATTTATTATTACTTTTTTTTTCTTTTTTATTTTTATATTTTTCTTCGGATTTCATCCTTTTTGTTATTATTGAAAAAGACTTTCAAAAAAAATTAGGAATAAAAACAATTTCTAAAAAAAAATCAATAGGATCACTTATAGCTCAATTTTTTTTATTTTCTATTATTTTAGGTCTTATATTAAATACCGTAATACCTATTGGATTAGATTCTTTTAATAATTATGATGAAACTACATTAGAAGATTTGTGGTCATTTGAAGAGGTTCTAAATTTAGAGCTGACTTTATTAACAATATTAACTATTTTATCTCAATTTCCTGTTTTCATTATTAAATATTTAACGACAGAACGCGATCAAAAATATTTTTTAGGCTTTGGAAAAAATTTAAGTTTTATTAGTTTTTTAATTGCTGGTATATTAACGCCTACTATTGACGGTTACACACAAGTTACTTTTGCACTATCAATTTTATTTCTTTATTCTTTAATCTTTTATTATATTCAACGAAATTTAGATATTCAATATCTTCTTTTTAATAATTAAGTGATATTTCAAATTTTTTGTGAAAAATTTTATTCTTCTAGCATTACTATATATATATAGAAATAGAAGGTTAAAAATTATTAATGCTTTTAAATAAGAAAAATGTATAAAAAAATCTCTTCTAAATTTTTTTTATCTTTCCTTTTTACATTCTTTTTTGCTTTTATTCAAAATTCTTTTGCATTTCCTATTTATGCTCAACAGGCTTATGAAAATCCTAGAGAAGCAAATGGTCGAATAGTGTGTGCAAATTGTCATTTAGCCCAAAAACCAACTGAGTATGAAGCGCCACAAGCCATTTTACCAGATAAGGTTTTTGAGACTATAGTAAGAATACCTTATAACTTAGAATCTAAACAAGTTTTAGGAAATGGTCAAAAAGGTGGTTTAAATGTTGGTGCAGTAGTTATATTACCAGAAGGATTTAAATTAGCACCAAAAAATCGATTAGATGATTCCATTAAGCAAAAAACAAAAGGTGTATATATTACACCTTATAGCCCAACAAAAGAAAACATTTTAGTAGTTGGACCAATAAGTGGTGATAAATATCAAGATATAGTTTTTCCTATTTTATCGCCTGATCCGAATAAAGATAAAAATGTTTATTTCGTGAAGTACCCAATATATGTTGGCGCAAATCGCGGTAGAGGTCAATTATACCCGACTGGTGAAAAGACAAATAATAATGTTTTTTCAGCAATTACTACAGGAAAAATTCAAGAAATAAAAACACTAGATAAACAAACTGAAATATCTATAATTTCAAATAATGGTGAATTAAAGACACAAACTATCCCAAAAGAGGTTGATTTAATTGTTAAAGAAAATCAAATTGTTCAAGTAGATGAACCTTTAACTATTAATCCAAATGTTGGCGGATTTGGTCAAGCCGAATCTGAGGTCGTATTACAAGATCCAGCTCGTATTTATGGTTATTTGGCATTCACAATTTCTGTCATAATCACACAATCAATGTTGGTATTTAAGAAAAAGCAATTCGAAAAAGTTCAGATTGCCGAATTAGATTTCTAATCAGTAAAAAACTAAGCAGTTTAAATTTAAACTGCTTAATTTTTCATTTTATTCTTCTAATTCTCCTAAAACAAATTTTGAAAAACGTGCAACTTGAATATTTTCACCTAGTAAAGATACATGATTTTTAATATATTCTTCGACACTCAAATCTAAATCTCTTATACAAGCTTGGTTTAATAAGGTTAAAGTTTTTAGTGTTTTTTCGACACGACCACGTACAATCGACTCACGAATAGTTTCAGGCTTCATTTTTACATCTTCACGTTGATTTTCTAATAAAGTTTCTGATTCCCATAAAGCATTCGGAATATCTTTTAAAGATACATAGTTCAACCCGTTTCCTGAAGCAACTTGCATGGCCAAATTTTTTGCTAGATTTTGAAATTCTATTCTCCTTGCAACAAAATCCGTTTCACAATTTAGCTCCAACAATACACCAATTTTTGATCCAGTATGGATATAGCTGGTAATTATTCCTTGTTTTGTACTTCGCGATAACTTTTTTTCTGCAGAAGCAAGTCCTTTTTGTCTTAAAAAAGCTAACGCTTTCTCAAAATTGCCTTCTGTCTCAACTAAGGCATTTTTGCAGCTTAAAACTCCAGCTCCAGTTTTATCTCTTAATAGCTTTATTTGTTCTTGTGAAATTCCCATAATTTTTTTAATAAAACAATAAAAAGTAATTTTTTATGTAGCATGTTTATTATATAGTATTTAATTTTATTAAAGTCAAATATAGTTTTCTAAAAACAATACGTTTCAAATTTTATCGTATATTAATACTAATTATTGATATATTTTTTATCAGTAATTAATATTGATATACGATAAAATTATATTAGTTTAATTTTGGATTTTTTATGAAAAAAACACTTTCTATTACAGTTTACAACGAATCTGGTGTATTAACAAGAATTTGTACTGTTTTTTCAAGTCGCGGTTTTAATATAGAAAGTATTGCAGTAGGTCCTACTGAGGATGATGGTATATCAAAAATAATTCTTGTCTTACCTGGTGATTATCAAGCTCTTGAGCAGATTACCAAGCAGTTAAATAAGTTAGTTCAAGTAATACAAGTAAAAGATATTACAAATATTCCCTGCGTTGAACGTGAATTAATGCTTATTAAAGTAAAATCATCACACAATACTAGATCTAAAATTTTAGAAATTGTTCAAATATTTAGATCAAAAGTTGTAGATATTTCTGATGTTTCAATTACAATTGAAGTTACAGGTGATCCTGGAAAGATAATAGCTATTCAAGAATTATTAAAAAATTATCAAATAATCGAGATTGTTAGAAGTGGAAAAATTTCACTTGAGAGAGAGGTTAAAATAAATTCTCAAGTTTTAAAAGAATCTGAATTATTTAAATAGTTTTTTGTTGATGGGAACAGAGAGACTTGAACTCTCACGACTAATTTAGTCAACAGATTTTAAGTCTGTTGTGTCTACCATTCCACCATGTTCCCTAATTTTGTGGAGACGGTATCCAGATTCGAACTGGAGAATAAAGGATTTGCAATCCATTGCCTTACCACTTGGCTATACCGCCTTTTTTACTTATCGTTATGTATTTTAATTTGAATAAAAAAAAAAAGCAAGCTTTTAAATTTTTTTTATTTTAAAAAGATTTTTGATTTTGTGTTTATAATATTAATTGATTTCAAAATTGTTTATTTAAAAAAAAAAAGAAAAGCAATTTAGGTTCTTCTTTTTTAAAATTATGCATTCTTACACAAATCTAATTTTTTATTATGACTATTAGCTCCAAAAAAAACATTGACTCAAAGAGTGATTCGAAAGAAAGTTTATTAACGCCTCGTTTTTATACAACAAATTTTCAAGAAATGTCTAAGCTTGATGTAAGTTCAAATTTAGAAGAAATTGAAGCTATAGTTGAAGAATTTCGAATAGATTATAATCGTGATCATTTTATTCGTGATAAAGAATTTTTAACAACTTGGGACTTTTTTGATGAAAAAACTAGAAATATTTTCATTGAATTTCTTGAACGTTCATGCACAGCAGAATTTTCTGGTTTTTTATTATATAAAGAGATTTCCAGAAATTTGAAAAAATCAAATCCTTTATTAGCAGAAGGTTTTTCTTTTATGTCGAGAGATGAGGCACGTCATGCTGGTTTCTTAAATAAAGCTATGAGTGATTTTAATATTTCTTTAGATTTAGGATTTTTAACTAAAACAAGAAAATACACGTTTTTTTCGCCTAAATTTATTTTTTATGCTACTTATTTATCTGAAAAAATTGGTTATTGGCGCTATATAACTATTTATCGCCATTTAGAAAAAAATCCAAACTTTAGAGTTTATCCAATCTTTCGCTTCTTCGAATCATGGTGTCAAGATGAAAATAGACATGGAGATTTTTTTGCAGCAATTTTAAAATCTCAAAGGTCATTACTTAATACTTATGAATCACGTTTATGGTGTAAATTCTTTTTACTATCTGTTTTTGCAACTATGTATTTAAATGACTTGCAACGAGCTGATTTTTATTCCACAATCGGTTTAGACGCAAAACAATTTGATAAACATGTAATAAGAAAAACGAATCAAAGTTCGAAAAATTTATTTCCAATAGTTTTAGATGTTGATCACCCAGATTTTTTCTCTCTTTTAGATATTTGTGCAGAAGCTAATGGGAAATTAATTAATTTAGAAAAATCTGGAGAGAATAATTTGCTACAAATTTTTCTAAAAATTAAGTATTCTTCGGAAATTTTAATTAATTTAATTAAAATTTATTTATTACCAAGCATTGAAACAAATTATATTTGGACTCATTAATTTTGTCTCTTAAGTCTTATTAATTATAAGAAATTAAATCTCAACTATATTTTCAACAGTTTTTAGTCAACTATTTACTATTTCTATATCTTCATATTAGAATAGATTTGTTATTTATATTTTTTATTTAAATTAAAATGAAACTTAAAACTCGTAAGTCCGCATCAAAGCGCGTTAAAGTAAAGAAAAATTGCTTTAACCGCAAAAAAGCGTATAAAGGTCATTTACTACGAAAAAAAAACTCAAAGCAACTTCGACGCCTTTCTGAATCTTCTAAAATTTCTTTAGGAGATGAAAAAGCATTTAAATTAATGTTGCCTTATTCTTAATTTTATTTAAAATTTACATTTAAAAATTTTTAATCAACAAATAAAAAATGGTTCGAGTAAAACGTGGAAATATCGCTTCCAAAAGGCGAAAGAAATATTTAGAATTGGCAAAAGGTTATATAGGACCTAATTCACGTTTATCTATTTTTGCAGGCGAACAAGTAATCCAAAGTTTACATTTCGCATATATTGGACGTCGATTAAAAAAGCGCAATTTTAGACGTCTATGGATTTATAGAATAAATGCTGCAAGTCGTTCCCGTAGTACTATTTATTCCCGTATTATTGGAAATTTTAGAAAAGAAAATATATTGCTAGACAGAAAAACATTAGCTTTTTTAGCTTTTAATGATACAGAAACCTTTAATTTATTAGAGCGTCAAATAAGAAAAGTTTAAAAAGTGTTCTTAATCGAGTATGAACTCGATTAAGAACACTTTTTAAACTTTTCTTATTTGACAAGCTTTAATAAATTTATCTATAATTTGCTGTTGTCAAACAAGTATTTGATTTATTTTCAACCTGCTAATATAGCTCAATTGGTAGAGCACCTGACTTGTAATCAGGAGGTTAAGAGTTCGATTCTCTTTATTAGCTTATAATTTGAAATATTTTAGGGAAAAATGAATTTTTGAGTTGATAAAGAAATATATGGATTGAGTATAATAACTTTATGTATAGAATGTATAAATAGGGAAAGCGTTTAAAAAATAAAAATATGGAATCACTTTTATTAAATAAATTACCAGGAGTTTTTGCTGTTTTTGGACCCTTAGCGGATGTTATGCCAGTAATTCCAGTTTTATTCTTCTTATTGGCATTTGTTTGGCAAGCTAGTGTTGGATTTAGATAAATTTTAAAAAATTAATTATAAATAACAATAATAAAATGGTAGAGCCTTTATTAATTGGAATAGTTTTAGGTTTATGTACTGTAACCCTATTTGGCTTATTTGTTGCTGCATATCTACAATTTAAAAGAGGAAATGAATTAGTTGTCTAAAATAAAAAATTAGATATAGAGTTCTGCTCTATATCTAATTTTTACCAACTTGCTTTTGTTACACCTGGCAATAAGCAATCATGTGCATATTGTCTAATCATATTACGACAAAGACCAAAATATCTGAAATATCCACGAGGTCTACCTGTTTTCCAGCATCTATTACGTAACCTAATTTTCGCAGAATTTCTAGGTAATTTTTGCAGTTTTTCATTCAAAGCAAATTTTTCATTTAAAGAGCTAGCATCCTTCAATTGCTTTTGAATACTATCTCTTTTTTTTGCATATTTAAAAACTAAACGCTTTCGATTTAGCTCTCTTTCAAGCATACCTTTTTTTGCCATAGGTTCTATTTAAAATTTATATTTATAGAAATAGTATAGCAAACTTATTATATTTAGCCAAATTTGCCTAAAGTCGATGCTATAACAAATGGTGCGTATGTGAAAATATATCCAACTGTAAAATGTGCCAATCCCACTAAACGTGCTTGAACAATAGATAAGGCTACCGGTTTGTCTTTCCATCTAACTAAATTTGCTAATGGTGTACGTTCATGTGCCCAAACAATTGTTTCAATTAATTCTTGCCAGTATCCACGCCATGAAATTAAGAACATAAATCCAGTTGCCCAAACTAGGTGTCCAAATAAGAACATCCATGCCCAAACCGATAAATTATTCATACCTAATGGATTATATCCATTAATTAAAGGTGAGGAATTCAACCATAGATAGTCTCTTAACCAACCCATAATATAATTTGATGATTCGTCAAATTGAGCAGGATTCCCTAACCATAAGGTAATATGTTTCCAATGCCAATAGAACGTTGTCCATCCAATAGTATTTAACATCCAAAACATCGCTAAATAAAAAGCATCCCAAGCAGAAATATCACAAGTTCCACCACGGCCAGGTCCATCGCAAGGGAAACTATATCCGAAATCTTTTTTATCTGGCATTAATTTAGATCCTCTAGCATCCAATGCTCCTTTAACTAAAATTAAAGTTGTTGTATGTAAACCAAGTGCAATTGCATGGTGAACAAGAAAATCACCAGGCCCAATAGTTAAAAATAAAGAATTTTTGCTGCTATTTATTGCTTCTAACCAATTCGGTAGCCATAAGTCTTGGCTTGCAATGCTCGCAGAACTAATAGAAGATGATAATAAAGAGTTAAAGCCGTAAATTGTCTTACCAGAAGCTGCTTGAATCCATTGTGCAAAAACTGGCTCAACTAATATTTGTTTTTCTGGTTGACCAAATGCAACTACAACATCGTTATGAACATATAGACCTAAAGTATGAAATCCTAGAAATAAAGAAACCCAACTTAAATGAGATATAATTGCTTCTTTATGATCTAGCATTCTTGAAAGAACATTTCCTTTATTGATTTCTGGATCATAATCACGTACGAAAAATATAGCTCCATGTGCAAACGCTCCTACCATTAAAAATCCAGCAATATACTGATGATGCGTATATAATGCTGCCTCAGTCGCATAATCTCTAGAAAGAAATGCATACGGATTTAAAGCGTAAATATGTTGTGCAACTAACGATGTAATAACGCCTAAAGAAGCAAGCGCTAATCCTAATTGCATATGCAATGAATTAGTAATTGTCTCATATAATCCAATATGTCCTTTTCCTAATCTTCCCCCTGGTGGACGATGAGCTTCTAAGATTTCTTTCATACTATGACCAATACCGAAATTTGTTCGATACATATGTCCAGCAATAATAAATAAAACTGCAATTGCTAAATGGTGATGAGCAATATCTGTTAACCATAAGGATTGAGTTTGAGGATGAAAACCTCCTTGGAATGTTAATATTGCTGTACCTGCGCCTGTTAAAGTATTATAGATATGAGTATTTGAGTCAGGATTTTCAGCATAAACGCCCCAGTTTCCTGTAAAAAAAGGTGTTAAACCTTGAGGATGAGGTAATAAAGTTAAAAAATTATCCCAACCAACATGAGTTCCACGAGATTCTGGGATTGCTACATGAACTAAATGGCCTGTCCAAGCTAATGAGCTGAAACCGAATAATCCCGATAAATGGTGATTTAGGCGAGATTCGTTATTTTTAAACCAAGAAATGCTAGGCTTAAATTGTGGTTGTAAATGCAACCATCCGGCCTGAAGAAAAATTAAAGCAACGACTAATAGAAAAATCGACGCATTAAATAAGTCTTGATTAGTTCTCATTCCAATAGTGTACCACCATTGATATACACCTGAGAGAGCAATATTAACTGGATAAATAACTCCACCTCTAGTAAAAGCTTTTAATGCTGTTTCTCCAAAGTGAGGATCCCAAATTCCATGCGCAATTGGTTTAACTTTTAATGGGTTTAAAATCCATTGTTCGAAATTTCCTTGCCATGCAACATGGAATAAGTTTCCTGCTGTCCAAAGAAAAATAATTGCTAAATGTCCGAAATGTGAGGCAAAAATTTTTTGGTATAAGCTTTCTTCTGAAACGCCATCATGGCTTTCTAAATCATGAGCGGTAGCAATACTATACCAAAGACGACGAGTAGTTGGATCTTCACTTAGAGCCTGACTAAATTTGGGGAATCTTGTAGTCATAAAATAAAATATCTAATAATGAATTAAAAAATAAAACAATAAATTTCCTAATCTTTTCTCTTATCACGAGATGAAAATAATAAAAACGCAACCTAACAATTTTTTGTTTATTAAAATAAAAAATGTAATTAGCTAACAGAAATAATTCTGGCTAAGAAGAATGCCCATGTTGTACCAATTCCACCAAGTAAATAATGAGCTAGTCCTACTGCGCGTCCTTGTGTGATACTTAAGGCACGTGGCTGAATAGCTGGCGCAACTTTTAGCTTATTATGAGCCCAAACAATTGACTCAATTAATTCTTGCCAATATCCACGTCCACTGAATAAGAACATTAAACTAAATGCCCAAATAAAATGTGCACCTAAGAAAATTAAACCATAGGCAGAAAGAGCTGATCCGTAAGATTGAATAACTTGTGAGGCTTGTGACCATAAAAAATCTCTTAACCATCCATTAATTGTTAAAGCTCCTTGTGCGAAATTACCGCCAGTTATATGAGATAATGTTCCTTGTGGTGTTACAGATCCCCAAATATCTGATTGCATTTTCCAACTGAAATGAAAAATTACAACAGAGATTGAATTATACATCCAAAAAAGACCTAAAAAGACGTGGTCCCAACCTGAAACTTGGCAAGTACCACCACGCCCTGGACCATCGCAAGGAAATCTAAAACCTAAATTTGATTTATCTGGTATTAATCTAGAGTTTCTAGCATATAGAAGGCCTTTAAATAATATTAAGGCAGTTACGTGAATAGTAAAAGCATGAATATGATGAACCATAAAATCTGCTGTACCTAGTCTCATCGGGGCTAATGCAATTTTCGATCCTAAAACAACTGGGTCACCTCCAAAAATGTAACTTGCTGTTGCTAATGCATTTGGCGCGGTATTAGTTATAGCACCTGTATGTAGACTTTGTATCCATTGAGCAAATATAGGTTGTAAAGAAATTGCCTTATCTGAAAACATGTCTTGAGGTCTTCCTAGGGCTTGCATAGTATCATTATGTATATATAGGCCAAAGCTGTGAAAACCTAAGAAAATCGATACCCAGTTTAAATGAGAAATTATTGCATCACGATGTCTGATTACTCGATCTAATAAATTATTGTAATTAACTGTTGCATCATAATCTCTAACCATAAATATTGAGCCATGCGCTCCTGCTCCAACAATGCAAAAAGCTCCAATCCACATATGATGAGTAAATAAAGATAATTGTGTTGGATAATCAATTGCTATATATGGATAAGGAGGCATCGCATACATATGATGCGCAATAATAATAGTTAATGACCCTAACATTGCTAAATTAATTGCTAATTGTGCATGCCAAGAAGTAGTTAAAACCTCATAAAGTCCTTTATGTCCGTTCCCTGTGAACGGTCCTTTATGTGCTTCTAAGATTTCTTTCATACTATGACCGATACCAAAATTTGTTCGATACATATGTCCAGCAATAATAAATAGAACTGCGATTGCTAAATGATGGTGTGCAACATCTGTTAACCATAAACTAGCTGTTGTAGGGTTTAAGCCACCTTTGAATGTCAAAATATCAGAATATTTTGACCAGTCCAATGTCCAAAAAGGAACAAGTCCTTCTTTAAATGAAGGATAAATACTAGCTAAAAATTCACGGTTAATTAGTAGTTCATGTGGATCTGGTAAATCTTTTGGATCCATTCCTGAATCTAATAATTTATTTATTGGGTTTCCAATATGTATTTCATGGCCTGCCCAAGATAAAGATCCTAATCCTAATAAGCCAGCTAAATGATGATTTAGCATAGATTCAACGTTTTGAAACCATTCTAGTTTAGGAGCAGCTTTGTGGTAATGGAACCAACCAGCAAAAAGCATTAACCCAGACATAACTAATGCTCCCAATGCAATACAATATAATTGCTGTTGAGTTGTTACACCTTGAGAACGCCAAATTTGGAAAAAACCAGATGTTATTTGAATACCTTGAAAATTACCTCCAACATCTGCGTTTAATATTTCTTGCCCAACAATAGGATATACTGATTGAGCACTTGGTTTAATTTGTAATGGATTCATTAACCAAGCTGTATAATTAGAAAAATAAGCACCATGAAAATGCATACCACTAATCCAAAGGAAAATTATAGAAAGTTGACCAAAATGTGCACTAAAAATTTTCCTTGAAATATCTTCTAAGGATTTTGTTTGTATATCAAAATCATGTGCATCTGCATGTAAATTCCAAATCCAAGTAGTTGTCTTTGGTCCTTTTGCTAATGTTCTTGAAAAATGACCTGGTTTTGCCCATTTTTCAAAGCTTGTCTCAACAATATCTAAATTAACAAGTACTTGAGACTTATTAGAACTTTTGGTTTTTTGTTCTTGTGGAGTAATTACCATATTTTTCGAAAATTGCCTAAAGGGATAAATTAAAATATTTGCTACATTTTCTATTCAAATTGAAAACGAAGCATTACTTATGCAATTAAATGTTTTATTTACTATCGTGAAATATTATATTACAAAATAAAAAATATTGAAAATATTTTTATTTCTTTTTTTTATCTTATCTGATAACATATATTCATTAATAAGGGGTAGGTGCCCGAGTGGTTAAAGGGGATGGATTGTAAATCCATTGATATCTGTCTACATAGGTTCAAATCCTATTCTACCCAAACAAACAATTATATTTTTATAAACTTTCTTTTTTCAAGCCTATCATTTGCGAATTACTTTTACCTGGCGCTACCATAGGATAGCAATTTTCATTTTCAATAACATTTACGTCAATAATTGATGGAATATTATTTTTATTTACTAAAGAAATTAATTCATTTAATTCTTCAATATTTTTAATTTCATATCCTTCAAGATTATACGCTTGCGCTACTTTAGCAAAATTGGGCATACCATTTTTCATATATGAATTTGAAAATCGATTCCCATAAAAGGATTCTTGCCATTGGCGAACCATTCCTTGCCAGCCATTGTTAATTATTATTACTTTAATATCTAAGTTATATTGTGAAATAGTACCTAATTCTTGTATACTCATTTGAAAGCTAGAATCTCCGCTAATGCAAATAACATCTTGATTTGGATTTGCAACTTTTGCTCCTATTGCAGCAGGTAAACCAAATCCCATTGTACCAAGTCCAGAGCTTGAGATCCATTTTTTTGGTTGACAATTGATTAATTGAGCTGCCCACATTTGATGTTGACCTACATCTGTTGTAAAAAAAGCATTTTCATTTTTTTTGCCAAAAACATTAATCGTCTCTTGAGGTGACAAATTATTAATTTTATAATTCATTGTTAAAAGCGGATGAATTTCTTTCCATTTAGAAATCCTTTTTAGCCAATTTTTTGTTTGATTTATTTCATAGTCTTCTTTTTTGCGTATTTCTTTCAAAAACTCAATTAATATTTTTCTTATGTCCCCAATTATGCTTAGTTGTGGACATCTATTTTTTGAAATTTCAGCCGGATCAATATCAAAATGCAAAACTTCTGCCTCATTTGCAAATTCTTCCAACTTTCCTGTTACTCTATCATCAAACCTTGCACCTAATGCTATCAATAAGTCACATTCACTTACAGCAAAATTAGCATATGCTGTTCCATGCATTCCTAACATGCCCAAGCTTAAATGATCATATTCATTATATGAGCTCTTACCCATTAAAGTTGTTGTTATAGGAATCTGAAAAAGTTTTGCAATTTGTTGGGTTAGTTTAAAGGCATTTGATCGAATGACACCTCCTCCAATATAAAGAAGTGGCTGATAAGATTCTAATAAAAATTTTAAGCTATTTTTTATTAATTTTTTATTAGTTAAATGTTCAGTACGATAATTATTATTTTTTATTAATTCCCCTATTTTTTTATAAGAATAAATTTTACTTTCTTCTAACCCAACATCTTTTGGTATATCAATTAAAATAGGACCAGGTCGCCCATTTTGGGCTAAAAAAAATGCCTCCGAGAGTATTTGAGGAAGTAAATTGGTATCTCTTACTGTATAAGAATGCTTAACTATTGGTAAAGTTATGCCAAAAATATCGGTTTCTTGAAATGCATCAGTTCCAATGAAAGTGCGAGTAACTTGACCTGTTATTACAATAAGAGGGATTGAATCCATTCTAGCTGTAGCTATTCCAGTTACCAAATTTGTTGCGCCAGGTCCAGAAGTAGCAAAACAAACTCCTACTTTATTTGTACTTCTTGCATAGGCATCTGCGGCATGCGCTGCTGATTGTTCATGTCTAACTAAAATATGCTTTATTAAATTTGCTTTTTCCCAAAAATAAAGTTCATCATAAATTGGTAAAATTGCTCCACCAGGATAGCCAAATATATGCTGAACTCCATTTTGAATTAAATTATCAATAAGTATATATGCCCCTGTTCGAATTGAATTTTTTTTTAATATCATACTTTTAGAGAAGTGCTATTAATAGTATAATAATTTAACTAATATAAAATATTATACTGTTGAAATTCATGTGCTCCAAGGAGAGCGCCCTTTTGCTAAAGATAATAAGAGTCTTGGTGTTTTTTTATTAAAAGGTATTCCCCCAGCAAAACGTGGTATTCCAAAGATAAATGTTA
>Ga0169931_10000303_pt1 | contig 80959 bp, 90 predicted proteins | sample Kivu_15m_20L_FD_129675 | JGI IMG/M metagenome (GOLD analysis project Ga0169931, IMG submission 129675) | Freshwater microbial communities from Lake Kivu, Western Province, Rwanda to study Microbial Dark Matter (Phase II) - Kivu_15m_20L... | ecosystem: Environmental > Aquatic > Freshwater > Lake... | reverse complement strand
CTCAACGGTTTCACCATCCACTGTCGTGGGAGTAACGCATTCGCGCGCAGTTGTTGTCAAGGGGTTCGTTCACGAATCGTCGGGGAATGACGGTGTGTTCCCGATCACCGGCCGTTGGGCGGAGGACGCTTTGTCGACGGATCACCGCGGTGGTCGGGTCCACGATCCGGCGCAACCCGTCGAACGGATCCCGATCAGCGCGAGCATCAGCAGCCATGAGACCGGCGATCGCGTCGACGGTTCGCCGCGTGGGCGAGCTGCTGACCGGCGGGTGAGCGGCCAGACTCGGCGGTGTGCTGCGCCGTTTCGTCCAACTCGACGTGTTCACCGATTGCCCGTACCGCGGGAACCCGTTGGCGGTCGTGATCGACGGCGATGGGCTCGACACCGTTGCGATGCAACGGTTCGCGAACTGGACGAACCTGTCGGAGACGACGTTCCTGCTGACGCCGGAGGACCCGTCGGCGGACTACCGGGTGCGGATCTTCACGCCGGCGGCCGAGCTGCCCTTCGCCGGTCATCCGACGTTGGGCTCGGCGCGCGCATGGTTGGCTTCGGGCGGGGTGCCGCGCCGGCCGGGTGTGGTGGTGCAGGAGTGCGGGGTCGGGTTGGTGGCCGTGCAGCGTGACGGTGACGGGCTCGCGTTCGCGGCGCCGCCGTTGCGCCGCAGCGGTCCGCTCGACGACGAGACGTTGCGCGAGGCGGTTGCGGCGATCGGCGTCGATCGTGGTGACGTGGTCGACGCGGCGTGGGTCGACAACGGGCCGGGGTGGGTCGGGATGGTGTTGCGCTCGGCCGAGGATGTGCTCGCGATCCGACCGGGGCCGATGCGGTTGAAGATCGGGGTGGCCGGGCCGTATCCGGTGGCGTCGCCGTACGCATACGAGGTGCGGGCGTTCTACGCCGAGGGCCGCACGACGTTCGAGGATCCGGTGACGGGCAGCCTGAACGCGTCGCTGGCGCAGTGGCTGATCGGCACGGGGCGGTTCGCGGCGCCGTACGTGGCATCGCAGGGCACGGCGATCGGGCGGGCCGGTGTCGTGCGGATCACGACCGACGACGCGGGGGCGGTGTGGGTGGGCGGCGACGTGGTCACCTGCATCACCGGCACCGTCGAGCTCTGAACGGTGTCGCCGCGGCTCCTTGGAAAGAGCTTCGGTAGAACCCTTACCAAGGACGCCTAGGCTTCCGTCATGGGATCGTCCTGACCTGCCGTGGAGGTCGAAACTCGGAACTGGACCGGTTCGATCGACGTGCCGAGACGTTGGCGATCGAGCTTCTCCGGTCCGTACCAGTCGGCGGTTGTGCCTCGGATCGTTCGGTTCCATCCTGCTGCGCTCGGAATCGGCGGCGTCGTCGCGCATCGAGAACCTGACGGCCTCTGCGAAAGCCGCTGCGCTCGCCGAACTGGGTGACCGCTCGCGACGCAACGCAACGGAGATCGTCGCCAACACCACAGCGATGCGGGCGGCGATCGATCTCTCGGAACGGCTCGATGCATCGGCGATCGCCACATCACTCGTACGTGCCGGCGGCGATCGACGATCTGGTGACCTTCATGCGGCGCGACGACCTGGCCGTGCTGCCGCATGCGGCGATCGTCCACGCGCAGTTCGAGACGATCCACCCGTTCTCGGACGGGAACGGCCGCACCGGCCGGGCGATCGTGCACTGCTTGCTCCGAGCGAAGCGGTTGACCCGTCAGGTGACGGTGCCGGTCTCGGCCGGACTCCTCGTGGACACCGGCCGGTACTTCGATGCACTCACGGCCTATCGGGCTGGCGACCTCCGGCCGATCGTCGAACGCTTCGCGGAGGCGAGCTTCGACAGCATCGTGAACGGCCGCCGACTCGTGGCAGACCTGCGGGTGCTTCGGGTTGGGTGGTCCGATGCGATCACGAGTCGCCGGCAGGCGACGGTGTGGCGCGTGCTCGACGTGCTGTTCCGCTATCCCGTGCTCGACAGTGCACTCGTTCGACGAGAGCTCGGGGTGTCGGCGATGGGCGCCGATGCCGCAATTGCAGCGCTGGTCGCCATCGGGGCGTTGGAGGAGATCACGGGTGGGCGACGGAACCGGCGGTATGCCGCAGTGCAGGTGCTGGCTGCACTCGACGCCTTCGCCGAGCGAGCCGGCCGCCGTGCCTCCTGAGGGCGCCGCGCCGTGCCGGCCCGCGGGCCGCCGGGCGTCGGTCGCTATCGGGGAGCCTCGGGCAGCGTGAGCGTGTAGTAGCTGCTGAACGGGTCGTCGGTGTAGGAGCCGAATGGGCCGCAGGGCACGAAGCCTTCGCGGAGGTAGAGGTGGTGGGCCGGTACGAACGAGTCGGTCGTGCCGGTTTCGAGGTTGAGGCGGGTGAGGCCGCGGGCGGTGGCGTGGTCGATGATGCGGTGCAGGATCGCCCGCCCGGCGCCTCGGCGCAGGTGCTGTGGGGCGGTTCGCATGGACTTGACCTCGCCCTCGGTGCTGCCGGGCTCCACCTGGAGGGCGCCGATGGCGAGCAGGTCGTCGCCGTCCCAGGCGGACCAGACGGTGATCCGGGAGTCGCGCAGGCGCTCGAGCCCGAGCGCGTGGACGCTCTCGGGTGGCGACGACTCGTGCATGCCGGCCAGGTGGAGCGAGACGAGCGCCTGCACCGCGGGGGAGGTGAGGTCGTCGATCACGATCCGCATGGGCGGCACGGTAGCGAGCGCCGTCCGGGCGGCAGCCGGGATTTGGTGCGTCCGGGGCCGTTGCCCAGCGTCAGCTGAAGTCGGCGAAGCGTGGCGCGCCCGGTTCGAGCGGGACCCGGGCGGCGTTCGCGGCGTAGCTGATGGCGTGGTACCACCCGGCGAGCAGGAGCAGGTCGAGGAGCTGTTCCGGCGAGAGCCAGCCCGCGAGCTCGTCCCAGGTCGCATCGCCGATGTCAGCACGATCGTGGAGTTCGTCGACGGCGCGCAGCAGGCAGGTGTCCTCGCGCGACCAGCAGGGGTCGTCGGGTGTGCCATGGGTGATGGAGCGGCACTGCTCGGGTGTGAGGCCGGCGCGGTCGCCGAAGAAGGCGAGGTGCACGCCCCACTCGTACTCGCAGCCGCAGCGCGCCGTCACTCGGTCGATGACGAGTTCGCGGGCTCGCACGGGGAGCGAGAGCTGCTTGGACAGTTCGTACCGCCCCCATTCGCCCATGGCCCGGGCCATGGGAAGGTTGCGGGCGAAGGTGCGGAACAGCGCGATGGGCGGCACCCCCGGCGGCATCATCGTGCGCAGCTGCTCCTCGACGGCGGTCTCGTAAGGCGGGGTCAACGGGGTGAGGCGCCCGGTGCTCATCGGTGTTCCCTTCTGATCATCAGCACGTTTCGGAAAACGAAACATGCGAGGGACGCTAACGTTGCGGAATCCGAAACACAACGGGGTCACGCCATGGGTAGCGCCACCGGTCCGAAGCCGGGGGCGCCGGTCCGGGGGTCGACATCGGGCCGGCCCGTGATGGCCGCACTCGACCTGCTGGGGCGCCGATGGTCGTTGCGCATCCTGTGGGAGCTGCGCGCCGGGCCGCTGGGGGCGCGGGCCCTGCTCGAGCGATGCGACGGGCTGTCCTCGAGCGTGTTGTACGAGCGGCTCCGCGAGCTCGTGGGTGCCGGGCTGATCGATCGGGACGACCGCGGCGACTACCGCCTCACCGACCTCGGTGCCGACCTCGGCGTCGCGTTGGCGCCGCTCGATGCGTGGGCCCGGCGCTGGGCGAGGCGCGCGGCGCCCTGGCCGCAGCGGCCAGGATGACGACCGATGCCGTCACCGTCGCCCTTCGCCGGGTGGGAGCAGCACCCCTACTGCTACCTGACCACCGTCGGGCGTGTGAGCGGGCGGCCGCACACCATCGAGATCTGGTTCGTCGTCGAGGCGGGGAGCGCCTGGCTGCTCACCGAACCCGACGGCGGCACCGACTGGGTGCGGAACCTGCGCCGTGCGCCGCAGGTGCGCTTGCGGGTGGGCGCCGTCGAGGTCGACGCCACGGCCACCGTCGTGGACCTGCCGGCCCAGGCCGCGGTCCGCCGGGCGCTCGCCGAGCGCTACCGGTCTTCGGATGACGACCTCGACGCCTGGGGCGCCGGTGCGCTCGCCGTGCGGGTGACGCCGCTCGCCTAGCGGGCCGTGGCGGGCACGCTCGCTCGCTCCGTGCGGCGGCACGCCGGAGGCGACACCTACCGTTCGCACCCGACGAGGAGGCACGTGATGACGACGGAGAACACGCCGGTTGCGTCGGGACGGGTGGCCGGGGTCGTGCGCACCGTCGGCCGCTGGGCCTTGGGCGGTGCGCTCGTGTTCGCCGGCGTCGGCCACCTCACGGCGCAGCGCACGGAGTTCCAAGCGCAGGTGCCCGAGTGGTTCCCGATCGAGGCCGACGTGGTGGTGGTGGTGTCCGGCGTGATCGAGATCGTGCTCGGGCTGGCACTGGTCGCCGGGCGGCGGCGGGTGGCGGTGGGCTGGGTGGTGGCGGCGTTCTTCGTGGCGATCTTCCCCGGCAACATCGCCCAGTGGGTGGAGGGCACCGACGCGTTCGGGCTCGACAGCGACGGGGCGCGGTTCGCCCGGTTGTTCTTCCAGCCGGTGCTCGTGGTCTGGGCGCTGTGGTCCACCGGGGCGTGGCGGGCGTGGCGGCGCGCGCAGCGAGGATCGTGACGGCCCTTCGGCCGGTTCGACCCAGCGGCGTGCGTGCGGTGTCGTCGGGTTGCGGTGGGTACATGTGGGCATGGCTGCCGTGCTCGCCGTATGACCCGCCGGCTTCGCAACCGGATAGCCGCCACCGGCGTGGAGACAAATAACATGTGTTACTATCCTATCCATGATGACTGCACGGGCGCATCACCCGCCGAAGCAGCGCCGCAGCCAGGACACCCTCGATCGGATCCTGGATTCGGCCGAACGCCTGCTGGTCGGCTCCGGCGTGAGCACGCTCGATCTCCGGGCGGTCTGCGCCGAGGCCGGCTTGACCACGGGCGCCGTGTACGGCCGGTTCTCGGGCAAGGCGGGTCTGCTCGATGCGCTGTTCGATCGCTTCGACGACCGCAGCCGGCTCGCCGCTTCTGCGTATCTGCTCGACGTCGAAGGGGGTAAGTACCGTCGAGAGGCCCTCGCCGTGGACGACTTCATCGCCCTGCTCGATCGTGTGTACGCGACGAGCGGGGCACTGATCGCGGCGCTCATCGAAGGCTCCTACGAGCGCCCCGAGCTCGGCCGCCGCGCCGTTGCGATGATGAGCCAGGCCGCCGATCTGCTCTTGGCCGCCCTCCACCAGCAGGGCGATGACGTGGATCGCGAACGTGCCGTCGCCGCGGCCCGATTGGCGTTCGCCTGGTTCGACCAGCGGCTGTTCTTCCGGCGCCTGGGCATGCCGGTCGATGCCGAGCCGTCAATCGCCACGCTGCGGCTGGCGATGCTCGCGGTCCTCGGCGTCGCGGTCAGGCCGTGAGCGCCGAGGAGCCGACCGAGCGCCCCACGCCGGTCAGGGTGTTCATCGCCGGCGGCACCGGGCTGATCGGGCAGCAACTCGTCGCTGCGTGGCGCGCACGCGGGGCGGAGGTCGTGGTGAGCTCCCGGCGGCGCCGGCCCGACGAGCCCGGGATCGAGTACGTCGCCTGGGACCGGGCGGCGGAGCCGGCCCCGGCCGCGACGCTCCAGCGATGCGACATCGTCTACAACCTGATCGGCGAGACCATCGGCGCCTCGCGGTGGTCCAGGGCGAAGCGTCGAGCGTTGCGGGACTCCCGCATCGAGAGCACCCGCAAGATCGCAGCGGCGCTCGGGGGCAGGACCTGCGTGTTCGTCAACGCCTCGGCGGTGTCGGCCTATCCGGGCGACGGCGTCGAATACCCGGAGGATCGGCCGGTGCCGCTCCCGGCGGTGCCGTCGTTCATCAACGCGATGACCCACGACTGGGAGTAGGCCGCCCATCAGGCCGACGCGGCGATACGCGTGGTCGTGGCGCGCATCGGCGTCGTGATCGCGGCCGAGGGCATGCTGGCCGGTGTCCTGCCGCTGTTCCGGTGGCGCGTCGGCCGCTTCCTCGGCTCGCCCGACACACCCATTCCTTGGGTGGACGGGCGCGACCTCACTCGTCTCCTCGTGCACGTCGCGGAGACCGACGGTTCCGGTTCGTTCAATCTGGTCGGCCCGTCGTCACCCCGGTTCGGCGAGTTCGCCGACGCCGTCCAGGCCGTCATCGGGTGCCGATCATGGTTCGGGCTCCCGACGTCGGTCGTTAGGGCCGTCCTCGGCCGGGACGCCGCCGAGCTCGTGCTCGCCCGCTATCAGGTGCGACCCGACCGGGTGCTTGCGAGCGGGTTCGTCTTCGAGCACACCGATCTCCACCGCTCGATCCGCCATGCGCTCGGTTCGTGAAGCGAGGGGGATCGAGCGTGCCTCGCGGGTGAGCCGCCGGGCCTGCACGAGGCGCGCGCCCTGAACGGAACGGGCTGGGACGGCGACCTCGACGAGATGTGCACGGGACGCGTGTGATCCTCGTCGACACCTCGGCGTGGGTCGAGTTCCTGCGCGGCACCGGATATCCACCGGTGCCAACTTGTGTTGGAGGTGCGTGAGGATGTGCCCGTGGAGCAGCTGAGCACCGTTCTTGCCGTCGTGCTGATCGTCGCCTGTTGGGCGACCGCAGTCGCCGACTTCCGTCGAGCACCCCAGATCGTGGCGACCATGGAGCGACTGGGCGTGCCGTTGCGCATGCTGCCGTTGCTCGGTGCCGTCAAGGTGGCCGGTGGGCTCGGCCTGCTCCTCGGCCAATGGAACGACACGTTGCGCGCGGCGGCTTCGCTGTGCCTGGCCGTGTACTTCGCCGGAGCGACGGCTGCGCACCTGCGTCGCAAGGATGCCGTGCAGCACGTCGCTCCGGCGGGGGTGCTCTTGGTCTGCAGCGCCGTGGTGTTCGCCGTGTCGCTGTAGCCGCAGCGGTTGGGGAAGCCGCTCGGAGGAGCCGGCAAGGGATTCGAGCGCCCGTCCATCAGGCCACCACGTATCCGACGTTCATCAGCACCTCCCCGTCACCGGACATCGGGCGTACGGAAGGGCAGGCCAAGGTTTCGCAGCATGGAAGAATCCGGCCATGTCGGTTCGTGACCTCGTGGGCACGTTCTATCGATGCCTCTGGAACGAACGAGATCTCGCCGTGGCGCCCACCATCCTTCATCCGGACGTGCGCTTCCGGGGCTCGGTGGGAACGGCCGTGCAAGGCCGTGAGGCGGTGTGCCGGTATGTGGAACTGGTGACGACCGCGTTGCGTGCGTACCGCTGCGATGTGCAGACACTCGTCGTGGAGGGCGAGCACGCGGCCGCGAAAGTCCTGTTCTCCGGGCAGCACGTCGGCGAGTTCCTCGGGTATGCGCCGACGGGCGCTCGGGTCGAATGGATCGGGTCGGCGTTCTTCACTGCTCGACAAGACCTGCGTTGTCGCCCGCCGGAGGGTGATCGAACGCCTCGCCCGCAGCTCGCTTGCCGACCTCGGTGATCAGGCGACGACCGACGCGGCATGGCAGCGGTAGCGCGCTACCTCGCCGACAAGAGCGCGCTCGCCCGCATTGCGCAACCGAGCGTGGCCGACCTGCAGGCCGACCTGCAGGCCGACCTCGACGCCGGGTTCGAACGCCTGCCCGTCGAGGTGCCGTAGGCCGTCACGTCAGCCGGTCGCCCACAGCGACGAGATGGGGATCGCTGCGACGGACTCGTCGAAGCGGAAGATCTCGGGCCCCGTGTGCAGCACCGCTCCGGCGACGAACGATGCACCGAGCTCGTCGCGCAACCAGAACAGATGCCGGGCATCGGTCCGGGTCGGCGCCGAGCCGGCCTTCACCTCGACGGCGAGCACCCGTCCCCCGTCCATCTCGAGCAGCAGATCAACCTCCTGGCGCCCACCGGCCGTCCGCACGTGGTGGATCGAGGGCCGATCCGGATCGGTCGCCAGATGGCCGGCGATCTGGTGGTGCACGAACGTGTCGATCACTCTCCCGAGCAGCGTGGCGTCGCCGAGGACGTCGCCCCGCCCGATCCGGGCGGCGGCCGCCATCAGGCCCGAGTCGGCGATGTACCGCTTGGGCGTCATCACCACACGCTTGAGCCGGTTCGTCGACCACGAGGCGACGACGTCGACCACGAACGTGTCGGCCAACAGCTGCTCGTACGCGAGGTGCGTCCGCCGGTCGATCCCCGCCGCCATCCAGATCGTTGCGTCGTCAACGATGCCCGCCGAGTTGAGCGCCCACGCCTGCAGGTACCGCCGCAGCCGCCCTGCGTCACGAACGCTTCCCAGCCTCGCCACGTCACGGGTGACGAGCTCTTCGACGTAGCTGTCGAGCCACGTCCGCCGGTCCCGCGCGTCTTCGAGCACGACGGCCTGTGGGAACCCGCCGGCGAGCGCGCGGTCCACGTACCCCCCTAGGTCCACCCGTTCGTTCGGGGCGACCTGCCCTGTCAGCACCTCGCGCAGCGACGGCCGATCCTCGACGCGGCCGGCGAGTTCCCGTTGGGTCATGGTCCGCATCGGCAGGCGCACCAACCGACCCGTTCCCGGCCACGACACCGCGTCGAGATGCGCCGTGACCGAACCCGTCAGCACGAACCGCCCCGGATGCGGGTCCGCATCGACCGCCCGCTTCACGGCGCCGAGCACCTCGGCCACGTCCTGCCACTCGTCGAGCAACGCCGGCTCGGCTCGGGACCGCAGCGCCTCGTCGGGATCGGCCCGTACGCTCGCCGCCGTAGCCGGCTGGTCGAGGCGCATCACCGACGCCGCCCGGCGGGCCGCTGTCGTCGTCTTCCCGCACGCCCGTGGGCCGACCACGACGACCGCCGGAAAGGCACCGAGCAGTCGTTCGATCTCGGCGTCGACCAGCCTCGGGACGTACTCCACGGCGTCAGGGTATCGCGCATCGCCGACATTGAATGTCGTTCCTACGCGACATTCGATGCCGGTCAGGCGCGACCCTGAGGCCATCGCGGCCGACGCCTACGCCCTGGGAGCGGTCCGACTCTCCAGTCGCCGGATTCTCCGCAGTTGAACTCTGTTGCGAATCTCGGACGTCGCTATCATAATGCAAGCATGCCGAACGTGCTGGTGCGAGATCTCCCCGAGGAGGTCCACGCGAGTCTGCAGCGGCGAGCCGAAGCCGCCGGCCAGTCGCTGCAGCAGTATCTCGCGAGCGAGCTGTCGCGAGTCGCTTCCACGCCCACACTGCACGACGTACTCGACCGCATTGGTCGCCGGCGCGGTGGCAAGGTCGGTCTACAGACCGCGGTGCGCGACCTCGACCATGAGCGGCGCGACGGTTGATCGTCATCGATGCCTCCGTCATGGCGAACCTCGTCGGCGACGACGGGGACTCCGGAAGGATCGCTCGCGCTCGGTCGTCCAGCGATACGCAGTGGGCCGCGCCGGACCTGGTGGACGCCGAGACCACAGCAGTGCTGAGGAAGCGCTGGCGCGCCGGCGACCTGACCGCCCGCCGGTTCAAGGCGGCCGTCGACGACCTGCTGTCGCTACCCATGCTGCGCGTTCCCACGGGCCCGCTGATGCCACGCGCCTACGATCTTCGGGCCAACGCCACCCCCTACGACGCCGCCTACGTCGCGCTCGCCGAGTCCCTCGGCTGCACCCTTTTGACCGCAGATGCCAGGCTCTCGCGAGCGCCCGGGATCCGCTGCCGAGTCGACGTGCTCAGCATCGAGAGGAGCTAACGCTCGCGTGCCGGCACGATGGGCTCGGATCGGTGACATGCCGGGTGACCATCGGCCGGCCGTGGCCTCCCGTCTGGTCGATGACGGCGGACATCGAGTTCCAAACCAGGGGTGTCTGGTTTCTGTCCGTCGTAGGGTCCGGTCGATGCCTGACCGGATCTTTGCCGAGCCGCGGCTCGCGGCGATCTACGACGCGATCGATGGCGAACGGGGCGACCTCGAACCTTACGAAGCGATCCTCGATGAGATCGGTGCCCGCAGTGTCCTCGACATCGGCTGCGGCACCGGCGAGCTGGCCTGCCGCCTCGCCCTGAGAGGGATCACCACCATCGGTGTGGACCCCGCAGAAGCGTCGCTCGAGGTCGCTCGTCGCAAGCCCGGCGCCGACCTCGTCACCTGGCTGTTGGGCGACGTCAGCGCGCTGCCGCCGCTCGCAGCGGATGCGGTCGTGATGACCGGCAACGTTGCGCAGGTGTTCGTGTCCGACGAGGACTGGTCAGCGGTGTTGAGCGCATCGCGCGTGGCCCTTCCAAGCGGCGGCCGCTTGGTGTTCGAGAGTCGAGATCCCTCGTCTCGAGCTTGGGAGGAGTGGACTCGCGAGCGGTCGTTCTCCGTGACGAACACCGTCGCTGGTCTCGTCGAGCACTGGGTCGAGCTGACGGACGTCGCGTTGCCGCTGGTGTCGTTCCGTCACGGCTTCCGATTTCTCGACGACGGTGAGCTCCTGACGTCGGACTCGACGTTGAGGTTCAGAGATCGGGATGAGCTGATTGCTGTGCTCGGTGAACACGGGTTCGAGATCGAGGATGTGCGCGATGCGCCGGACCGGCCGTCACGCGAGTTCGTGTTCATCTGCCGCTCGACGCAACCCTGATGCGCAACTCCGGCGGTATGGGGCACCGAGGAGCCGGACCGCCGACGGGCGATGTTGACAACAGTTGATACCGGCAGGCAGACTCGGGCCGTGAGCCGGAACACGATGAGCTTTTCACTCCCCGAGTCCATGCGCGACTACATCGACGCCCGGGTACGTGACGGCGACTACGGCAACACCAGCGAGTACCTGCGCGAGCTGATCCGTCGCGACCAGCACGATCAGGCCGCCCAGCGCTTGCGCGACCTGATCGCCGACGGACTGGCATCGGGCCCCGGACGCCGAGTCACCGACGAGGTGATCAAGACGCTGCGTGACCGGGCGCTCGGCGCCAACGCGTGACAACTGCGGTGCTGCGGCCACTGGCCGAAGCCGACCTGATCGCACGAACCCGACACGTCCGCACCCACGGCGGCAATGCCGTCGCGGAGCGGTTCTTCGACGCCGCAATCGCAGCGCTCGTCGCGATCGAGAAGATGCCACGCGCGGGATCTCCACGCCTCGGTGAGCTGTGCGGCATCCCAGGGCTTCGAACCCGCCGCGTGATCGGCGTCTCCTGCTGCTGGTACTACCTGGTTGCCGGCAAGCATGTCGACGTCGTCCGACTGCTCGACGACGCGCAAGACCTCCCGACGATCCTCGCCGACCTCACAGGTGATTGACTCACGAGCGGATCGACCGCCGTGAACCCGGCTTCGCTTCGATGTTGCGGATCTTGTGGAGCTGGCAGCGTTGGATGACCGGGTGGTCGAACACCGGTGTCACCCTCGACCACGCCCAGCGGGTGCTTGGTGCCGTCGATGCCGATCCCGAGCGCCACCACGCACAAGTGCCCGGCGAAGTGCACACCATCGATCATCACACCTCTCAGTTCCCTTGCCACTCGTTCGCCGCAATCGTGCAAGCGGTCGTTGAAACGAGCACCCAACTGCCACTGGGCGCTACATCGTAGATCTTGTCGGAGAGCGCATAGCGACGGCGGAATGGCCCGGCGGTAGCAGGGTTCGGCGTTTCAGGCTCGTTGCGATGTTCTCGCTGATAGGCGTATAGTTAGGCGTATGCCTCGCGTTCAGGTGTACCTGCCCGATGATCTCCACGACGAGTTGAAGCGACGCGGGCTGCCGGCCTCCGAGCTCCTGCAGATCGCGCTCCGCGCCGAGCTCGAACGGCAGGATGCACTCGACGAAACAGCGACGTACCTCAAGGAACTCGCAGCCGAGATCGGCGAACCTACCGTCCGGCAGCGCGCCCAAGCCGACGCAATCGCCCGACGCATCCGCGAGCGGGGCCTCGGCCAGGCCGGTTGATGTGCTCATCCTCGACAGTGGCGGCGTGACTCGACTCTCGACGCGCAGCAAGCCCGCGCTCGCGCTCATTCGCTCCTTCGTCGACGAGGGCCTCTGGCCCCCGATCGTGCCCACGATGGTCCTGGTCGAGTCGCTCCAGGGCGATCCAGCGCGGGACGCCAAGGCCCATCGCCTCCTCAAGACGTGCATCATCCAGTCCGAGGTCCCGCCCCTGATCGCCCGGCGGGCAGCCGAACTCAGGCGTCGCGCTCGTTCCGGCTCAGCCGCCGACGCCCTCGTTGTTGCGCTCGCCGAGCCTGGGGGCACCGTCCTCACGGGAGACAAGGCCGACATCGAGGCGCTCGCAGCGCATGCCCGAGACGTCTCGGTCGAACTCATCTGATCAGCCTTGCTGAGTTCTGGTACCTCGCTGAACACGTCACCGGCATCAACGCTGCGAACCTGATCAAGGCCAGCCCTGTACGACAAGGCCGCAGTGCTCGCCGGCCGGATCTCGTGGAACCATCCGCTGCCCGACGGCAACAAGCGAGCCGCATGGGCACGCCTCGCAGGTTTTCGTTCAGGCCAGTGTGAGACGTTCTGTCGGCTGGCCGGTGAGTTCGGCGATGAGCTCGAAGTCCTTGTCCAGGTGGAGGACGGTGAGGTCGGCGAGTTCCGCGGTGGCCGCGATCAAGAGATCGGGGATCGACGGTGCTCGGTGGTGGCCTCGTTCGGCGAGCGCGAGTTGCAGTTCGACGGCGCGATCTTCGATCTTCGGTGTCAGATACTCCACCGGCATTGATGAGATCGGCGGTGCGGTGAGCAGTGTGCGATGGTCGGTGGCCGTGCGTGCCGAGTAGCCCACCGCCTCGCCGCTGCCGCCTACGGCGACTTGCAGTGGGTCGATCGTCGAACGGTGGCCATCGGTATCGACGCGCTGATGTCGGCGGCGCGCCGCCGACACTCGTCGTATCGCCTGATCGTCCACGCATGGCCGCAGGGTGCCAGGACGGCACAATCTCGGTGCGGCGCGTCGATCGAGCGTCCGACGACAGGCCCTGGACGGAATCTCGCAAGCATGCGGTGGGAACGAACGACGGTGAAGCAGCGCGCTGGCATTCATCCCGCCGCCGGAACGAGCCGAGCGCCGCCCACACCGCTCGCCCGCTCTATCGCCGAATGTGCTGGCTCATGTCGCGCATCGATCGACTCGTTGCGACCGCCACGACCTTGTCCTTTGCGCAACCACGCTTCCGGTCAGCCCACTGCTGGTTGGGGACCAGGCTATGCCAGTCGCGAATCCGGTGGCGCAGCGAAGACCGCGGTGATAAGAATGAGTCCTATTACTAAACGTCTGAGGTCCTTGTGCTCACCACTCGTCTACTGCCGCCCCCGTCCGCGTCAACCGCATGGACTACGGCGTCACCGCCCGAGCCGGTTGAGGCGCTCGGCCTGATCAGCTCGTTGGCGGATCGCTTCCGCGTTGAGATCTACCCTCCTGCGGCGGCCGGCGGCTTGGTCTGTGCCGCCACGCTCCTCGCCTCACCGCCGGATCTGAGCCATCTGCTCTCAGCGCGAGCGGGCGAGCTGGCAACAACGTCCTTCCCAGCCACCGCAGCGTCGTTGATGAGCGGCTACAGCATCCGTGTGGCCTCGGCGATCGTGGCCTCGTGGGCCCTACACGCACGTGTCCACGACGTCAGACCCGATGCGGTGTGGCTGCGATGGCACGCAGGTCGCCCCGACACGGCCTATCTCTCGCCGGTCCCGGCGTGGTGTCTCGAGTCCGACGACGCGGCCATAGCCGCTGGGGCAGCGCCCACGGGCGAGGGCGAACTCCTCGATGCGCTGATCGCCACGCTGCTCGACCAGCACCTCCTCCCCGTCGCGGAGGCGCTGCGCACCCACGGCCGGGTCAGCAAGCGATCGCTCCATGGAGCCATCGCCAGCCCCCTCGGTAACGCGTTCGCTTGGCTCGACCGACTGCGAGCGGCACCCACCGAGCACATCGCCCAGCGGGCAAGCCACTTCTTCGATGCCTGCGGCGGGCGGCTCGGCTCCTCGGGCCGAATGATCGAGGGCGCCCTCGGCGAGCATCGCCAGCTGTTCTGGTGCCGAGACACGTGCTGCCTCGCCTACTTGCGTCCCGACGTCGGCTACTGCGGGACCTGCAACCTGCTCCCGTGGGACGAGCGGGTCGCGGCGTGGGAGCGAACCCTCCAGCAGACCGTTGCGAACTTGCAGCCGGGCTGACCGGCGCGATGCAGCAACTGCTGTCACAAGAACTAACGACCGACGACCAACGAAGGAATAGACGATGAGCAGATCACCTGCGATCCGACGATCGCGCTTCACCGACCCGACCACGCCGTCCCGCCACCGGCATCAGGCGGCCGCGGCCGCCATCGCGCTCACGGGGTTGGTTGCTGCGGCCTGCGGCTCCGGGGCCGTGAGTTCCCAGGGCGCCCCCTCCAGCTCGGCCGGAAGCGTCACCCCGACCTCGCAAGCCCCCATCACGAAACCACCCAGCTCGGCCGGAAGCGTCACCCCGACCACGCAAGCCCCCATCACGAAACCACTACGGATCCTCAACTCGTTCAAAGCGACCGCGATCGATCCGGCACTCCCCGGCGCTCACTGGTGCTACACCTTTGGCTACTGCGAACACCCCACGGTGGCACCTGAGGACCGATCCGACCCCAAGCCCCTTCTGCTCGAGTCGCTGAGCCGAATCGATGCCCAAACGTGGAAACTCGTCGTTCGGCCAGGGATCACCTTCCAGAACGGAAAGGCCCTCGACGGGCAAGCTCTCGCGGCCTCCCTGCAACGCCAGATCGACAAGAACGCGCAGGTCAAGAACTTCATCGGAAACAGCAAGGCCACCGTCACCGGCGCCATGGAGGTGACACTCACGACACCGAAGCCCAACGCGTCGCTCCCCTGGCTCCTCGCTGACCAAGGACTCATGCCCGTCTATGACGCCGCCGCCGTTGAAGCGCATCTCGCCGCCGGCGGCAAGGATCTCGAACTCGCCGGGAAAGGCATCTTCACCGCCCCCTTCACGCTCGAGGGGCTCGACACGAACGGCGCCCAGCTGAAGCGGAACGAGACCTACTGGGCGGGCAAGCCGGCGCTGCCAGCGATCGAGATCAGGTTCGTCACCGATCCTCAGGCCCGCCTGATCGCGCTCGAGAACGGCGAAGCGGACATGGCCCTGTATCCGCCCGCCAACCTCACCGATGTGCTCAAGACGAACAAGAAGCTCGTGCTGCGAAGGCAGGATCAGGCCCAAGAGACGCTGCGGCTAGCGCCGAACGTCGGCCAGGGCCTGCTCACCGATGTCAACGTCCGCAAAGCGATCTCACGAGCGATCAACTACGAGGAGATCGCCGGCAAGTACATGTCCGGTCTCTACGATCCAGCGGTCGGGCTGTTCCCACTCACCGTCGACTACGCACTGAAGAACCAACCCACCGATCTCAAAGAAGCACGGCGGATACTCGACGCGGCGGGATGGGCGCCGGGTGCAGGTGGCACACGTGAGAAGAACGGGCAGAAGCTTCAGCTCGTGCTGTTGACCTATCCGCAGCAACCCGACACGGCCGACGTCGCGATCGGAGTCCAGCAGCAGCTCGCGCAGGCTGGCATCGCCATCGACATCCGACAGGTCGAAGACATCAACGCGACGATCGCGAAGCCCGACTCGTGGAACCTCGCGCTCATCTTCAACTCGACCCGCAGCCTGGTCGGTGACCCGATCATCCCTTCTCGCCGGTACTTCCATTCACAGAGCGTTGACAACAAGGGCAAATACGGCGTCGCCGACCCTCGGGTCGACGAGATCATCGAGAAGCTCGAGGCCACTTTCGACGCCGCCGAGAGGGGGACCCTGCTCAAGCGGCTCCAAGACATCGTGATCACCGAGCAGGCCTACATGATCATCGCTGGTCTGAAGCCGTTCCCCATCGTTGTCACCAAGGAGTGGGAGCGCTACCAGGTCTCATCTGTACGGCGGCTGATCACGTTCGAAACGCGACCGTGATCGTCGACGACCAACCCGAAGGCCCAGCCGGACGTGTCGGAACATCATCGGCGCGGCACGCTCGGCGAGGGGGCGGGCTCCCCGGCTTCGTCGCCCGCCGGCTGCTCCAGGCGCTGGCTGCCGGTATCGGGGCGAGCGTGGTGGTCTGGGCGCTGCTGCCGCTTGCACCCGGCGACCCCGCCGAGCGGGTACTCCGCTCGCGCGGGGTCGCCGAACCGACCCAGGAAGAGATCCAGGCGACACGAGCAGCGCTCGGGCTCGATCGACCGCTCATCGAGCAGTACGGCTCGTGGTTGGGTAGGGCCGTGAGGGGCGACTTCTCGGAGTCGTACCAAACGCGCAAGCCCGTCTTCGGAGAGATCGCTGACCGGCTTCCGGCCACGTTGCTGTTGGCGGTGACCGCGACCCTCTTGGCGATCGCAGTCGCGGTGCCGGCCGCGCTCATCGCTGCAGCGTTTCATGGACGTTGGCCCGATGGTCTCCTGCGAGGGTTCTCGTTGCTGGGTGCAGGGGTGCCGGCGTTCCTCCTCGGGTTGCTCGTCTTGTACCTGGTGGTACTTCGACTCGGTCTCGGCCAGGTGCTCGCCGACGGGAAGCTCAGCCAGGTATGGCTCCCCGCTGCAGTGCTGGCGTTCGCGCGCGCCGCCGAGTGGTCGCGCCTGTTGCGCGCCGGCCTGCTCGACGCGCTGTCCTCCGGCTACGCCGCGGTCGCGACCGCCCGCGGCGCCGGCCGGACGCGAGTACTGGTGGTGCACGCGTTGCCCAACGCCTCCATCCCGTTCCTGACCACAGTCGGGGTCGGGTTCGGCGCGCTCGTCGGTGGCGCACCGATCATCGAGACCGTGTTCTCCTGGCCCGGCGTCGGCAACTACGTCGTCGGCGCGATCAACTCACGCGACATGCCAGTGATCCAGACGTTCACCGCGCTCGCAGCCGTGGTCTACGTCGCCACGAGCGTCCTGGTCGATGTCACCGTCGCTGCGCTCCATCCCCAGTCGAGGCAACGAACGTGACGCCGTCGACTCCGACGAATCGCCCCGACAACGACGCCAGAGCCGAAGGACAACCGAATCCGCCTCACCGGCACCCAGCGGCAGCATCGATCCATCCCACCCAGGGGCGGCCTTCGCAGCTACGACGGCTTTGGCTCCACCGCGGCGGCCGAGCGGGCATCGTGCTGCTCATCGTCATCGCTGCAGCGATCCTCATCGGCCCGCTCGTGACGAGCGAGCCGAACACGACACGCCTCGACGACAAGCTCGTCGGCCCCTCCATCTCTTACCCGTTTGGCACGGACCAGTTCGGACGAGACCAACTGGCCCGCATCGCCGAGGGCGGGCGTCGCTCGATCGGGGCGGCGCTCGTCGTGTTGATTGGGACCACCGCCATCGGCGTGACGATCGGCGTCCTCGCCGGGGTGAGCGGTCGACTCGTCGACACCCTCCTCATGCGAGCCGTCGACGTGATGCTGTCCCTGCCGAGCCTGGTCTTGGCCCTGGCAGTGGTCGGCATCCTCGGGCCCGGGAATTGGAACCTCGTTCTCGCGCTCATGGTGTCCTCCTGGGCGTATTACGCGCGACTTTCCCGCAGCTATGTCGTCATGGTGATGAAGCGAGGCGACGTCCTCGCCGCGCGCCTCGCCGGCGTCGCTCGATGGCGAGTGATCACCAGCCACGTCCTACCCACCGTCGTGGCACAGATCCGCATCGTCGCATCGCTCGACCTCGGTGGAGTGATCGTGTCCCTCGCGGGCTTGTCCTACCTCGGCCTCGGCACGCGACCACCCGATGCCGAATGGGGAACGATGCTCGCGGAGTCGCGGCTCTTCTTCACCGCCGCTCCGTGGCTGCTGGTCGCGCCCGCGCTCGCCACCATCGTGGTCGTCACAGCCACGAACCTGCTCGGCGAAGCCTTGCGCGACACAGCCTCCGGGTCATCGCCAACGGTCGTCCGCCGAAGGGGCTACCTGTGGCGCCGCTAGATACATACCCCACCCACTCCTCCGCCTCCGTCCTGCGCATCGAGGACCTACACGTCACCTACCCCGGCGGCGCCTGGGCAGTGCGCGGCATCGACCTCGACATCCGAGCCGACGAAATGGTGGCAATCATCGGCGAGTCCGGTTGCGGCAAGACGACGGTGGCACGCGCCGTGCTGGGCATGCTCGGACCGCGAGTAGGAACCTCAGGATCGATCACTGTCAGCGGCCATCGCGTTCTCGATCACTTGGGCGAACGAGATCGACCGAAAGCAAGCGAAAGGGACCTCCGACGGCTTCGTGGCCGCGGGATCGGCTACGTCGCGCAGGACCCGTACAGCGCATGCAACCCGCTGCACCGCGTCCGACGACACGTCGAAGAAGCCTGGCGGGCCCACCGCATGCGTCCACATCGCCACGAGGTGTACGACTCACTCGAGAGAATCGGCATCGCGAACGCGCCAGACGCCGCAGAGCAATACCCGCACGAATGGAGCGGAGGCATGCTCCAGCGAGCGACCATCGCTGCGGCGAACGCCCATGCACCACCCCTGCTCGTCGCCGACGAACCCACCACCGCTCTCGACTCGGCAGTCGCGTCGACGGTTCTCAGCGATCTCCGCTCCAGCGGCGCCGCAGTACTCCTGATCAGCCACAGCTTGTCGCTGGTCGCCGGGCACGCCGACCGTGTCGCAGTCTGCTACGCAGGACGCGTCGTCGAAGAAGGGGCAACCGCCGAGATCCTGGACGCCCCCCGACACCCCTACACCGCAGCTCTCCTCGCTGCGACCCCCCGCCGGGGACACGGGTTGCCCCAACCCCTCCCGGGCCAACCCCCACACCCAAGCGAAAAGGCGCCCGGTTGCGCCTTCGCCAGTCGCTGCCGCGAGGCCACCGAAGAGTGCCGCAACACCACACCACAACTCCGCGACGGCGTCGCCTGCTTCCACCGATGACGACACCGAACCCGTCAACGTCACCCTGGGTGCTCAGAGCAACGGCGCTGAGCCACACCTATGGCCGCGGCCGCGACGCCAACCGCATCCTCACCTCCGTCGACCTGACGATCCGGGCCGGCGAGATCGTCGGAGTGCACGGTCCGTCAGGATGCGGCAAGTCCACACTCCTCCGACTTCTCGCACGCCTCGAAACCCCAACGCACGGATCGATCGAGTTCGCCGAACGGGAAACGACTGGTCCCCGTCCAACCGAAGCTCACCCACCTGCTGACGACACCGCCACGCGCCCCCGCAGGGCTCTCCACCGGCGACCCAACGTCATGCCGATCTTCCAAGACCCGACCGGAAGCCTCGACCCCCGATGGCCGATCTGGCGCTCCGTCACCGAACCCATGCTCGCCACCCCCTGGCACACAACCCCCCGACGGTCGCACCGACGACAACGAGCCTCCGAGCTCGTCGCCGCCGTCGGACTCGACCCCAACACGCTCGACGCCCTTCCAAGCGAGCTGTCACGTGGACAGTGCCAACGCGCAGCCATTCTGCGAGTGATCGTCGCCGAACCCCTCGTGATCCTCGCCGACGAGCCAACCTCCGCGCTCGACGTCTCGGTCGCCGCAGGAGTCCTCCACCTGCTGGCCCAGCAAGCCCGACGGGGCACCGCCATCATCGTCGTCAGCCACGATCTCGACATGCTCGCCGTGCTGTGCGACCACCGCTACCAACTCGACAACGGCCGACTGAAACCCTCCACCGACTGAGGCCCTACTCCGACGGGCGCCTTGACGCCCCCGGGGCCACCACAGCCGGCCAGGCTGCGGTAGGCGACCGATGAGCCCCTCCGCCGCCTGCGTGGCCGTATGGCCCCGCAGAGCTTCGCGAAGACCCGGGAATTTCGCTCCGGGTCTGAGCGCAATTTCGCTCAGACCCCAAGTGTGGAGCTGGGGGGAATCGAACCCCCGCAAGGGGTGCTGGACAGTGCCGGTCAGTGCCGCTGCATGTGCCCTGAACAGGTCGTTTGTGGACTCGCCGTGTTGGACCGTGTTGTCTCGTGCGGGCGATTTCTACCGAGTTCGGTAGAAATCCGGTAGAAGCCGACATCGCCGTCGACACAGACGACTCGCCACGCACAGCGTTCAGCCGAGGTCGATCTCAGTCAGCTGCCGAGAGGTGGATCACCTAGATGGGCAACGTCGGTGCGGTTGTGGCGAAGCTGCCATGCCTCGGCGATGAGCGGCTTCGAGCGGACCACCGTCACTGGTAGCGCGAGGAGCCTCGCCAGGGCGGCATCGGCACGTTCCGGAGTGATCAGCCCGCGTAGCGCCATCTTCCGTAGGGCGCCGCTCGCCTCGACGTAGAGGTGGTCGGGTGCCCACCACTCGGCGTTCTCGGGGGCGAGGTCGCGCAGGCGTCGCCCAAGGGACGTCCGTGCCGCAAGCTCGGCGGCCGCCGACGCGTCGAGGACGACGACCGTCACGGCCGGCTGTCGGCTCGTTCCTCGGCGAGGAGTTCGGCCGCTGTGACGGGAAGCTCGATCCAGTCACCTTCGGCATCGAGCTCGGCGAGCCAGGCGGCCATCAACGCGGGCGAGGTGTCCTCGTCCGCGTTCACGATCTCGATGGCGGGGTCATCACGAAGATCGTCGGCTCGGCGTGCCACGGGGCGAACCCTACAAGCCGTCACCGAGCTCCACATGTCCAGGTCGCGGCGCTCATGCGCCGTCGATGGATCGGCTTCATCGACCGAGGCTGAGGCCGGGGCCTCCCCGAGAGTTGGCAACGACTTCCGGCCCGCGCAACGGTGGATCCAGGCGTTGCCCGATGGCACGAGCCCACGTCTGTATCGCGTCGGCCAGGCTCCGGTAGTGGCCGTCGGGGTCGAGTCGCCAGCCCGCCGTGAGGGTGTGAACGGTGGTCGCGAGTTCTGAAGGCTCGACATCGAGACCCTCGGCCCAACGAGCCCAGGTGTCCAGGGCGGCGGCCCGATCACGAAGCACCGTGGCGTGTCCGGAGTGATCGTTGAGGCGGGTGAACAGGTCGTGGTTGCTCAGTGCGCTCCGGGCTCGCTGAGCGTTCTCAGCGGCCCGAGCGCTCTCGACGCGGAACGGCGCCGCGATGTCGATCAGGTTCGTGAGTGCGGCCTCGGCGACGTCGACCTGGTGCTCGGCAAGTTGGAGCTGGTGTCGGGCTTGCTTGCGCCGGCGCAGTCCGGCGGACTCGACTTGGTGTTGCGCCTCGGATCTGGCCCGCCGAGCACGATCCACGTGTTCGCTGGCCCCCTCGACGGCGTCTCGATGGGGGGCATACCGGTCGTCCGCTGAGCGCAATGCGTTGGTGGCGGCGATCAGTCGGTCTTCGAGCTCGAGGCGTGCGAGCGCGTCGGTGGCCTCGGACCGCACTGCGCTGGCGAGCCGGGTCCGAGTGTCGTGCTGCAGGGCGTCGAACCAGTCGGGGATCACCCATCGAGGCCAGCACATCGCGTTTGCGGTGGAGGCGTCGGCGGGCGGGGTTGTGGGCGGCCGCGCCGAGGTCCCGGCGTTGAGTGACGGCGGGGGTGTCGGCCCGGTCGCTAGCCAGGACGCCCTCGAGGACGTCGCGGGCCTCGGCGATGTCGTCGATACCGCCGAACAACCCGCCGCGCCCGAACCCGGCGACGGCGGCCTCGACGTCAACGCCGTCGTCTCCTACAACGTCAAAGCCATCCGCGAACGCCGCGGCTGGACCCAGCAGTCCGTCGCCGAACGCCTCGGCCGGCTCACCGGCCACCAGCTCCCCCAGGCCTCCATCTCGGCCATGGAACGCGGCTTCGACGGCGACCGGCGCCGACGCTTCGACGCCCACGAGCTCTACCTGCTGTCGGTCGCGTTCGACGTCCCCATCGCCTACTTCTTCGTCCCCCCACCCGGCACCGGGTTCGGGCTGCTCACCGACACCCGCCGGCCCGTCGCCGAGCTCTACATGGCCCTGCTCGGCAAGGACCACCAGCTCCCCCCGCTCGACGACCGGCTCGCCGAGATCAAGATCACCAACCCCGAGGAGAGCGACGCCGTCCAGCACCGAATGACGCAAGGGAAAGTTGTACGTCGCTGTACGCGCATATACATTGTCGAGCATGTCGAGCATGTCAGTCAGCGAAGCACGGGCAGCCCTGCCGGAGATCCTCGACCGTGTGCTCGCCGGTGAGGAAGTGACCATCACCCGCCACGGGCGAGAAGTAGCCGTCGTCGTCCGTCCCGACACGATCAGGGTCCGCCGCGCTGACCGCGCGCTCGCAGACGCCGAACGGCTGCGGGAACTACTCGACCGTGCCCGAGCCACCCGACTCCCCGACGCCCCAACCGTGAGCGCCGAGCGAGCCGAGGAACTCGTCGCCCATGTGGCAGCGAGCCGGTCGACGCGCTGATCGTCTGGCCGTGGACGCCTTCGATGCCGACGTGTTGATCTACGCGGCCGTACCCGGTCACCGGCTCGGGCGACGCGTCCGCGCCCTGTTCCCCGAGGAAGCGACGGCGACAACCGGCGCGGTCGCCGGCATCGGCTCCGTGCTCCTGATCCCCGAGCTCCTCACCAAGCCGATGCGCGACGGTGCCGAAACCGAGGTCGAGGCGCTGGCAGCCCTGCTCGCGCGGCTCGACCTGCGACCCGTGGACGAGGCCCTCGCCGAGCTCGCCACTTCGCTCGGAGCCGCGCACCGACTGCGTGCCGCCGACGCCGTGCACCTCGCAACAGCCGTCGCGGCTGGCGCCGACCGGTTCATCACGAACAACGCCTCCGACTTCACCAAGACCATCACCGAGATCGACGTCACCTACCCCGACGAACTCCCCGAACCCTGACCACCGAACCTGAGCGGTCGGGGCCACCCCGGATGTCCGATAGCCACGGAGCGTCCATGGCAGCTGAGCAGTCCGTAAGCCGGCGGTAGGGGACGCCCCCGGCGGCTCCCGGTGCTGGGTCAGGGGGTTCCGATCCCGATCCCGTAGCCCGTCGGGTCACTGGATCCTTCAGCGCCACCTGCCGGCGCCTGTCCACCCCTGTTGACGTGCCGGGGGCTCGCGGTGGAGCGGCTCAGACGGCGAGGCGCTCGATCGGTTGGCTGGTGATCGCGGCGATCAGACCGAAGTCCTTGTCGACATGCAGGACGGTGAGTCGGGCGAGCTCCGCGGTTGCGGCGATGAGCAGGTCGGGGATGGAAGGGGCGCGGTGCTGGCCACGATCTGCGAGCAGCATCTGGATCTCGACCGCGCGAGCTTCGATCGCGGGTGTGAAGTGTTCGACTGGCATCGATGAGATGGGCGGCTCGCGAAGCGTGGCGCGGTGATCGGCGCCGTTGCGGGTCGAGAAGCCGATCTCGAGAAGGGTCACGCTCGAGATCCTGACCAGACCGCGCTGGATGCGTGACAGCCACTCGTCGCCGGCGGCGTTCAGGCGGGTGAGCGCGGACGTGTCGATGAGCCAGTTCTTCACCGCCATGCTGCTGCCATCACCTCGGGATCACCCAGATCGGTGGTGCGCTCGGCGAAACGGTTCAGTTGTTCGCGTGTCACCGCGGGTTCTTGCTGGTCGGCGAGAACCCGCCGCAGGTACTCGGCGCGCGTCAGGCCGGCCCGTCGCGCGTTCGCGTCGAGCGCTGCGACAACGTCGTCGGGCACATCCCGGATGAGGATATCAGTCACGGTCAGCATGATATCGCGCAACGGCCGGGCCGGCAAGGGCACGCGGTCCGGGATCCCGGTCTCGCCAGGAACCACCCGCTCACGTAACCGGCGGTATGGGGCAATGGTCGACTCGAGCCAGCCGCCCGAGAGCACGTCAATCCAGGCATCGCGAGACGCGATACTGCGGGGTGCTGAACTTTGGACCCGTCGACTGGCCCGCCGACGCCGAGGCGGCGGTGACGTTGCTTTCTTCGAACGAGTGGCCCTATCACGGACAGCCCACCCTCTCTCGTGAGCAAGCGGCGAAGGTCACCGTTGTCGGCGATGGCACGGTGTCGTTCTGGGTCAAGGACGGAGATGAGTTCACCGGGCTGATCCGAGTGTTCGATCTCGACGACCTCGATGACGGGAGCCCGCTGCTCGACATCCGCATCGCGGAGACACACCGTGGCAGAGGCGTCGGGACGGCCGCTGTCTCATGGGTCGTCGACCATCTCTTCTCCAGCTACGTCGAGCTCCATCGAATCGAGGCATCGACGAGACATGACAACCTCCCGATGCAGCGGGTGTTCGATCGTTGCGGGTTCCGTCTCGAGGGGCGGATGCTCGAGGCATGGACCAACGCTGACGGATCTCGAGCCGACACTTGGACGTACGCCATCCTGCGACGCGAGTGGTCCGCAACGAAACCCGGCTGACGGTCCCTGCCCCGAAGCTTCTATAGATGTCAAGCGGCCAGTGCGGGTGGTCTGGCGTGGCAGATGTTGGGAAGGTCGTGGAGGATCGCGCGGTGGACTTGGCGGGAGACGTAGCGCTTCAAGCAGCGGATGACCTCCTTCTTCGTGCGGCCTTCAGCCAGTCGTCGTTACATGTACGCGCGTGTCGGTTCGTGCCAGCGGAGCCTGCTGATCACGATGATGTAGAGCGCCGCGTTGGCGTTGCGGTCACCGCCGCGATTGAGGCGATGTCGGTGCTGTCGGCCCGAGGACGCGTCTGAACGCGCCCCCGATCCAGCTGCGATCAGCCGGCGGCCTGTGCGCGGTCTGATGGATCGTGTCCTACGCTCGACGGATGCTGCTCGGAGCCGGTCTGGAACAGGACGTCAGTCTCATCTCGACCATCGCAGTTGGGGTCGCTGCAGCGTTGCTGTGCGGGTACATCGCCAGGCTCGTTCGGCTGCCGACGATCGTCGGGTACCTGATCGGTGGCGTGCTCGTCGGTCCCTCGACTCCCGGCTTTGTCGCGGATGCGGACGCAGCGTTCCAGGCGGCCGAACTCGGCGTGATCTTCATGCTCTTCGGTGTCGGCCTGCACTTCTCGCTGAGCGACCTCGCCAGCGTCCGCCGGGTCGCGGTGCCCGGCGCCATCGCACAGATGGTGATCTCGGCGTCGCTCGGATGGTTCGTGGCACACGAGTTGTGGGGCTGGTCGACCGGCGCCTCGTTCGTGCTCGGCCTGGCGATCTCGATCGCGTCGACCGTGGTGCTGCTGCGCGGTCTGGGCGACAACGGGCTGCTGAACTCGAGCGGCGGCAAGGTCGCTGTCGGTTGGCTGATTCTCGAGGACCTCGCGACCGTCGCAATCCTCGTCCTGCTGCCGGCAATCGTGGGTGGCCCCGACACTCCTGATGGCGCCGGGATCGATGTCGCAGGGATCGCGTGGGCGTTGGGGAAAGCAGTGATCTTCATCGCGTTGGTGTTGGTGGTCGGCGTGCACATCCTTCCCTGGGTTCTCAAGCTGATCGTGCGGACCAGGTCGCGTGAGCTGTTCCTGCTGGCCGTCGTGGCGCTGGCGGCCGGCACCGCGTACGGCGCGTACGACCTGTTCGGTGTGTCGTTCGCGCTCGGCGCGTTCCTGGCGGGCGTGGTGATTGGTGGGACGAGCATCAACCATCAGGTCGAGGCCGAAGTTCTGCCGTTCCGTGACATGTTCGCCGTCCTCTTCTTCGTCTCGGTCGGGATGCAGGTCGACCTCGGAGTTGTCGTCGACGAGCTCGACAAGGTCCTGACGCTTGCCGGCATCGTGGTCGCGGGAAAGACGGTGATTACGTTGCTGCTGTCGCTCCCGCTGCCGCGCGCAGGACGGCAACTCGCCGTCGTGGCCGCCGGCCTCAGCCAGATCGGTGAGTTCAGCTTCATCGTCGGTCAGGCCGGCGTCTCGCTCGACCTGATCGACAGCGACCAGTACGCGCTGATCCTTGCCGCGGCCGTGGTGTCAATCGTCGTGAACCCCTTCATGTACGGGCTGATCCCGGCCTTCGAACGAACGCTCCTACGCGCGCCCTACACCGGCAGTCGCATGCATGCCGCCGACCCCGGCAGCGACGACGCAGCACCCGCCATGACCGGCCACGTCGTGGTAGTCGGGTACGGCCGCGTCGGGCGCCAGACCGTCCAGGTCCTGCGCGAGCTCGACTGCGACCTCCTCGTCGTCGACATCGACGGCCCCGCACTGGAGGTAGCCGAAGCCGACGGACTACGGGTGTTGTTCGGCGACGCCTCCAACTCCGACATCCTCGACCATGCCGGTCTGACAGCCGCGCGTGCGCTCGTAGTCACCGTGCCGAACCAGACCGCTGCCGAGCTGATCGTCGGGGCCGCCTCCTCCCTAGCGCCCACCCTCGCGATCGTGTCGAGGGCAGGCAGCCTTGCCGGAGTCCGCCGCCTCCACGACCTCGGTGCCCGACACGTCATCAACCCCGAACTCGAAGGCGGCTTGGAGATCGTGCGCCACGCGCTCGTCGAGCTCTCGTTCCCCGTCTCCCGACTCCAGCAGTACGTCGACGCAGTGCGCCGTGACGCGTACCAGGGCCGCTACGACGGCGACGACGCCGACGCAGCGCGGGCACTCGACCAACTGCTCGCCGCGACGCGCAGCGTCGACGTCGCCTGGTTCACGATCCCCGCAGGCAGTGCGCTGGGTGGCTGCACGCTCGGCCAGTCGGGCGTACGTTCGGTCACCGGTGCCTCCGTCGTCGCGATCCTGCGCAACGGAACAACCGTCACGAACCCCTCGCCGGACATCCCCCTCGAACACGGCGACGTCCTGGGGGTGATCGGTGCGCCCAACGAACTGCTCGCCGTCGAGGACCTGCTCTCGGTCTCGACGAACTAGCCACCGACTTGGGATCGCCAGGAGCTTCTCCGTGCGCGGTGCCGTCGACCACCCGATGACACTGACCAGCCTCCCCGACGCTCTCGAGTTGACGAACCCGAAGTTCGTGAGCCGATGTCGACAGCTCCCGTAGGCGTTCGTCCACTCCAGTCGCGGCGTGGCCCCCGATGCTCGTCGTCGGTTCTCGTGCGCACGCAGCCGCCCACGCGCCACTGTGTCGGAGGTCGCCTGCGCCGGGACGCTCCCGGCCGCACAGTCGGCGACGCCTGTCAACAGGCGTGGTGTCCAAGGTGCTCTCGGATCTGGGTCGCCTCGGCTTCCGTGAGACACCGGCGGTCCTCAACCTCCTCGTCATCGAGGACCTGGCGATGGCCGTCTATCTCCCGGTGGTAGCGGCGCTGATCGTCGGCGGCTCGACCACGGCGATGGCCACGAGCGTGATGATCGCGCTGGTTGCGGTCGCGGTCATTCTGCTCGCCGCCCTCCGGTACGGGCGGCGCCTCAGCGACCTCGTCGTGGGCGGCTCAGACGAGGCGTTGCTGCTCACCGTCTTCGGAATCACCCTGCTCGTCGCGGGCGTCGCACAACAGGTTCAGGTGTCCGGTGCCGTCGGGGCGTTCCTCGTAGGGTTGGCGCTGTCGGGACAGGCCGAGGCACGCGCGAGCACGCTCATCTCGCCGCTGAAGGACCTGTTCGCCGCCACCTTTTTTCTCTTCTTCGCCTTCCAGATCGACCCCGCAGATCTCCTCGGTGCCGCCGTCCCGGCGCTCCTACTCGCCCTGGTCACTGCGATCGCCAAGGTCGCAACCGGGTGGTACGCCGCCGGGCGGGTGGGCGCTGGCCCGAAGGGCCGGCTGCGAGCGGGCACCGTGCTGATCGCGCGCGGCGAGTTCTCCATCGTGATAGCAGCGTTGGGATCCGGCCTCGCCGACGGCCCAGATCTCACGGCGCTGGCCGCCGGCTACGTCCTGATCACCGCCGTCATCGGCCCCCTGGCCGCGAAGTTCTCCGATCGCATCGTCCTACCCCCGCGCAGCGCTCGTCGCCAGGCTGTCGCTCCCGGCGCCTGAGCGCTGTTGGCCGCTCCATGCCCCTCGATGGCATCCGAGCCGTAGCCCCATCTTCACTCGGCAATCACGGGTCACCATGGCTGGCCCGATGCTCGGCTTCAGGCGCAGTGCTGTGGCCCCAATCGCATGTCACCCGCCCCATAGTGTCCGTCGAAGGAGGCTGGTGGCCCGTCCACCAAGTGCCGGTCGCGGGCACTCTGCAAAGCGGGCTGCCGTCGCTCGACGTCGTCCCCGAACAACGGCTGCAACGTTGGCGGGGAGCGGTTCAACCAGGTGCTGCAACCGCCAGAATCTCGACTGAGACTGAGCGAGCCGTCGCTGGATGTGCACACCCTGTCGCGTCGAGGAAACCTCGGTGATCACGGAGCGTGAGCATCACGAGCCGGACCCCAAGACCTCTCTTTCGCGCCCCGGTAGAAGTCCGGTAGAATTCGGCACTCCGACGCACGACGAAAGCGGCATCTAGCAGGCAAAATACGGCGTGGAGCTGGGGGGAATCGAACCCCCGTCCATCGGACGAGCATCGCCCGCGCTACGACCATTCCCGTGTTCGGGGCTAACGGCACCCCACCGCCGGGTCGGCTAGCTCATCGCTACCGGCAGGACTTTCCCCGCAGCCAGCGTTCTTCCACGCGTCCATCGGTCTTTCCCGACGTCATCCCCCGCTTCTGTTGCCAGGCTGCGGTGGATCGGCCCCGTGCGGCCTCGCGGCTCACGATGTCCCTCGATCACCTGATCAGGATCAGGCGGCGAGAGCGAACTGCTCGTTGGCGGTTCTTTTGTTTGCCCCGTTTAGCGAGTCTGAGCAACTCGGGTCGCACGTCCGACCCTCGGCACCGATGTCGAAACCGATCAGCCCCGGTGATTGAACACCGGCACGATACCGGCCGCCTGCCGCCGTCGCACCGGGAATCCCGACCGCACCGGGAATCCCGGTGCGGTCCTCGGGGCTCACTCCCGTTCGAGGGAGATCGCCATCTCCGGCAGGGACACCCACGCCTGCCGATCGACGCACCACGCCTCCACGGTCGGCTTCACGTCCGAGGTGTCGTCGAGCGTGCCCGCCTTCACGGCGATGATCCCGTCGCTCAAGGCGATCTCGGACACGATCGGCGAGCCGCACGTGTTGCAGAACCGGCGCCGCACGTACACCTGGTCGCCGAGCTCGCCCCGCTCCTCGTAGGTCGTCAGCTCGCCGGACACCGCCAGCTGCGATTGGTGCGCGACCAAGTTCACCGAGAACGCACTGCCGCCCTGCCGCTGGCAATGGCTGCAGTGACACACGGCGGTCGCGATGAGATCACCGGAGAGTTCGTAGGTCACCTTGCCGCACAGACAGCGTCCCGTTCGAGCCATACGCCGACCGTACCGGGCCCGGCTCAGCCCACCTGGGTGATGCCGCCGTCCACCACGAAGATGTTCCCCGTCGTGTACGTGTTGCGCACCAGCGCGAGCACCGCCTCGGCGCAGTCCTGCGCCGTCGCCGAGCGCCCGAGCGGGGCGGTCTTCGCGATGTAGGCGTGCTGGGCGTCCCACGTCGAGGTCCACGGGGTGGCCACCAACCCGGGCGCCACGGCGTTCACCCGCACCGGCCCGCACGACTTGGCCAGCAGCTTGGTCAGATGGTTCAACGCCGCCTTCGTCATCGCGTACGCCACCGACGACCCCACCGGGCGTACGCCGGCGATCGAGGTGACCATCACGACGTTCCCGTCGGCCGACTCGCGGAGGTACGGCATCGCCGCCTTCGTCAACCACCACGTCCCGAACACGTTCACTTGGAACGTCTTCAACAAGATGTCGTCGGTCAGCGCTTCGAGGTCGCCGTGGGGCACCACCGTCGTCCACCCCGCGTTGTTCACCAGGATGTCCAACTGCCCGAACCGCTCGATCGTCGCGTCGAGCAGCGCCTTGCCCTGCTCCTGGTCGGCGATGTCGGCTTGCACGTAGATCGACTCGCCCGGCAACGCGTCCGACACCGCCCGGCCCGCCTCCACCGAGCTCGACGAGTTGACGACCACCTTGGCCCCGAGGGCGCTCAGCCGGTGGGCCGTCGCCTCCCCGATGCCGCTGGACGATCCGGTGACGATGGCGACCTTGCCGTCGAGTTCTCCCATGCCCGCGGACCGTAGTGCCGCTCGTCGTTGGGGGTCGGCTAGAACCGGGCCATGGCAGCCGTCGAGTACGAGGTCCGCGGCCACGTCGCCGTGGTCACCCTCAACCGTCCCGAAGCCCGCAACGCGATGAACCCGGAGGTGATCGTCCGCCTCGACCAGGCCTGGGCCGCCGCCGAGGAGGACCCGAACGTCCGCGTCGCCATCCTCACCGGCACCGGCAACGTGTTCTGCTCTGGCGCCGACCTCGCCCGCCTCATCACCCTGATGAACGGCGCCCGCCAGCCCGAGGACGACTGGGACCACGCCATGCGGGCCGACCCGGTGATGTCCAACCGGGCCACGCTGCGGGTCACGAACTTCTCCAAGCCGATCATCGCCGCCCTCAACGGCACCGCCGTCGCCGGCGGCTGCGAACTGGTCCAGGGCACCGACATCCGCGTCGCCGCCGACCACGCCAAGTTCGGCCTCCAGGAGGTCAAGTGGGCGCTGTTCCCCGCCGGTGGCTCCACCGTGCGAGTGCCGCGCCAGATCCCGATGGCCTGGGCCATGGAATGGCTCCTCACCGGCGACCTCGTCGACGCCGACACCGCCCTGCGCCTCGGGTTCGTCAACCGTGTCGTCCCCGCCGACCAGGTCATGGCCACCGCGATGGCCATCGCCGAGAAGATCGCCGCCAACGGCCCGCTCGCAGTCAAGGCGATCAAGGCCGCCGTGAAAGCCTGCGCCGAGCTTCCCGTCGAAGCCGACGCCATGCGCCTCGAGTCGCAGTTCGCCGGCCCGGTGTTCGCCTCCAACGACGCGAAGGAAGGCCCCCGGGCGTTCCTCGAGAAGCGTCCCCCGAACTTCACCGGCTCCTGAGCGGGTCGAGTCCACTGATGGCCGAGGACACCGCGGCCGGTCACGAGCCGCCGGTGCGCTACGGCGTGATCGGCACCGGGATGATGGGGTGCGAGCACCTGCAGAACCTCGCCCACGTCCCCGGTGCCGTCGTCACCGCCGTCGCCGACCCGCACCCCACCTCGCGTGAATGGGCCCGGCGCGTCGCCCCCCACGCCGCCGAGTTCTCCGACCACCGCGACCTGCTCGCGAGCGGCCTCGTCGACGCCGTCGTCGTCGCCTCGCCCAACATGACCCACGCCGCCGTCCTCGACGACGTGCTGGCCGCCGGTGTCCACGTGCTGGCCGAAAAGCCGTTGTGCACCACGGTCGAGGACTGCCGGCGGATCGTCGACGCCGCCGCTGCGCACCCCGGCGTGGTGTGGATGGGCCTCGAATACCGCTACCTGCCACCAGTCGCCCGGCTCGTCGCCGAAGTGCGCGCCGGCACCGCCGGCCGGGTGCGCATGGTGGCGATCCGCGAGCACCGGTTCCCGTTCCTGCGAAAGGTCGGCAACTGGAACCGGTTCTCCCGCAACACCGGCGGCACGCTCGTGGAGAAGTGCTGCCACTTCTTCGATCTGATGCGCCTCGTCGTCGGCGCCGACCCGGTGCGGGTGCTCGCCTCCGGCGCCCAGGACGTCAACCATCTCGACGAGCGCTACGACGGCGAGACCCCCGACATCCTCGACAACGCCTACGTGATCGTGGAGTTCGCCGACGGCACCCGCGGGATGCTCGACCTGTGCATGTTCGCCGAGGCCGGCCGCAACGAACAGGAGCTGTGCGTCGTCGGCGACGCCGGCAAGCTCGAAGCGCTCGTGCCCGAATCGGTGGTCCGGATCGGCCGGCGGGTCGACGGCATCGGCCGCCACCACGACGTGGCCGTCACCGACGAGCGCGTCGCGTTCACGGGCCTCCACCACGGCGCCAGCTACCTCGAGCACCTCGACTTCCTCCACGCCGTGCGCACCGGCACCCCGGCCGCCGTCACGGTCACCGACGGGCTGTGGTCGGTGGCGACGGGCGTCGCCGCGCATCGCTCCATCGACGAGGGCCGCCCCGTCACCCTCGCCGAGGTGCTGGGAACCACCCCGGCCTGAGCGGCGTTGGACGCCCCGATGCGTCGGAGCCTCCTCGTCGCCGTTGCGCTCGCCCTCACGGCGTGCGCGTCCGGCGCCGCCGTCACCGTCGGCGATGCGCCGTCCAGCACCGCCGGCCCGGCAACCACGATCGCGGCCGCCGGCGGCGACGGGATCGGCGATGCGCTGTTCCCCACGCTGGGCAACCCGGGGATCGACGTCGAGCGCTACGACCTCGACCTCGGCTACGACCCGGCCACCGACCGACTCGATGCCACCGCAACGATCGCGCTGCGAGCCACCGCCCGGCTCGCTTCGTTCCAGCTCGACCTCGCCGGCCTCACCGTGGCGTCCGTGCGCGTCGAGGGCCGCGACGCCACGTTCCGCCAGCGCGGCGACGAGCTGGTCGTCACCCCGGCCACACCGATCGAGCGGGGTGCCGTCGCCCCCGTCGTCGTGCGCTACGGCGGCATTCCCCGCCCGAGCGGCGCGCCGTTCACCGAGCAGACCGGCTGGGTCCACGCCGGCGACGAGTCCTACGTGCTCGCCGAGCCCGACGGCGCCCGGCGCTGGTTCCCGGCCAACGACCACCCGTCGGACAAGGCCCGGTTCTCGTTCCGGATCACCGTCCCCGACGGCTACACCGCCGCCGCGAACGGTCGGCTGCTCGGTTCGGAGACCTCCGCCGGACGCACCACCTGGCGCTGGGAGGCCCGCGACCCGATGGCCACCTACCTGGCCACCGTGGTGATCGGCCGCCTGCGGATCACCGACGGCGGTTCGGTCGGGGGCGTGGCCCTGCGCGACGCGCTCCCGGCGGCGGTGCCGGCCGCCACCGCCGAGCGTCTCGCCGAGCGCCACCGGGCGCAGCTTGCGTTCTTCGCCGAGCGGTTCGGCCCGTACCCGTTCGAGGCCTACGGCGTCGTCGGTGCACCGAGCCCGCCCTACCTCGCGCTCGAGACCCAGACGCTGTCGCTGTTCCCGGTGAGCATGCTCACCGCTGGGCCGGATGCGATCGACGACATCCTCGCCCACGAACTCGCCCACCAGTGGTTCGGCAACGCGGTCAGCCCCGCCCGCTGGTCCGACATCTGGTTGAACGAGGGGTTCGCCACCTACGCGGAATGGCTGTGGTCGGCCCGCTCCGACCCCAAGGAGCTCGAGCGGCGAGCCGAACGGGCACGCCTCGAAGCGGGCGGGCTGCGCAAACGATACGGCGCAGTCGACGCCCCCGCGGTGCAGGACCTGTTCTCGCCCAACGTGTACGACGGCGGCGCCGTGGTGTTGCACGCCCTGCGCAACGAGGTGGGCGACGACACGTTCTTCGCGATCCTGCGCACCTGGGTGAGCGAACGGGCCGGCGGTTCGGCGACCACCGACGACTTCATCACCCACGCCTCGACCCGGGTCGGGCGCGACCTGCGGGCCTTCCTGCAGCGCTGGCTGCGGGCCCCGACCCTGCCCGCCTACCCGGCGCGCTAGACGTCGGGATCGAGCCCGGCGGCGCGCAGCCGAGCCGCCAACCGGCCCGGCCTTCGGCGGGTCAGATGATACGGCTCTGGTGCCCGGCCCAGTACTCGTCCTTCAGCAGCCGCTTGTACAGCTTGCCGGTCGGATGGCGGGGCAGCTCGGGGCGGAAATCGATCGAGCGGGGGCACTTCACGTCCGCGAGCTGGCTGCGGCAGAACGCGATCAGCTCCCGTTCGAGCGCCTTGGCGGCATCGCCGTCGGCGGGCATCTCGACCGGCTGCACGACGGCTTTGACCTCTTCGCCGAAATCCTCGTTGGGCACGCCGAACACCGCGATGTCGACCACCTTCGGGTGGGTGACGAGGACGTTCTCGGCCTCCTGCGGGTAGATGTTCACGCCGCCCGAGATGATCATGAACGCCTTGCGGTCGGTCAGGTAGACGAAGTTGTCGGCGTCGAGGTAGCCGACGTCGCCGAGTGTCGACCAGTTCGGGTGCTCGGGATGGCGTGACCCCTTCGTCTTCTCCGGGTCGTTGTGGTATTCGAAGACGCCGCCGCCCTCGAAGAAGATCGTCCCCGACTCGCCCTGGGGAACCTCGGCACCGTGCTCGTCGCAGATGTGCAACGTGCAGTTGATCGGCGTGCCGACCGTGCCCGGGTGGGCGAGCCACATCTGGCTGTTGCAGTAGACGAACCCGTTGCCCTCGGTGCCCGCGTAGTACTCGTGGAGCACCGGGCCCCACCACTCGATCATCTGGTGCTTCACCTGCACCGGGCACGGCGCCGCTGCGTGCACGGCGCACTGCAGCGACGACACGTCGTAACGGGCCCGCACCTCGGCCGGCAGCTTCAGCATCCGCACGAACATCGTCGGCACCACCTGGGTGGCGGTCACCTGGTGACGCTCCACCAACGCCAGGTACTGCTCGGGATCGAAGTGCTCCATCACGATCACCGTGCCGCCGAGGCGCAGCACCCCCATGCAGAACCGCAACGGCGCGGCGTGGTACATCGGCGCCGGGGACAGGTACACCGAGTCGGCGGTGATGCCGAACAGCATCGTCGCCAGGTTCGTCACCCCGTCGGGGGTGCCCAGCGGCGTGGCCACGAACTCCCGCTTCACGCCCTTGGGGCGCCCGGTCGTGCCCGAGGAATAGAGCATGTCGTCGCCGTTGACCCGATCGGGCAACTCGGTGGCGGGGTACTCGGCCACCTTGGCCTCGAAGCTCTCGTAGCCGTCGATCACCCCATCGAGCATCAGGCGCAGTTCGACGTTCGGGGTGTCGGCCACGATCTCGGCGGCCTGGTCGGCCTTGTAGCGCGAGGTGATGAACACCCGCGCACCGCAGTCGTTGAGGATGTAGGCCAACTCGCCCGAGGTGAGCCGCGACGAGCAGGCGGTGTAGACGAGCCCGGCGTACTGGGCGCCCCAGCAGATCTCGAGATAGCGGGGGTGGTTCTCCAGGCAGAACGCCACGTGATCGCCGGGTTGCAGGCCGGCGGCCCGGAACAGCTGCGACAGGCGGTTGGCCCGCTCGTCGAGCTCCGCGTAGGTGACCACCTCGCCGGAGGTGCCCATGATGTAGGCGGGCTTGTCGGGCTGTGCTGCGACGTAGGCGCCGGGAAACGACATGGGCGGGATGCTAACGACGGGTGCGCCCGGCCCCAGAACCGCGGGTGCCGTCGGTGGCCGGCGCCCTCTAGTGTGCCGTTGCATGGGTCCACGAGAACGATTCGTGGAGTTGGCGACCGGGCCCGAGCGGGCCCTTGCGTTCCGGCTCGACGAAGCGGCGTTGTGCCTGGCCGCCTGCGGCGACCCCGACCTGCACGTCGGCGATGCGCTGTGCCGGCTCGACGATCTCGCCGCGGTCGTGCCGGAGCCGTCGCTGGAATCCCTCATCGAGACGCTGTTCGGCCCCGACGGTCTCCAGGGCGACCGGGACGACTACTACGACCCCCGCAACTCCTACCTCCACGCCGTGCTGGACCGGCGGCGGGGCATCCCGATCACGCTGTCGGTGATCCTCATGGAGGTCGGCAAGCGGCTCGACATCGAGCTGGTCGGCGTCGGCCTGCCCGGGCATTTCGTCGTGCGCGACGTCGAGCAGCCGACCCGGTACGTCGACTGCTTCGGCGGCGGCACGATCCTCGACGCCGACGGCTGCGCCCGGCTCGTGGCGGCGGCCGGGCACCGGGTGGGCCGGAACGACTTTGCCCCCGTCGGCCCGCGGGCGATCCTGGCCCGGATGCTCGGCAACCTGAAGGGCATCGCGATCCAGCGCAAGGACCTCGGCCTGCTGCAGTGGGTGATGGCGCTGCGCACGGCGATCCCCGGGGTCGACGAGCGGGCCGAGTTCGCCCGGCTGATGGCCCCGCTCAACTGAGGCCGGGCGCCGGCGTGATCGATCCCGTCCTCAAGCGTTGCCTCGGGCAGATGATCCACGGGGTGCAGGTCGTCGGCGCCGCCCACGACGGGATCGCTCGGGCCTACACGTCCCACTGGGTGACCCAGGTGAGCTTCGCCGAGCCGATCGTGATGGCCTCGGTGTCGCCCCGCCACGACACCTACCCGCTCATGGTCGGCTCCGGGGTGTTCAGCGTGTCGATGCTCGCCGCCGACCAGATCCTCGCCGGCCAGTACTTTTCCTACGCCGGTCACCGATTCCGGTACGTCGTCGACGACCTGCTCGAGTTCCGTCCCGACGGGCTCCCGGTCGTGCGCAACGCGATCGCCTGGCTGCGCTGCGAGACGTTCCAGGTCGTGCCGATGGCCGATCACGAGCTGTTCTTCGCCCGGGTCACCGAGGTCGGGCCCGGCCGGCTGCGCGAACCCCCGCTGCTGTACTCGTCCCGGCTGGGCTGGCGGGCCACCGGTGACCGGGCCCGCAAGCCGGGGGAGTCGATCCGCGACGAGTTGCTCGCCCGCCTCGCCGCGGCCGGGATCGACCCGGGCGAGCTCCCCGACGACGCGTGACCGATGTCGGTTCTGACGGCCCCGACACCTCCCCACTAGCCTCCCCGGTGGCTGGCGCCGTGGCCGGCTTCGAGGACGACTCGAGATCAGGCTCGAGGACACAGGGGGTCGGAGCGACGATGACCATGACCGACGTGCTCACCGGCGAGGAGCAGCGGGTTTCCCGCCTCATCGACGAGCTGCTGGCCGAGTTCCCGCCCGCCACAACCCCGGGGGTGACGTTCCTGGGCGCCCAGTTCGACAAGGGCCTGGCCTGGGTGCACTTCCCCGAGGGTCATGGCGGTCTGGGCCTGTCGCCCAAGCTGCAGAAGTTGATCAACGAGCGGGTGTTCGCCGCCGGGGCGCCGAACCCGGTCTACCGCAACCCGATCGGCCACGGCATGTGCGGCCCGACGGTCGTCGTGTGGGGCAGCGAGGACCAGAAGTCCCGCTACCTGCGGCCGCTGTTCACCGGCGAAGAGGTGTGGTGCCAGCTGTTCTCCGAGCCGGGTGCCGGCTCGGACGTGGCCGGTCTGTCCACCAAGGCCGTGCGTGACGGCGACGAGTGGGTGGCCAACGGCCAGAAGGTGTGGACCACGCTGGCCCACGTGGCCCGCTACGGGCTGCTGATCGCCCGCACCGACCCCGAGGCCGTCAAGCACAGCGGCATCACGGCGTTCGTGGTCGACATGAAGGCCCCGGGTGTCGAGGTGCGCCCGCTGCGCCAGATGACCGGCGAGGCCGAGTTCAACGAGGTGTACTTCACCGACGCCCGCATTCCCGACGCCGAGCGCCTCGGGGCCGTCGGCGACGGCTGGCGGGTGTCGATCACCACGCTCATGAACGAGCGGGTCTCCATCGGTGGCGCCATCCCGGCCAAGGGCAGCGGTGCCATCGGGTCGGTCGTACGCCTGTGGGAGGCCCTGCCCGCCGAGCGCAAGACCGCCGAGCTGCGCGACCGGGTGATGTCGCTGTGGTCCGAGGCCGAGGTGCTGCGCCTCACCAACATCCGGGCCTCGCAGAACCGCAAGCTCGGCACCCCCGGGCCGGAGGGCTCGATCGCCAAGCTGCACATGGCGGATCTCAACAAGAAGATCTACGAGATCGCCGTCGAACTGCAGGGCGCCGAGGGGATGCTCTACGGCAGCTACGACATGATCCGGCCCGAGCACGCCATGGGGTCCGACACCCTGCAGAAGGCGTTCCTGCGCAGCCGGGCGAACTCGATCGAGGGCGGCACGTCGGAGATCATGCGCAACATCCTCGGGGAGCGGGTCCTCGGCCTTCCCGGCGACGTGCGCGTCGACCGTGAGGTGCCCTGGTCGCAGGTGCCCCGGAACTGACCGGGTCACCGGCGTCGGCCGACGTCGAGTCGGTCCAGCGTGGCCGGGCGTGGGCGATCGTTGCTGCGCTCGCCGTCACCGAGACCGTCACCTGGGGAATCCTCTACTACGGGTTCCCCGTGATCCTCGCCCCGATGGAGGCCGAGTTGGGCTGGTCCCGCTCGGCTGCCACCGGGGCGTTCTCGATGGCGCTCGTCACGCAGGGCGTCGTCGCCGTGACGGTCGGCCGCTGGCTCGACCGGCACAACCCGCGCTGGCTGTTGACCGCAGGATCGGCCGCGGCGGCCCTCGGGGCGCTGGCCTGGTCGGCGGTCGAGTCGCTCGTCGCGTTCTACGTGCTGTGGGCCCTGCTCGGCGTGGTGATGGCCACCGTGCTCTACGAAGCGGCGTTCACCGTCGTGGCGAAGTGGTTCGACCGCAGCCGGGTCCGGGCTCTCACCTTCGTCACGCTCGCCGCAGGGTTCGCGAGCACGATCTTCCTTCCACTGCACGATCACCTGATCGCCACCTACGGCTGGCGGCGGGCACTCGTGATCTTGGCGATCGCGCTCGCAGCGATCTGCGTGCCGTTGCACGCCGTGGTGCTGCGGGCCCCGCCGGGCATCTCGGGGCCGGGGCACCGGGCCCGCCGAGGTCTCGCGGTGCGCGAGGTGCTTGCGCTGCCGGCGTTCCCCGCGGTGACCGTGGCGTTCGTGGCCTCGTCGTTCGTCGCGTCGGCCCTTGCGGTGCATCAGGTGGCGCTGCTCGCCGAGTCCGGCCACACCACGGCCTTCGCCGCCGGGGCCACGGGGGCTCTCGGCGCCATGCAGGTCCCGGGCCGGCTGCTGTTCGCCCCGGTGCGGCGCTGGTTGGGCACCGCGGCGGCGACGGGGGCCGTGTTCGCGTCGTTCGTCGTCGGGGTCGGCATCCTCGCCGTCGGCACGGGCACGGCGACGGTGATCATGTTCGTCACCGTCTACGGCATGGCGCGCGGCATGACCACCCTGCTGCGGGCGTCGCTGATCGGCGACCTCTACGGCGCGGCGGACTACGGCGCCATCACCGGGGTGCTCGCCGCCGCCGGCACCGCCGCCACCGCCCTCGGGCCGCTCGTGGTGGCCGCAGTGCACGACCGCACCGGCGGCTACGACGTCGCCCGGTGGGCGCTGGTGGCCATCGCCGGCGTTGCGTTCGGCGCCTCCACCCGGATCGGGGTCAGCCGTGGAGCGACACCCCGAGCCACAGCGCACCCAGGGCGCTGAGCCCCGACACCGCGCCCCAGGCAGCCAACGCAACCCGGCTGCGGGCGCCGGCGTGGAGCGCGGCGGCCACGCCGGACACGGCGACGACGAGAAGTTTCACGCCGAGCGTTGCGTGGTAGGCGGTCGAGCGATCGGCGACGTCGATGTCGAGCAGGTTCCAGATCCCGGTGGCGACGAGCACGGCGAAGGCCGGCCACGCCAGCCGGTTGAACCGGCGGGCCGCTGCCCGCACCACCTCGGGGCCGGCGGCGCGCAGCGACGGCACGAGGCCGGAGAGCACGATCTGGCCGCCCACCCAGACGGTGGCGGCGAGGACGTGCAGGAACAGCCGTACGGTGGCCAGCGACGGCGAGAGCACGGCGGGAAGGTCTAGTCGCGCCCGGTCGCTCTCACCGGACTCTCACCTCGGTCCAAGTCGGCTCTGACCGGGTTCGAGTCGACTGTGACCCCATGGCCTCGAGCATGCCCGTCGATCACCGCAGCCCCGCTGGCAGGATGGCGGTCGACCCAGGAGGCAACGCCGACATGGCCACCGTGCTCATCGCCGACGACGACCGGGCCATCCGGGAATCGTTGGCCCGCCTGCTCAAGCTCGAGGGCTACGAGGTGGTCGTCGCCGCCGACGGCACGGAAGCGCTGGGCGCGCTCAAGACCCATCGACCCGACGTGCTCGTGCTCGACGTGATGATGCCCATCCTCGACGGGCTCACCGTGTGCCGGGTGCTGCGCGCCGAGAAGGACCGCACCCCGATCCTCATGCTCACAGCTCGGGTCGAGACCGCCGATCGGGTCGCCGGCCTCGACGCCGGCGCCGACGACTACCTCCCCAAGCCCTACGACCCCGACGAGCTCTTCGCCCGGCTTCGGGCCCTGCTGCGCCGCAGCACCATCGACGCCGACCCGGCCGACGGCAACGGCGAACTGCGCGTCGGCGACCTGCGCCTCGACCCGGCCCGGCGGCAGGTCCATCGCGGCAGCCGCGAGATCGAGCTGTCCAAGACCGAGTTCGACCTGCTCGAGCTGCTCGTGCGCAACAGCGGGATCGTGCTCGACCACTCGACGATCTACGACCGCATCTGGGGTTATGACTTCGGCCCCGACTCGAAGAATCTCGCCGTCTACATCAGCTACCTGCGCCGCAAGCTCGAAGAACCCGGGGAGACCAAGTTGATCCACACCGTCCGGGGGGTCGGGTACACCGTACGGGCGTCATGAGCCTGCGGGTCAAGCTCGTCATCGGTCTCGTCGTGCTCGCCGCCGGCGCCACCGTCGCGCTCGGCGTGTCGAGCTATCTCGATACCGCCCGGCGCCTGCAGCGCACCGTCGACCGCTCGCTCGACGAGGCGGCACTCAGCATCCGGCGCGACCGCGTCGGCGACCCGGACGGCGGCCTCGGCGCCGACCGCACGCCCGGGGACCGCCGTCGCGACCGCGGCCGGCTCCCCGGCGGCGGGGACCGTCCCCGGTCCTTCGAGCAGATCCTCGTGCAGGTCCTCGACGCGTCCGGCAACCCGATCGTCGTGCCCGGCTCCGGGGAGCTCCCCGTCGACGACGGCGCTCGCCGCGTGGCGAGCGGTGCGATCGACCGGTTCCGTGACGACGTCGCGGTCGACGGGGTCCGGTTCCGGGTCCTTACCACTGCGACCAGCGGCGGAGCGGTGCAGCTCGCCCGCAGCCTGGCCGAGACCGACGACCTGCTCGAAGGGATCCGCACCCGCACGGCCGCAGCGGTCGTGGTGGTCGTGGCGCTCGCGGCCGGGGCCGGCTGGTTGATCGCCCGGCAGGTCGCCCGACGCCTCGAACGCCTCACCGGCGCCGCCGAGCAGGTCGCGGCCACCGGCCGGCTCGACGTCGACGTGCCCGTCGGCGGGCGCGACGAAGCCGGCCGGCTCGCCGTGGCCTTCAACGGGATGTTGCAGGCGTTGGCCGAATCGAAGCAGGCCCAGCGCCGACTGGTGCACGACGCCGCGCACGAGCTGCGCACCCCGCTCACGAGCCTGCGCGCCAACGTCGCCGCCCTGCGCCGCTTCGGTCGGCTCGACGCCGACGAGCAGGCCCGCGTGGTGCGCGACCTCGACGAGGAGACCCGCGAGCTGTCCCTGCTCGTCAACGACCTCGTCGAGTCCGCCACCGAGCAGCGCGTCGACGAGCCGGTCACGCCGGTGCCGCTCGACGCGCTCGCCGAGCGGGTCGCCGCGCGGGCCCGCCGCCGGCACGGCTGCGAGGTGATCGTGGACGCCGAGCCCGTCGTCGTCGAGGCGCGCGCCGGCGCGATCGACCGGGCGATGACCAACCTGGTGGACAACGCAGCGAAGTTCGCCGGTGCGGCCGGACCGATCGAGCTGGTGGTGCGCAACACGCGCGTCGAGGTGCGCGACCGGGGCCCGGGCATCGCACCCGACGACCTGCCCAAGGTGTTCGACCGGTTCCACCGCTCCGACGCGGCGCGGGCACTTCCGGGCTCGGGGCTCGGACTGTCGATCGTCAAAGACGTCGCCGAACGCCACGGCGGCACGGTGTTCGCCGCCGGCCGCGACGGCGGCGGAGCGGTGGTCGGCTTCGAGCTCCCCGCCGACCCGGTCGAGCCCGGCGACGGGCGCGACCCCGGCCGGGCGGCAGGGTCAGCGGGCGGGGTGTAGCGCGGCGAGCACGTTGCTTGCGGCGAGCTGGCGGTCGTCCATCGCCGTGGCGCCGATCGGGCCGGCGAGCAGCGACGTCGCGGCGAGCTCGATCGCGTTCTGGAGCTCGCGCAGCTGGCGCGGCGGCGGGAAGTACTCGTCTTCGTCGGTGATCCGCACGATTTCGACGCCGCCTGCGGGCGCCAAGCGGGCCAGGACCTCGTCGACGAGTTCCTCGGGGGCGGACGCGCCCGCGGTCACGCCGACCACACCGGCGAGCTCGGGGAGCTCCTCGGCGCGGTTCACCCGGTGCACCGCCGGGCACCCTGCCTCACGGGCGAGCTTCTCGAGCGCCCGGGTGTTGGAGGAGTTGGCCGAGCCGATCACGACGATCGCGTCGCAGCGCGGGGCCATCGCCATGAGCGCGGACTGCCGGTTCGTGGTGGCGAAGCACAGGTCGCTGCGGCCCGGGGTCCACATGGCGGGGAATCGGGCCTTGGCGGCCGCGGCCACGTCGGCCCAGTCCCGGTGCGACAGCGTGGTCTGGGCCAGCAAGGCGACCGGCTCGGTGAAATCCGGGAGCGCGTCGACCTCGGCGACGGACTCGACCCGGTGCATGGCCTGCGGCGCCACGGCCATCGTGCCCGCCGCCTCCTCGTGGCCGTCGTGGCCGACGTAGACGATCCGGTAGCCCTTCCCGGCGCGGACCTTCACCTCGTGGTGCACCTTGGTGACGAGCGGGCACACCGAGTCCACGACGTAGCTACCCCGGGTGCGGGCCAGCGACACCACCGCCGGCGCGGATCCGTGGGCGGACAGCATGATCGGGCGCCCCTCGGGCACCTCGGCGACGTCGTCGACGAACACGACGCCGAGCGCCTCGAAGCGCTCGACGACGATCTTGTTGTGGACGATCTCGTGGTAGCAGTAGACGGGCGGCTCGAAGGCGCGCACAATCCACGCAAGCGCCTTGATCGCCATCTCCACCCCGGCGCAGAACCCGCGGGGAGCAGCCAGGAGGACCTGCTCGACGGCCACGCCGGCAACCTACCGGGGCCGGGTGCTCGGGGGCCGCAGCGCAGCGAACTCGTCGGTGACTTGGACCTCGTGCACGGCGAAGCGGTAGCGGCGGGCCGGCCGGCCCCCGCTGCGCCCCGGCGGGGCGGCCTCGCCGGTGGGTTCGAGCAAGCGGCGCCGGTCGAGCACCCGCTGCAGGTTGACGGCCGACACCTCATGGCCGAGCGCCGCGACGTAGATGTCGCGCAGCTCCGACATGGTGAACGCGGCCGGGGCGAGCGCGAAGCCGAGGTTCGTGTACGACAGCCTCGCCCGCAGGCGATCGCGGGCGATGCGCACGAACGTGCCGTGGTCGCCGGCCATCGACGGCAGGTGCGCCACCGGGTGCCAGGCGGTGTCGGGCGGGACGTCGGGCTCGGTGTCGGTGGGCACCAGGCCCACGTACGCGGTGGCCACCAGCCGTCGGGCGGGGGAGCGGTCGGGGTCGCTCGCGGTGGCGAACTGTTCGAGGTGGGCGACCCCGGCGAGGTCGACCTTCTCGGCGAGCTGGCGCCGGATCGATGCGCCGAAATCCTCGTCGGGGCGTACGTCGCCGCCCGGCAGCGCCCACCGGCCGGCGAAGGGCGGCAACGCCCGCTGCCACAACAGCACCTCGAGGCGGCGCTCTCGGGCCCGCAGCACGACGGCGAGGACCTCGTGGGCGAGCGGCGGCGCGCCGGGCGGGCGGTCCGTCATGTTCCGGTCATCCGGCATTCACCATGGCGTCGGACACGGCGGGAATGGTACCTTGCCCGTCGGTGTTTCTGCCTGTGAGGCAGAAACCTCGGAAGGAGCGGCGTATGAGCACCACGACGCAGGCCGGTACCACCTGGGCGGAGGAGGTCCGAGCCCTGGCCCGCGACCGCAAGGCCGTGATCCTCGCCCACAACTACCAGCGACCCGAGATCCAGGACGTCGCCGACGTCGTCGGCGACTCGCTCGCGCTGTCGCGGGCGGCGGCGGCGAGCGAGGCCGAGGTGATCGTGTTCTGCGGCGTCCACTTCATGGCCGAGACCGCGAAGATCCTCTCGCCGGGCAAGACCGTGCTCATCCCCGATGCCAACGCCGGGTGCTCGTTGTCGGACACGATCACCGCAGAGCAGCTGCGGGCCTGGAAGGCCGAGCACCCCGGTGCCGTCGTCGTGTCGTACGTGAACACCTCCGCTGCGGTGAAGGCCGAGACCGACATCTGCTGCACCTCGTCCAACGCGGTCGACGTCGTGCGCTCGATCCCCGAGGGCACCGAGATCCTGTTCTGCCCCGATCAGTTCCTCGGCGCCCACGTCCAGCGGATCACCGGCCGCGAGGGGATGCACATCTGGCTCGGCGAGTGCCACGTCCACGCCGGGATCAACGGCGACGAGCTCAAGGCGCGGGTTGCCGAACGCCCCCGCGCCGAGCTGTTCGTCCACCCCGAGTGCGGGTGCGCCACCTCGGCGCTGTACCTCGCCTCGTCCGGGGTCGTGCCCAAGGAGCGCACCAAGATCCTGTCGACCGGTGGGATGGTCGACGCGGCGAAGGCGACCACGGCCACCGAGGTGCTCGTCGCCACCGAGACCGGCATGATCCATCAGCTCCGCCAGGCCAACCCGAAGGTGCGGTTCATCCCGGTGAACGAGCGGGCCGTGTGCCAGTACATGAAGATGATCACCCCCGAAAAGCTGTTGCGCTGCTTGCGGGACGGCCACGACGTGGTCGACGTGCCCGCCGACGTCGCCGCTCGGGCCCGGGCCGCGGTCGAGCGGATGGTCGCCATCGGCAACCCCTCGCCGTTCGGGGAATGAGCATGGGCACCGCTCGCATCGTCCAACGCCTCGCCCACCCCGATCCGCGTTGGGAACGCCGGGTCGACGTCGTGGTCGTCGGCTCGGGTGCCGCCGGGCTGACGGCAGCGCTGCACGCCGCGGCCGGCAACCGGGTGCTCGTCGTCACCAAGGGCCGGCTCGACCAGGGCTCGACATCGTGGGCCCAAGGTGGTCTCGCTGCGGTGCTGTCGCCCGGTGACTCGGCCGAGGCCCACGTGCACGACACCCTGGTCGCCGGGGCCGGCCTGTGCGACGAGGCGGCGGTGCGGCTGCTCGTGGCCGAGGCCCCCGCCGCGATCGGTTCGCTGCAGCGCCTCGGTGCGCACTTCGACACCGACGCCACCGGCGGGCTCGCCCTCACCCTCGAAGGCGGGCACAGCGAGCGGCGCATCGTCCACGCCGGCGGCGATGCCTCGGGCGCCGAGGTGGTGCGCACCCTCGAGGACGCCGTGCGTTCCCACGGTCGCATCGAGGTACTCGAACACGCCTTCGTGCTCGACGTGGTGCTCGACGCCGGACGGGTCGCCGGCCTCGTGGTGGCCGTGCTCGGCGACGACGGCGCCGTGCGATCGGTCGGGGTGGTCGGTGCCGGTGCCGTCGTGCTGGCCTCGGGCGGGTTCGGTCAGGTGTACGCCTCGACGTCGAACCCGCCGGTGGTCACCGGCGACGGGCTCGCGATGGCATTGCGGGCCGGCGCCGTGGTCCGCGATCTCGAGTTCGTGCAGTTCCACCCGACGGTGCTGTGGCAGCCAGCCGGCGCGCCGGGGGCCCGCCTGCTGGTGTCCGAAGCGGTCCGCGGCGAAGGCGCCGTCCTGATCGACGCGACCGGCGCCCGGGTCATGGCCGGTGTGCACCCGCGTGCCGACCTCGCCCCGCGCGACGTCGTCGCCACGGCGATGGCTCGCCGCATGGCCGAGGCCCCCGGCGGCGTCGACGACCATCTGTGGCTCGACGGCACCGCGCTCGGCGCCGCGCAGTGGGAGCGCCGGTTCCCGACGATCCTCGCCGGTTGCCGCGCCGCAGGGATCGATCCGGTGCGCGAACCGGTGCCGGTCGCGCCTGCGGCCCACTACGCGTGCGGCGGGGTGGTCACCGACCTCGACGGGGCCACGTCGCTGCCCGGGCTCTACGCCGCGGGGGAGGTGGCGTGCACCGGGCTCCACGGCGCAAACCGGTTGGCCTCCAACAGCGTCCCCGAGGCGCTCGTGTTCGGCGAGCGGATCGGTCGGGCCTTGGCGGCCGGGGTCGCCCGGCCCGTGCGGGCCCCGGTCGTGCGAGCCCACGACGCCGGTCTGCCCGACCCGGACCGCCGGGCCGAGCAGGGCGCGGCGATGTCGCGCTGGGTCGGGGTGCTGCGCGACGCCGACGGATTGCATCGGGCCGCGGCGACGCTCGCATCGGTCGGCGCCGGGAGCGCGGGCACCCCGGGCCGGGCCGCGTACGAGCTCGCCAACCTGCACGCCATCGCGACGGCGATCGTGGTCGCGGCGACGGCCCGCACCGAGAGCCGGGGCGGGCACCGGCGCCGGGACCATCCGCACGAGGACCCGGCCTGGCGTCGGCACCTGTCGTTGCAGGTCGTCGACGGTGCGGTGTCGTTCGTGTCGGCCGACCGCAAGGAGTTCGCATGGGCCTGAGCGCCGCCACCACCGCTGCGCTGCGCGACGGCGGCCTCGACCCCGACGCGATCGAGACGATCGCCCGGCTCGCCGTCGCCGAAGACCTCGACGGCGGCCTCGACGTCACCACCGTCGCCACCGTGCCCGCCGGGCACCACAGCCGAGGTGCGTTCGTGCCCCGGCGCCCCGGCGTGGTCGCCGGGCTCCCGGTGGCGGCCGCCGTGCTGGAGGTCGTGGTCGGCGACGGCCTGCGCCTCGAGCGGTCCGTGGCCGATGGGGCGGCGGTCGCGGCGGGCACCGAGGTGCTCGTTGCGCACGCACCGACCGCGGCGATGCTCACGGCCGAGCGCACGGCGCTCAACCTGCTCGGGCGCCTGTCGGGGATCGCCACGGCCACCCGGGCCTGGGTGGACGCCGTCGCCGGTACCGGCGCAGCGATCCGTGACACCCGCAAGACGACGCCGGGCTTGCGGGCGCTCGAGAAGTACGCCGTGCGCTGCGGTGGCGGCGTGAACCACCGCATGTCGCTGTCGGACGCGGCGCTCGTGAAGGACAACCACGTCGTGGCCGCCGGCGGGGTCGGTGTCGCGTTCCGGGCGGTGCGGGGCCGGTTCCCGGGGATCCCGCTCGAGATCGAGTGCGACACCGTCGAGCAGGTCGCCGAGGCGATCGCCGAAGGGGCCGACCTCGTCCTGCTCGACAACATGTCGCTCGACGACACCCGGCGCGCCGTCGCGCTCGCACGGGCCCAGGGCGGCGTGCGGCTCGAAGCCTCCGGTGGGCTCACGCTCGCCACCGCTCGGGCGGTGGCCGAGACCGGCGTCGACTTCCTCGCGGTCGGAGCTCTCACCCATTCCTCGCCCGTGCTCGACATCGGCCTCGACGTCACTGCGGCGCGCTGAACCGGGCCGAGGCGGGCCGCAGGTCACCCCCTAGGCTTGACCGGCCATGCCCAGCGCCCCCGTCGTCGTCGCCGTCGCGCCCGGATCCCCTGCGGCGCGCGCCGGGGTCCTGGTCGGCGACGAGATCGTGTCGGTGGCGGGGGAGGTCCCCCGGGACGTCATCGAGTGGCGGTGGCTGGTCGACGACGCCGACGTCGAACTCGAGGTGCGCCGTGGGGGCGTCGAACGAACGGTTGCCGTGGCGAAGCGAGCCGGTGAGCCGCTCGGCGCCGAGGTGTCCTCGGCGGTGTTCGACCGGGTGCGCACCTGCGACAACCACTGCGCGTTCTGCTTCATCCATCAGCTCCCGCCCGGGATGCGTCACAGCCTGTACCTGAAAGACGACGACTACCGGTTGTCGTTCCTCTACGGGAACTTCACGACGCTCACCCGCTTCACCGAGGCCGATTTCGAGCGGGTGCTGCTCGAAGGGTTGAGCCCCCTGCACGTGTCGATCCACGCGACCGATCCCGAGGTGCGCTCGCAACTGCTGCGCAACCGCCGGGGCGGGCCGAGCTTGCGGTGGCTCAAGGCGTTGCTCGATGCCGGGATCACCGTGCGGGGCCAGATCGTGGTGTGCCCCGGCGTGAACGACGGGACGGTCCTCGACGACACCCTGTGCGGGATCCTCGACGAGTACCCAACGCTCGATGCGCTCGCGGTCGTGCCGCTCGGGGTGTCGCGCTACAACCACGAGCCCGAGATGCGGCCGCACACCGCGTCCGAGGCGCTCGCCGTGGTCGAGCTCGTCGAGTCGTGGCAGGCCACCTACCTGCGGCTGCTCGACCGGCGGCTCGTGCACGCGGCCGACGAGTACTACCTCCTCGCTCGCCGGCCGTTCCCGCCGGCGGAGCACTACGAGGGGTTCTCGATGCACGAGGACGGGATCGGCATGGCCCGCACCTTCGAGCGGGAACTCCTCGGCCAGGCCGAATCGCCGACCGGCACCCAGTCGGGGTTCTTCGCCTGGGTCGACGGGGCGCCTGCCTCCGGCTACCGGGCGCCGCGCACCGGTTCGGTCGACCCGGCGCGCCCCACCGCCCGGCTCGCCGCCGACGGCGCAGCGATGGTGCGGCTGCGGCCCCGCCGCGATGCGCCCGTGGCCGTGCTCACCGGCACCTACGGCGCAGCCGTGCTGCGGCCGCTGCTCGACGCGATCGGACGCGACGACGTGCGGGTGCTCGCTGTCGAGAACACGTTCTTCGGTGGCAACACCGGGGTCACCGGGCTGCTCACCGGCACCGACCTGGCCCGCGTGCTCGCGCGGGAACCGGACGGCCACCGATACCTGCTGCCCGACGTGTGCTTGTCGGAGGGTCGGTTCCTCGACGGCACCACCCCTGACGACCTGCCACGGCCGGTCGAGATCGTCCCGACCGACGGGGTCGCCCTACGAGAGGCCTTGCGATGACCGCCACCACTGGCACCCTTCCCACCGTCGTGATCGTCGGGCGGCCCAACGTGGGCAAGTCCACGTTCCTCAACCGCGTGCTGGGCAAGCAGATCGCGATCGTCGAGGACCGCCCCGGCGTCACGCGCGACCGCAAGGAGGTCGAGGTCGAATGGCTCGGGGTGCCGTTCCATCTCGTCGACACCGGCGGCTGGCTGCCGAGCGGCTCGGACCTCGACGCCAAGGTGTCGCGCCAGGTGGAGCGAGCCGTCGAGCAGGCCGACCTCGTCGTGTTCCTCGTCGACGCGGCGGTCGGCATCACCGACGACGACGCTGCGGTGGCGGAATGGTTGCGCCGCAGCGGCAAGCCGGTCCTGCTCGTGGCGAACAAGGCCGACAACGACCGGCGTGAGCTCGACATGTGGGAGTTCGTGTCGCTCGGTCTCGGCGATCCCCACCCGATCTCGGCCCTGCACGGCCGGCGCACCGGCGACCTGCTCGACGAGGTGATCGCCCGGATCCCGCACCCCGAACCCGATGCCGACGCGAGCGAGGACGACGACGGCGACGGGTTCGCACTCGACGGTCAGCCGGACGTGGCGGCCGTGGCGATCGTCGGGCGGCCGAACGTCGGCAAGTCGACGTTGTTCAACCGGCTGATCGGCGAGGACCGGGCCGTCGTGCACGACATGCCCGGCACCACCCGCGACGCGATCGACACCGTCGTCGACACCCCCGAGGGCAAGGTCCGGTTCATCGACACCGCGGGCATGCGCCGCAAGGCCCGCATCGAGGACGGCACGGAGTACTACTCCTTCGTCCGGGCCCTGCGGGCCGTCGACGACGCCGACGTGGCGCTGCTCGTCGTCGACGCGACGACCGGGGTCACCGCGCAGGACCAGCGGCTCGCCGAACGTGTCGACGCGGCGGGCTGCCCGATCGTGGTGCTGCTCAACAAGTGGGAGTTGATCGACGACGCCGACGAGCGCGCCGAACGCACCGCCGAGGTGGGCCGGAAGCTGCACTTCCTCGGTGATGCGCCGCTGCTGAAGATCTCGGCGTTGACCGGCAAGGGGGTCCACAAGCTGCTGCCGGTGCTCGCCGAAGCCGTCGAGCGGTACCACCGGCGGGTGCCGACCAAGGACGTGAACACCGTGATCGCCGCCGCACAGCAGCAACAGCCGGCCCCGGCCGGGGCCCGCGTGCTCTACGCCCTGCAGGGCGCGACGGATCCGCCGACGTTCACGCTGTTCGTGAACAAGGCCTTGCCGCCCACCTACCTGCGATACCTCGAGCGGCAGCTGCGCGAGCGCTTCGACCTCGGCGCCGTGCCGATCAAGCTGCGGGTGCGCAAGCGCAGCAGCTGACCCGCACCCGGGCGGGCACCCAGGTCCCGGTCAACGGGACCGGAACGGGTCGAGGTGGACGCCGTCGACCTGCCAGGTGCCGGTGATGCCGCGGAACTCGATCGACAGATCGGTCCAGCGCACCTCGCGGCCGCGGAAGTAGTTCATCAACAGCAGGTCCATCGAGTTCTTGCGGATCCACACCGGAGGCGTGAGGTCACCGGCCTCGGGTGTGGAGCGGGTTGCCGGGATGCAGACGGGAACCGATCAAGAGTTAGAACCTAAACGGCGAACGGCAGCGGCCGATCGAGGGGCTGTCGGGGTGCTCAGGTCAGGGCCTGGCCGCTGGCGGTGAACGGGCCGAGGTGGCCGGTGTCGTTGAAGCACCGCAGGATCCACTGCTGGCCGAGCACGATGAGGTGGTGGATCGAGCCGTTGTCGGCGCCCATGAACGCGAACGGGGCCGAGTCGGCGGCGTGGGCCAGCAGCGCAGCGATGACGCCCCCGTGGACGACGGCGACCACCCGCTGGCCGGGGTGGCGGTCATGGAGGCGCTGGACGGCGCCCATGGTGCGCGCCCGCAGCGCGGCGGTGGTCTCGGCGCCGGGGATGTGGCCCCATTCCTGGTCGGCCTGCATCCGCACATAGGCCGGGTCGAGCGCAGCCGCTCTCGCTCGGAACAGCCCGCCCTCCCACTCACCGAGGAACACCTCGCGCAGGTCCGGTTCGACGACGGGGGTGATGCCCAGCCGGGCGCACAGCGGGGCGGCCGTCTGATGGGTCCGCTGCAGGGTGGTGACGTACACCGCGTCGATCGGTTCGGTGGCGAGGCGCCCGCCGACCCGCTCGGCCTGCTCGTGGCCTTCCGGGGCCAGCGGCGGGTCGCCGTGACCGTCCCGCAGGGCGAACGGTTCGCCCGGCCGGAACGGAGCCGACGCCCCGTGGCGCACGAGCAGGACCTCGGTGGCGCCCTCGGGCGGGGCGAAGCGGACCTGGCGGTGCTCGATCGGTGCGGTGGCGTCGGCGCTCGTCACGGGCGCCGACGCTACCGGCGGTCGACCTATCGGGGCCGGAAGGGATCGAGATGGATGGCGTCGACCCGCCAGGCGGTGTTGACGGCCTTGATGACGAGGGTGCCCTCGATGTAGGGCAGCCCCCGGATCTTGGCGTTCAGCGCGTCGGGCACCCAGATCACCGGGGTGGGCGACCAGCCGTTCATCTTGGGGGTCAGGGTCGCCGGATTGACCGTGAATGTCATCCGACCGACGAAGCCGGTCTTCGGGTCGCGGCCGATGAACTCGAGCACGAGCGGATCGGGGTTCGGCGATTCCGGCTTCACGAAGAAGCGGAGCTTTTCCTCGCCGGCGGTGAGGCACACCGTTCGCGATTCGGCGGTTGCGCCCGGCGCGAGCCGCAGGGCCTTGGTGTGGGTGGTGCCGCTGACCTTCCAGGGCTCGTTGTCGGCGACGATCGATGCGGCGCCGGTGAACTTCCAGTTGGTTGCGCCTTCTTCGAACCGGCTGTTCACGTCGGTCATGTAGTCGGCGTTGTCACCGAACTTCGCGAAGGCCTTGGTCGTCGGGCGGACCTTGCACGGTTCCATCGTTCCCCACGCGCTCGCCGTCGCGGCGCCGGCGCTGAGCAGCGTGGTGGCGGCCACCCCGATCCCGATGCGTCGATACCACCGGTTGGACCTGTCGGGTGTCTTGCCGTCCTGTGCCACGCCGGTCCCGTCGGCGGGGGAGGTCTCGGTGCTGAGCGCCCCGACCGAACGGAAATTCGTTCCTGAGCCGGGCTTGAGCACGGCGGTCGCTGCGTTGCGGGATGTCGCCCGACGCCGCGAGCGGCTAGAACCGGCGGCGATGGACGACCTCGACGGCCTGGTCACCCGCGTCCGGCGCGGCAACCTCCACAAGGAGGCCGACAAGCTCGCCCGCCAGGGCAAGCTGTTCGTGCGCGACCGGCTGGACCTGCTGCTCGACCCGGGGTCGTTCGTCGAGGACGGACTGCTCGCCAATGCCGCCGCGTCCGACCTGCCGGCCGACGGCGTGGTCACCGGCGTCGGCCGGGTGGACGGCCGGCCGGTGTGCGTGATGGCGAACGACCCGACCGTGAAGGCGGGCTCGTGGGGAGCGCGCACCGTCGAAAAGATCATCCGCCTCACGGAATACGCGCTGCGCCACGAGCTGCCGGTGTTCTGGCTGGTCGACTCCGCCGGCGCTCGGATCACCGACCAGGTCGAGCTGTTCCCGGGGCGTCGGGGGGCCGGCCGGATCTTCGCGAACCAGGTGCGCCTGTCGGGCAAGGTGCCCCAGGTCTGCTGCCTGTTCGGGCCGTCCGCGGCGGGTGGTGCCTACATCCCGAGCTTCTGCGACATCGTGATCATGGTGGACGGCAACGCGTCGATGTACCTGGGCTCGCCGCGCATGGCCGAGGAGGTGATCGGAGAGCGGGTCACCCTCGAGGAGATGGGCGGGGCCCGGATGCACACCTCGGTGTCGGGCTGCGGCGACAACCTCGCCGTCGACGACGTCGACGCGATCGAACAGGCGCGGGCGTTCTTTTCGTACCTGCCGACCCGGTGGCGCGACACCCCGCCGGTGAGCGCGCCCGAACCCCCGGCCCGACCGCTCACCCGTTCGCTGCTCCCCGACGCCGAAGCCGCCGGGTACGACATGCATCGGGTGATCGAAGCCATCGTCGACGACGGTTCGCTGTTCGAGATCAAGCCCCGGTTCGCGCCCGAGCTCGTCGTGGGGTTCGCGCGGCTCGACGGCAACGTCGTGGGCGTCGTCGCCAACAACCCGGCGATGAAAGGTGGTGTGCTCTTCGTCGACTCCGCCGACAAAGCAGCCCGGTTCATCTGGTTGTGCGATGCGTTCAACGTGCCGTTGGTGTTCCTCGCCGACGTGCCCGGGTTCATGATCGGCACCGAAGTGGAGCGGCAGGGGATCATCCGCCACGGCGCCAAGATGATCACCGCCGTCACGGAAGCGACCGTCCCGAAGATCTGCGTGGTCGTGCGCAAGGCCTACGGCGCCGGCCTCTACGCCATGTCGGGACCGGGGTTCGACCCGATCGCGACGCTGGCGTTGCCGACGGCGAAGATCGCCGTCATGGGGCCCGAACCGGCGGTGAACGCTGTGTTCGCCAACCGGATCGCCGCCATCGAGGACCCGGCCGAGCGCGCCGCGTTCGTCGCCGAGCGGCGGGCCGAATACGAAGCCGACGTCGACCTGCTGCGCCTGGCGTCGGAGCTGGTGATCGACGCCATCGTGCCCTTCGAAGGGCTCCGGGCGGAGCTGATCGCCCGGTTCGCCGCAGCCGACCCCGTCGACCGCGAGTCCGTTGCCAAGCGCCACGGCGTGCCCCCGGTGTAGATCATCACCCGCATGCCCTGGTGTGATCCCTGTGCAAAGTACTGGACGCCAACCTCTGCCGGAGACGGCGGGCGGTGCCCCGACTGCGGTGCGGCGCTCGACACCTCGGACCGGGTGCAGGACCCGAAGCGTTACGACGCGAAGAACATCGACCTGCACGAACTCGCAGGCGACGACGCCAAGGCGCCCTGGCATTTCAAGCTCTTGATGGTCCTCGCCGCGGCCTACCTGGTGTGGCGGCTCGTGTATTGGTTGGTGCTGTGAACAGACTCCTCTCCCTGGCAGCCGGCACCGTGCTCGCAGTGGCCCCGGCCGACGCCGTCGACGTCGCGGCGGCCGCCGGGTGGCCGGCCGTCGGGATCTGGTTCGACCCGGCGACGTGGACACCGGCCACGACCCGGGCGGTGCGCGAACGCCTCGACGCCACCGGACTCGTGGCCCTCGACGTCGAGCCGGTGATGCTCGCGCCCGACAGCCCGGTGCCCTCCGACGACGCCCGCCGGCTGGTCGACGCAGCGATGGCGCTCGGGGCGCGCCACGTGCTGGTGGCGAGTCGCGACCCCGACGCCGGGCGCGTCGGGGCGGCCTTGGCGGCGCTGTGCGAGCAGGTGGCGGGGACACCGGTGCGCCTCTGCCTGGAGTTCCTGCCGATCCTGGCCGTGCGCACGTTGGCCGAGGCGGCTGCGATCGTGGGCGCGGTCGACCATCCGGCCGCAGGAATCCTGGTCGACGAGTTGCACCTGGCTCGCTCCGGGGCGGTGCCGGGCGATCTGGTCGGTCTGCCGCCGGCGTGGTTTCCGTACGCGCAGGTGTGCGGGATCTCGGCCACCGTGCCCGACGGCGTGGCCGGCCTGCTCGAAGAGGCGCTGCACGGCCGGCTGCTCCCCGGTGAGGGGGTGGCACCCACCGCCGACCTGCTCGCCGTGCTGCCTGCGGGGGTGCCCGTGTCGGCCGAGATCCGGTCCCGACCGGTACGGGAGCGGTGGCCCGATCCCGTCGAACGGGCTCGTGCCGTTCTCGCTGCCACGGCCGCTACCTGCGGGTAGCGCGATCGGCCGGTGCGCACGGCGATCGGTGCGCTAGGTTGCACCGCTTGTCCGGGCTGTAGCGCAGTTTGGTTAGCGCGCTTGACTGGGGGTCAAGAGGTCGTGGGTTCGAATCCCGCCAGCCCGACCAACGAAGTACCTGGCCAGCCGGGGTAGAAGTCCCCCGGCGGCCGGTCCTGCCCTCGTCGTTAGGTTGCGGCCGTCGAGGAACCGGCCCGCTTCGAACACGGGTCGCTATCCTTACCATGGGCTCTGGGTAAGGAGATGTGATGGAGATCGCAGCGAAGATGAGCTCGAAGGGTCAGATCACGGTTCCCAAGGCAGTGCGCGATGCGCTCGGCATCGGTGAAGGGGACCACGTGGTGTTCCGGGTGGAGGGCAATCGTGCCGTCCTCGCTCGCACCCCGGACTTCTTGTCGTTGGCTGGAACGATCAAGGTTCCTGCGGCCCGACGCAACGCCGCGTGGGATGACGTCATCCGCAAGACGCGCTCGGCCCGTGCGGCCGCCCGCCGATGACAGCGTTCGTCGACACGAACATCCTTGTCAGCCACCTCACCGGCGACCCGCCGGCGATGGCCGAACGGGCCACCGCATTCCTCGCCAGCCAGCCCGAGCTGTATCTCGCCGACTTGATCGTCGCCGAGACCGTGTACGTCCTCGAGTCGTTCTACAAGGCCCCGCGAGATCAGGTCGCCACCGCGATGCGGTCGCTCATCGCCGTGCCATCGATGATCACGGTCGATCCCGCGCTGCTGCTTCGGGCGATCGAGGTCTATGACGTCGATCGGCTCGACTTCGCCGAGGCCTACCTCGTGGCATGCGCCGAGAGCGCGGGCGTCGGCTCCATCGCCTCATTCGACACAGCCATCGACCGAGTCACCACCGTGACCCGGCTCGAACCCTGACAGCGCCGACCTGTAGATCGGCGCTACCCGCCGCCCCTCGCTGGCGAGCGCATCACGACGGCCGCCACCGACGCCCACCACGAATCGGCCACCGCCACTCTCGCTGGGGCCATCCGCTCCGGAGATCGGATGGCCATGGCCGCCTCAGCGTTCGCCCAATGCCTCGTGGGCCCCTCGCGTCGTGGCCGAAGCGCCGTCGAAACCGTGAACGAGCTCATTGCCCGCCTTCCGATCGAGGTCGTGGACCTCGACGCAGACATCGCCCGAGTCGCTGCGAGCATCCGCGCCAAGCACACCTCCGTTCGGCTCCCCGACGCGCTCGTCATCGCGACCGCCGCTCGCGCCGAGGCCGATCGGCTCATCACCACCGACCGTCGATGGCCGACCGCTCGAAAGCTCGGCCTCGTCACCACCATCACGACCCTGTGACGTCGGCACCGCCTCTTCGGTTGGTTGGGGGTCGCCGGAGACCCTCGGCTGCTCAGAAGGCGAACACCCGCAATGAACCGTCACGCGCGACGAGGCGCACCGGTTGCCGAGCCCAACTTGCGGGGCTGCCGCCCATGCCGGGCGAGTCCTTCGGCATGCCGGGCAGGGCGAGCCCCACGGCGTCGGGCCGGTCGTCGAGCAGGCGGCGGATGGCCGCCGCCGGCACGTGCCCCTCGACGGCATAGCCCTCCACCACGCCCGTGTGGCACGACGCCGCGCCGTCGGGGACGCCGAGGCCGGCCCGGAAGGCGGCACGGTTGGCGTCCTCGGCCGTGTCGACCGTGGCTCCGTTGGCACGCAGGTACACGACCCACGACGTGCAGCAGCCTCAACCCGGGTCGGTTCGGACCCGCATGGACACGCCGGCCAGCAGCGCTCCAGCACCGTCGGCAGCAGCCGTCGCCGGCGCAGCGACGCCCCCGTGCGTGCTCGAGCACCCGGCGACCGCAGCGGCGGACAGTCCGAGCACTGCGGCGCCGAGCCTCGTGCAGAAGTGGCGGCGGCCCATCAGGTCCATGCCCGCGAGGGTACCGACGGAATTCGCCACCCATGCGAGCGCCACCGGGCCCGCCCGGCCCCGGTTGATCGTCGTCAGTTTGCGCCCGTCGAGGGTGCGGCCGCAGTGGGCGATCCGGCCGATCGTGATCTCGTGCGCCGTCAGATTGCGGGCGCGGCGGCCGACCCTCGAGGTGATGCCAGCACCCGCTGGTGGAAGTCGAGCATGTCGTTACGGAACACGGAGGGTTGATCACTGCTGCCGCCGAGCCGTGCGCCCCGTTGCCCGAAACCCGCTGCGATCGCCGCACGGAACTGGTCAATGTCGCCCCGGGCCGGGTCGGCGATACCGGTGTAGGGATCGATCATCGAACCGTCGTCGGCGAGGTACTCGACGGGGGCGTTCGGGGAGACCCGGGCCTCGGGCACGTCGTGCACCGGTTCGAGCCGATCGAAGCTGTGGTGTGCACCCGGCACGATCCGAAGCGACACGTCGCCGCCGCGCAGGGCGATGGCCTGGACCTGCGCCTGGACCGCCAGCACCGAGCACCACTCGTCCTGGTCACCGATCACCGCCCGGATGACGGTGGTGCCGGTGTCGGGGCGGAGGAACTGCTGGCCGCACCACGGGTAGGCCGCATACGCACCGGCGAGCTGCGGTGCGGCCGGCACGGCGGCAGCGAACGGGCGCATCGCCGCCATCAGCACGGCCGAGCCGCCGCGGCTGTGGCCCTGCGCAGCGATGCGCGTTCGGTCGACCAGCGGGTGCGCGCCGAGGACGGCGAGGGTGGCCAGGACGTCGTACGCGCTCGCCGCGAAGGAGTACTGCGCCTGGTTGGCCACAGTGGACACGACCGAGCGTGCCGCGAACGGGTCGAGCAAGCAGACCGCGAACCCGGCTGCGAGCAGCGTGTGGGCATGGCTCACGTGGTTCGGCGAGACGCCGGCGCTGCCCGGCACGATGACCACGGTCGGGGACGGGCCGCGGCCGATCGGTGCAGCGAACACGGCGTCGATCTCGAGACGTTCGCCCGGTCCGTTGGCCGACATCGCCTCGAACACGTTGCGGGGGTTGGCGGTCGGTATCCGCAACGGTTCGACCACCGCAGCGTCGAGGTCGGCGGCGGCGCTCGTCAAGGCATCGCTCATGGGCGCATGCTACGGGCCGGTCCGCCGGCCGAACCGGAGGCTCAACCACCGAGGGCGCGATGCACGGCGGCGTCGACCAGCGATGTGCGGGTGGTGACCGCGGCCGGTGTTGCGACGAATTCGCCCCGGGCGTCCTGGCCGAGCACCGGCCGCACCCGTGGTCCGGCCCCGAACGTGAGCACCGGCGCGCGGCGCCAGGTACGCCAGCGGGTGGCGAGCCCGAGCTGCCGCACGGTCGTACCGGTTCCGGGGCCTCGGGTCACGAGGCGTTCGGCAAGGTGGTGTGCGTCGATGGCCAGGCGAGCACCGTCACGCGCAGCGTCGATCCAGGCCTGGACCCCCTCGTCGAGACCGACGTCGCCGGCCCGGGCGGGCAGCGCCGCAAGGACGTCCTCCCACCAGGCGGGCCCGGGCTCCTCGCCCGGCCAGTGGGCGTCGCCGTCGAAACTCGTCGCGACAGCAAGACCCCACCAGCCGCGTCGGTGAGTCTCCTCGCGCCAGGCCGCGATCGGATCGTCACCGGCGCACCAGGCCGCAGCGGAGGCGAGCATCGGGATCGACGCGAGCGGGAACTCCATCGGGTTCCACAGCACCCCGGCGCATCGGTCGCGCAGGGCCGGGTCGCGTCCGCTGAGCGGGCCGAGGTGCAGCGCGTCGCGCATCACGGCGTCGTTGACCGGTGCGTTGTCCCACAGCAGCGGCGGGCGGCCGAGGTGGTCTGCCCACCGTTGCGCGTCGGCCGCGTCGATCCGATCGTTGACCACGCACCGGCCGGTCCACATCACCTCGATCGCAGGATCGAGGCCGGCGCAGAGCGATCCGAGGTAGGTCGAGGCCTCGGTGCCGCAGTAGTGGGTGGGGACGATCCACACGTCGCAGCCGAGCTCGGCGAGCAGCCGGTGCGCGAGGAGGCGATGTGCTGCCCCGTCATCGAGTGCGGGGAGGTCGTCACAGCTGAGCACCACCGCAGTCGCCCCGGCGGCCACCGCTGGCGTGAGCTTGGCGACCACCTCGCGGGCGTTTGCACCGGGACCGGGGGTGAGGCCGACGGCGAGCGCGACGCTCGGGTGCCGGTGTGCCAACTCGGCGAAGTGCTGGAGCTCCTCGGGGGTGAAGGGGGCCCGCCAATCGTCTCGGTGGCGCGGCTCGGCCTTGGCCGCCCACACGTAGTGGGTCATCCCCCAGGCGCCGAGGCGGTCGATGCTCGCGAGACGGTCGACGTGCGACCAGGGCGGTCCGTAGAACCCCTCGATGACCCCTCGGATCCTCACGTCGCTGCCCAAGGGTGACGGGCGCCGGGTGGGATGCCGTCGACGATCGTGTGGTCGCGCCCCATCGGTGGACCGTACCAACCGGGATGCTCGCCCCCTGCCCCCCCGTAGCCCCGACGGTGACCGGCCCCTCAACCCCCGGCCCCTGCCCCTATGTGGCGAATCGTTGACGATTCGTCCGGTAGGGGGGCCGGTGGGGGGCCGGTGGGAGGAACGTGGGAGGAACGTGGGAGAAGACGGCTGGGCCGGGCGTCAGCCCCGAGCCGGCACCGCAGCGAAGAACCCGCGCAGCGCCTCGGCCATCCGGGCCCGCACCGGGGCGCCGGACAGCAGCATGTCCACGGCCGTCAGGGACGTGTGGGTGTGCCCTCGCGCCTGCTCGTGGCGCACCGGCACCCCGGCTGCCGCCATCGCCCGGGCGTAGGCATTGCCTTCGTCCCGCAACGGATCGAACTCGCCGGTGACGACGAACGCCGGCGGCAGTTCCGCCAGGCTCGCAGCCCGCAGGGGCGAGCACCGCGGATCGTGACGGTCCGCCGGGTCGCAGTAGTGGTTCCAGAACCACTCCATCAGCCCCCGCGTCAGGATGTAGCCCTCGGCGTTCTGCGTGTACGACGCCGTGTCGAGCGCGCCATCGGTGACCGGCGTGACCAACAGCTGCCCGACGATCGTCGGCCCATCCGTATCCCGGGCGAGCTGCGCCACGACCGCCGCGAGGTTGCCGCCGGCGCTCCAGCCTGCGACCGCCAGCTGACCGGGGATCCCGCCCAGCTCGGCGGTGTGCTCGGCCACCCAACGCACCGCCGCAAACGCGTCGTCAGCTGCGGCCGGGAACCGGTCCTCGGGGGCGTGGCGATAGTCGACGGAGATGATCATCACGTCCGACCGCACGCACAGGTCCCGGCAGAACGGATCGTCGGACACCTGTGAGCCGAACACCCAGCCGCCGCCGTGGAAGTACACGACCACCGGGTGGGGGCCCGGGCTCGCCGGCCGGTACAGCCGGTACCGCAGCGGGCCGGCCGCGCCGGGCAGCTCACCGTCGACCATCTCGCCCACTGCAGGCCCGGGGGCCCGCATCGCCGCGCTCGCCTCGGAGAACGCCCGGGCCTCCGGCGCCGTCATCGACGCGATCGAGGGCAACTCCATCGTGGCGAGCATCTCGAGCATGATCTGCACGTCGGGTTGCAGCCGACGCACGATGCCGTCGTTCGCCGTTGCACCCTTCGGGCCCCGCTGCTCGAACCCGAGCCAGCCTCGCGCCACGACCTCGTCGCAGGTGGTCCGGTAGCGATCGCAGCCACCGGCGTAGGGCAGGAACACTCGGGGCTTGCCGGGCACGTTGGCCCCCATGTACCAGGAGTTCGCCTTGGGCATCAGCGTGATGTCGGCGAAGTCGTTCACGTGCTGCACCCACCCGGCCACCGCAGCCTCGGTCGGCTCGATCGAGGTCAGTCCCTCGGTGTTGAGATGGTCGATCGCGCCGACCACCCAATCGACGTGCTGCTCGATCGACACGATCATGTTCGACAGCACCGACGGGCTACCCGGGCCGGTGACCAGGTGCAGGTTCGGGAACCCGCGTGCCATCAGACCGAGATACGTGGTCGGGCCGTCGGCCCACGCCTCCTTGAGCGTGCGTCCGTCGCGGCCGGTGATGTCCACGTTCACGATCGCGCCGGTCATGGCGTCGAAGCCCGTCGCGTAGACGATCACGTCGAACTCGAGCGATTCGTCGACCAGGTCGATCCCGGCCTCGGTGACCGTCGTGATCGGGTGCTTGCGCAGGTCGACGAGCCGCACGTGGGGGAGGTTGTAGGTCTGGTAGTAGTCCGTGTCGACGCAGAGGCGCTTCGTGCCGATCGGATAATCCTTGGGGCACAACGCTTCCGCTGTCTCGGGGTCGTTCACCGCCGAACGGATCTTGTTGCGGACGAACTCGGCGATCAGGTCGTTGGCCGCCTGGTTGGTCAGGTGGTCCATGTAGCAGCCGAGGAACTCGATGATGCCGCCGCGCTCCCACGCCGCTTCGTAGGTCGCAAGGCGCTCCTCGTCGGACACCGCAAGCGCGCTCGTCATCGACATCTCGACGGGTACCCCGCCGCTCGACCACCGGGCCCGATGCCGGTAGCCCGCAGGATCGCCCGCGATCTCCGAGGCCTTGTCGTCGGGTACGGGGCCGTTGTGGGCCGGGATCGAGTAGTTGGGTGTGCGCTGGAACACCGTCAGCTGCGCCGCCTGCTTGGCCATGATCGGGATCGACTGGATGGCCGAGGAGCCGGTGCCGATCACCGCAACCCGCTTGCCGGTCAGCTCGACGCCCTGGTGCGGCCACCTGCTCGTGAAGTACACGTCGCCACGGAACCGGTCGGTGCCCTCGATGTCGACCTCTTTGGGCATCGACAAGCACCCGGTGGCCATCACGTAGTGCCGGGCGACCAACTCCTTGCCGGTCGAGGTGTGCACGTGCCAGGTGGCGTTGGCGTCGTCCCACGTGGCCTGGTCGACCCGTGTCGAGAACTCGATGTTGCGCCGCAGGTCGTGCTTGTCGGCGACGTGCTGGGCGTAGCGGAGGATCTCGGGCTGCGGCGAGTACTTCTCGGACCACTTCCACTCGTCGAGCAGTTCGGGGTCGAACGTGTACGAGTAATCGAGGCTCTGGATGTCGCAGCGAGCGCCCGGATACCGGTTCCAGTACCACGTGCCGCCGACGTCGTCGCCAGCTTCGAGCACCTTGGCCGAGTACCCGCGAGCCCGCAGCTCGTGCAGCAGGTACATGCCGGCGAAACCTGCGCCGACGACGACGACGTCGACGTGTTGCACGGTCCCGTTCTGATCACCCATCGGATCCCCCTGAACCTTGGCCACCCCCGGCCCTGGGCGGATCTTTCCACACCGCCGTGCGCCCGGTCAGGCGGCGCGGTGACCCACGGCGAGGTGCTCGACGAACCAGTCTCGGGCCGCTTCGGCCGCCGCCTGCAGGGTGCCGGGCTCCTCGAACAGGTGGGTCGCCCCAAGGGGCGGATGACTCAAGCGCCGCTGGAGCCATCGAACCGCTCCAAGTCACATGGAGTGATCCGATGGGCTACCTTCACCACTCGTGGTGTTGTGCACCGCCGAGATCACCCGGGCGGACTCGTTGACCGACGCGGCGCTCGTCGCCGTTGCGGCAGTGCGTGCGACGCTCCGGGTGCGCACGGCGGACCTGCTGATCCTTCCGGACCTATTGCGGGGCCGTCCGGCGCTTTGGGTGCGTGCCGACGACGGCGGTCGCTCGGTGGTCGAGCACTGGCCGCGTGAGCACCCGTGCCTGCAGGTGGCCGTCGACGGCCGCCGCCGGGTGCGGCCGGTCCGGCCCGAGGTGACGACCGCGGTGCCGGTGCGCTCGGCGGGCGCAGTGATCGGTGCGCTGGCGGTCGGGCCGCGAGCGGGCGTGCGGATGGGGGTGTCGGTCGCCCGGCTGAGCGAACTCGCCGACGTCGTCGGCGTCTCGCTGGACGTGGTGCACCTGCGCTCGGAGCTGCGCCGGGCCGAGTCCGAGCGCGACCACCAGGCCGTTCACGACGGGCTGACGGGTCTGGCCAATCGGCGTTCGTTCGCCGACCGCGTCGGCGAGGCGTTGGGTCGCGCCGCCGGCTCGGGGTCCGAGTGCAGCGTGCTGATCGTCGACGTCGACCGCTTCAAGGATCTGAACGACACGCTCGGCCACGACGTCGGCGACGAGTTGTTGCGAGTGGTGGCCACCCGCCTGCGCGGGATCGCCGATCCGCCCGATCTCGCTCGGCTCGCCGCCGACGAGTTCGCCGTGCTCGTCGAAGGGGCGGGCTGCGACGACGCGCTCGCGCTCGGGCGGCGAGCGGTGCGCCTGCTGGGCGAACCGATCGAACTCGCCGGCCTCCGCCTGTCGCTGGCCACCTCCGTGGGCATCGCCTGCCATCCGTGGCACGGGTCGCAACCGCACCAACTCCTGCAGCACGCCGGCCTCGCTCTCGAGGCGGCCAAGGCGGGGCCCGAGGCGCCGGTGCGCCTGTTCGACCCGGCGGTCGCGCAGAGCACGGCGCGGCGGTGGTCGATCGCCACGGCGTTGCGTCAGGCGGTGGAGGGCCGGCGCTTCGACGTGGTGTACCAACCGCTGGCCGACCTCGGGTCGGGTCGTATCGCCGGTGTCGAGGCGCTGCTGCGCTGGACCCACGACACGCTCGGACCGGTGTCGCCGAGCGAGTTCATGCCCGTGGTCGAACACGTCGGTCTCGTCGATCCGGTCACCCGGTTCGTCCTCGGCCGGGCCCTCGAGCAGTTGGCGGCCTGGAACGACCAGGGCGTCGAACTGCACCTGTCGGTGAACGTGTCGGCGCGCAACCTGCTCGACGCCGGGTTCGACCGGATGCTGTTCGGCTTGCTCGAGCAGTGGCGCGTGCCCGCCGAGCGGATCACGCTCGAGATCACCGAATCGGCCCTCGTCCCCGAGGACGACCGGGTGCAGGCCGCGCTGGAACGGTTGTCGCTGTGCGGCCTGGGTCTGTCGATCGACGATTTCGGCACCGGGTACTCGTCGCTGGCCTACCTGCGGCGCCTCCCGGTCACCGAGGTGAAGATCGACCGGTCCTTCGTCGCCGATCTGCTCGTACGGCCACGAGACGCGGTGATCGCCCGCTCGATCCTCGACCTGGCCGGCCGGCTGGACCTCGACGTGGTCGCCGAGGGGATCGAAGACGTCCGGGTCCTCGAGTTGCTCGTCGAGATGGGATGCCCGCAGGGTCAGGGGTTCCTGCTGTCGCCGCCGCTCCCCGGCGACGAGGTGCCGGCGCTCGTGCACGCCCGCACCGCTCTGGGGGCCCGCCGGTAGCCTGCCGCCGTGCGCGTGGTGGCCGGAACGGCTCGGGGCCGTCAGCTGCTCGCCCCGTCCGGTCGCGACACCCGCCCGACCGCCGATCGGGTTCGGGAAGCGGTGTTCAATGCGCTGCACAGCCGGGGCCTCGTCGAGGGCGCAAGGGTGCTGGACCTGTTCGCCGGGTCCGGGGCGCTCGGCATCGAGGCACTGTCGCGCGGCGCCGCTTCGGCCACGTTCGTCGAGCGGTCACCCGAGGCGTTGCGGTGCGTGCGGGCCAACCTGGACGCAACCGGCCTCGCCGGACGGGCGACCGTGGTCGACGCCGACGCGAACGCGTTCTTGCGGAACGGGACCGATCGGTTCGACCTCGCCCTGCTCGACCCGCCCTACGCCTTCGACGCCTGGGACGCGCTGCTCGCCAGGCTGCCGGCCGAGGCCGCCGTGGTCGAGTCGGACCGGGCCTTGCGCACGCCGCCCGGCTGGACGATGGTCCGCTCGGCCCGTTACGGGACTACCGTGGTCGGGCTGCTCGCGCGTGTGCACCCGGCATCCGCCGACGAGCCGTGACCCCCGAGATGCCCACCGCCCTATACCCCGGAAGCTTCGACCCGTTCCACAACGGCCACCTCGACGTGGTGAGCGTCGCTGCCGAGCTGTTCGGGTCGGTGATCGTCGCCGTGCTCGTGAACCCGCAGAAGCCGGCCGCCCTGTTCGAACAGCAGGAGCGCACCGAACTCATCGAGGCCTCGGTGGCCCATCTGCCCGGCGTCGTCGTGCGGCACTTCACCGGCCTCGTCGTCGACGCGGTCGGCCGGCTCGGCGCCGACTTCATCGTCAAGGGGCTGCGCACGGTCGGCGACTTCGAGATCGAGCAGCAGATGGCCCATACCAACCACGCCGTGTCCGGGGTGCGAACGGTCTACGTGCCGGCCAGCCCGGCGCAGTCGTTCGTCGCGTCGAGCTTCATCCGCGACATCACCCGGTACGGTGGCGACGTTTCGGCCCTGGTCCCGCCGCCGGTGGCGGCTCGATTGCGGGAGCGCTTCCCCCGATGAGCTATTTCGGTGACGCCCAGTCGACCAACGATTCCGAGACGCTGTTGCGGCGCACCATCGACATCATCGCAACCGCCCGGACGATCCCGCTGTCGTCGTCACCGATGATCAACCGCGACGAGATCATCGAACTGCTCGAAGAGGCGCTCAACCGCCTGCCCGACGAACTGCGTCAGGCCCGCTGGATGCTCAAGGAGCGCCAGGAGTTCCTGCACAAGACCCAGCGCGAAGCCGACGACCTGCTCGAGGCGGCTCGGGCACAGGCCGAGCGCATGGTCCAGCGCGCCGAGATCGTCCGCCAGGCCGAGATGCGGGCCCGCCAGGTCCGCGACGCGGCCGAGGAAGACGCTCGCCGGATGCGCCTCGAAACCGAAGACTTCGTCGATCAGCGTCTCGCCACGTTCGAGATCGTCCTCGACCGGGTGGCGCGCACGGTGGCGGCGGGTCGCGAGCGGCTCAACGGCTCGTCGCGCACCCAGCCGGCTGCCCCGCAGCCGGAACCGGATCCGTCGGGGCCGCTGTTCTTCGACCAGGACCGGTCCTGAGCGCCGGAGCGCCGTGATGGTCCCCGAGCTGACCGTTCCCGTCACCGAGTTGTTGCGGCACCCGGCGCTGCGCCGATCGGTGCACGCCGTCGTGCCTGCCGAAGAGGTCGTCGTGGGTGAGGTGGTGGTGCCCGACGGTTCGCCGGTGACCGTCGAGCTCGTGCTCGAGAGCCTGTCGGACGGGATCGTGCTGACCGGCCGGGCCCGGGCGAGCTGGCAGGGTGTGTGCCGGCGCTGTCTGGGTCCGGCGACCGGCGAGGTGGTGGTCGACGACCTGCGCGAGCTCTACCAGCTCCGCCCGACGGCCCCGGATGCGTTCGCGCTCACCGGAGATCTGCTCGAGCTGTGGCCGGCCGTGCGTGAAGGCCTGATGCTCGAACTGCCGCTCGCCCCGCTGTGCCGGCCCGACTGCGCCGGGCTGTGCCCCACGTGCGGCGTCGATCGCAACCGGACGCCCTGTGCCTGCACGCCGATCGCTCGCGACTCACGCTGGGCCGCCCTCGACGCGCTTCGCGTCGAGGACCCGGCCGACGAATCGGGCTGAGCGACGCGCCGGGCGCCGTGGGGTGCCGGGTGCGCTCAGCGCCCCCAGGACGGGCGGCCGTTCACCACGAGGGCGACGGCGATGAGCGTGACGGCGCCTGCGGCGATCTGGAGCGGCGTCACGGGTTCGCCGTGCATCGGCCAGGCGACCGCGATCGACAGCACCGTGGCCGGGAGCATGTTGAGCGCCGTGATGCCCAGCGGCAGTTCGGTGATCACCCAGTTCATGATCAGGTGCCCGAGGGCGCCGGGGCCGATGAGGACCACGACGAGCCAGAACACGTCGGCGGCGTCGATGGCGTCGAGCGCGAGGCCGCTCACCAGCGCCATCGGGGTCACGGCGAGCGCCGCCCAGACCATCACCCCGGTCAGGTATTCCGAGGGCGACAGCCGGGCGCGGGTGCGCCGGGTGACGAGCAGGTAGGCCGACAGCGTCACGAGCGCCCCGCAGGACAGGGCCAACCCGAGCGGCGTCGCCCGCACCCCGGCGCCGGCCCCGGCGACGGCAGCGCCAACCGACACGATGCCGACCACGGTCCAGCCCAGGCGCCAGGGAGTGGGGCGTTCGCCGAAGAACCGGATCCCGCCGAGCAGCACCGTGACCGGCTGCAGCGATCCGACGAGGGTGACCGTGGCGATCGATGCGTGCTGGATGGCGGTGAAGAAGAACGCCATGTTCGCCCCGAAGCACAGCCCGCCCCACCGGCTCGCCCAGACCTGCGACCACGTGGGCCTCGACCCGCTGAGCATCTGCAGGGCGACCATCGTCGGGACGGCCATCCACATCCGCACGGCGGCGACGGTGAGCCCGGGGGCGCTGATCTCTTTCGACATCGGGGGCCCGAGACCCCAGATCACCACCACCAGTCCCAGACCGCCGAGTGCGAGCAGGTAGCGGCGCCGGGCAGCGTCCGAGCCGGGCACGGCGGTGGCGGTCACCGGTGCACCCTACGCGTCCGGGTGATTCGTCGGCTCCGTGCGGGGCGGCTATCCTCACCGGGCCCTCGTGAGGAGATCGAACCATGCCGGTCCCGAAGAAGAAGAAGTCGAAGTCGAAGTCGCGCAGCCACCGGGCTGCCGCATGGAAGCTCGAGGCCCCGGCGCGCAGCACCTGCCCTCGGTGCAATGCGGCCAAGCGGCCTCACGTGGTCTGCCCGTCGTGCGGGTGGTATCGCGACCGTGTCGTGATCGACGTCGCCTGAGCCGACGGTGACCATCCTCCCCATCGCGGTCGACGCCATGGGCGGCGACCGGGCCCCGGGTGAGATCGTGCGCGGCGCCCGCCAGGCCGCCGAGGAGCACGGCATCCCGATCCTGCTCGTCGGACGGGCCGAGGCGCTCGGCGACGTGGGCGACCTGCCCGTGCGCGAGTGCTCCGAGGTCATCGAGATGGACGACGATCCGGCCCAGGGTGTGCGGCGCAAGAAGGATTCGTCGCTCGTGCGCGCCGCCGAAGCGGTCCGGGACGGCAAGGCCTCGGCCATGCTGTCGGCGGGCAACACCGGCGCCACGATGGCGTCGGCCCTGCTGCGGATGGGTCGCCTCAAAGGGGTGAGCCGCCCGGCGATCGCCACACCGATCCCGGTGCCGGGCGCCCTGCCGACGGTGCTGATCGACGCCGGCGCCAACGCCGAGGTGCAGCCCGACTGGTTGGTGCAGTTCGCCCAGATGGGCACCGTGTTCTCTCGGCAGCGGTTCGGTATCGCCACACCGCGGGTCGGCCTGCTGTCTATCGGCGAGGAGCCCACCAAGGGCACGCCGCTCGTGAAGGAGACCCACGCACTGCTCGCGCAGGCGCCCGGGATCAACTTCATCGGCAACGTCGAGGGACGCGACGTGATGACCGCCGACGTCGACGTCGTCGTCACGGACGGCTTCACCGGCAACGTCGTGCTCAAGACCCTCGAAGGCGCGCTCAAGACGATCGTACGGGCGCTGCTCGACGCGTTCGCAGCCAAGCCCGAGTACGCCGAGCCGTCCGCGGCGTTGATGCCGGCCCTGTTGCCGCTCTACGCCACGCTCGACCCGGAGACCTACGGGGGCGCCATGCTGCTCGGCGTCGACGGGGTGTGCATCATCTCCCACGGGTCGTCGTCGGCGCGCGCCGTCGTCAACGCGTGCCGGGTCGCGCAGGAGATGGTCGAGGCCGATCTCGTCGGCTCGCTGCGCGCCGCCATCTCGGCCTGAGCCCGACGGCGGTAACCTGCCGCCACCCCAACCGCCCCTGCCTCCCAGGAGATCCGATGCCCGCTGAGACGCACGTCGAGCACGGTCCCGTCAGTCGCGCCGAGGTGTTCGGGATCATCCGCGACCGGCTCGCCGACATCCTCGAGATCGAGCCCGACTCGATCAGCGAGGGCCAGTCCTTCGTCGACGACCTCGGAGCCGACTCGCTCGCGCTCATCGAACTCGTCGAGGCGATCGAGGAAGAGCTCGGGGAGCGGACCGTCGGGTTCCGGATCGAGGACGAGGACCTCGAAGACCTGAAGTCGGTGCGTGACGCCGTCGACTACGTGTTCGGGCGGGTGAACGCCGCCTGAGCACGCCCGCCGATCTCGAGGCCTTCGCAGGCCGGATCGGACACCGGTTCACCGATCCGTCGCTGCTGCGGATCGCGCTGTCCCACCGGTCGTGGGTGAGCGAACATCCCGGCGAGGAATCCAACGAACGGCTGGAGTTCCTCGGTGACGCCGTCCTGGGTTGGCTCGTGGCCGAGTCGGTGTTCCACCGGCATCCCGAGCTCACCGAGGGGCGCCTCACCGACCTGCGCAAGGCGGTCGTGAACGCCGGCGCGCTCGCGTCGGTGGCCGACGAGCTGGGGCTCGGGGAGGTGCTGTTCCTCGGCAAGGGGGAGGCGGCGGCCGGCGGGCGGGCCAAACCGTCGATCCTGTCCGATGCGCTCGAAGCCGTCCTCGCCGCCGTGTATCTCGACGGAGGCCCCGACGCAGCGCAGGATCTGGTAGCTCGCCTGCTCGGCCCGGCGCTCGAGCGCGCCGCCCGGTTCGGCGGCTCGGACCACAAGACCGCGCTGCAGGAACAGTTGGCCCGAAGGGCGTCGGGGCCGCCCGCCTACCACGTCGCCGAGGACGGCCCGGACCATGCGAAGGTGTTCCAGGCCCGCGTGCTCGTCGGCGACGCCGAGCTCGGGTCGGGTACGGGCCGGTCGAAGAAACAGGCCGAGCAGGCCGCCGCCGCCGAGGCCCTGCAGCGCCTGGCCCCGGACGCGCTCGGCGGGACGGGCGCCGGTGCCTGAGCTGCCCGAGGTCGAGGTCGTGCGCCGCGGCCTCGAACGCGAGCTCGTGGGCCGCCGGATCGACACCGCGATCGCCACCGGGGCGCGCACGGTGCGGCGGACCAGCGCCGAGGCGGTCGAGGCCGGTACCCGGGGTCGCGCCGTGGGCTCGGTCGCCCGGCGGGGCAAGTACCTGCTGATCGGCCTCGACGACGGCGCCACGGTGCTCGTGCACCTGCGGATGAGCGGTCAGCTGCTCCTGGCCGCGCCCGGCACTCCGGAGCCGCCGCACACCCACGTCCGGTTCGGCTTCGACGACGGCCGGGCACTCCGCTTCGTCGATCCGCGCACCTTCGGCGAGGTCGTGGTCGTCCGCCCGGGGCGGTGGGCCGACGACGCGCCCGACCTGCTCGCCCTCGGTCCCGATCCGCTGCTCGACCGGTTCGGGCCGCACGGGCTCGCACTGCGGCTCGCTCGGCGTCGCCGGGTGAAGGACCTCCTCGTCGACCAGCACGTGATCGCCGGCATCGGCAACATCTACGCCGACGAGGTGCTCTGGCACGCCCGGGTGCGGTTCGATCGGCCCGGCGTGCTGCTCGACCCGGCGGAGATCCGAGGCCTGCACCGGGCGATCCGGCGGGTGCTCGGCGCAGCGGTCGACGCCGGGGGTTCGACGTTGTCGGACGGGCAGTACGTCGACGTGGACGGCCGGGCCGGGCGGTACCAGGACCGCCACGCCGTTCACGGCCGGACCGGGCGGCCCTGCCCCCGGTGCAGCACGCCCATCCTGCGCACGGACTGGGGCGGGCGCTCCAGCTATTGGTGTCCGCGATGCCAGGGAGCCTGATCCACCTTTCATTTCAAGTTCTTGACCTCTGATCTGTCTTGCTCATGAATTGTGTCTAATCTCTTCACGATGCCGATCTGGGAGCCAGAGCGCGCCGCGCAGGCCGAGGCCAGCCTGCGCGCCCGGGCTGCCGCCGGGTTGTGCATGGGCGGTGGCCTGCTCGGGCTCGTCGCTGCGGCGCTGCCGGGCGAACCGGCCCCGGGTGCCGACGCCCAGGGCGTCGTCATCGGGGTGATCGCGGCGCTCGTCGGGCTGTTGCTCGTGTTCGTCGGCCGGCGGGCACCCGGGGTGGTGTACGACGTGTTGGCATCGCTCGCGGTGGTCGGCACCGGGGTCCAGCTCCATCTCGTGGCCGGCGCGCAGCTGGTGGAGAGCGGGGAGGTGATCCCGGGTGAGCTGATCCTCGTCCCGATCGTGCTGTTCGTTGGGGCGCTCCGGCCGATCCGCAGTTGCGTGGCCGTCGGGGTGGTCATCGTCGCGACCCTGGCGGCTGCCTACACGGCGCTCGACTATCACTGGGGAAGCCTGCTGCTTCGCCTGGGCATCGTCGCCGGGTTCCTGTGGATCAGCGGGGCGTTGGTCATCCTGCTGCGGCGCCGGGTCCTGGCGCTCGTCGACGAACTCGAGCAGACGGCCCGAACCGATCCGCTGACGGGACTGGCCAACCGCCGGGCCTTCGACGACGCGCTCGCCCGCCACCTGGCCGCGGCCGAACGCACCGGCACACCGGTATCGGTGATCGTCGCCGACGTCGACCATTTCAAGTCGTTCAACGACCGGTTCGGCCACGCGGCGGGCGACGAGGTGCTCGTCGGGGTCGCCCGCCACATCGCAGCGTCGATCCGCCCGATCGACATCGCCGCCCGCCTCGGCGGCGAGGAGTTCGCGATCGCGCTGCCCGGGGTGAGCGTCGAAGATGCCGCTGCCGTGGCGAAACGGATCGCCGGGGCGTTGCAGGCCGGGGCCGACGAGCGGCGGGTGACGTGCAGCTTCGGGGTGGCCGAGCACGGCCCCGACGGCTCGGAGGGGGTGCTGCGCCGGGCCGACGGTGCGCTGTACCGGGCCAAGGAAACCGGTCGCGACCGGGTGGAACTCGCGCCGCACGAGCGCCGTCACCGACCGGCGATGCCGCCGAAGGGGTAGGGTTCGGGGTCCTTCGCCGCCCGAGGTCGACCGAGTGTTCCTGCGCCAGTTGACGTTGAAGGGGTTCAAGTCGTTCGCCGACTCGACCACCCTGCTCATGGAACCGGGCGTGACCGTCGTCGTCGGCCCGAACGGCAGCGGGAAGTCCAACGTCGTCGACGCGATCGCCTGGGTGCTCGGTGCGCAGGCACCTTCGGCGGTGCGCAGCCAGAAGATGGAGGACGTGATCTTCGCGGGCACGGCCCGGCGCCCGGCGCTCGGGCGTGCGGAGGTGGCGCTCACCCTCGACAACAGCGACGGCCTGCTGCCGATCGAGTTCAACGAGGTGACGATCACCCGGCGCCTGTGGCGGTCGGGTGAGAGCGAGTACGCGCTCAACGGTGCCCCGTGCCGGCTGCTCGACGTCCAGGAGTTGTTGTCCGACAGCGGGGTCGGGCGCCAGCAGCACGTGATCGTCAGCCAGGGTCAGATCGACGCGGTGCTGAACGCCCGGCCCGAGGACCGGCGCGGGATCATCGAGGAAGCCGCCGGCGTGCTGAAGTACCGCCGGCGCAAGGAGAAGGCCGAGCGGCGCCTGGAGGCCACCGAGGGCAACCTCGCCCGGGTCCAGGACCTGGTGCGCGAGGTACGCCGGCAGATGCGGCCGCTCGAGAAGCAGGCCGATGCGGCCCGCCGCCATGGGGAGGTCGTGTCGGAGTTCGCCGTGCTCCAGGTGCACCTCGCCGGCCGTGAGCTCGACCGGCTCGACGGGGTGCTGCGCGAGCTCGACGGCGATCGAGCGGCGCTGGCCCGGCGGGAGGCCGAGCTGCGGGCCGAGGCGGAGCGCCTCGTCACCGAGGTGGTCGCCGCCGAGGTGGCGCTCGCCCGGCTCGGCGGCTTCGCGCTCTCCGACGCGCTCGTGCGCGTCGAGCAGCTGCGCGAGCGGGCCCGGGGCCAGGCGGCGGTGGTGACGGAGCGGGTCCGTGGGGTCGCTCGCGACCGCGAGCGGGCCATGGACGTCGGCGTGGTCGCCAACCTCGAGGCCGATGTCGCCCGGATGCGCGTCGAGCTCGGCGAGGTGACCCTCGCAGCGGAGCGCATCGAACCCGAGGCGGCCGACCTCGCCGACGGCGAGGCCGACCTCGCGCGCCGGCGTCACGAGCTCGAGGCCGAGACCGCGACGGTCGGCACGGCGAACCTTGCCTCCGACGCGCTCGCCGAGGTGCGCGGCGAGCTGCGCAGCGTGCGGCAAGCCGTCGAGCGGGCGACCGCCGAGCGCCAGCGGGCCGAACAGCGCCGCACCGCGCTCGTGACCCGCGACGCCGCACTTGCCGCCGAGGTCGACCGTCTGCGCGCCCAGTGCGCCGAGGCCGAGGCGGCCGAAGAACCGCTGGTCGAAGCGACCGAGCGGACCGAAGCGAGCCTTGCGGCGGCCGACGAGCGCCGCGAGGGCGCGGATCTGGCCGCGCAGGCGGCGCGCCGGGAGCACGAACGGTGGTCGGCACGGGCCGAGGCGCTCGCGCTGGCTCTCGACGCCGCCCGGGCACGGGCCGGGGCGGAACGTCTGGCCGGGGTGCCCGGCGTGGTGGGGACGCTCCTCGATCTCGTCGAGGTCGATCCGGGATGGGAGGCGGCGTTCGAAGCTGCGGCCGGTGAGGCCCTCGCGGCCGTGGTGGTCGACGGCGCCGACGCGGCTCGCCGGGCGCTCCAGGCGCTCGGCGAGGCCGGGGCGTCGGGGGCGGTGCTCGCCCTCGGCGCGGCTGCGCCGGCGGTCGGACCCGACCCGGGCCGCACGGCGTCGTTCGGCACCCCGGTGCGGGCGCACGTGCGCGCGGCGGATCCCGCCGTGGGCGCCCTGCTCGACCGGCTCGTCGGTACGGCTGTGGTCGTTGACGGGGGTTGGGAAGCGGCGCTCGACGTGTCGTTGCGAGAGGCCGAGATCGTCGCGGTCACCCGGGCCGGTGACTGCTTCGGCCGCAGCGGCTGGCGGGTCGGCGCGACGATCACCGGTGCGACCGGAGCGGCGCTCGACGACGCCCGCAGCAACCTGGCGCAGGCCGGTACGGCGCTCGACGCCGCGGAGGACGAACTCGCAGCCGCAGCAGCGGCCGCCCAGACCGCCCGCCGGGAGCTCGACGAACTCGGCCGCCGCCTCGACGACAACGACGCCCGGTTCACCGCAGCGTCCGAAGGCCTGAGCCGGGCCCAGGCCACGCGCCGGGAGCTCGGCACGGAGCTGGCGGCGATCGAGCCGACGCTCGCCGAGCTCGACGAGCGTCTCGCCCGCGACCGGGCCCGGCTGGCCACGCTCGAGGCCCGCCTGCCGGAACTCGAGCAGCAGGCCGTCGCCGAGCGGGCCGTGCGCGAACGACTGCGGGGCGCCCGCCAGGAGCTCGACCGGGCGATGCAGGAACACCTCGGTCGGCGCCGGGATCTGGAACGGCGGGCCACGACGTACGCCGAACGTCAGGCGTTCCTCGAGCGGCGGATCCGCGACGCCGAGGTGCGCCTCGCGGCCGATGCCGTGGCGCGCGCCGAGGCCGCCGAGCGCCGGATCGCGCTCGATCGGTCGATGGCGCAGCTCGAACGGCTGCAATCGGTTCTCGCACGCTGCCGACCCGTGCTGGAGCAGGAGTGGGGCGTCCTGCAGGAGGCCCGCCAGCGGCACACCGAGGAGTCGCAGGCGGTCACGACGGCCCTCGAATCGGCGCGGCGGCGCCGGGTGGACGTCGAGCGCGGCCTCGACGAGGTGCGTGAGGCGGCGCGGCGTGCCGACGTCGACCAGGTCGAGGCCCGCACCCGGCGCGAGACCCTCGAAGCGGCGCTGCAACGCGAGCACGGGGTGGACGCCGACCTCGCGCAGGCGACCCCCGAGCCCGACCTGCCGCCCGGGATGACCGCCGCGCAGCGCGCGGCCGAGCTCGAACGGGAGCTGCGCATCCTCGGCCCGGTGAACCCGCTCGCGTTGGAGGAGCACGCCGCGCTCGTCGAACGGCAACGCTTCCTCGACGAGCAGCTCGAGGACGTGCGTTCCTCGCGCCGTGAGCTCAACCGGGTGATCCACGCCGTCGACAACGAGATCCGCTCGACGTTCGCCGCGGCCTTCGCCGACGTGACGACGAGCTTCGAGGCGCTCTTCGCCTCGCTGTTCCCGGGCGGGGTGGGCAAGCTGGTGCTCACCGAGCCCGACGACCTGCTCGTGACCGGCATCGAGATCGAGGCCAAGCCCTCGGGCAAGAACGTGAAGAAGCTCAGCCTGCTGTCGGGTGGCGAGCGGTCGCTGACGGCGCTTGCGTTCCTGTTCGCGGTGTTCCGCAGCCGGCCCTCGCCGTTCTACGTGATGGACGAGGTGGAGGCGGCGCTCGACGACGTGAACCTGCACCGGTTCCTGAACCTCTTGGGGGAGTTCCGCCGGGACGCCCAGCTGATCGTGGTCAGCCATCAGAAGCGCACGATGGAAGCCGCCGACACGCTGTACGGGATCTCGATGCAGCCGGGCGGCTCGTCGAAGGCGTTGTCGGAGAGGGTCGCCACGGGCGCAGCCGGTTCCGAAACGGACTGAGCGCAGGTCGATTCGCCGCGTCTCCCGGCCCCGGGCCGGGCGATCCGGCGCGCCCAGGGAGAGAGGTCGTTGACATGAGGCAATCAGCATGTTTCACTACACATGCAAATGAGCGCCGGACGCCTCTGCCGACCGGGCGTCGATCTCGGTGAAGGTGCCTGCCCGAGCCCGCCAGACCAAGGTCCAGGTCGGCATCGACGTGTTCGTCGACGTGCCGCACCTGACGCCGGCAGAACTCGGCGACAAGCTCGCCGCGCTCGCCGGGCCCGAGTTCGGGCTCGAGATGCTCTCCAACCGGGGTCAGAAGGTGTGGCCGAACGGCGCACCCGAGACGCTGTGCGTGGACGCGTTCCGCTGCCGGTTCGTCGGCAGCGGCGCCTCGGTGGCAACGGCCGACACCATCACGTTGCTCGACCGGCTCAATGCGGCCGGTTACCCGTTCATCAAGTCCGAGGGGCTGTTCACCTTCGACGGTGAGCCCGGCTACAGCAAGGGGCAGGGACAATGACCACCAACACCACACCGTTCAGCGCGGCATCGGCCAGTGTGTCGGCAGCCGCCAACACCGCCGGCGCGGAGCCCGACACGGTGACCATCTCGGTGCTGTGCGCCGAGGAGAGCCTGGCCTCGTTCTGCCGCCGGCTCGCCGCAGCGGTGAACCCGGGACCGATGCACCTCGCCCGGGTGTTCGCCGTGGCCACGCAGGTCTACCCCGTCCGGGTGGACGCCATGTGGGGCGAGGCGACGGTGCTGAACTGCGAGTTCCGGATGCGCCGGGCCGGTGCGGCCGTCGACGCCGGTTCGGCCGGGGCGGCTCGCACCCACAGGGTTAGGGTGCGCTCGCCATGGAAGTGTTGTTCCTTCTCCTGATCGTCGTCGGCGTCGTGTTCGGCGTCGGGGTGCTCCTGGTGGGTCGGCGCCGGAGCCGAGGCGTCGAGCTCGAACCGCCGCCGGCCGCTCGGACCACCATCGCCGAGGCCCGGGCGGCCCAGGCCCCGCCCGCCCCGGCCCCATCGGCCCGGCCGCCGCAGCGGGCCCCCGACGAGATCGTGCTGGCCGAGGTCCACCTCGACGAGCAGCCAACCGGCCTCGATGCCGAAGGTGCCCTGCGCGAGCTGTCCGACGAGGAGCTCGCGGCCCTGATCGACGCCGAGGCGACCGCCGAGGCCGACGCCGCCGACATCGCCGAGGCGACCGGAGCGCTCGACGCCGACACCGCACCCGCCGAGGTGCTCGAGCGGCCCCGGTTCCGGGATCGGCTGAGCCGAGCCCGCGCGGCGCTCGCGGCCGCGGTGGTCGGGGTGCGGGGCCGGCCGAAGGTGGACGACGAGACCTGGGACGACCTCGAAGAGGCGTTGCTGCGCTCCGACGTGGGCGTGAAGGTGACCACGGCCTTGCTCGAGCCGCTGCGGGCCCGGGTGACGGCGAAGGAGCTGGTGAGCCCCGACGACGTGCTCGACGCGCTGAAGGCGGACATGAAGTCCCGGCTTGCGGGTGCCGATCGCACGGTGCGGTTCGAGGACGGCCCGCCCGGGTCGCCGAACGTGTGGCTGTTCGTCGGGGTGAACGGGGTCGGGAAGACCACCACGATCGGCAAGCTCGGCTACCAGCAGCGCCTCGTCGGGCGCGCGGTCGTGATGGCCGCCGGTGACACGTTCCGCGCCGCTGCGGCCGAACAGCTCGGCACGTGGGCGGAGCGGTCCGGCGCACGGCTGGTGCGCGGCACCGAAGGTGGGGATCCCTCCGCGGTGATCTTCGACGCGGTGCAGTCCGCCGGGGCCCGGGGGGACGACCTCGTCCTCGCCGACACGGCCGGCCGGCTGCACACCAAGACGAACCTCATGGACGAACTGCGCAAGGTGCGCCGGGTCGCCGGCCGTGAGCCGGGCCGGGTCACTGAGGTGCTGCTCGTGATCGACGCGACGACGGGTCAGAACGGGTTGAACCAGGCCAAGGAGTTCACGCAGGCCACCGAGGTGACCGGGGTGGTCCTCACCAAGCTCGACGGTTCGGCCAAAGGTGGCGTCGTGTTCGCCATCGAGACCGAACTGGGCATCCCCGTGAAGCTGGTCGGCCTCGGCGAGACGATCGGCGACCTCGTGGCGTTCGACGCCGACGAGTTCGTCGAGGCGATGTTCTCGGCCTAGGCGAGCCTCACACCGACAAGCGGCACGGCATCCGCTTGATGCCGTTGATGAACGCCGACTGCAGGCGATCCGGCTCGCCGGTGATCTCGAGATCGGGGAGCCCGCTGAACAGTTCCTCGAACATCACCTGGATCTCCCGGCGGGCGAGGTTCGCCCCGAGGCAGAAATGGGGGCCGCCTGCACCGTAGCCCTCCTGGTCCCGGCCGTTGGCCCGGCGGATGTCGAACGAGTGCCCGTCGGGGAACACCGATTCGTCGCGGTTGCCGGACCAGTACCACATGGCGACCTTGTCGCCCTTGGCGATCTCCTGGCCGCCGATGACGGTGTCGGCGGTGGCGATGCGGCGCATGTGGATCACCGGCGAGGACCAGCGCACGATCTCCTCGATCGCGGACGGGGTGAGCGACGGATCGGCCATCCAGGCGGCGCGCTGGTCCGGGTGATCGGTGAGCATCTTCGCTCCCCAGGAGATCGCGTTACGGGTGGTCTCGTTGCCGGCGACCGCGAGGAGGATGAAGAAGCTCCCGAACTCCGCAGCGGTGAGCCGCTGGCCGTCGACCTCGGCGTGCATGAGCGCCGAGGTGATGTCCTCCCGGGGGTTGGTGAGGCGGTCCTGGCCGAGCGCCTGGGCGTAGCTGAACATGCCCAGCGCCGCGGCGCCGAGGTCCTCGATCGAGCCGCCGAAGTCCGGATCGCCGACGCCGAGGATCACGTTGGTCCAGTCGAAGATCTGCTTTTCGTCGGCGGCGGGGACGCCGAGCATGTCGCAGATCACCTGCAGCGGCAGGGGAGCGGCGAACGCCTCGACGAAATCGCATTCGCCGCCGCGCTCGCGGGCGTCGACCACGAGCTGGCGGGCCCGGACCCGGACGGACTCGTTCACCTGGGCGACGGTTTTGGGCGTGAAGCCCTTCTGGACGAGGAGCCGGAACTTTGCATGCCGGGGATCGTCCATCACGATCATCGAGCCGAAGAACTCGAGGAACTCCGGTTGGGTCTCGCCGATGGTGATGCCGTCGGCCGAGGAGAACAGCCACGGCTTGCGGCTCGCCTCACGGATGTCCTCGTAGCGGGTGAGCGACCAGAACCCCGGGCCCTGGACCGCACCCGCGACCGACATCTCGATCTCCTTGTGGAACGCCACGGGGCGCTCGGCGCGCAGCCGGGCGAAGGCGGCGTGTCGTTCGTCGAGCGGCTTGCGCCAGAACGACGGCGTGCCGAGCTCGATGCCGTCGACGGTGAGGGACTGGGCCAAGGGCATGACGGTTCTCTCCTACTTCCAAGCGCAGGGCAGGCGCTTGATGCCGTTGATGAAGTTGGACTGCAGCAGGTCGGGCTCGCCGGTGATCCGCAGATCGGGAAGGCGGTGCGCGAGCTCGCGGAACATGACGGTGATCTCCCGGCGGGCGAGGTTCGCGCCGAGGCAGAAGTGCGGGCCCCCCGCCCCGTAGCCGACGTGCGGGTTCGGGTCGCGGGTGAGATCGAACCGGTACGGGTCGCTGAACCGGCGGTGGTCTCGGTTGGCCGAGTTGTACCAGTAGACGATCTTGTCGCCGGCCTTGATGGGCACCCCGGCGATCTCGGTGTCGGCGGTGGCGGTGCGCCGGAAGTGGATCACCGGCGAGGCCCAGCGCACGATCTCCTCGACGGCGGTCTTCGCGTGACGGTCGAAGTCGTTCCACCACAACGACTTCTGGTCCGGATGGGCCGTGAGCATCCGCATGCCGTGGCTGATGGCATTGCGGGTGGTCTCGTTGCCGGCAACCACGAGCAGGATGAAGAAGCTGCCGAACTGCTGGGTGGTGAGCCGTTCGCCGTCGACCTCGGCGTGCATGAGCGCCGAGGTGAGGTCGTCGCCGGGGTGGTCGAGGCGATCCTGCCCGAGCGCCTGCGCATAGGCGTACATCGACATCGAGACCTGGAGCAGATGGTCGAACGAACCGCCGTAGTCCGGGTCGCCGGCGCCGAGGATCACGTTGGTCCAGTTGAAGATCTGCTTGTGGTCCGCCGCCGGGATGCCCATCATCTCGCAGATGATCTGCAGCGGGAGCAGGGCCGCGACCTCCTCGACGAAGTCGCACTCGCCTCCCGGGAACCGCTCGAGCAGGTCGTCGACGATGGTGCGGGCCCTGTCCTGCACGTAGCCCTCGACCCGGTTGATCATCTTCGGCGTGAACCCGGCCGAGACCAGCGAGCGCAGGCGGTGGTGCCGGGGGTCGTCCATGGCGATCATCGAACCGAAGAACTCGGCGATCTCGATGGGGAGGTCCGGGATGTTCGAGCCCTTGCCCGAGCAGAACAGTTGCGGGTTGCGGCTGGCCTGCCAGACGTCCTCGTACCGGGTGAGCGACCAGTAGCCCGCGCCCTTGGGGAACGGCGGCACCTCGACCTCGTCGCACCAGAACACGGGGTGGTGCTCGCGCAAGGTGGCGAACACGTCCTCGCGGTGCTCGCGAGGGGCGAGCCAGAAGCTCACGTCCGACAGCGTGCCGGGGTCGACCGGGACGTCCGTGCGGGGCACGTAGGGGGTGCTCGGCATGACGGATGACACTACGGCGCCGGTCGACGGGTCGCGTGGCCGGGCGGGCGCGCAAGGCGTGCCCAGGCGAGCCGCAAGGAACGGGAAGGAAGGGTTCCCGTCGCTCGGGATCGGTCTGCGGGTCCGATGGGGTTCCCAAGAGCCATCACGTTCACGGCCGTCGACTCGAGTGTTCCGGCCCCGTCGACGCTGTTCGCGACCTCCGAGGCACCGCCCGTGCAGGTCGAGCGGTACGTGGCCGGCCGTGCCCTCGTCCCGGTGCAACCCGACGACACCCCGGGGCTCGCTCGCCTGAGCGTCACCTCGAGGGCGGTGTGCACCAGAGTTGACGAGCCAACGATCCGGTTCCTCTACAACGATCCCGGGGTCGCAGGGGCGACGCTGACGATTTGGGTGTATCAGCTCGTGCCCCAGGACGGGTTCTCGTTGTCCGACCGCGTGGTGTTGCAGGCGAACGAGGTCACGATCACGTCGTCGGGGATCCGCGGCTGGCGACCGTCCCCGATCGTGCAGACCGTCGCGATCCATCGGCCAACGGCGGACATCGTCGTGTCTTTTCTCGGGGTCGGCGGGCCCTGGCAGGTCGACAACCTGTACGTCGACCCGTTCCGTTCTCGCTGAGCGCCCCGGCTGCGGTCCCGGCCGACGGGCCGGGCAGGATCGCAGCGATGGCCGAGTACACGTTTTTCGTTGATGCCGATGGGTTCTTCCTCGGTGGTGGCGAACTGCACGCCACCGAGGACGAACTGCACGAACTTGGGGTGCGCTCGGTGGAGATCCCGAACGGGTTCGGGGTGGATCTCGGCGAGCGCATCCCGGTGCGCGTTGTGGGCACGCCACGCGGGTTGCGGTTCTACGCCCACCTGCTCGGGGTGCGCGACCCGGTGCAGCTCGAGGAACTCGAGCGCGTGATCACCGCGGCGCGGGCCCGCGGTGAGGATCTCGACGACCTGACGCCCTGAGAGGCCCGCCGGGCCGGCGGCTCGGGCAAGGTCGGGTGTGGATCGGGACAGGAGCGCCCCAAGGCCGTCACGGGCGAGGGGCGGGTGCCTATCGGGAACCCATGACGGGAAAACAAGTCCTCGGGGCGACGGGTCGGTGGCGGCGGCGGGTGGGGGTGGGCATCGCAGCGGCGACGGTGATGAGCGCCGGGGCCGGAGTGGCGAACGCGTACACGGCCACGGCGGTGCCCTGTGCCCCTCGGGCGCAGTCGCCGGTGCTCGCGCAATGGGGGGATCTGAACGACTACTTCGTCCTGCCGGGCGGCAGTTTCGACAACGCCGACGGTTGGTTCACCAGCAGTATCGCCGCCCTGCCGACGAGGCCCAGTCAGCCGATCGCGCGCGGGGCCACGCCGACTCCTTCCCCGACTGCCGTACCGGCATGGGTCGTCGAGGGCGCGGACGGTGGCCCGACGATCGTGAGGGCGGATGACCAACCCCAGTTGAGGGTCTTCGCGTCCCTGCCCATGGGTACGGGTCTGTTGTCGGCGTCGGAGGCACCGGCATTGCCGCTGCCGAGTTACCGACCGAGCGCTGCGCTTCGGGTTCCGTCGAGCAGCAGGGTCACGTCGAGCACCGTATGCATCAAGCCCGACGAGCCGATGATGCGGTTCTTCTATCGGGATCCGGGGGTGCCCGGAACGGAGTTGATCGCCACGATGTACCAGGTGGTCCACACCGATCGAGGCAACACCGCACCGCCGAGCGTCAACAGCCGAGGCTCGGTCCGCCCGATACGACCGGGAGGGTCCACGGGTTTGCTTTCTGGGGTGAATGTTGCGCGCTCGCACGAGGTGAGGATTTCCGCTACGGCCGGCACGCCGCAGTGGCGGCTGTCCGCGCCGCTGCTGACCGGGGCCGACCGTGGCACTGCGCTGGCCGACGTGTTCGTCTCGTTCACGGTTCGGTTGACCGATACCTCGACCCTCGACCGGGGTGAGTGGTTGGTCGACAACGTTCTGGTCGACCCGTTCCGGTCTCGGTGATCGAACCGTGGTGGTGTAGCGAACACACGTTTGCATCTAGAACGTGTGTTCGCTATGCTGTCGGTATGGCTGGTGGGGTGCACGAGGCGATCCGGGACGCGGTTGGGGAGTTGTTGGCGCTCGATGCCGAGGCGTTGGACGAGGCCGAGTTGCGGGAGGCGGGTCGGTGGTTGGTGCGGGTGCGGGGTTGGTTGGAGGGTGTGGATGCGGCGTTGACTCGGCGGGCGGAGGGGTTGGCCCGGTCGGGTGGTGGGGTGGATGGT
>Ga0169931_10000302_pt1 | contig 81006 bp, 59 predicted proteins | sample Kivu_15m_20L_FD_129675 | JGI IMG/M metagenome (GOLD analysis project Ga0169931, IMG submission 129675) | Freshwater microbial communities from Lake Kivu, Western Province, Rwanda to study Microbial Dark Matter (Phase II) - Kivu_15m_20L... | ecosystem: Environmental > Aquatic > Freshwater > Lake... | reverse complement strand
TCTACTGCTCACCTTTCTAATTTCTCCTTACTCGCGCAGCGTTGGCCCTGAAGGGCCAGAAGAAGAAAGTAGAGCAGGAGAAAGGAGAGCGATTGGCCCTAGCGGGCCAATGGAGGCGGGGGGAATCGAACCCCCGTCCCGTGATATTTCCACGATGCCTTCTACGTGTGTAGTTGCCAATTTGTTTTCTCGTCAGCGTCGTCCCCTGGCAACGGGGTACTCGGCCAACCAGCTAAGAACTTTATTTAGCTTCCCGCGTACTCAGCGTGACGGTTAGCGATCCGAATTTGCTACCGGCTTTTGGGCGCTTTCGGCGAGCCCCCGCAGCCAGGGTTGCCTAATTAGGCAGCCAAAGCGTAGGTATCTTCTGCAGATACTGTTTGGTCAGCTTTTAACGTGGCCAACTGACCAACCACGACACGCCAACAGCGTTTCAGGCTATCCGGTCGAATCCAATTCGCCCCCCTCTCAGACTCCTATCGTACGCTCGACGCCCCAATAAGGAAAGGTGGGGGAGTCATTCAGTTTTCAGTCATTCAGTTTTCAGTGAGCCGGTTTTCAGTGGAGGGTTTGGTAAGATGTGAGCTGATTGGTGCAGAATTCGGTAAATGGGCCAAAAAGAACGAGTTTGGGTATGCAGCCAACTTTTGAAGTTTTGTACGAAGATAATCATTTGCTCGTGGTCAACAAGCCAGCAGGATGGGTCTCCCAAGGGGCGTTGCCAGATGCAAAATCACTGCTCGATGAAGCTGCCCAGTACATCCGCACCAAATACCAAAAACCAGGAAACGTTTTTCTCGGCGTCGTCAGCCGACTCGATAAATCCGTATCCGGCGTCTCCGTTATCGCTCGCACCAGCAAAGCGGCTGCCCGACTCTCCGAACAATTTCGCGATCGAGAAGTTGGTAAAACCTATTGGGCCGTTGTCTACCACGATCCTGCCACTCCCCTACCCCAAAATACCACCGTCACACTCAACCATTGGCTAGCGCAAAACGAACATGATGCCATCGTTCGCATCGTTCGCCCCCATTTCCACGGAGCAAAAGAAGCGATCCTCAAATACACGCCACTCGCCGAACTCGCTCCCAAAATACATCTGCTGCAAATTGAACTCCTGACAGGTCGCAAACACCAAATCCGCGCCCAACTCGCTCACACCGGTTTATCCATCGTCGGCGATCGAAAATATGGCAGCCAAATTCCCTTCCACGCCGGTATCATGCTCCACGCTGTGTCGCTGCAAATTCAACATCCAACCCAAAAAGTGCCTGACACCCAAAAGCCACTCCAACTCAGTTTCACCGCCCCACTCCCAAATTCCTGGTTGCAGAAATTTCCCAAAGTTGCAACAGTTGACAGAGTAAATATATAGAAGTATACTATTTTAGTTTTCAGTAAAGCATTTATTCAGTAATTCAGTTTTAATCTTCAGTTTTCTGGGGTGGGGCGTTGGGGGAGAAACGCTGAGTTTTGTGGGCAAAAAACGAGATAACCAGCAGGGACTGCTGCGAATCATTTCGGGAGGACAAACCGGAGTTGATCGCGCGGCGCTGGATGTCGCGTTCGCTCTCGGATTACCGCACGGGGGATTTTGCCCCCGAGGAAGACGGGCCGAAGATGGTCCCATCCCACCCCATTACCCTCTCGAAGAACTCGATACCGATGACTACGCCGTCCGCACCCAACGCAATGTCATCGAATCCGATGCGACCCTAATCCTCTACCGCTATCGCATGACCGGTGGCACACTGCTCACCTTCAACCTTGCCAAAAAACACGGCAAACCACATCGCACCATCCGGCTCGATCGCGCCTGCAAGCTCCCAACACTGCTCGAATGGATCCAAAACACTCCCATCCATACCCTCAACGTCGCTGGACCACGCGCCAGCACCGACCCAGAAGTCTACGAACTCGCCGCGACCTTTCTGTGGGAATTGTTGAATGAGTTGCCGAGGAGGAGAGTGGTTTAGTTTGCAGTGATTCAGTTTCAGTGATTCAGTTTCAGTGATTCAGTTTGGGAAGGGTTAGGCGGCTTTGCGGCGGTCGGTTGTTGCGGAGTCGCGGTCGAATGCGAAGAGGTGCCCCGCTGCACTCAATCCCGGTAAAGCCATCGGACCCATCTGATCCACATGACTCGATGGACCGTACCATGTGTGACGCTCTATGCACGTCAAAATACGCTCAGCCACCTCGAGCGTTCGGGCTGCTTGAGCACCGGTCACTTGGGGCGCGCCATGGCACTCGATTGCTTGCACGAAATCTTTCTGTTCTTCCAGAATCGCGTTGCAGGGAACCACTTCCAAATCGCGTTTGGGAAGCCAATGAGTAAACAAACCTTCTCGAACAGATTTTTTTTGGTCGGGAGCCAGTTGGTCAAAATCCACTTCATGCTGAGCAATCGCCGCACAAGGCTCAATCACCCTTGCCGATGGACCGGAGAAATCGATATCGACCCAGCCCTGTGGAGTGACTGCGTGCATCGTTCGCAGCGGTTGCGGAGCAACTCGCGATGCTTTCAGCGATGCGATGCAACCATCATCAAAAACAATTCGCGCAGAAGCCCAATCTTCATGCTTGCCCAAAAGAGATTGACCAAACGCCTCAACACGCCGAATCGGTGCATCGGTCAGTTGCAATACCAGATCAAGATCGTGGATCATCAAATCCAAAACGACTCCAATATCCGTACTGCGTCCCGAGAAACCGCTGCAACGTTGAGTTTCCACATAGCGTGTATCGTACAGCGATCTTTGTGCAGCTTGCCAAGCGGGATTGAAACGTTCGACATGGCCCACTTGTAGTACAAGTCCCATCTGTTCCGCTAGATCCACTAAATCAATCGCTTCGGCCGCACTGAGCACCAGCGGTTTTTCGACCAGGCAGTGAACACTCTGGCGAAGCATTTGAACGGCAAGTCGATAATGATGCGTTGTGGGCGCTGCGATGACACACGCATCGATGCGATCGATCACCGATTCGATTTCGGCATAGGTAGGCAATTGCAGGTCCAACTCGACTTGAGCTCGAGCGGACGCGATGGGGTCGACCACTCCCACGATCTCGACCGAGCTGTGTTGTTTCAGCAATTTCGCGTGAATTCTCCCTAAATGACCTGCTCCAACAACGGCAACTCGCAATCGGCTCACGCAGCTCTCCTTTTATCTCGGCCGCGACCATGTCGGCCTTCGCTCGAGTCATCAATGAAATCGAACAGCACAGCCACCTCAGGCAAGTACATGCCGTTGGCGGTTAAAATTTCTTTCGCATGGTTCACGCCGACTCGCGATCGATACAGCAATCGATGGGCTTCGGAAAGTGCCCGAATCGCAGGAGTCGAAAAATTCTTCCGTTTCAACGCCACGACGTTGACGCAGCGCGGGCGGGCGGGGAGTCCTTCACAGAGCATATACGGTGGAACATCTTGCAACACACGGCTGACACCGCTGGTAAAACTATAACAACCAATGCGTGCGAAGTGGTGAACTCCGACCCCACCGCTGATCGTAGCATCATGCATAACGTGCACGTGGCCGCCAAGCATCACATTGTTGGCCATAATCACTCGATCACCCACTTTGCAATCATGAGCGACATGGGCGCAAGCCATAAAATAACAATTGCTGCCAACCGAAGTGATACCATCTTCTTTTTCTGTGGCTCGGTTGACCGTAACCGACTCACGCAGGACATTGCTGTCTCCGATGATCACTTGAGTGGGAGTACCCTTGTAGCTCAAGTCCTGCGGTTCGGCCCCAATCACAACTCCAGGGAAAAAGTGATTGTTGCGACCCACGACGGAGTTCCCCGTGATCGTCACGTTATTTTCTAAACGCGTTCCACGGCCGATGCGGACATGTGGGCCTATGACACAATGGTGGCCGATTCGGACTTCATCATCAAGTTCAGCTCGCGGATCTACCACTGCGGTATGGGCAATGATTGTTGCCATAGTCTGTTCCGGGTTGGTCTAGTAGTTGATTGCTCGCACAATCCGCTACAAAAAAGGTTGATGAAAGTGAATTAATACAACTATGCAGCTTTTACGGCAATGTGAATCTTTGGGGGGAGCGTTCTAATTTTTTCTGCTAGGCGTCCGTTGGCCGCATGGCCTGTGCGATGAGCAATAATGCGTCCGCAAATGTCATGGCCGCATAACGCGATATCGCCAATTAAATCGAGCAATTTGTGTCGAGCGCACTCATCGGGATAGCGCAGCGTATTGTTGACTGGGCCATTGTCACCGAAAACCACTAAATCTCGATCCGTCACATGCGTGGCCAAACCTTTTTCCTGCAACAGCTTCGCATCTTTGGCGGAAATAAATGTCCGGGCAGCCGCGATATATTCGGCGAAGTTGGTAGGCGTCAACGCGCAGGCTGCTGTGCCAGAGGGGATCGCTTGATTGGGGCCAAAGTCGAGTCGATATTCGACATGCAGGCGATGATCGTCGGCTGGCATTGCAACCAACCATTGCGAGGAATCGCCCATGCGAATCGGCTCCTCGATGATGCGAACTTCGCGGGCTTTTCCCTGGCGTTCTACTTCGGCTTGTTGTAAGGCCAGCACGACGGCTTGAGCGCTGCCATCGAGTCCAGGCATCTCAGCCGCATCGCATTGGACTATGCAGTTATCGATACGCATGCCATATAGGGCAGCCATAACGTGCTCGACCATATCAACTTCTGCTTCGTTCTGCCGCAATCGGGTTCGAAGAGGCATTTCAATGCGATTGCTTGAAATAGCATTAATATGAGGAAGACCGGGTAGATCTGTGCGAACAAAGCGGATGCCCACATCGGGCTCTGCTGGCAGGAAAGTGAGTTGCACAGGTTGACCGCTCCAGTAGCCGCGACCGTGGACATGGCATGTACGTCGAATCGTATTCTGGAAACGAACGGTCTGGATGGGCATCCGTGCCACCTATCTGGGAGTCGTTCTTTGCCATACAACATTCTTCCTGAATGCGATGGACAGGACTCCTGCGAATAATCGAGTTGTGAATCTTATTCCGTTGTCTTCAGTCCAATTTCGTAGGATGACGCGACAGATCTAAAATCGATCTGCCGCGTTTCTCCCGCGTTGTTGTTTCTGCTATCTATGGCGAGCAATAAATCGCAAGCCATTGATTCAAAGTGTTGAGCCAATCGTTTATTGACGTCGAACACCTGGTGCGGTGCCTGCAGCACCTGGTCGAGCCGCTGTGCTAGCAGCAGGTGCTGCCGGAGCTTGCTGCTTGAGGTTATTCAAAACCCAGTCGGTCAGGTCGATCTGTCCGCTGTGGTACATCACGCTTTTAGCCAAACCACGCTGAACCGTAGCTGGTGATTTCGGATCCATTTCCTCGCGATTAAAGGTCAGCACGATATCGATACCCTGCTGTTCCGCTAACCACTTCACCATCGAGTGCACTTGTTGATAGTTGCGATAGAAAACTTCAGCTCGTTTTTCGACGAGTTCTTTTTCTTTTCGCCCTGTATCGAGTTGCAGTTCGGCTTCGGCTTTCGCAAGAGATTCCTCACCCGACTTGAATTCAACAGAATCATCTTTGAATTGCTTGAGGCCTTCGAATTGCTTGATGAGTCCCTGGCGTTTCTTGGTCAATTCTTCTTGATAGCTTTTGGCGAGAGCTTCTACTGTTTCTTGTTCCGATTTCATGGTCGGATGGTTGCGGAAGATATGGCCGATGTCGATCAGGGCGATTCGCGCCGTGGGCCACTGGGCTGCAGCTTGTGGAGCAACGCCACCCGCTGGAGGATTGGTTTGGGCAGCGACCTGATTTCCCAAAACGCACAACAAAGCCGCGATGGCTAAACGATTCCAGATACGCACAGTTGGCACTCCCTTGCTACAGTTGCGTTAACGGTTAGCGGTTGTGCCACGCCGGACTACAACCGTAATGAATATCTTTCTAACGACAGCCTCGAAGTAAAGCATCCAGACTCTAGCTTCGAGGCTTTCGGTATTCTGCCTAACTTGAACAGCGAGGTAAATAGCGATTTTTTGAGATAATGAAAGGAAAACTAGCCGCGCCCCAGCGTTATCTCGATCGTCTTTTCTTGTCCGTCTCGGCTATATTTCACCTCGACCTTATCTCCAGGTTTCTTTTCCGACAGCACTTTGGTGATGTCATCTCGTTCCACAATTGGTGTGCCGGCAACACTGATGACAATATCTCCAGGCAACAACCCGGCCGTAGCCGCTGCGCCTTCGGGGATCACCTGTTGGATTCCCCATTTGCCATCGACGGCTTCATTCTTCAACTGAACTCCGAGGACCGCCCGAGGTTTCGCTCGTCCCCGCACGTTACCCATTCCCCTTACGTCCACAAAAGTAGGCTTGGTTTCTTGGGTTGCCAAAATTTCAACCAACTCCGTTACCATATCGGTTATGCGGACCATACCGTTCAGGTTGATTGTGCTGAAATCGTCGCTTGGGCGGTGATAGTCGTTGTGAAGGCCCGTAAAGAAGTGGAAAACGGGGATTTTTTTCTCGAAAAAGGACTGATGATCACTGGGACCGCGACCAGCGGGGTCTTTGTTGAGATCAAATTTGTACTTCGCATTGAGCTTATCGACTAAGCTATCAAATTCGGTGGCAGTACCGGTACCAAAAATCGTCAGCTGGTCTTCGTTCAATCGCCCCACCATATCCATGTTCACCATGGCAACGGTATCTTCGAGTGGGAAACGGGGATTTCGAACATAGTGTGCGCTACCGAGCAAGCCACGTTCTTCACCACTGAAGGCGATGAAGACGAGCGTGCGTCGATTGGCAGCGGTATTTGCTGCTAGGCGATGGGCCACTTCCAGCATGGTCGTTGTGCCGGAAGCGTTATCATCGGCACCATTGTGAACGGCGATAGTTCCCGGAGCGAGCGAACCGGCTCCGCCAAATCCAACGTGATCGTAATGAGCACCGACGACCACGATTTCCTTCGCCAAGTCGCCCGCCCCTGGAAATTGGGCAATCACATTTCGAGCTACGATTTGTTGCTGTTCCAGTAACGTTTCGCCCTCTGCCGTCCAGCCAGTCAGTTCGCTGGATCGCGGTTTCATATCTCCATCGATGTCGGCTTCGAGTTCTGCTAACGTCTGGCCGAGGGCCGCTTTGAGGAGTCGGTCGATCACTTCGCGAGTGCAGGAATAGGTGGGAACGCGATCTTGGCTCATCGCTCGGCCGGCCGCGTTAACTTCCAGCAAGTTGTCGGTTGTTTGATCGAGTTTCGCTTCGGCCGATTGAAGGGAGTTAATGGACATTTTCAGTTCCGCGCGAAGCTTGGCTACTTCAGCTGGATCATTTTTCTTAAGCACATCCGCCCAGCGAGCATTCAGATCGGCAAATTTCGCTAGGGCATCGGCGACTTGCTTTTGTTTATCAGCATCTGCAAGTTCCAAAGTGGAGCGATCGTTGACGAAGACAATCGCGGCGGCTTTGTGCACGGCCGCATTGGCTTCTTTCGCGGTAAAGAAAGAGTACTGTGAAGGTTGAGTTCCATCGAAGGGGCTATTGGGATCATTGGGACGTGGTTCTTTGCGAAGGACGATGACCACCTTGTTGGTGACATCAACGCTCGCGTAGTCATCGTAGTTGAGATCCTTTGCGGTGATGCCATAACCGGCGAAGACGATGCCGTCGGCAAAGCTACCATTTTTCCCGAGGCTTAGCGGAGAGAAGTCTCGCCCCAATTCGAGTGTGATACTTTCGGCGCCTTCTTTCTTAAAAACCAAACGGTTATGTTCCGGGGGGCCGACTTTGTTTTCACCCACGATATTGAAATTTTGAAAAGGAGTCTTTTCGAATAGTTTGGTTTGAAAGCCGAGTTCCTGGTACCGTTTGGCGATATACTCGCCGGCTTGCCAAATTCCATTGGTCCCGACCCCTCGCCCTTCACGTTCATCGGCAGCGAGGTAGCTTAGATCGCGGCTGATGCGTTCTTCGGGTGTATCGGCGGACTTCGCCGCAGCAGGATTTTCTTCGGCCCGACTTAACTGAAACGCTGGCATCCACGTTGCACAAGCCAGCACGAGAGAGTGTAAAAACTTATTTCGAATAATGTTCATAGAAGGACAAGCTCTTTTCGGCTCTAATACGGTGACGTGTGTAGGGCGATGACCGGTCAAGTTTCAACGACTTCGACATTAGTTTACTAGGATTCTTTTGCAGTCGATATCCGATGAGTTCAGCAAATCCACAAAATCTGGCATTTCCGCAGCGTCGATCGCCGAATCTTTTGGGGGCCTCTCGGTCCTGTTTGTGCGTTATTGACGTTCAAGAGAAGTTATTGCCCGCCATCACTGCGTCGACGGCGGTGGTCCGGCAGATTGTGAAATTGATTGCAGCTGCAAATCATTTGAAAGTAGACTGTTTGGCGACTGAGCAGTATCCCGAGAAACTTGGCCCCACGGTTGCCGACTTGAGCGCTATTGTAAGCCAAAAGTGGGCGAAACGTATGTTTAGCGTACGGGAGTGTTTCGCGGCTTTCGGCCCGTTGTGGCAGGCCGGTCGCCGATCGGTCGTGCTGTGCGGCATAGAAACGCATGTCTGCGTGTTGCAGTCCGCATTCGATCTGTTGGCATCAGGCTGGGAGGTCTATGTGGTGATCGATGCGGTGGGGAGTCGAAATGTGCGAGATCATGAGGCGGCAATCGAGCGGATGAAGCAAGCAGGAATAAAATTGGTCACTGCCGAGATGGTGATGTTCGAATGGTGTGAGACCTCGACGCATCCGAGTTTTCGCGCGATCAGCCAGTTGGTCAAGGAAGCTTGATCGGATCGAGAGCCCGTTAGCCGATCGTCGCCGATCCGGGCTCGATCGCCTCTCCGGTTCCCTTCTGAGGCAAATGGAGTGTAAACGAAGTTCCAATACCCAGTTCCGAGGCAACCTCGATATCGCCGCGATGTTCTCGCAAAATCTTTTGGCTCACCGGTAGTCCGAGTCCGGTACCACGATTGCCTTTGCGTGATTCAAAAACAGAAAAGATCTTTCGGATATCCTCACTTGCGATTCCTGTTCCATTGTCGCGAATCGTGATGGCGACATGTTCATCCGGTCGCAATGTTAACCAGATGCACACTTCGGGCGCCTCGCGTTGTTCTACAGCGTCGAGGGCATTGGTGAGCACATTCAAGATAGCGCGGTGCATTCCTTCGGAATCACATTGAATCCTTGGAAACTCTGCCGGAGGCTCCCAGTGCAAAGCGATTCCCTGTTCGCTGGCTCGGGTCTGCATCAAATCGACAACCTCCTGGATGGTCTCTCGAATATCGGTCGACTCCAAATTCGGCTGGCGTTCTTTGCTGAACGAGAGCATGTCCATGACGAGGGCCGAAATGCGTTCTTGATTCCGTTCAACAATGCGCCAGCCGCGCTGGATGACATCGATTGAGTTTTGTTTGAGTCCCTCTTCTACCAAATAGCTGCCACCGCGAATGCCCTGCAAGATATTCTTGATATGATGCGAGAGTGTGGCAATAGTTTGGCCCATGGTTGCTAAGCGTTCGGATTGCACGACAGCGCGATAATAGGAGGTATCTTCGATCGCTAGAGCGGCTTGTTGTGCGATGATGATCATCATTTGCAAATGTTCTTCAGAAAAACAGTGCGTTTGACTCGCCTCCACAAATTGACCTGCCGAACGCGTTGTGTCGACATAGATGGCTCCAACAAGTCCATAACGGCCTTGCATTGGAACGCAGAGGGCTTCCCTTATGCCAGCTTGTACAATGCTTGCAGCGGCATCCCAGCGTTGGTCTTCACATGCATTGCTAGTCAAAACGCCTTCGCGATGTTCAATCACATAATCGAGAATGGTTTTGCTGATTTCGATGCGGTCTTCGGCGCGAGTCCCTTTTCGGTTTTTACGGGCAGCGGGTTGCAACTGCTCGGACTCTTCATCCAGCAGCATGATGCAACCGCGATCACACTGAATCGAATTGAAGATCAGTTCGAGAATTTGTGTGAGCAATTGATCGACATCTAGAGTACGCCGAATCGCTTGCGAAGCTTGATATAAGAGTTGCCATTGGTTTGAACTCTGCGGTCCCTTTGCCTCATCTGGGCTGGTGGCATGAATAGGAACGGGAGGTGAAGTGGCCGAAAAAGTGAGGCTGCTGCGAATGCTGGATAGCTCCGCATTTTTGACCTGCCGAATGATATCGACCCCATGGTTGGATGATGGGAAGGCAGGTTCGGGGCCGCTGGTGAAAATCATAAGCGTTTTGCCAACTTGAATACGGTCTCCGGATCGTACGGTCGTCGTATCGATACGAGCTCCATTGACAAACGTTCCGTTGGAGGAACCTAAGTCGGTCAGCTGGTACTCATTGGGACGCAGTTCGCGTATCTCGGCATGGCGTCGCGACACTTCGGTATCTTGGACATGAATCGGATTCGCCGCATCGCGACCGAGTGTCATGGCATCGTTGCGCAAGACAAAATGGCGACCTTGATTTTTACCGCGAATAACATACAGGGAAGCCATCCGATTACCTTACTTTTTCTTGACTCGATTCGGTGCGCGACAGGCGTTGCTGCAATAGATAACGCTGTCCCAATTCTTTTCCCATTTTTTACGCCACGCAAATGGCCGCTGGCAGGTGGGGCATATCTTGGTAGGTAGTTTCAATTTCCGATCACGATTTTTGCTCATGATCGCAATCCTTCGTTGAATTCGCAACCAGCTGTACAGGGTTTGACGTTGGCTGTTGCTCTTCCACAAAAGCCCCCCTCTGATCACCCAACGCACGCGCGATCGCTCCCACAATCACTTCACCCGCACCTGCTTGGAGGAGAACACGCGATACTTCGTGGGCCGTCGAGCCGCTGGTGAGTACATCATCGACCAACAGGATTCGAGCCCCCTGCCAGCGAGTTGGGATTTTCGCCACAAAGGCACCCTTCACGTTGACTTTGCGTTCGGAAGCCCGCATCATTCCTTGCTTGGGAGTGTAGCGATTTCGGCGAACGAAGTGTCGTGTCCAGGGAAGCTCTAATTCTCTCCCGACCGCTTCGGCAAGTACTTCTGCCGTGGATACTTTGCGAATCAGTCTTCTCCACCAATGCGAGGGTACCGGCACAATCCAATCGATCTGCGATGCGATCCCCGTCGCAATCAAACGCGCCGCTAAAAGACGACCGAAATACATCGTCGTCGCTTCATAGCGCAACTTCTTCATCGCGATCACAAGCTGCTGCAATGGACCGCAGTAGGGCCCCACAGCAACCGCCCTTTTAAAGGCCCAAGATCGACCACGACAGCGCAGACAACCTTCCGTTTCCGGCACCACACTGGGCAATGGGGCACCACATCGCAAGCAAGCGTGGTGGATAAGCGATAATTTGGGAAGACAATCCTCGCATAAAAAAGATTTGCTATCGTCCAAAGATCGCTGGCAACATAGGCAACTGGGCGGAAGTATCAAATCGACAAAGTCTCGTGGTATACGACTCCAGGTCGTTGTCCACCTTGTCCCTTTCAACTCTACTACAGAGCCATTTGCTATCGTTTCCGAATCTGAGTCATCCATAAATGGTGATTTTAAAACCGAGATCTTTCACTTGACCTCTCCTGAACCTTTTATCTACATTGCCACAACCTAAGCAGCTTACCGCTCCTGAGGTGTCCAGGAAAGGAGTTATCGTGTTTTCTATAACGATGATCGATCGTTACCTGCTCTGGCTATTTCTCCGTGTGTTGCTTTTAAGCTTCACCAGTTTGGCAGGGCTTTTAGTGATAATCAATCTTTTTTCGAACTTAGATGATTTTATCGAGTACGGAAAACGTGAAGGCGAGCTGACCCAGCTTTTGTTTCAGTATTATGGTCCATTTCTGCTGAGTATTTTTGAACGGCTCTGCGGATTGTTGTCCATGATGTCTGTGCTGTTTGTGGTTGCGTGGCTGTATCGAACCAACGAGTTTACAGCTTTATTGGCCGCGGGGATCAGTAAAGGGCGAGTCGTGCGTCCATTGCTGGCCGGTTCGGTAGTGGTGATCCTGGTTGCAGCGGCGAGTCGTGAGTGGGTGATTCCCAAATATCAAGATATTTTGGATCGTAAGCCGCAGGACTTGAATCCTCAATTGCCTCGATTGCTGAAACCAGATTACGATCGCGAGACCGGAGTGGGTATCAGCGGTAGGCATTTACTACCGAGCAAAAACGAGGTGGTAGATATTTCGCTGCGTTTGCCACCGCAATTATGGCGCGATGGTCGGCAGATACTAGCTTCCAGTGCCATTTATGAAAAAGCAACCGAACAGCAACCAGCCGGTTATCGTTTGCGTTCGATAAAGTCACCCGCTCAGCTTCCCAGTAGCAACGACTTGAAACTCGGTGATCGGTCCGTCGTGCTCACTGCTAAGGAGCATAGTTGGCTACAGCCGGGCGAATGTTTTTTGGCGACTGATGTCGACTTTGAAAGTTTGCGCGGGGGTAATTCCTGGAAACAATACGGTTCGACAATGGAGTTGATCGATCGAATCTATCGCCAAAACTCTCATTTTTCAGCCGACGTGAAAGTGCGTGTCCATAGTCGATTTGTGCAACCGATTCTAGATCTATCGCTGATCCTGCTTGGTTTACCCGTGGTGTTAACTCGTCCCGATCGACATTTATTTTGGGTCGCAGGAGCTTGCTTCGGAGTGGTTGCCATCTTTATGGGCGTGACCATGGTTATCCGCGCTTTGGGGGAGACCGGCTATCTGTTGGAACCGGCTTGGGCTGCCTGGATCCCGATCTTAATTTTCCTCCCTTATGCATTTGCCAAATCTCGCTGGGCAATGAAAACCTAACATCTCACGCCGCATATAAAAACCGCAGCTAACGCCGTCGGCTGGTGGTTTTCAAATAGGCTCTTGGTGTGAAACTCGCTATGAAGCGAAGTCCGGTCAGCGCAGTCTCGCATTCTTTCGAGCACGCCAAAAAGTAAAAAAGAAAAGAGGACATGACAATGAGCCATGTCCTCTTGGATGTGCAGTGGTGTTAGCGTCGGTTGCAACTGCCGTTAAAAATTATAAGAGTCGTTTTCTGGATCGAAATCTTTGTCTGTCAAGCCAACGTTGGGCTTCAGGTTCAGATAGGTATATTCTTCGATGACTTCCGCCTTCGCACCATCTTCGGCTGGCCAATCATAAGCAGCGTAGCGAATGGGCATTTGCAATTCGTTATCGATAAAGATTTGTGCCACATGAAAATCATAGTGAGGTTTCTTTTCGCTGTGTCGCACTTCGAGCACGGTGCAAACTCGCTCGCCGATCTTAGCATTCTCGCGGAACTTTACTTCACAGGGACCATTCTGTCGATCGCGTTCACCGCGTTCAATCAGTTTGACAATCAAGTTTTCGACACCGATATCAGTTAGCGGATAGCGTTGGCCACTCATGGCCAAGCTGCTGGTAGGGCTTAAAGGAATCGAGGGAAGGAAGCGACCTTTCATACCTCCTTCGTGAGCAAGCAAATTGCCATCGCGCTGATTTTCGACATACAAGACTTCGCGTCCCTTGATAGCGGCCGGCTTGAGAAAGGTCAAATAGACCGAGAAGGGTTGAACGATTTGTCCATCGACCACTTTGCGGTTACGGACTTTGCAGGACATATATTCGTAGTCGCCGAGCGTATCACCAATTCTTTCACGCTTGACGATGGTGGCTGTGTAATCTTGAACTTCATTGCGAATCCGATCCAAACTGGTGCGAGCGAGTTCCAGAGCAGGATCAAGTGGGTGGGCCGATAGATCATTGCCCGCATCATTTTTTTTGCTCAGCCGATAGACTGGCTCAGTGAGTTTAGATTCCTCTTGCGCTATGGCCACCGGTGAGATGGACAGCGAGGAGATTGATAACGATAAGCCAGCACCGAGGGCTAGCATGAATTTCATTCGAAATAACATAATTTGCATCCTTCCCTGGACGGGCTAACTTTCCCTGGCGACCGTTCCCTAAGAGCCTGAATTGAAGAGGGCCTGTATCGGAGAGAGCCTGCTGCGGACTCTCTGCTCATCTATGTATCAGCTTTCGAGGATACCGATCCTAAATTTTCCTTCCCGGCTTACCACGTTTCGTACGACCGTCACGTTTTAACGGGCAAAAATTGGGCGAATTCGGTGATTCTTCTTGGTAAATTAGTATGCCCAATACCGGTCCAACATGGACACAACGTCTCCTAAACTGTCGCTATATCAGGTTTTACGGTTCAAGAGAATGCCAGGTTTCAAAAAGTTGTCTGAAGGTTGTCATGTGCTGCTAGCTATTCAGGTAGCTCATGTCGATTCACTGCGACTGGGGCTACTGCGACTGGGGCTACTTATTTCCAATCGAGCCCTTCTGGGAGGCGATTGAGATTTTGGCAACCATCGGCTGTGACCACGACGAGGTCTTCCACACGAATTCCCCCAAGACCTAGGGCATATAATCCTGGTTCGATGGTCAAGCAATCGCCGATGATCAGCGCGGGTCCACCTTTATCCAGCAGGGGTGGTTCATGTACTTCTAGTCCTAAACCGTGGCCGGTGCCATGAGTCATACTGCAGTAGCCGCTCGGTGCGTCTTTCGGGGGTAGGCCCATCGGGTAGCCGTGGGCCTGCATGGCAGCGATGGTTGCTTGGTGAACTTGCTGTCCTGTCACGCCGGGGCGAACTGCGGCGGTGGCCTGTTTTTTTGCCGCAACGACGGCGGTGTGCATCTTCTGGAGGGTTTCTGAAATTTGTCCATGAACGACCGTCCGGGTACAGTCGCCGTTATAGAGTGTTTTGCGATTACGAGGAAAGATATCGACGATGATAGGTTCGCCGGTGCGAAGAACACCATGACCATGATCATGGCAATCGGCTCCGACAGCTCCACCCGCCACGATCGATTCCGGATTGGAATAGCCTCGTTGCAGCAACCATTGATCGATTCGCCAGCGAACCACTTCGCTCGTCAATGGCTCACCTTCGACTTCGAGCGAGCCATCGCTGCGGACTTTGGCATTGGCGATCAAGCGACAAGCCATTTCCATGGCGCCTTCGGTTGTGTTCTGCGCATCTTGCATCCAGGCGATTTCTTGTTCATCTTTGCAGCGTCGTTCGAGGACACCCCATTCGGTATCGCATACTATTTCGATACCTGCTCTTTTGGCCATCTCGGCGTAAATCAATGGAAGCGATCGATCGCTCTTCACGGTGGTAACACCGGCGCGGCGAAAACATTCCGCAGCGGCTTGGGCGGTTGCCGTTTCGCGATCACCGCTCAAACCCGTTTCCGGAGTGAAATCGCGCGGAGAGGCGATCGACTGCGCGCGAGCCGTTTTCTTGGCACGATCCATTTCGATATCGCGCAAAATCAGAACGCTGCAAGTCTCACCTGCCGCATTTTTCCATTGCAGATAGGCCGTTGGATCACCTACCAAAAATCGGATCTGCCGATACAGCGACATGTTCAAAGCTGGAATACCGGCGATCAGCAGCGCATCGGTGGCTGGGATGGACATAGGTGTATCTTCCGAAAATTGAACCAGCAAACGGGTGAATCCAGACGGAGAGAGTATTAGAACGAAATCAAAGTGTGTCGAGGAGAAGGGGGAAGGTCATTTTTGGGAAGAAGGCTTTTGGAAAAGCCGCCAAGCATTTGAATTTTTTACCCACAAAAATGGCAATCTATTGCTGATTACCCAGTTGAATACTGATGCCACCGAAGGGTACTACCCCGTAAATGCCTTCCGTAAAGACTTGGCGCACAAAATCGTTGGTCAGCTTCATCGGAGTTCGAGGTACGATGATCAGGTCGCTATCGCGAATCCAGATTTCATCTGCCGGTGAGGGATCTTTGCCGAGGTGAGCGCCGCGGAGGTCAAGTTTTGTCGCGACCAGGCGCCAGTCATCGGCTCGGCGAAAGATGATGACCTGTCGATCGTTGCCTCCTACCAAGATGCCTTTGGACAACGCTAAAGCTTGCGTTACGGTCGTGGGGCCATCGAGCGAGTAGACCCCTGGCTCGCGGACTTGTCCATAAATAAAAACTCGGCGAGGTGCCTGTCGCAGCAGACGAGGTTCTACCACCATTCCGGCGACAACGGACTCGTACCGTAAATTGATTTCCGTTTTTATTTCTTCGCGCGTCATCCCTTGCAAAAGGACAGGTCCAATCAGTGGCAGGTCGACCTTACCATCGGGCATGATCGTCGCATTCACGGCTTGTCCAGAGTTGAAGCCGCCGAGGTTAGTGACCGCATTGCGCAAGTCTTCCAATTTCGTGTTGATCTTCACTGGAATCACATCCAAACTTGCACCGCCGGATTGTTCGTCGAAATTCTTGAAGAAACCGCTGTAGCTTTTGATCAATTGAGAACGCAGTTGTGGAATCGTCAAACCGGCCGCTGGAACTGCTCCGATCATATGCAAGATCAATGTTCCATCGGGGAGGATTTCAACGCCTCGACTGAGATCGCCCTGCGTAAGGTTAGGATCGAGGCTGTAGCTGATTCGGACTTGATCTCCGACTTGCAAACGATATTCGCCGATGCGCTGTTCGCGATTGAGGATATAGACAAATTGGAGTTCGTCACCTGGGCGCATTCGATAATCTACCATGGCAGGCAAACGAATGGGCCCGATAAATTCACCATGGAGAAGAGGTTGAAAATCGAGAGGGCGCATCGCAGACCAACCGACGGGCTTTCCGCAATGATCGCGACAGTCAATGCCCTGCATGCAATTCGGGCAACCTCCGTAATACGCTTGGGGCTGTTGCAGCAGTAGACCTTGTGCTGCACGAGGTATGCTTGGATTCTCAACAAAACCTTGCGTTGCTGGCGCATGGCCCATTCCATCTTGCCCCACGACGTTAGAGGAGTAGCATAGAGCCATCAGCGCGGTAGCGATGAGCCCTGCTGCGCAAATGCGGCGAACGTTTCGCGGTAGTGCGATTAACTTCGTCGAAGGAAGCAACACCAGCTAACGTCTCCTGTCAAAAATGATTCGATGAAGGTTATCGCCACAGACTTGGAAGCCAACCTTTGGCACCGTTTGACTCGGAATTGCTTTGGGGTGAAGGTTGGGTTGCTAGCCGCTGTGCCGAATTGGAGTAAGCTGCATTATTTTGCAGGGAACCCGTCGGTGGGCTGGTGCCGTTTCCTTGCACATAGGCCGCATCACGAGGACTGATCGCGGCGAATTGCCGTGGATCGATTTCCGTAAAAGGAATTTCAGGTTGCCTGGCTTGCTCATTTTGCTGCAATAAGGCTATTTGCGTTACACACCACTGGACTGCAGTCGCATCGTTCATGCGCCGATAAGCCTCGGCAAGATTTTGTAAATTGGCTTGTGACGGTGCGACTTGTAGGCTTCGCACTAGCAAGATTTGTGCTTCCTGGGGACGATCCAATTGCAAAAGTACATAACCGAGTTGCGTGGCGGCGAGGGTTTGTTTGGGATTGGTTTCAAGTGCAGCTTGATAGACTAATTCCGCATGCTGGTGCACCAAGGCCGATCGAGAGCGATCTTCCCAAGCTTGCTTCTCGAACGCTTTTCCGAGAGCATACAGCAAATCGGCTCCCCATGGATGGTAATCGCAAGCTTGCACCAGTTGATCCCGCGCGTAGGAACGATAGTGCTGGGCCGCAATCAAGGGATTGAAGCTGTTCGTTGACGAGCCAGCTTGTTCCAGCAAGTTTCGAACTATGGGTGTTTGATGCGCGAAGCAAAGATTTGCCAGAGTGTCTCCGCGAGCGAGTTGAATATCGGAATAACGATAGAAATCTTCTTCCTCTCGCATCGCTACGAGGGCCCGGCGTAAACTTTCGATTCTTTTCCCGCGGGGATCATGCAAATCAAGAACTTGGCACAGTTCTTCAAGTCCTTTCCAGCAAGTCTGACGCGCGGAGAAAATAGCGCCTCGTCGCAGCATGGTGTCGCATAACTCAAGCTTGTCGCGAATACTCTTTTCCAGGGCGTTCCAGCCAGGCGGATTTTCGAGCGATGGGATCGCAGGAGACGAATTCGAGTTCGGGTACTCTCCGATAACTTGACCACTCGAACCGTTCGCATCGAAGCGGAACGCCACCGGCCGAATTGCCTCGGCAGATGGGCAAGTCTCTTTCGGTTCTGAAATCGACCGATTGGAAGTTTCAGCAGCCGCTGTACTGCTATTGCGAGGTAGCGTGGGCTCAGCGCTGTGGGTCTTGGGGGTTTCGGAAGCAACGCGCAGACCAGGCTGCCGAATGAGTTGCTGTTCGCGATATGGTTCTTGGGCCTGAAGCGAGGGAGCGAACATGCATCCGCCCAGAAAGCTAAGTCTCAGGCAGCTAAGCATTGTGAGGCGCAAAAACGAGCGGCCAGCAATCCATGAATTTTTGGTTGATTGCGACGGCGACATGTATTCGACTCACCCAATGTGATTGAATCAACGGCTTGCAGCGAACAGACATTTCCATCTGACAACGCTTACATGACCGGTTACATGTTGGGAATCGGTTTAGCGTACTTGGTTGAATAATCGAAAATGACTGCCGAAACGCTTGTTCCGACTTTGCGGGCGATAGGAACGGAAGGAACGGAGTGCGAGGAACAACCGGAAGATTTTACCTGATAAGAACGAAGCGTACAAAACGAATGACCGTCCGTTGCTTTCGGCATATCCGGTACAGATTACCAGCCTGAAATCGCTGGGAAAAGTTCCTTTAGTCAGGGAGCCCGTTTTCGCAGTTTGCGTTGCAGCGATCTGCGATGGATACCCAGTCGTCGAGCTGCTTCGGAGATGTTGCCGCTGCAATCGGCTAATACTCGATGGATATGTTCCCATTCGGCCTGGGCCAAAGTGGGAACAGGAATTTCTTCTTCGGCTTGCGGTATTTCAACGGCCGCATCGCCGCGAGCGAAGGCCGTCAAAATATCTTCGGCATCTGCCGGTTTGGGGAGGAAATTCGTCGCCCCCAGACGCACCGCATCGATTGCCGTGGAGATACTTCCAAAGCCCGAGAGAATTAAGACCAAGCATTCCGGTCGCATCTTTTTGAGTTGAGGGACCAGGGCGAGACCTGGTTTGCCAGGCATGCGAAGGTCGACCACTGCTAGATCGGTCGGATGTTGCTGAAAGACGCTTAAGGCTTCATCATAATTGCCGGCCACTTCGACTCGATAACCGCGTTCTCGAAAGGCTTGCGCTAAACGGTCTCGCAACACGACGCTGTCATCAACCAGCAAGATACTTTGGGCCGTTGGATGTGTTTTTCCTTCTGTCATTGGAAAACCGTTACAAGAGGTGATTGGCAATATCAACCCGAACCGACAAAATCGCTTGTAAAACATCAAGTTGCCAGGTAGTTCCATTGACGGCCGAAGAACAACCAAGCATTTCCCATCCCAAAAGGTATTCTACGTTACCTCGCGACCGCGTGACGAAATTAGCTGGGATAAATTGTCGCGGAGCAGGAGTAAGTAATCCCTACGATCCAATTAGACGTTACGAGGCGGAAGGGTGATGCGAACGGTCGTCCCCTCCCCTGGCTTGCTCTGATAGCGAATGTTACCACCCAGTCCTTGGATGACGTTGTGTGTCAAATAAACACCCAAACCCATACCTTTTCCAGGTTCTTTTGTAGTGAAAAAAGGTTCACCTAGGCGTTCTAGCACATTGGTTGGCATGCCGGCGCCTTCGTCGCGGACTACGATTTCCCAGCCCTTTTCGGAAGTGCTTTCCATGGCGAGTTGAATCGAGCGATCCTGGGGACTGGCATCAAGCGCATTTTGCACCAAATTGCGAATGGCTAGTGCGACAGCTTGGAGAGGCAGCTTTAGCGAAGTGGTTGGGAGAAGATTGCGGTCGATGTTAATCCGGTTTCTGTCGCGAATTCCAACCAAGATTTCATCGACAATCATGGTCGCGGAAATATTCTCCAAATGTTCGCCGGAAGCCTCCCCTGCCCCAGCCCGCATTCGATCCAAAATCATCCGGCAATGCTTCAATTCATCCTGGATGAGAATCAGATCGCTCTTGAGCGCATCGGGCGCATTCCACTTAGGCACACTGCGCGAGAGTTCTTTGGCAACGACTGCGATCGTCGATAGGGGAGTTGCCAATTCGTGCGCTGCACCGGCCGCTAAAGTTGCTAAGGCTTCCAAGCGTTTCACCTTGGCCTCTTGTTGTTCGACGCGTCGCAGTTGTTGCTCGCGCTCCAGGAGTTGTTGGTAGAGCAAGCGAATAAAGTGGGTAACGACCAAACAGCAGGTTACGAATGCGATGAAAAAACTAAAGCGGTGCAGCGGTGGGCTTTTGGGAGAGTCTAGCGATTCGCTGAGCAAAGAAATGGAGTAATGAAAATTGAGCAGGAATAGATAGCCAATGACCGCATTGCAGACCAGCAGCCAAGTACCGGTGGAGTGGAGCAGAATGCTGCCGATTGCCACATTGACAAAATAGAAAAACAAGAAAGGGTTGGTTGGTCCACCTGAGAAGTAGAGCATGGCGGTGAGCACATTCATATCCAGAAGCAGAATGGCTGGCAGGATCCAATCATTGAAATATGGGGGTGGAGCTTGATCGGCGGACTGATCTAATTTTCGCAGATAGATCCAGAAGAACGTATTGGTAATTGCCGTTATGCCGACCAGTGCAATCAATGTTCCCGCTTTCATCTCCACATTAAAGATCCAATGCGCGATGGCGATGGTCAGAAGTTGTCCGACGACCGCAACCCAACGCAATTGCAGCAGCCAGTGGGAGTTACCCTTGCTGGCGTTGCTGATCATGTGGAATGTAGAAAATGGTCTCATACTCGATTCAATCGCGGCTTGCTTTTGGCCGTTGGATTACCCCAATACGGTATGTACAAGATCTTTGACGAAAAGCGGTTTTGCGCACAGGAAAACCTCACCAGCGCCACTGCCAACATGTCCGCCCGCCGCCCACGCCGCTCCGCGGACTCGATCGAAGATATAAGCTTTCTCTGCTGGAAACTGTGTCTGGTAACAGGCGATCGACTTTAGTTTTTGTTCCAAGGTTTCGCTAATGTCGACGGTTATCTGTGACTCGAAACCTGGTAGGGTGGGGTTTTCGAAAGGGAGCCGGAAGTAAAGTTGTCGCTGCACTGCATGCACGGGAAGGTCATCAAAATATTCATCCCATTTGGTGAGCCTTGAGTAAAATACAGCCGCATCGGTGATTAGTGTGGCTTGATAATGGTCGGGAGATGCCAGCGGAGTTTTATCACCGAATCCAATCACAATCTTGGGGCGATGAAGTCGAATTCTCTTTGCTAGTGCGACACGATTTTCAAAGGAATCGAAGAGTCGCCGATTGGGAAGTGGCAGGATTTCACGCACATGAATCCCGAGAGTTTCCGCAGCAGCCATCGCTTCGGCAACACGTACATCCGGACTGGGACAGCGCGGGGTGGGTTCGCCGTTGGTCAGATCGACGATGCCGACACGATAACCTTGCAGAACCATTTTTGCCAATGTGCCACCGCAGGCGATTTCGCAGTCGTCCGGATGAGCGCCTACAGCCAAAACATCCAGCGGCGCTAGATCACCAACATAATGGGAAATAATTTCCGACATAGGGCTAACTCAATTCTTTTTTGGCAACCACCAGAAAACTTGGATTAGCTGCCTCCAAGCGAAGTTGTTCGAGTTGATAGGTGCTACGAGAAAGCTGGATCATTAAAGTCTGCGGTTCGATTCCATGTTCCATCAATTGTCGTTGCAAAGTTACGACATATTCCATACTCATAATGCTTGCGACCAGACGACCTCCTGGACGAAGTCTTTCCCAGGCTGCCGCTGCAAGATCGGAGACCGCTCGTCCTGTACCACCGAGAAAAACGGCGTCGGGTTCCGGCAAATCGAGCCAGGCCCTGGGAGCCTCTCCCAAGATGGGCAGCACATTGGTGACATTGAAACGTCGAGTGTTTTCGATAAGCAGATTGTAGTCAGCGGCTTCCATCTCAATGGCAAAGACACGCCCCGCTACCGCCAACTGGGCCGCTTCAATCGACACCGAGCCTGTGCCAGCACCAACATCCCATACGATACTCGAGGGGCCGAGGTCCAGTTGTGCTAAAGCGATTGCTCGCACTTCCATAGGCGTGATCAAACCGCGGCGCGGCTGCGATTGCAAAAAGAGTTCGTCCGGATTGCCAAAAAGTCGTTTACCCTGCATGGCAACGGGGCGATCTGGCGCATTGGCTTTCCGCAACAGCAGCATGACATTCAGCGGTGCGAAAGTTTCTTCGGCAATCTGTTCCAGCGAACCTCGCGTGACACGTTCGTCCTTGGCGCCCAGGTTTTCACAAACATATACATGGAAATAGTCGATACCTGCCTGCAACAACGCTTTGGCGATCACCGCTGGAGTCAATTCGGAAGTAGTGAAAATTCCGATCTTCTCAGCAATCCGAATCTTTTCCAGTACCCGCAGTAAAGGTTGGGTCGCCAGGTTGGTAAGGTAAGCGTCATCCCAGTTCTCTTTAACTCGCGCGAAGGCGAGTTGCATGCTGCTCACGTGCGGTACCACTTCAAATCGATCTTTGCCCAATCGATCGCATAAGTATCTCGCGGTACCAAAGAAAAGAGGATCGCCATGGGTCAGCAGCACGATCCGCTGTTTGCCCAGGGATTCTTCCAGTCGCTCGACCAAGCGATCGAGGTTGGCTGGGGCGAGTTCCTTGGGTTGTGAAACCATCTTCAAGCGTTCAATAAGACCGGGTGGGCCGAGGATCAAGCCAGCTTCGCCAAGTAGATTCTGAGCATGTCGGCTGAGGCCTTCGTAGCCATCATCACCCACTCCCAAAATATAGATTCGCTCTTCCATCGTTGAACTGTACGCCTCATTTGAAAAACGGCTTGGTTGTTGTTGCGATAGATTAGCCCACCGAAACGTTGTTCAGCCCGTTAATCTACAAAAAAAGCTCGACCGCAGGGTCGAGCTTCATTGAATTTCATCTTGGTCCGTCTAGGAACTTAGGCCTGGAACGACTTACCGCAACCGCAGGTCTTGGTGGCGTTCGGATTGTCAAAAACGAATCCTTGCTTTTCAAAACTCTGGTACCAATCGACTTTAGTTCCATCCAAATACAGAGCGCTCTTTTTGTCTACGACGACCGCGACACCATGCTGTTCGTACCGGCTATCTTTGGTCTCGTCAAAACGGTCATCGAACGAAATCGCGTAATCCAAGCCGCTGCAACCGCCGCCAACGACGCCAATCCTCAAAAAGGATTGTTCACTAAACTCATGCTCGGAACGAAACTTTTTGATTTGCTCTGCAGCCTTCTCGGTCAGGATCACTGCCATGGACTTGTACCTTTCCTCAAACCTAAACCATAAACCTCAACGCGTTATCCCGCATCCATATATCAATGTATGCCCGATGGGCTCGTCATGACAAGGGAAACACGCCCACTTCGGGCCCGATTTTTGACAGCACAGGTTGTTTTTTCCCCTTTATCGCGTTTTTAGCTCATTGCGGACAGTTTTTGGTAAGCCTGGGCGACTAATTGGATCGCCAGGTCGATTTCTTCCGGTCGATTAAAGCGGCCGATCCCAAATCGAAGGCTCGATCTGACCCTTTCTTCGTCCAGTCCGAGAGCCAGCAGGACATGGCTCGGATGCTGCTCTGCAGATGTACACGCACTTCCACTGCTGACGCAAAGATCGGGAATGGCCAGCATTAGGCTTTGCCCCTCGATGCCCGGGAAGGAGCAGTTCAGATTGGCCACCAATCGGTGTTTCGGATCGGACAAATCAGGTCCATTAAGCAGAGTGTTTGGGATGGCTTGTTTTAAGCCCTGCCAGAGTCGATCGCGCAAGGTGCGTGTGTGGGCGTGATCGATGTCCATTCGCTCGAGGCATATTTTCAAGGCGGCGGACATTCCGATAATGCCAGGCGCATTGAGAGTGCCGGAACGGAGATTTTGCTGTTGACCACCACCTACGATTTGTGCCAGGAGTTTAGTCGAGCGAGGACGACGTCGAACATAGAGGCAGCCTACTCCCTTGGGACCGTAGAGTTTGTGAGAGGAAAAGCTCATGAGGTCGACATTCAATTGGTTCACATCGATCGGAATGCGCCCGACGGCTTGGGCTGCATCGCAATGCAATGGAACGGAGTAGCGCGAGCAAAGTTCGGCGATTTTTGCTAAGGGCTGTATCACGCCGATTTCGTTATTCGCAAGCATCACGCTCACCAAGCCGGTTTTCTCACTCAGATGCGATTCCAAGTGATCGAGATCGACTTGTCCTGGAATCGCACCTGATAGATTTTCGGACTGAGGTGTGACAGGCAGTAAAACTACATCTCGTTGAGACTTCTGTAAGCGATGCAGTGGATCGAGCGTGGCGCGATGTTCGGTCACCACACTGATTACTTGCCGACGTTTTTCGCGCGGATGATATAGCGTTCCGAAAAGGGCCAGGTTGATGCTTTCGGTCGCTCCGCTGGTAAAGAGAATTTCATCAGCTGATGCGCCGATGGCGGCCGCAGTTTGGCAAGTGGCTTCTTCAACGGCCTGAGCCACCAAGCGACCCGCTGCATGCGATGCGCTGCCGGGATTGGCAAAATGTTCGCAGAAATAGGGTAGCATCGCATCGCGAACGATGGGATCCATCGGGGTGGTAGCATGATGATCCAAATAGATCATTGCGTAGACCTCAGTGCGCAAAAGGGGAAGTCGCTAATTCATCTGCGGCTACCTAGAAAAGGTTTTGAACGCAAAGCTGCGACCAAGTTTCAAGCCGATGAAAATTTTCTTTCAATTGGGAAAGGGGGACAAAGCCACTCTCGAGCAAATCGGCTTCGCGGCCTCTTGCGGTGGGGTACTGAAGTTTCAGGAAATGGACCAGACCCAGATGGACCCGTCCAACTTCGGTCGTATCGTCGAAGATCATACCGGCCAAAGTTTCTTCGAAGGGGCTTTCGATAATGACTTCTTCATCGAGTTCGCGGCGCATTCCGGTTCGATACGGCTCATTGCTTCCCGCCGCATCTTCACGGGAGATATGTCCTCCAATACCGATACTGAGTTTGGCATGCAGTCGTTGTTCGCCTTGACCTTTACCGCGGGTATACTGAAAAACATGAGTGATGCCATGCGAGTCGGTGTGAACCAAAATGCAATACGGAATCAATTGCTTGAAACTGGGATCGTCTTCAACGTGACCTCGAGCACGAAACTGCATATTGGCTGGATTCATCAATTCGGTCAGATAGGGACTCACATCTTTTTGAAAGCCTGAAAAGCGACCGAGTTGATCGAAGAGGCTTTCGGTGATGACCAGTACTTCTTCTTCCTTATTCATCGCGATTCCTTACTTAGTGAGCAGGGTCAAATGATTTACAAAATCAGCATGCAGTCGCCGTAGCTGTAGAAGCGATAGCGCTGCTCGATCGCTTCTTGGTAAGCCGCCATGATCAACGGGCGACTTGCAAAGGCGCTGATCAACATCAGCAATGTGCTTTTCGGTAGATGGAAGTTGGTCAGCAGTCCGTCGATCACCTGGAATTTAAAGGGGGGACGAATGAACAGATCGGTATCGCCCGAACAGGCAACCAGTTTGCCTGAGCCTTGTAGGGTGGCCGTTTCCAGTGTTCGGACCGTGGTCGTGCCCACAGCGATGATGCGACCTCCTGCAGCTTTACAGCTGTTGATTTTCTTGGCGACCGCATCGCTCACTTCGAACCATTCGCTATGCATTTTATGTTCGCTGAGTTGGTTTGCCTTCACCGGCTGAAAGGTTCCCACACCCACATGCAGGGTCACTGCAGCGATCGCGACACCCTTACCCCTTAGCGCGTGCAGCAGTTCGGGAGTAAAGTGCAAGCCGGCCGTTGGAGCGGCTACCGAACCCGGGTTCCGCGCGTATACGGTTTGATATGAGGTCTCGTCGGAATCCACCATCTGTCCATCGCGAATGTAGGGTGGCAGCGGGACTCGTCCAAATCGCTCCAGTAACTCAATGACGGGCGTGCCGCTGCGTGAGCGAACGAGCAGTTTGCCATCTTCGGTGGAGGAAAATACGACCAGTTCTTCGACTTCGCGGCCTTCTCGGTCGCGAAGCGTTAGGCTCTCTTCGGGCCGCAACGAGCCGCGCGTTTTGCTGAGCAATTCCATAATTCCGTTGGAATCGGATTGCAGATAGAGTCCTTCCCAGCGTCCGCCGGTCGCCGTTCGAAAACCGATCAGCCGCGCGGGGACAACCTTGGTATCGTTAACGACCAAAAGGTCGCCGGGTTTAAATAAATCGACGAGATCTCGAACATGATAATGGTTTATCTTGCCGTTGGAACGCTCCAGATGCAACAATCTAGCATCGCTGCGGCGATTCAACGGATGCTGGGCGATCAGGTCGCGCGGCAAATCGTAGTCGTATAAAGATAGTTCATCGATAGATTCAGACATCGTCTAGCCTTCTCCTCAAGATTGTGTCAGCATAACGCCCAAGCGAGGTTTCGACGAGACGAGGTAATGGATTCAAAAGAACATGCAAAACGGCAGTAACCCAGAGTGCACAACTTCGCTCCAGTGGACCGGACGCAGGGTGGATTTGTTCATCACCGAATTGTATGTCGGCGGGGCGGAAAAGTGTTTGACCGACTTGGCATTGTTTCTGAAAAAACAAGGTGCAGCGGTCCGCGTTTTTTCGTTGGCATCCCTACCTTTGGCACCGGAAGATTCTTTGGTTCAGCGAATGCGTCAAGCGGGAGTGGATGTGTATGCACTGGGGGCAGATCGAGTTTGGAATGCGGGCAGCGCTATCATCAAATTGCGAAAGTATCTTCATGATTCGCCTCCAGATGTTCTGCAGTCTTTTTTATTTCATGCCAACATGATCGCTTCGGCGGCTTTGGTTGGCCTGCCCGGACGCCGCGGCGCGGCATCGTCCAAACGTTTGAGTTGGGTTGCCGGTGTACGTGTGGCTGATCCAAGAAAACAGCGACTGGCGATGGAGAGTCTCGCCTTTCGTCGCGCTGATCGCATTGTCGCTGTAAGCCAAGGAGCGCGGCTGGCCTATCAAAAATACAGTCCTATTGACTCGTCAAAATGGAGCGTGATTTCCAACGGCATCGAACTGTCGAGCGACCATAATTCAGAAGTATCTTGGCAATCGCAGGGGCTGCCAGCGGATGCCAAAGTCGCGCTGTTCGTTGGTCGTCTTGATGCTCAAAAAGGAGTGACTTGGTTGATTGATACGGCGAGCGATTGGCTGTCTGCCCTGCCCCAGCACCATTTGGTTATCGCCGGTAAAGGAAACCAGTTGGCCATGCTTCAAAAGCAACTGGCCCAGCTGCAGAGCGAACAACCGGAGATTGCCCACAGGATTCATTGCGTTGGGTGGCTCGCTGAACCGAGAAATTGGATGAGGGCTTCCGAAGTTCTGCTGCTCCCAGCGCGTTATGAAGGGATGCCCAATGTCTGTTTGGAGGCGATGGCTGAACGTAGGCCAATCGTCGCCTTCGATGTCCAAGGGATACGCGAGCTTTTAGGTGAACCGGGCGAAGGACAAGTTGTCCCGCCACAGAACCGAGAAGCCTGGCAATCGGCCATTGGGAGAATCGCGACAGACGAGCAATTCCGCCTTTCTTTGGGAACGCGGAATCGCGAAAAAATCGAACGCGATTTTCGGCTTTCTCTGCAATTGCAAAAGTATGCAGACTTGTATTTTAGCCTGGGCTAAACTTTGCGAGCAGCGCATGAAATACCCTCGAGTTTTCGCACTCGAGGGTATTGAAAATAGGGCGATTCGATTGCGGCTATTAGAAAACTAAGCTTTCCCAAGGTTGCCTAGCTACATGAAAACCGCAGCTAACGGCGTCGGCTAGTCCGCTTTTCGGTTAGGCTCTTACTCTTTCTTGGCTTCTGTTTCGACGCGAGGCATCGATTCCACTACGCGATCGATAAGACCATAACCTACGGCTTCGTCCGCAGACATAAAGCGATCCCGCTCCGTGTCTTGTTCGATCTTCTGCAAAGTTTGCCCAGTATGTTTGAGCAAAATACCGTTGAGCTTTTGTTTAATGCGTTGGAATTCACGAACATGAATGGCGATCTCTTCAGCGGTGCCTTGCATGCCCGCTAACGGTTGATGAATCATGATTCGCGCGTTGGGAAGTGCAAAGCGTTTTCCCTTCGCTCCAGCGGCTAGCAAAACGGCACCCATCGAAGCAGCTTGGCCGATGCAATAGGTGGCCACATCGCACGATACGAATTGCATCGTGTCATAAATGGCCATGCCCGCGCTGACGCTCCCGCCCGGTGAGTTGATGTAAAGGTGGATATCCGCCTTGGGATCATCCGACTGCAAAAAAAGCATCTGAGCGACCAAAGCATTGGCCACTTGATCATCGACTTGGGTTCCCAAAAAGATGATGCGGTCTTTCAAAAGTCGGCTGTAAATATCGTACATCCGCTCTTCGCGACCACTCTTTTCAATGACATAGGGAATTAAAGGCATCGTGTAGAATCCTAGTTGAATTGGGTTGGTACGATCAGCGAATTATTTATCGTCGTCTTCGGACGCGACTTGCTGCTTGGTCAACATTTGATCGACCAAGCCGTAATCGATCGATTCTTGGGCTGAGAGAAAGAAATCGCGATCTGTGTCTTTGGCGATTTGTTCCACCGATTTTCCGGTGTGGCTGGCCAATATACCGTTGAGCGTTTCGCGATACTTTAAAATTTCGGCAGCTTGAATTTCAATGTCGGTCACCTGTCCGCTCACACCACCGGCGGGTTGATGAACCATGACTCGGCTGTGCGGTAACACATAGCGCTTTCCTTTGGTGCCACCAGCAAGCAGGATTGCTCCACCGCTAGCGGCTTGTCCGACGCAGTAGGTTGCGACCGGGCAAGAGATCATTTGCATGGTGTCATAAATCGCTAAAGTTGCAATCACATCTCCACCGGGCGAGTTGATATAAAAATGAATATCTTTCCGGCGATTCTCACTCTGCAAATACAACAGCTTCATCACCACTTCGTTCGCATTGCCGGTGTAAATCTCACCTTGCAGAAAAACGATGCGGTTTTCCAGCAGCAAGTCGCCAAGGGTCAGTTGGCGTTGGCGCTGCACACTTTGATAGCTATAGGAATCCTGAATCGGCTGCAAGTGCGAATACTGGCCTGCTGAAATTGGGCCTGCTGAAATCTGGCTCTTTGAATACGGGCTCAATGTGCGTTCCTTCTTGAAGAGCGTTAAGATTCTCCGAACGTCCCCCGAGGTTTCGAGGACCTCGGCGGTGGACGTCGGTGGAGACTAGCAAATCGTTATTCCATATCGTTCCCATTTGCCCTTGCTTCGGCAAGATGACTACATCGAAATAAATCGCATTAAGTGGCATAAATCAAAATAGAAAATTGCCCTGGATTAGACATTGCAGGTCGCCCAACAGGCTTAAACTGTTTCTTTCCTCTCTCCCCATCCTTCCGAATAACTGGAGTTTGCTGGAGCGGCAGTTGAGAAGCATTTGCCTGCGTAAGATTAGGCGTTGCAAGAGTTTATCGAGTCTTACAAGAGTTTATCGAGTCGTGCAAAAAAAGAGCCGGCTTCGCAGCCGGCTCTTGGTTCTAGCTCAGGTTGTCTAACGACAATCAATCGTTGGTAGGTTTGCCTGTTTTGGTATCGATTGAGTCGCTGAATTTTGCTTCAGGAATCGCTGATGCTTCAGGTGCGATGGTCGATGAAATCGCGAAGCTTACCGGATCATCTGCGATCAACTTCGAATCCTCGACACTGGTTAGAGACGCCGCTTCGGAAATCAATCGAATTACTTCGCGTTCAATGATTTGGTTGCGAAGAGCATCCATTTGACCCGTCTTTTCCAGGCGTGCTCGCACGCGCCGTGGACTGGATTCGGACTGTTCGGCAATCAGCTGGATTTCGGTTTCGTACTGTTCTGCGTTGGGTTCAATTTTCAATTCTTCAGCGATCTTTTCCAAGATAAAGTGCTCGCGCAGAGCCTTGATTGTAATGGCTTGAGCGTTTCGGCGGAGCACGTTTGAGGCTTCGCGAATCGCATCCTCTTCGAAACCACTGCGCTGCATTTCCAACACTTGGCGCTGAATTTCGCGATTGGACTGACGGCGAACAAGATCCTCGGGCAAATCAAACTTGGCGTTCTTGGTCAATTCCGCAGTAATTTGATTTCTCAGGTCTTGTTGCTGGCGATACTCGAGTTGCCGTTCCAGCTCAAGACGAACGTACGTCTTCAGTTCGGGTACATCCTTGAAACCGAGCGACTCTAGAAAGCCTGCCGACAATTCATCGATGATCAGGCGGCTGACTTCGATAATGGACAGTTCGACGTCGACCTCTTGCCCGCGATACGCTTCGTTGGAGCTTTCTGCAGAAATGGTTGCTTTAAGCGATCTTTTCTCACCCTCTCTGGCGCCCGCGACGGTTGCACCGAAGTCAGAAATTTCGGCATCTGGAAAGCTCAAAGTTGGGCGTAATTCGATACGAATCTCATCGATTTCATTGAATACTTCCCCATCTCTGGAGAAGGTCAATTTTGCCATGAGCGTATCGCCAATGGCCGCAACATCGTCCACGGCTGTCGGGGAAGCGAAGCGACTCAAGGTCCTATGCAAGTGACGATCTATTTCTTGATCGGAGAAGCTGTGGACGGGTTTCTTCAGCGAAAGTCCCTTCCAGTTTGGCGTTTCGAATTCTGGTCGAACTTCAATGGTGAACTCGTAGGTAAAGTCGCCTTCCTCGGGGAGTTCGATGGCTTCGATTTCGAAGTTGGGTTCGCTGATCGCGGAAAAATGTCCCCCTTCAGTCACCTGCTGCAAGCTTTGCATCAGCAAACTATTTTTAACCTGATCCGCAACCTGCGAATAAAACTTTTTTTCCACCAATTTTCGTGGTGCTTTGCCTATACGAAATCCTGGCAGGTCGGCTCGAGGACGCAGATCGTCAAAAGCTTTGTGCAAAGCTTTGGCGATTTCTTCCCGAGGAACCGTCACGACCACGTGACGCACACAAGAGCTTGGGCTATCAATTTTGTGGGAAATCTTCAGCGTTTCCGCAGCCCCTTCTGCAGTTTCCAAAGCAACGCTTTCCGACGGTGCAGCAGACTCTTCCATCTCAGTAATCCACCCCGGAGACCGGGAATCCAGAAAATTCAAGGGATCAAAAAACGAAGGGCAAGGATGACCTCAAGAGCGGGTGATGGGATTCGAACCCACGACAACAACGTTGGCAACGTTGTGCTCTACCAACTGAGCTACACCCGCAGTCGACACTTCAGGTCATTCGCTTGCCCCACCGGTTCGGTGCACCGGTCTGATTTGCGATACTCGCACTCCAATCGAGGTCGCGATTATAAAGATTGCTGCGAGCCTTGCAAGAGAACCTTTTCGGAAAGGTTTGCCGCTTCGCGCACCCTTGCACGTTTTCTGTAGACTACCAACTTGCCCTTTTGAATGTCGCCTATTCGGGCATTTTCCCGACTTAGGGGAGGTGTATACAGTCGTTTTCTTCCGAGTATGGATTCGAGTTTCGACGCAAGATCTATCGGCGATTTGGAGTGTAAATTTAAGTCGCTACGGTGGTTAGGCGTGAAATTTGTGAGGAACCGCCACCGCGACCCGATTTGAACGCGATTTTTTGCCGCGGCGTTCTTCGCAACGGAAAAAAAAGATGTAATAGTAAATGTGAGTGTAGTAGAAAATGGGTGTTCTTTGCTGTGGATTTGGGTCACAGGTTTCTTGGCCCCACAGGGTTCTTTGGGTCACAATAGCCGGTTAAGCTGTTCACAATCGCTCGTTTGGCAAATGCTGTGTTTGCAAATGCTGTGTTGGATGGTCGGTGTTAGGATCGCTGGCGAATGGGTGGCCGGCGAGGGGCGAGTGGTTTAGGAACAGTTCTTTTTTTCGATAACGCTGGGCGCGCCATGTCAAGACTTCGGATGGGATGCGAACTCAAGAAGCCTGGAGCAATCTCTCGGCTGGCAAGCGTCGGCAGGAAGGTGCTCTCGGGTTTAATGACGATTGTTGGCTGGACGACAATCATTGGCGGGACGACTTGGAATGCGACGGAGTTAATCGCTGGGGTAACCGAGAGCCAAGTCGTGGTGGTGATTAATGGCGCTTCGGCCGACTCGCGGACGATCGCGAATCACTATGTGCACTGGCGAAACATTCCAGCGCAGCATGTCGTTGTGCTGAAGGATATTCCAGATCAGGAAACGATTACGGTCGACCAATTTCGTCAGTTGATATTGCGGCCGCTATTTTCTGAAATCGATCGAAGGGGTCTGAATGACATCAAGTGCATCGCGTATTCGGCGAATTTCCCAACAGCCATTCAGCTCGACACCGACCTCAAGAAGATTCCCAATCTTCCTATCTTTGTGACTCCGGTGGGATCGATCAATGGGTTGACTATGTTGAGTCAATTTGTTTTGCAGAACAATCCGAGTTATGTCGCCTTGGATTGCAATCTTTACGCGCGGCGAGTGGGAGAGCATTATTTCTCGCGTCCTTTTTCGGCAGAGAAATCGCTGCGGTGGACCGCGATCGATGCGTTGGTGAAGGAGAAGAAGCATCTCGAGGCAGCGAAGGCATACGAGGGGGTGTTTATCGAGATGCCCAACCAATTTCCATCGGCCTATTTATCGGCGGCGCAGTATGCGATGGCAGGAGAGCGAGAAAGCGCAATCGATATGTTGGAAGCGGCTATCGATGAGGGCTGGAGTTTTCGGGGGAAGTTGGAAAGTGATGAGGCGTTCGAGTCGCTTCGGAGCGATCCGCGTTTTAAAGAACTTCTCGCCAGGACGGTCGATTTATCTTTTGATTATCAACCGACGATTGGTTTTGAATCGAGGGGAGTTTGGGGACCTAATGGTATTTCTAGCGCGGTTCCCAGCGAAGGAATTCGCCACATCATGTCTACAGTGCTGGCAGTGACGCGGGGGCAAGGGACGACAGTCCAAGAGGCTTTGCTGCAATTGAAGCGATCCATCGATGCCGATGGTAAACAGCCGGAGGGAACATTTTACTTTACGTCAACGGCAGACGTACGTACAAAGACACGCCAACCTGCATTTGAACTTACCATTGCGGCTTTAAAAAAACTTGGTCAGCGAGCTGAAATCGTAGAGAGTATTTTGCCTCAAAATAAAAGCGATTGTATTGGGTTGATGATTGGGGCTCCCGATTTCGATTGGGGGAATTCGGGAAGTTCGTTGCAGCCCGGTGCCATCGCGGAGAATTTAACGAGTCTAGGTGGCATCATGACGCCTGGGGCGGGGCAAACCAAATTGACAGAATTTCTGCGATATGGCGCGGGAGGCAGCAGCGGCACGGTGACGGAGCCATATGCCATTCAAGCGAAATTTCCTCATCCGATGATTCATGCTCATTACGCTCAAGGCGCCACGCTAGCCGAAGCTTTTTATCTTTCGGTTTTGGGGCCATATCAATTGTTGATCGTCGGTGATCCACTTTGTAAACCTTTTTTGGTAGCTCCGGAATTCGAACTGGAAGGTTTGAGTTCCGGGGACGAGTTGATCGGCGGATTGAAGGTTCGGTTGAAGCCGCGAGCAACGGCTGCGATTTCTGGGAAGCCGACGCCGCCGGCAAAGTTCATGCAGTTCATGTTCAATGGCCGATTGGTTCGCGAGAATCCTTTCGCAGAAAACATTTCGATTGGCTTAGAGTCGCTGGTGCCTGGGTATCATGAGATTTCGGTCATTGCGACCGATGATTCGTTGTTGCGTCGACAGTTCGAGCGGCGAGTTGGCTTTTATCACAAGATCGCTAGGTCCGACTTCGTCCTGGAATTGCCTGAGCAGATCCAGCGGGATCGGGTCGATACGATTGAGGTGAAAGTGGGGTACCCGAATGCGAGTTCTCTGGAACTGTTCTGTTACGGAGAATCGCTCGGTAAATGCACTGGAGAGGCGGGGACGATTTCTGTTACCGCCGACTTGGGGCTTGGGCCAGTCCCGCTGCGACTGGTTGCAAGTTTCGAAGATCGAATCATCGGCGGGCCGACCAAAATCATCACGCTCAGGTGAAAATACATGGAGAGATTTGCGGAATTTCAATCGATTTTTGACGATTGCAAGTTCTTATTCGAAGAGCATTTGCGCGACCTGGGTGTCGATGGGGCCTGAACTGTGGGGGTTGCCAGAAAGCCAAGTAAAAGCGGACAACAAACAGAGTGAAAGCATGAATTTGAAGTGGGCAAAGGAGTGAAAAAAGGTGGCTAAGGATTCCAGTGAGTTCAGCAAAGGGGACCAAAACGGTAAGGGCCGAGGGAAACGAACGCGCAAAGGGGAGAATGGTCAGGGGCGGCAAGATGACTTGTTTGCGATGACTCCCGCTGAGATTCTGGAACGATCGCCCCCCTGGGACATCGACGCAGAAATGGCAGTGCTTGGCAGCATGCTGCTGCATCCGGACGTTTGCGATGATCTGGTGTTGGTTTTGCGAAGCGACGATTTCTATGACGATGCCAACCGCAAGCTCTATCAACACATGATTGCCATGTTTGAATCTGGGCGCAAAGTTGACACCACGTTGCTGGTCAATCAACTCCGCAGTTCGGGTGACTTGGAACTGATCGGTGGTGCGGCCTATTTGGCGAAGTTGGCCAATAGTGTTGGCAACGTCGGGCACGCGGAATACTATGCTGAGATCATTCGTGACAAAGCCATACTTCGCCGGCTCATCGAAGCCAGTTCTTCGATATTGAAAGATGCGTACGATGAGTCGGTCGATCCCAAAAAGTTGGTTTCGCAGGCGGAGCAAAAGATATTCGGGATTCAGGATGAACGGAGCGGATTTTCGGTGGAATCGATCAGCGATATTCTGGTTCGCGCGCTTGATCGAATCGATGCCAGGATGGATGGCACGCATGTGGATGGAGGTGTATTAACGCACCTCACCGACTTTGATAAACAAACCGGCGGCATGCATAATGGCGAACTGCTCATTCTGGCGGCGCGTCCGAGTATGGGTAAAACGGCTCTCGCCATGAACATTGCCGAAAATGTGGCGATGAAAGACAAAGCGCCCGTATTGTTTGTCAGTTTGGAAATGTCAGGCATCGAACTGGCTGACCGTTTGCTATGTTCGGTAGCTCGTGTCAACGGACACCGCCTCCGATCGGGAACCATCAGCAAAGAAGATCGTTTGCGTTTAGTGCAAAAGGCAGGTGAGATTGCCGCATCGCCTTTGTTCGTCGACGATAAACCATCGCGCACCGTGAGCGAGATTTCCGCGGTCGCTCGACGCATCAAGCAGCGGGAAGGTCGAATCGGCTTGATCGTGATTGACTACCTGCAGTTGATTGAGCCCGATAATCCGAAAGATCCTCGGCAGGAACAGGTCGCAAAAATCGCGCGGCGCCTCAAAGGTATGGCTCGAGAACAGGAGGTGCCCGTACTTTGTCTAGCTCAGCTGAATCGTCAAGCGGAAGACAGCAAAGATCATCGGCCGCGGTTGAGTCACCTCCGCGAATCAGGTGCGATCGAACAGGATGCGGACGTCGTGATGTTCGTGCACCGCGAAGAATACTATCATCGCAAAGAAGAAGCATCTCAATATGCGGGGCAAGCGGAAATCATCGTGGCCAAACAGCGAAATGGTCCCATCGGTGAAATCGAAGTGGTGTGGGAGAAGGACTACACCCGCTTCAGCGATAAAGCGCCGGATCGCATGGATGAGTTCGAGGCGTATAGCGACTTTTCAAATCCAGGAATTTAGCCTGGTTTTTAGGTGGCGACTTTATCCGAACCGGTAAAGCCGATGGAGTAAGATTCGCTGCCGGTAGCAAAAATGGCTGCCGGTTGCTGGCGTATGCGAGTCCGTCGCTCAGATGTGTGCGCAGCTTCTGGTGTGGTTTCGGAGGAGGAATCCTGCAACATGATTGGAGCCGCAGTGTTTTTAGGTTTAACTGGCATCGATTTGGTATCGCGAAGTTTTTCGGTCGATTCAATCTTGATGGGAACCTCCGCCAGATTAGCCGCTTGAATAGCGCGGACTAGAGACGCTGGCGGCTCAATATCCGAAGCAATCGCTGAAAAGGGTCGGCTTGAAGTATCCAGTTGAACGTCAGGTGCCGAAGGCGCTGCAGCATTCGGTGTTATCGTATCGGCCGGAGTGTTAAGGGGGGCGGAATGAGTCTGTCGAGCGGCGGATTGAGTGGCCGCATAAATGTGGTCGCTCCAGCGCCGACCATGTTTGATTCCTAAATCAATCGGTGCTACGAGCAAGATCAAGCCGATACCGGATAGAAATCCTGTGACGATCGATGCCAACAGTAGGGTCGTATTGCCAGGGCCAACGGGTTTATCACTTAGGACGGGCGAATCAATCCTGGCGACTAAACTGGTTTGCCCAGCCGCTCGTCGATTTGCTTCTGCAAGGGCTAGATCTTTCTCGTTTTGTTCGACGATCTGGCTGCGATTGCGCACCTCTCCCAAAATATTGGCATAATCGGCGCGAATGTCAGCTAACTCAGTGATACGCTGCTGGCTTTGTTTGATTTGCTCGTCGAGCAACACGATCTGTTGTTCACTCACATAGATTTCTGTTTCCAACGCAGCTCGGGCTAATTTTAACTCACTTCCCAGTTGTTGCCGAATCGACTCGGCCGAAATTTTTGCGGCCTGGACGGCTGGGTGAGCATCGGTGTATCGGCCCGATAATTGGAGCTCCTGCAGTTGCGAATCGACCAAACCTTCGCACATTCTCTTCAAGCCTGGCTGAGAGTTTAAAACCGTGCTGGGGGCGACCAGAACGCGAGCCGGATCGTCTTCTAAAGTTTGCAGAAACCTTAGATCCTCTTGTTGCTGCCGTTTCTGCACTTCAACCTGGCGCCGCTCGCTGCCTAATTGATCGAGGATTGCTTTGGAAGTACCTCCCGCAGACAACGAGTCGGTAAGGCTGCGGAGTTCGAGCAAGTTATCACCTGCTTGGCTTTCAATCTTTTTCAATTGTTCCGTTGAAACACTTCGCTGTTCTCTGGCATTATCGAGAGCATATTCCAATTCGCGCTCGATCCCTTCGTAACGCGACATGCGAATTTCCTGGAGGCGCTTTTCTAACGCAGCGCAGATCGCTTGATTCAAGGCTACCGCCCGAGGTCTTTCCTTATCGCGCACATCGATATAAAAGATTTCAGTGGTTCCATATTCGGAGCCCTTGGGACTGCGAACAGTCAATTGTCCACGAATGAAATCGTTGATCATTCCTTCTGAAATCGCTTCGGACCCCGACGGCTGCTGGGATTGTAAAGCTTGTTGGACGACCTGCGAATTGCGTGCAATCTCGAGGATTGTATCCAGGGCTCCCTTCAACGATTCCTTGTTATCGAAACGACCTTGTCGATTTAATGTTCCACCCATTTCATCGCGAACAATCATCGCTTGCGATGCAACCCACACATCTTCCTTGACCATGGTAATGTACACGAGCCCCAAAGCCGTGGTGGTCGCTGTGGTTGCCAACCACAGCGGCGACCACTGAAGTAGGATCTTGCAAAGTTGCCGAACAAGATTGGGGGAACCAGACATGAAAAATTCCAGCAAGACAGAGCCGTATCAGGTGAGGCCAATCGTTCGTACCGAAACAGCGCGCGATCCGGTCACGAGGCTACTGATGCTGAAAAGTAGGGCAAGGTTTGTTACATGCGGGTGCGATTCGCCCCTAACATACTATTTGTTGGTTCATCCGAGGACTGGTAATAGCGATGATTCCGGCTGCGAAGGTACGGAAGGCCACGCGGATTTTAGGGATTGCGCCATGGCAACTGAGTCGTGGGAATCGTGGTGGTGCTCGATCCGTTTGCTGCCGGTACGACCTGCGAATCATCCTGGTCGCTATCCGAGAAAACGGCGATTCGAACAGGGTTGTCGCTCCCAACGCTTGAAGCGGTCTGAACACCGGAACCGGGCGGCGCCGAAAGTGCGGCCGTGGGTGTCGCGGTGCTCGCCTTGGAATTCATGCTGCTTGCGCCGCTGGATGGGTTAGGGGTAACAGCAGGATTGGCCGAAGGTGGATTGACACTCCCAGCGGCGTTGACGTTTCCACTATTGGTCGCCGGTAGACCACTGCCGATCGGAGCTGCCCCGCCGGCAGCAGCAGGAGTCCAACTGCCGGCCGGCAACGAGTAGTAGCTGTTGGACAAACCACCCGCCGTGCCCGGAGCAGGTACTCGAGTGTATGAACTCGTTTTTCCCATGTTCTGGCAACCCAAAATGGGAATCAGGCTTAGGCAAATGCCGGTTCGAATGAAAATGGTGTAGCTTCTAGTCGTCATGAGTGCAGCATCCTGCCAATTTTGAGGAGTCCTGTCCTCCGGTTCCCGATCAAGCGAAATAGCCCGCTTGCTCGGACTTGTACTCCATTTTATTTCCAATTCCAAGAGGAATTCACCGTTTGGGTTGGAAACGCCTTTAACTATCCTAAGACTGGGTGAATTTATTACCTCGCGGCGAAACTAACACCAACCGTTCGGGTTAGTACGGCAGGTAGAGTCTGCTTGTACCGAAAAACAGCCTGATTTTCCTCCCTATTTGTGTTAACTCTTGTGAGTTAGTATTTAAGGGTGCATTTCGGCTTGAAGCGAACGTGAGAGCTCCGGTTGAGTTCGGTCCGGCTGGAATTCCGACACATGATCTGGCTCGGGTGCATTGACGAGTTGCGATGATGTGAAGGAGGAAAAATCACAGGACAAGTAGATATAAAGGACATCAATTGGGTTTCGTCCAGGAGACTTCGAAAAAGGTTTTCCTGACAATTTGGCAGCCCAAAGTAGCAAGAGGCAAAGTAGCAAGAGGCAAAGTAGCAAGAGGCAAAGTAGCAAGAGGCACCGAAGATTCGTTTACCGGTTTTCCACTCCTAAGGGACAGCCACAAAACGCTCTCCTGTTTTTACGATGAGAATTGTAGTGAGATCTAAATTGAGAATTCGTTGGGGCGCTTGGATCGTTTTGATTGCCGCCATGTCGAACTGTTCATCGGCTGTTGCTGAGCAGTGGCCATTGACGGGTGCATTGGGTATTGCTGCTGAACCTGAGATAGCTAGCGTCATCGGGCTGGATGCTGAGCAGACGGAGAAGGTTCGCGAATTGCTCAAAAAACGCGAACGCGAATGGTTGGGCATGGCTGCTGAATTACGACAACTCGAGCCTGGAGTTCGCCAAGCCAAAGTAGATGAGTTCACAGCGGTCGGTGAACGTGAGGCGATGATGTTGCTGAATGTGGAGCAGCGGAGCAAGTTGGAAAAGTATCGCCTCGCTCGCAAAGGTTTTTTGAGTCTTGCCGAACCGGCGATTGCCGAGAGTTTATCTTTGAACTCAGAACAGAAGGCGTCGGTCGAAAAAGAGTTAACGGTTTGGCGAAGCGCATCGTTGGACGAGCGCGATGCGAAGTTGGCTGAAGCGAACGCTGCGTTAGCCAAAGTTTTGGATGAAAAGCAGCTAGCGAGTTGGCAGCGTTTGACTGGCGGCACTGACGTTGCAGCAACGTCGGCTCCTGCGGCCAAAGCAGCGGAAACTGGAAACGCATTGCCTGCGGTAGCCGCTCGTCCGGCAGACGAGATTCCGCCGGCACCCCAAGTTCCTGCGGCCGATGCAAGTCCCAGCGACAAAGTAAGCTCCACCGGTAGTGCTGTTGCCGAAGAGAAGATGGATGCGGCCAAGGCCGACGCGACGGTTGTAGCTGCAGCGAAGGAAATCTCGAAGGCTCCAGCCGACGAAATAGTGGCTGCTGCGAAAGATGGAATGAAAAAAGATGAGGTGACAGAGCCTACCGATGCTTCTTCCGGCAAAACGGCCAGCAATGAGTTGACGATCAACTTTCAAGCGGCACCTTGGCAGCAAGTTTTGAAGTGGCTGGCTGAGGAAGCGGATTTAAGTTTGCAAGTCGATACGTTTCCCACAGGCACGTTCACGTACAAAGATGTTTATCGCACGTATACGGTCTCTCAGGCGATGGACATCTGCAACAGTGTGTTGCTCAACAAGGGTTATACTTTGGTACGCCGCGAGCGATTGCTGATCGTGGTGGATTTGGAGCAAGATGTTTCGGCCGAAGTGGTTCGCGAATTAGCCGAACTGGTTCCCGCAGAAGAATTGGCTTCTCGTGGAGAGTACGAATTGCTGAAGAGTTTGTTTTTGATCTCTCGGATGAGCACGGAGGAAGCGGAATCGGAAATCAAAAAATTGCTCGGACCTCAAGGTTCAGTGGTAGCGTTCCCTGTGTCGGGACAATTGCTTGTGACGGAGACTGCTGGCAAATTGCGAACCATTCAGGCGATGCTCAAGCGAGTCGAGGATCCTACGACAGCGCGTGGATCGGCGATTGTATCGATACCGCTCAAAAACATTTCAGCCGAAGAGGTTCTGATGGTTGCTCGGCCGTTGTTGGGTCTGGCAGAAGGTGCGAATACTTCGGAGAAGATCAGTGTGTCGACCGACACATTCGGTACACTCCTCTTCGCAACTGGTTCAGCGGACAATATCCAGAAGCTAAAAGATTTGGCGGAGCAACTGGACAAAGAAAACACGGCGACGGCCGGTAATGTTGGTGCGACTGAGAGCCCATATATCAAATCGCATCGCATATCGGGAACCGATCCTGACACGGCTTATCAAGTGATGCAGACTTTGCTGGCTGGTATGCCGGATGTATTGATGTCGTTAGATGCATCTTCCAATCAGTTAATCATCCAGGCTCGCAAGTCGGAGCATGACTTGGTGGACAGAACCTTGAAAGAAATTTCAGGGCAGAACGAAGCTTTTGAAGTTGTACCGTTGACTAAACTCGAACCCGAGACGGTGATTCTGGCGATCAACAAGTTTTTCGGTGGTTCATCGGATGGCAAAGAGGCCTCGAAGACCGGACCGATTGTTGACGGTGATCCCTTGAATCGAACGTTGTGGGTCAAGGGGAGTCAAGCTCAAATTGAGCAGGTTAAAAATTTGGTAACTCAGTTGGAAGGTAATTCTACGGAAACCGAGTCGGTCAATGACAAGATTCGAGTGCTGCCTTACACGGGTCGCGCAGCCGAACGAGCCTTAGATCAAGTCGAAACTTTATGGAATGCGACACAGAACAAGAATCGCATTCGCCGCGTAACTCCGGCGGACCGCCAAGCGGACTCGCTACCCAAACGCAGTGTCAACGGTGAAGTACCATCCGCTCGTCGCGTTTCTCCGCCGGCTGCGGAGGGAGGTGAGACTGGTGCCGCGGCAGCCATGCCGGAGGCTCCCGTACAACTGAGCCCCGAGCGTCTGGAGATGTTGCGAAAGTTGATCGAACAAAGCCGAGCAGGCAGCCCGCCAACTGGAGAACAACAAGCAAGTCCAGATGAGAAGAGTTCGCCGAAAGTGGATGATGCTCAACCGCAACCGTCACCCGATGGCGAACCTGCTCCGGAGCAGGAGTCTGTGCCCAAGGCGCAGCCTACCAATGATCAGCCTACCAATGATACGCCTTCCACTGAGCAGCCTGAACCTGCTGGGGACGATGATGGTGGAAAAAAGGGGAATGCGTTGAAAGGGAAGCAAACTCGCGTCTTTTACACCGCGGCTCCTCTGATTCAAGAGGGTGAAGACAAGAGTCCGTCTGATGCGGCTGTCGGCACGGCAACGGCACCTGCCGCAAAAGCCGCGACGCAGGAAACAAAGAGTCAAGAACCTGTGGCGACCGAGAGAGCAGTCGCTGGCAGCGACATCGTGGTGATCGAAGGACCCAATGGCTTGATCGTCACGTCTGAGGATCCGAAAGCATTGGCGCAGTTCGAGAGTATAATGCGAATGGTGGCTGATCAATCTGCGACCACTGGCGAGCCAACCGTTTTTTACTTGCAGTTTATTAAAGCAGCTGCAGCAGCCGAGTTGCTCGATGGTATTCTGACAGGACAGTCCTCGGGTGGCAGTGGTGGCGGCGGAGGGGGCGGGTTGCTGGGTAGCATGCTGGGCGAAATGGGAGGAGGTCTTATCGGTAACTTGCTGGGTGGCGGTGGTGGCGGTAGTTCTTCCTCCAGCAGCGCGACTCCTTTGGCGACTGGCGAAGTTTCGATCGTTCCCGATCCACGTTTGAATGCTTTGATCGTTCAGGCCAATGGCACGGACCTAGCGTTAGTGGAGCAGTTGCTGGAAGTGATCGATCAGGAAGATAGTCCACTGGATGTGTCGACACGGGGCAAGCCGCGACTGATCAAGGTCGAATATCAAGATGCTGCGGGTGTAGCGACGATTGTCAAAGAGTTGTTTGCTGATCGGATGCAGCAAGCGGGGGGCGGACAACAACGCCAGCCAACCCCTCAGGAATTTTTACAGGCTCTGCGTGGAGGCGGGGGTGGTCGAGGTGGTCGTGGCGGTGGCTCACAAAGTGAGCTCAAAGAAAGTGCGATGACCATCAGCGTTGACACCAGAAGCAATTCCTTGATAGTGACTTCGACTCAAGGTTTGTACGATGAAGTGAAAGCTGCGGTCGAATTGATCGATCAAGCGGGGGCTGATACTGAAGAGGTTACAGAGGTTGTGGCGATCGAAGGAAATTTGAATCCGACGATTATTAATACCGCGTTGGCTTCGGTGTTTGGTAGCCAAGTGAAATCGAACGCAACAGGAACGACGTCGACAGGCGGCAATAATACTCAAAACCGTACTTCGGGTACGTCGGATGCTGAAGCGTTGCAACAACGAATTAATGCCTTTCGCAGCATGCAGCAAGGTGGGGGAGGCATGATGTTTGGAACCCCAGGCGGTGGCCAAGGTGGCTTCGGTGGCGGTCGCGGTGGTTTCGGTGGTGGCACAGGCGGATTCGGTGGTGGCCGAGGTGGCTTTGGCGGTGGCACCGGTGGTTTTGGCGGTGGGCGAGGGGGTGGCACAGGTGGTGGAAGCTCCGGCGGCCGTTCGGGTCGAGGTGGTCGAAATTAAGCCGCATCGCGCTGTGGCTGAAGAGATTGCGTCTGAAGAGATGCGGATATGCCAGTTCGGATATGCCAGTTCGGATATGCCAGTTCGGATATGCCAGTTCGGATATGCCAGTTCGGATATGCCAGTGCACTGGGAACAGATCGAGTCAATGAGATAGGTTGAAAACAGATTGGGCCGCTGGTCTTGAAAGCTGGAGAAAAAGCGACGCGGGTTGTGCCGCGTTAAGCCTGTACGCAATGAGCTTGTAAGCAATGAGCTTTTCCGCTGGGAATTGAAGAGGTACGGAACGATGATTATGGAAGCTGGCGATATTCTGTTGCGACGCGGTTTGATTACCGCCGATCAACTCGAGCGCGCTCGCATTAGCGCTGGGAATATCTCCTCATCGTTAGAGCAAGCCATTCAGCAAGGGATGGTCAAAGAAGACGAAGCTTTGCGTGCAGTTGCTGAGGAAGTTGGTCTTGATTTTATCGACCTTCGAACTGCTGACGTCGATCTATCGCTGTTGCAAAGTTTTCCTCAGAAGCTCATTTATCGCCATGCACTTTTTCCGTTGAAGCGGCAGAACGGCAGTTTGTTGGTAGCGACTGCGGACCCTCTGGATTTGTACCCGATTGATGAAGCGAGTGCTGCGACCGGTCTAAGCATCATTCCGGTGGTTGCCGAACGAGTTGAGATTGCCAAGCTTGTTAAGAAGCATTTGGGTGTTGGTAGCGAGACGGTCGAAGGCCTTCTGGCCGCTCGGGCGGAAGATGAAGACATTGAACTGCTTGAACAAATTGAGAGCGATGGCAGTGAATTGAGTGAGCAGGCGCAAGAGGCGTCTGTGGTTCGCTTGGTGAACGAAATATTGGTTGAAGCGATCGACTCGCGAGCCAGCGACGTACACTTGGAATCTCAGTCCTTTGGGTTGGTGATTCGTTACCGCATCGACGGTATTTTGCACACCCAACCGGTGCCACCTGAGATCAATCGTTTTCAGGCGGCCATTATCAGTCGCTTGAAGATTATGGCGCGATTGAACATTGCCGAAAAACGATTGCCGCAGGACGGGCGCATCAAACTGCGAGTTCATGGACGCGAGATCGATATTCGTTTATCCGTTATCCCGATGATCCATGGCGAAAGCTTGGTGATGCGTATCCTGGATAAAGGGGCGATGAAGTTCGATCTGCGGAATTTGGGCATGGATGAGGGAGTGTATCGTATTTATCGAGAACTGATCCAATTGCCGCACGGCATTATTCTGGTTACGGGACCAACTGGATCGGGAAAAACGACCACGCTCTATAGTTCGTTGATGGAAATCAAAGGGGATGACAATAAAATCATCACGACCGAAGACCCCGTCGAATATCAATTGGACGGGATCAATCAAATTCAAGTGCATCCCAAAATCGGTTTGACGTTTGCGGCTTCGCTTCGCAGCATTTTGCGACATGACCCCGATATCGTGCTGGTGGGCGAAATCCGCGACCTGGAGACCGCCGAGAATGCGATTCAGGCTTCTTTGACAGGGCACTTGGTTTTCAGCACGTTGCACACCAACGACGCTGCGGGCGCGTACACGCGTATGATCGATATGGGGATAGAACCGTTTTTGGTGGCCAGCACAGTTGAAGGAGTGATGGCTCAGCGCTTGCTGCGTCGACTTTGCAAGGAATGCAAAGAAGCTTACAAGCCTGACGCAAAGGATCTCCCAGTTGATTTCCCATGGGACAAACTCGACGATCGACCACTGTACCGGGCTAAAGGTTGTCGCACTTGCCGCGGTGTAGGTTACACAGGGCGTATGGGTATTTATGAGTTAATGCTCACGACCGAAGAGATTCGCGAACTTGCGCACGAGCGTGTCAGTTCTTTTGCGATCAAGCAGGCAGCGCTCAAGGCGGGAATGCGAACACTTCGCGATGACGCTTGGGACAAGGCGATGTACGGAGCCACAACGGTCGACGAAGTGCTACGTGTAACCAAGGGTGATCGTCTCAATGCCACAATGGCGGGGCAAAAGTAGGGGCTAAAGTATGCCAGAATTTGCCTATGTTGCCCGAGATATGATGGGCAAACGAACCACAGGAACGATCGCTGCAGGAAACCAGCGTGAAGCTATCGCGCTGCTCGACTCCAAATCGCTGTTTCCCATCGAGATCACGGTCAACAAAGCGACCGTTGTGCGTCGCAGCGGCCGAGTTCGCGGGTTGACCATGGCGGTATTTTATTCGCAATTGGCCGCTCTGCTTCGCAGCGGTGTGCCGATGCTGCGATCGTTGACCGTGTTGGGAAAGCAATCGAACAACAAGACGCTCAATAATGTCTTGGAAGAAATTCGCGGTCGCGTCGAAGAGGGTGAATCTCTCGGCTCGGCCATGCAGCGTTATCCTCGCGTGTTTAGCGAGATGGCGGTGAACATGGTCAAAGCAGGAGCTGAAGGTGGATTTCTGGAAGATGCGCTGGAACGAGTTGCCGCGTTTACCGAGCAACAAGAAGATCTCAAAGGTCGGACCTTGGGGGCATTGGCTTACCCAGCGTTCTTGGCAACTGTTGGTGGTATCGTATTGACCGTCTTGATGGTTTTCTTTGTACCGAAATTCGAACCTTTATTCGCCAATTTGCGGCGGAAGGGGCAATTGCCGGCAATGACCGAATGGTTGTTGGCGTTCAGCCGAGGGCTATCGACGTATTGGTGGGTGGGTGTTTTGTTGATCATCGCGTTGAGTATTGCCTTCGTTCGCTACACGGCGACTCCGAAGGGACGACGAGTTTTTGACTTGGTGAAAATTAAAATCCCAATTGTTGGCAAAATTTTTCTGAATTTGGCTGTCGCGCGCTTCTGCCGGGTGTTTGGTACATTGTTGGTTAATGGTGTGCCCATTTTGCGATCTCTGGAGATCAGTCGCGAATCGGCCGGAAATGTGATTTTGACGCAAGCGATTGCCAAAGCGAGCGAGAATATTACCGCCGGTGAACGGCTAGCAGTTCCACTCGGTAGTAGTGGTCACTTTCCACCCACTGTGGTGGAAATGGTGAGCATCGCGGAGGAGTCCAATACGTTGGATGATGTTTTGGTTCAGATTGCCGACGGTTTGGAAAAACGAACCTTCCGACAACTGGACATGTTCGTTAAGTTGCTAGAGCCGATCATGCTACTGTGCTTGGCGGCAGTTGTAATGTTTGTGGTCTTAGCGTTGATGGTGCCTGTGTTGAATAGTGCCAATTCGATCTAACGGCCAGATGTTTTTGTCCAAATGGTTGGATGGGTCGTTGGGTGGAATGATCAGAATAATGATCAGAATATTGATCGAATTTGAGGTTGAGGGAGTTAGAAAAATGAAACGGTCTCGAAGACAAATGCGACGCGGCTTTTCGCTGTTGGAAATTATGTTGGTGCTCGTCATCCTCGTGGTGGTCGGCGGCATCGTCGCGGTCAACTTAGGCGGCGTGCAGGACAGAGCCTTCCAGCAGACGGCTAAAACGGAAATTCAAAACTACAAGAAGTTTTTGCAGCTCTACAAGCTCAATGTTGGAAGTCTTCCTTCCTCGTTAGACGCCTTGCATGAGCAACCAGGTGATTTGGCCGACCCGACAAAGTGGGCGCAGATTGTGGAAGAACCCATCAAGCCAGATCCTTGGGGCCGACCGTATCAGTATAAACTAGGCGGAGACAAGTTTGAGATCCGCAGTTTGGGCCCTGATGGTCAAGAAAATACTGCAGACGATATCACGAGCTGATTACGATGAAGCCAAGAGGTTTCGCTTCAATATCGTGTTGGGCTTACCCAAATAAACCCCGAAGGATGATGTATCCGTCGGGGTTTTCGCTCTTTGAATTGCTCTTGGTATTGGTCATCTTGGTGGCTGTGGCCAGCATCGTCGTACCATCGATTAATGGTACGCTCAAGCAGCAACAATTTCAGCGTGAATGCGACCGGATTCGGATCGTTTGGGAAGAAACGCGGCTTAAAGCGATGCGGACAGGTCAAGCCCAAGTCTTTCGTTTTGTGGCGGGATCCAATGAGTATTCCGTTGAGCCATGGATGCAAGCCACCGACGAAGTTGAGGCGGGCAATGGCGCGACCGTGATGCTGGCTGGCGGTTTGGCGACAGTGGATATGCAAGGTGGTGGTATCAGCAGTGCGGTGGAATTGGGTACCTCTGCGGAAAAACTCGAAGAGGGATTCGTTTTTGCTGCGGGTGCTGTTCTGGGCGATACACGCACTCTGCTGATTCAACAGCAGACAGGAACGGTGTCGGGTGGCGCTGGCAATCAATCGGCCCCAATCATGTTTTATCCTGACGGAACCACGTCAACGGCTGAAGTCGCGATCAAGAACGACCTTGGTTCACAACGTTTGTTGCGCATTCGCGGTTTGACAGGTGAGATATCGGTCATTCGCGCTGTAGGAGATGCAGGATGATTTACCATGTCAGCAAGCGTCGGAGCGGCAAGTCACGTTTGAACGGGCTATCGCTTTTGGAAGTCGTCTTGGCGCTCGCCATACTCGGCGCGGCTGGTGCCATGCTCGCCCAATCGCTACAAGTGGCAACCGATGCCGGGGTCACCGCTCGAGATCAAGCGTTGGCGGAGTTGTTGGCGGAGTCCAAGTTATCTGAAGTGATCGCGGGGGCTTACCCTATCAACCAAAATATTGATTGGACGCCCATTCAGACTGTAGTCGATTCTGGTAGATGGCACTTCAAAATCGTCAGCCAACCGACGATGACGGAGGGAATGTTAGCCGTACAAGTTTGGATCACCGATGATCCTCAAATGCAAACTGCCCGCCCGATGCAAGTGATGCTTTCTCGCTGGATGATCGATCCGAACATGGGTTTGGATACTTTGCCGGAAGATACGTCGAGTACCGCGGCTTCCGATACGGGAGCACAGCCATGAGTTCAGCCGACGGATGCTCAGATTGCTTTGCCTGCTCAGGCTGTGAAGCACAAAGTCAAAACTCGCCTGCGCGAGCGGCGTTTGCTCGGCGGGCGTATACGTTGCTGGAGTTGCTGCTGGCGTTAGCGCTCACGGTGTTGGTCAGTGGGCTGATCGGCATGTTGCTGCAGATTTACTACAAGACTTCCGAATTAAGTCAGGCAGAAGTTCGGCAAGCGCAGATAGCGCGCAACCTGTTGCGTATGATCGCTGACGATTTGAGAAGCGTTGTGCGGTATCAGGAATTTGATGATTCCACTCTTTCGACCGTTTTGAGCGCGTCGGCGGGTGGCGCCACCGGTGGTGCGTCGGCGGGTGGCTCTTCCGATGGATCGACTGGTGGCGCAAGTTCAGGCGGCCCAAGTTCAGGCGGCACTGCACCGCCGACCAGCGACGGCACAAATCCAGGCGGCACGGCACCGCCGAGCAGCGGTGGTGGTTCAGGAGGATCTTCAAACGCAGGTGGCGGGAGTTCTGGTTCGGCTGGAATGAGTTCCGGCGGAGCGGAAGAGAGTGCGGATACGGCGGGCAACACCTCCGATTTGGCCGCCTCGACTGCACCGCCACCGACGCCTGGACTTTACGGCAATCAGTACGAATTGATGATTGATGTAAGCCGTTTGCCCCGTCCTGATCAGTACTACACACAGATGAATTCTACGCTGGATGTTCAGATGCCCGACGTACCGAGCGATATCAAGTCTGTTTTGTATTACGTTCAGTCATCCGGCAATACGATGGGCATTCAAGATCCATTGCAAAATGGATCTCTGACGGGTATCGCAGTGGAAGGTAATTCGGCCGATGCGGTGAAGGCGGGGGGTGGGCTGGTAAGACGTCAGTTGGATCGCGCGGTGACGCAGTGGGCGAACTCTCAGGGACAAACAGATCGGTTGTTGCGCACGGGCGAGTTGCTTGCGCCGGAAGTTGTATCGTTGGAATTTAATTATTTCGATGGTACTCAGTGGGTCACGCAGTGGGATTCATCTCAGCAAAACCTGCCGATGGTGATCAAGATTCAGGTAGGCATGCAAGACCCTAGGATCGCCAAAAATCAACCTTTATCGGCTGGAACACCCGTCAGCACAATGGCGGCGGATCAATTGCAAACCTATGGGATTCGCGTTTACGAATTATCGGTTGCGATTCCTGGGGCTCAATTGATGGAGCCTGCAGCGGACAGCGGCATGCAAAGTTTGGGGATTCAGTGATGGAATCGATTCGAACAGCCTCGCAAAAATCATTAACGCCTGTGGCGCCGAAGAAAGTTCGTCGAGCTTTCTTGTTGATCTTGGTGTTGTTGGTTGTCGCTGGTGTTTCGCTTGGAGCAATGTCGCTCCTGGAAACGATGGTGGTATCCAAGGATGCTGCCCAATTGGGTAATCAGCAGACGCAGGCGAAGTATATTGCCGACTCGGGCATAGAGTTTTTGCGGTACTTTTTGGCTTTCCCAAAGAACCAACAAGATGAGATGGGAGGCTGGCGCGATAACGCTCAGTTGTTTCAGGCGATCAATGTTATTCCAGATGTTGATCCTATGCGGGTAGGTAATTTCACTATCATTAGTCCCAACATAGACGATATGGGACAGTTCGCCGGTCTTCGCTACGGATTGCAAAACGAGTCTGCACGCCTGAACCTAAATGCTTTAGTGGTTATCGACGAATCCTATGGTGGAGCGGCGGCGGTGATGGGGGCTTTGGGAAGCGCTGATGCGGACCTAAGTTCGCTTGGTGTCAGCAGCGAGACCGTTGAAGAGGCGACCGGGACGGCCGACCTGCAAAACCTCGGCCGCTCGTTGCTAATGGGCTTGCCTGCGATGACCGAAGATGTGGCCGATGCGATTCTCGATTGGATCGATGAGGATGATGAGCCGCGCGAATTTGGTTGTGAGGTGGAGTATTACAGCCAATTGCCGACACCCTATGCTCCGACCAACGGTTCGATCCAAAGTGTTGAACAATTGCTGTTGGTGCGAGGGGTTACTCCTGAATTGTTGTTCGGCTTTGACCAGAATCGCAATGGAGTCTTGGATTCTGGGGAAATGGGTTTGATGGGGACAGGGATGATGAATCCCATGGGGCCGATGGCCGGCGGTTCGAACAACTCGTCGAGTAGCCAAGAGGATGTATCGCAACCCGATCCGCTCGGCTGGGCGCAGTATTTGACGCTTCATAGCGCTGAAAAAAATGTGGATCGCGATGGAAACCCTCGAGTGTTTTTGAATCAAGAAGATTTGGAAGTACTCGAGCAGGAATTGGTCGATGCTCTTGGAAATGAGACATGGGCGACGTTTATCGTCGCCTATCGCCGCGCTGGTAAAGCAGGTGGAAGCAGCATGGATGCTTTGATGGGTGGAGCCGCTGGGGGTGGTAGCTCGTCAGGAGAAGGCGGTACCACCTCGGAATCTTTGCCCTGGAATTCGGCCTTTTTCGAATCGGTTTCTGGAGAGGCATCTGTGACGTTGAGCCAAGTGTTGGATTTGGTGGATGCAACGATCGAAGTCGATTTGAATGGTGAATTGACTACCTACCTCTCCCCGTTTCCCTCGGATCCTGGTGCCATGGCTATTTACATGCCCGTGCTGATGGATAAGTTGACAACCGTCGAAGGGCCATCGATTCCCGGGCGTATCAGTGTGAACGATTGTCCGCGAGCTATCCTGCTGGGCATTCCTTCGATGACTGAGGAGATCGTGGATGCGATTATCGAGGCGCGTGCCGATCAGTCCGATTCCGAGAACCGTAAATTCGAATCTTGGTTGGTGGTCGAAGGACATATCAACATCGATCAATTCAGAACGCTAGCTCCACTGATCACCGGAGGTGGCAACGTCTATCGAGCGCAGGTAGTAGGTTATTTTGAGCAAGGCCCGGCCTTCTGCAGGGCCGAAGCCATTCTGGATGCGGCGGGTGACGTACCTACAGTGCGTATGTATAGGCGTATGGATCACTTGGGACGAGCATTCAGTCTGCCAGTGCTCGGCCAACGAACCGGTGTAGGGGGTGTCGGTGGCATGGGTGGCATGGGGATGGGGGCCCCCATGCAATGAGTTCTATTCGCCCCGCTTTGGGGGCGGTTTTATCGTTGTAGGTGTCCTACCCCGAAACTTTAGTGCGTAAATCGGGTTAGGCAATTAAGCTAGAGAGTGCAGTTGAGATAAAGAGTCTCGGATCGTTCTGTTTTTGGGCCGGAGATCGAATCAGTCGTGGCAAAACTTATAGCTTTGGAATGGGATCGTAAAGAACTGCGAATGCTCGCAGGCAGTAAGCGTGGGTCGCAGATCCACGTCGAAAATGCCGTTGCGATTGCGATGCCCGCTGCTTCGGAAGAAGAGTCTTCCGCGAGTTCGGTCAATGCGACGGCGGCGATCGGACAAGCCCTTAACAAGCTCCGGTTAGCGAAAGGGGAAGCGATCCTGTCGCTGGGGCGTGGCAGCGTCGAGCTTCGACCCATCGTGTTACCTAAAGTGGATGCAGCCGATCTGCCCGACATGGTTCGCTTTCAAGCGATGAAACAATTCGCTGGACTCTCCGAAAATACCCCGATCGATTTTGTCGTGCTACCTGAAAACGCAAATAGTTCCGATTCGGAATGGACTATTCAGGTCGCTGCTCTCAATCCGTCGGTGCAAAAAGATCTCCAAAAGCAAGCTGCCGATGCTGGTTTGGAAATACAGAAAATTGTCCTTCGCCCTTTTGCTGCCTCGCAACTGCTATCCCTTGTAGATGAAGAACTGCGAAAACAAAATTTGTTGATGGTGGATATCCTCGGCGATGAAGCGGACCTCACCATCGTCGAAAATGGATGTGTCGTTTACATCCGCTCGGTAAAACTCCCATCGACCGATGAAAGCGTGGTCGGACAGTGGCTCGTCGGTGAAATGCGCCGCACGCTCATGGCGGCCGCTGGACAACGCAACGGTCTTAAGGTGGATCAAGTTATCGTTTGGGCTCAGCAGTCTGTCGCAGATTCTTTATCGGATCGAGCTGCGTCTCAATTGCAATTGCCCATTCAGGTGATCGATCCGTTTTCCAAGGTCAAGGTCGAGGATGATGCCAAGAAGTCACTGCAGGAAATAGGGCGCAGTCGCTTTTCTCCTCTGCTGGGCGTTCTTGTCGCTGAAGCGGCGAACCGCAAGCAGGATATCGACTTCTTGAATCCTAAGCGTCGGCCTCCGAAGGAAAAGCCGATCGCACGTTATGTTCTAATGGCGACAGCAGCGGCCTCTCTGGTGCTCGGTGGTATCTATTTGTACTACTCTGCCCATGCCAAGCTGGACGCTGAAATCGCCGCGCTGACCAAAGAGAGCAAAGATCTCGATGAAATCGTTCAGGTGGCCCAGCAGAAAACACGACGCTGGAAATCGGTCGAAACATTTGTCGATAAAGAAGTCAATTGGCTGGATGAACTTGAACGTATTTCCAACGAATTGCCACCTGCCAGCGAGGTAATCGTTCGCGATGCGAACTTTGTGTTGGTCAACAAGGGAAAAGGTCTAGCGACGATTTCGGCTAATGGATTAACCAAAGATAAAGATACGCACAAAGTGATCGAAGAGCGGCTAAGAAAACCGCCGTATTACCAAGTTGAGCCTAAAACATCCGGTCGAATTCTGCAAAAAATCGAGGGGCTGGAAGAGTATAGCTGGGCGTTCGATGGTGATATCACACTGGTTGCTAAACAGCCCAAGACGCCTGTCAATTCGGTCCCTTCGGCGAAATCTCCAGAACCGAATCGTGCGGATGTGAAGGCAACTGGCAAGACCTCAGCAGAAGAACCGAAAGCCGAAAAGCCGACAGAGGCCACACAGACAGAGGCCACACAGACAGAGAACAAACCGACAGAGAATAAACCAATAGAGAACATACCGGCCGATCCTAAACCGGCAGAGAAGCTGGAGAGTGAAAGCGAAGTTCCTGCGAAACCTCAGGGTGAGCCTGAGAAAGCTGCAGAGGATTCGGTTCTCACAGAGAGTCAGAACAATAGTGATCCAAATAAGAACGATGTCGCCGGTTAGTTCCTTACAAAGGCCGCCATCAACTACTCGAAACGAGTCAAGAATAGAGCCATGAATCAGCGCGAGAAAGTTTTAGCATTAGCGGTTGGATCACTCGGGGTGCTCCTCGGGGGGCAGTATGGCTGGACATCGATAAAAAAGGGCCTCCAGGTCAAACAGGCTCAAGTGGATAAGCTGACGAAGGATGTCGAGGATAAACAGTTCATCGTCGATGAGGGAGATTTTGCTAGCGGGAAGTTGGAACAGCTGAAGCCTTCCTCATTGCCTAAAGACGATCAATTGGCCAGAAAGCAATACATCGAATGGCTTGATGCTACGGCACATTCTGTTTTCACCAATCCGCTGGTCAGCAAAAAAGAACCGATGCCTATCGATGGTGCTTACATGAAGTATCAGTTCGAGATAGGTGCGGTAGCGAATTTGGATCAAATTTTGTCGTTTCTTGGTAAATTTTATGAGAAGAATTATCTTCATCGATTGAAGGATCTGAAAATTGCGGCGATCCCAGCGAGCAGTGAACTGAGGATGACATCTACGATCGAAGTCATTTCTTTGGTGGATGCGAATATGAAGCAAGATCCGCCATCATCGCCTGCGAAAAAGTTAACCAAGAAACCGGAGCAGTACGCTGCTTCAATTATACGCCGCAATATATTTGGGCCAGAGAATCAGGCTCCCAAGTTGGTTAGCTCGAAGAAAGAGCGGGTCGAAATTGGGAAGTCGGCTGAAGGAACTGTTAAGGCAGACGATCCTGATAAAGATCAATCGATCGCATACGAATTTGTTGGAGAGGCACCGGCTAGTGCGGAACTTGATAATAAGACGGGCCGCTGGAAATTTACCCCTCCAGAAAAAGGGACTTATACGCTGCTGGTTCGAGCGGTAGATAGCGGATTTCCGGCGAAAGTTGCCGAGCAAAAGATCGAAATTGAAGTGATCGATCCTGCACCACCCGCGGCTCCCATTGCCACCAAACCGAAATTTGATCCAGCCTCTCAGATTTTCATTACGGGAATTGTTAAGGGACGAAAAGGGGCAGAGGTATGGCTGTTCTCTCGTGTAGAAAACCAAACGACCAATGCATCTGTCGGTGACCAGATTGAATTGGGGCAGGTTAAGGGTACATTGGTAGAGATCGGTAAGGACTTCATTGTCGTGGAGACGGAAGGCCGACGTTGGACGGCTGGTATGGATGAGAGCTTGGCGGAAGCTTTCAAAAGAAGTGCGGATGATTGATCGAGCCTCGCTCGCAAATCCCCGAAAGTTGCTGATTGAAATCGCTCCCTTGATGTTCTGGGGAGCGGTTTTCTTTTTAATTCTTGTTGCCGCCATGTTGGTCTTAGTGGTGGACGTTCCACGCGTTGACGCTAGTTCGGCAGTAGGCAAAGAAGAGATATTGGACCAGGAAACACCGACGATCGTCATCCATTCTTGGGATGATGAAGTGCTTATAGCTACCGTCATCACGTCCACTTTGATATGGCTATTGTGGCCCATTTTCTTGTTCGAATCGTTGTGTGTCTTGTGGTGCAGCAAGACGCTTTCCACACCGCGACGCTGGAGATGGCAATGGATTGCGATCGGCATATGTCCTCCGCTCCGCTTGGCTGCACCGCATTTGCTCTTAGATGGTAGGCGTTGGTTGCCATGGATAGGTTGGTGCGAAAGCGGTTACAAAGTTTACAGAAGAGTGGAAAAGAATTTTAGCTTTCCCATGGTGATGGCCGCTTCATGTATTCTGCCGGTGCTACTGATTGAGTGGACCATGTATCAACATTTGTTGTCAACACCTTGGTTACGTGTCGCCTTGCATATTAGCACGGGAGCGATTTGGTTTGCATTTGCATTTGAATTTATCGTGATGATCGAATTATCGCACCGAAAATTGGAGCATCTCAAGAGACATTGGATCGATCTAGTCATCATCTTGCTCCCACTCCTTTCCTTCCTCAGGTCTCTGCAAGTGGTGCGGGCTACTCAGTTGGCGAAATTCACCAAGCTGCAGCAACTTTCTCGAATGATTCGAATCTATCGCCTGAGAGGCCTATCGACACGCGCCTTTCGCGCGATTATCGTCCTCGATATCTTGCAACGAGTTTTAGGAAGTGATCCTCAAAAACGGCTGCTCAAGTTGCGAGAGCAGGAAACATTAAAGCTCGAAGAACTCAAGGAAATTCAGGAGGAGATCGTTGAGATCGAGAAACAAATTCTCAAGACGGAGCTAGAGGAACTATAGCATCAGGCCATCGAAAGCCGGTTGCAGCAACCTATGAGCAGTGATATTGGCCAAAGGCCGTTGTCATTGTTCGCTGCAAGCTTCACAACACGCCGGGCTGCTCATGACTCAAGCAAGCAGCGGTACGCGCAGGCAACCGCGGGGGCTTAGAGCCTATCCGAAAATCATTAGCCGACGGCGATAAGCATGACTTACTCTCTCGAGGTCGGCGTGACTTTAAACTTCAGCGCTTCCCCTTTACGGTTTACGGCAACTTCAACTTCTTCGCCCACTTTGAGAGCTTCGATGGCGAATGTGTAGTCATAAATGTTTTCGATTTTGCGGCCGGCAAGTTCGGTGATGATATCTCCGCCGCGAATACCACCTTTTTCAGCAGGTCCATTTTTGGCAACACCTGAGAGCAAAACGCCCTTGATGTCCCCTTTGGCATAGTCTGGAATTGAGCCTAGATAAGCGAGCAAGCGAGCTCGCGCGCCGTCTTTGGGTGCCTCAACTCGAATGAAGTCGGGAGCTTTCTCCATCGTAGCGACAGATCGGCTGATCAAACCCATAAGTCTCGCGACCTTGGCCGCGCCTTCGTAGTTTAGCGTCTCAGGCACATCGCGCGGAGTGTGATATTCTGAGTGCGAGCCGGTGAAGGCTGACAGGATCGGAACTCCACGCAAGTAAAACGTGCTGGCATCGGTGGGAAGAAAAGTATCGTTTTGCAGTGTCAAAGGTAATCCCACGACAGCATTGCGGCGTTCAATTTCCGCGGTCCAAACACTGGAGGAACCGATACCTTGCAACACCAAATTATCTCGCAAGCGACCGACCATATCGAGGTTGAGGGCAGCAACCAAGGCGGGATAGAGCGACTTATTATCCGAATGGGGAGAGCTGGCATCGCCCTCTTTCGTTTCGGGGCTCGCGGAAGTCACATAATGAGGATAGATGTCATAAAATTCATCGGCAAAATAGGAAGAACCAATGAGACCTAGCTCTTCTCCCGACCATGCGGCAAACATGATATCGCGTTTCAGCTTCAGTTCACCACGACGCACTTGGTCCGCTAAATGCTGTGCGATTTCTAGCATCGCCGCAATACCGGACGCATTATCGTCGGCGCCGCGATGAGTGCCACCACGTTCATTTTCATTGGCGAGACTCGAACCACCTTCGCCTTTCCCAAGATGATCGATGTGAGCACCGATCAAAATCGCTTCGGCTGTTGGTTTCTCACCCGCACGCAACCATCCCACAACATTTCGACCTTGCTTTTTGATTTGACGAACATCCACATTAGCGGAAAGCTTGATACCCTCCAGTGGAAAGCCCATCGCAGGCTCGCCGCTGTCGAATTCTTTCTGGGTTTTCGACAATTCGGCATCATTGGCTTTGAACCAGGGTTCGACAACATTATCGGTAACCGAAATCACTGCGAGGCTTGTACCGGAGAGAGCTCCGTCGAGTTCGAGGCGTGCGAGTTGTTCGCGCACACCGCTGGTCGGTCCGCTGACTACAATCAATCCCAGTGCGCCTCGATCGCGGGCTGCCATCGCTTTGAACCGCAACGAGCTGAAGCGAGCGAAGTGCTGACGTTTCTCTGGAGTGATATCTTGAGGCATATTGCGGAACACGACCACCCATTTATTTTCGACATCCAAATGAACATAGGAGTCATATTCATCGTATCCATCAACCGCAGGGGCGACGATTCCATAGCCCGCGAAAACCACGTCACTAGCCGGGAATTCACCCGTCTTTGAGAAGGAGAGTGGCCGCCATTGCTTATTGAGCTCAAACGTTTGCTCCCCAGCTTGCAGACGATTGGCTTCGCCCAGGTCAATGCCGGCAGTGAATGGAAACGACGCGAACCAAGTGTCATCTTTACCACCTGGTTGCAGGCCAAGACTCTCTAAATAAGCCGCTACGTAAGCTGTGGCTTGGATTTCACCCTCTGTGCCCGTGAGTCGTCCACCAAGTTCGGGACGACACAGATAGTCAACATGTCGTCCGATATCGCTGGCCGCATAATTGGCGGCTGAACGAGTCACGGCCTCATTGGCTGCGTTGACCGCATCTCGAGTGTCAACACTTGGGATAGTGGTTGCTTTGAGCCCTAGCATATCGAGAGCGGCAGCGTGATTCCAGGTTGCCGTAAACAGTTGTGACTGTTTGTTGCTGCCTCGATTGGTCGTCCAGACCAGCGTGTTTCCGTCCGGTGAAAACACGGGGAGACCATCAAAGCCTTCCGTATGCGTTACTCGAACGGGCTGTTGTTTCCCATCGGTGTCGACCAGATAAAGTTCAAAGTTGGCAAAGCCGTGCAAGTTGGTTGCAAAGATGAGATACTTGCCGGAAGGGTGATAATAAGGTGCCCAACTCATGGCTGATAAACTTGTCAGGCGTTTTACATCGCTTCCATCGGTGGACATGGTATAAATTTCCGCCGTGGCACCATCTTCGTTGAATCTCCGCCAGCAAAGATGCGTTCCATCAGGCGAGAAAAATGGTCCACCATCGTAGCCGATCGAATCGGTCAAGCGTCTGACATCAGCCCCGTCGGCGTTCATCAAGTAAAGATCGATTGCCGATGCGGGATCAATGGCAAAGAGCTCCTTTTCGCGATCGCTCATTCCCTCCTGATAGGCTCTGCGATTCGAGGCGAAAACAATTTGTTTGCCATCTGGCGAATAACTTGCTTCGGCATCGTATCCCACTTCATGGGTCAGTTTCTTGTATTCACCTGAGGTGCGATTGAACTCGACCAGATCATAGTTTTCATCGTAGTCCCACGAATATCGCTTTTGCTGTCCCGAAGCGCGAAACTCAAGCTCGGCCTTTTGTTTGGCAAGCGCTTCTGGATCAAACTGCGTCGAACCAAACAGAATCCGGTTGTTATCTGGATGAATCCATGCGCAGGTCGTTTTCCCTTGGCCGGGCGATATCTTCTCGACATCGCCCGTTTCGCGATCCATCAAGTAAATCTGAAAGAACGGGTTGGAGAGATCGCGTTCGCTCTGAAACACCAGTTTATTTCCATCGGCGCTGAGATAACCCTCCCCTGCCCTCTTCCCTTCAAAGGTCAATTGCCTTGGATTTTCGATGAGCTTAGATTCCAACTTCTGGATCGCTGCCAACTCCTCCGCTGAGAGGTCCGAGTTTTTGGGAAGCGGCGGAGCGGTCTGTGGCTTCGCATCCTGGTAGCTGAATGCGGCCGATGAGCCAAGAATCAAGGTTGCGCTGACGAATAAAAAAGCGGTGAGCGGGTATTTTTTCATGGTGAGTGACAGCAAATGCATCTGAATGAATGGGCTGGAGATACCAACCCTGAAACATTTAAGGGGGCTGGAGGATCGCTAACAATGCTATATCGTTAACAATCTTACACTGTAGGATTACATTGTAGAGCAATGAGGAAGTGCGGGTAGTGGCTAATCGTCTTCCCACTCTTCATCTTCGTAGGAAGTATCGGGTGGGACAAATTGTAGGGAGGAAGTTGGGGAATCCCCCGCATCTTCCTGATCCCAACCCTCATCGCGACGGATTTTATTGCGGCGTTTGGGGGGCTGTTGCGCGGAGGAACTTGAATTTCCGTCCGTGGTTCCCCCCGATTTCATTGCTTCCCAGTCGGAGATGGAGATGACAACTTCGCGAGCCTGTGAGCCGTTGTAATCGCCCACGATTCCATCTTCGGCCATGAAATCGATCAGGCGAGCGGCTCGACCATAGCCGATACCCAAGGCGCGTTGCAGCAGACTTACGCTGCCGCGACCTTCGCGGATAACCACTTCGATGGCTGCTTCGTAGAGGTCGTCGCGCTTGCGCAAAGCTCCAGGTTTGATAACACCTTCTTCCCCACCTTCTTTGTCCTTGATTTTGAGATTGACCAGTTCCGAGACAAAGTTCTGTTCGCCCATGCCGCAATGATCCACGACACGATTGATTTCGTCATCGCTAACGTATGTACCTTGTCCGCGCAACAAATTACTTGTACCCGGCCAGAGGAATAGCATGTCCCCGTTGCCCAGCAACTTATCTGCTCCCATTTCATCCAAAACCACACGGCTATCCACGCGGCTAGCCACCTGGAAGGCGATACGTGCGGGGAGGTTACTTTTGATAAGGCCCGTGATGACGTCAACGGTTGGTTTTTGCGTAGCTAGAATCAAGTGTATTCCCACGGCACGACTCTTCTGTGCCAAGCGAATGATATGCTGTTCGACCTCTTTTCCAGCGGTCATCATCAGGTCGGCGATTTCGTCAGCGACAATCACAATAAACGGAAGATGGTCTGGTATCGCGGCAGCTTCTTCCTCGTTTTCGGGTTTCAATCGATCGATAATTTCCTGACGATCCAATTGGTTATAGCTTACGATATGACGGACGCCGACGCGGGCCAGTAGGGCGTAGCGTTCTTCCATTTTGTCGACTGCCCACGCGAGGATCGCTTCCGCTTTGCGCATGTCGGTCACCACAGGATGCATCAGATGGGGCAAACGCCCGTAGCCGCTCAATTCGACCATCTTGGGGTCAATCATCAACATGCGGACTTCATCGGGACGCCGGGTCATCAAAATCGAGCAGATGATGGCATTCAAGCACACAGACTTACCGGTACCCGTTCGACCTGCGATAAGAAGGTGAGGCATTGTGGCCAAGTCGACAGTCAATGCGTTTCCTGAAACGTCTTTACCCAAGAAGAGAGGGATCTTCATTTTTTGACAGGAGGCACCCGTTTCTTCGATCACTTCCTTCAAACGAACGATCTGCCGAGTTTCATTCGGGACTTCGATTCCCACAGTATTCTTGCCCGGTATGGGGGCTACGATTCGTACGCTGGGTACCCGAAGCGCGATGGCCAAATCGTCGGCCAATGACGTGATCTTTGAAAGTCGCAAACCCGCTTCAAGTTCCACTTCGTACTGCGCGATCACGGGACCGGTTTCTATTTCCACCACGCGAACATTGAATCCAAAATCGCCAAAGGTTTTCTCCAATATTTTCGCTTTTCTGCGAACTTCCTTGGCTTGGTCGTCGTAGCACATTTCTTCCGTATCGATCAGGAGGTCAGTACCCGGAAGCACATATTCTTCGGTTCCGGCCGGCAAACTGGTATCGTCCAGCGAATCGAGCGAATGGTCTTCTACGACTTCCTTTTTGGTTTTTTTGGTAGCTCGGTTTCGAACATTGGGTCCAGTTGCTTCGTGCGCTTCATCTTGTCGCAGGAGCACGGTTTCATCTCCCACTTCGATTTCGCGCACGTTCGCAGGCAATGCATTGCCTGCTGTGGGAGGGCCAGCAGCAGGGTTGCTGGCAGACTGGTGATTGGCAGACTGGTGAGTGGCAGACTGTGGATCGAGCGGTGCGAGTTCCAGTGGTTTATCGTCGGCATCGCTGCCTGCATTGGCTTGGCTATCGTCTTGTTTTTTATTTCCGGTCAGCGCGCTGACCGCGGGAATGAGCGCAGCGGCAGCCTGTGTCAAGCTTGCCAGCGGCGAGGATTTAGATTTAGCGGCGGCTTTTGTTTTCGGGGGCGCTGCAGCGGCAGTGGGAGTGTCAGTTGCTTTGACGGGGTCTCCACTGCCGCGACCATGGAACTTGATAGAAACAGGTAAATCCTTTTCTTCGCCATCGAGAACCAGGGTTTGCGGAACATCATAGACACGTGTTGGCCCAGCGGGAGCCAGTTTCGGTAAGTCATCTTTTTCGCGAAAGAGAGGGATGTACCGCAGCAGTCTGCCCAAGCTGTTTTGTCCCCCAGCAGTTAGGAATGAGAGGATCAAATAATCGGTGGATAATAGGAGACCGGCAGCAAAGATCGCGATGACCAGAATGAAGCTTCCCGCGACGGCAAAATGATCTCCGATCCAGGTGGCGATTAAAGCCCCAAGGTAGCCACCACCTCCGACAACGGGAGATTTGGGGGGCGAAATTCCGAGCATCGCCGGTAATGTGCAAAAACCGAGCAGCAGGAGAGCCCAGCCTATACCGCGACTGAGCGGCGAGGATATTTTCCCTTGTTGGAAGACGGTTACCAACACAACGGTGACGGACGCTGTGGCAAAGTATGCACCCCAACCGAGCGCATTGACGGCGATATCTGCGAACACCGCTCCCCAGAAGCCACACCAATTTTGGGGTTTAGCATTTTGAGGATAGGCAAGGATGTCGGGTTCGTACAGATGATTGAATGGGGCGACCCAGGGGCCAACCACATCAGCTTTATCGTAGCTGATCAGCGCGAGCCACATGAACAAATTGATCGCTGCCGCGATCATGACAGCCACGTCATAACGAACGCTGCGTGAGTCGCCCACCGAAAGATACCTCCCGAATCATTTACTCCTGGGACCACCATGGTCTCAGGGAATCATTGGGCGGTTCCTTGCCCCAACCGGCGCGCAGCGCCGGCCTATGTCAACCTTCCTGGGTGCATCAATGCTAATTCGTCCGATCGAACATCAGATTTGATCTCGATCGAAGCCTGTGCGAATGATTCGCAAGAGATTTTTCGGCGGCAATCGTCAGCATCATTAAAAACGCTACTTTGTTGACATCTCGGGCGCGAGTCGAGCGGAAAGTAGCGATTAGTGAAACTTTAATGGATGACGGGGCAGACATCGAACCATTCACGCCCTTGACCGTTCATCCAGTCGCTGCATTCGGTGGGTCCCCATGCTCCTTGCGGATAACCGTGTAAAGTGGGAGCAGCGGGGCTGCGCCAAGCAGCCAAGATGGGGTCCATGATTTGCCAAGCGGTTTCGACTTCATCGCTGCGAGCAAACAAACTGGCGTCGCCCTGAATTGCATCTTGCAGAAGGCGTTCGTAAGCATCGGGCAATTCGCCTCCACCTTGATCGAAGCGGAAGTCTAATTGACTGAGACGCATTTTCATTTCTGCGTCGGGGATTTTGGTTTGGAAGTGGAGTTGGATACCTTCGGCGGGTTGGATTTGAATCACGAGTCGATTGGCGGATGGCTTATAGGCACCGCGCTCGCCGAAGAGCATATGAGGTGGTTCGCGGAATTGGATGACGATTTGTGTCGTGCGGCACGACATCGCTTTACCGCTTCGCAGGTAAAACGGAACACCCTTCCAGCGCCAATTATCGATATGAAACTTGAGGGCGGCAAAGGTTTCGGTTTCGCTATCCGGTGGCACGCCTTCCTCGCTGCGATACCCGTCATACTGGCCTCGGAAACCATCGTTCGCAAAATCGCCTCCGCGCATCGAGCGAACGGCTTGCAGCACTTTCACTTTTTCGTCTCGAACCATGTCCGCGCTGAATCGAACCGGGGACTCCATGGCGGTGACCATCATCAGCTGAAGCAGATGATTTTGGAACATATCCCGCAGCACGGTAGATTTATCGTAATAGCTGGCTCTTCGTCCGACGTCAACTTCTTCGGCCACGGTGATTTGAACGTGATCTATAAAGTTTCGATTCCATAACGGTTCAAAAATCGAATTGCCAAATCGTAGTACGAGCAGGTTTTGTACCGTTTCTTTTCCGAGATAATGATCGATTCGATAAATTTGATCTTCGCGGAAAACTTTGTGGATCGATTGATTGAGGGTACGGCAGGATTGCAGATCGGTTCCAAAGGGCTTTTCGATGACAACGCGTCGATTGGCAAGGCTGTCTTCTGCGAGACCCGCATTTCCAAGGTTCTGCGCTGCCTGGGCATAAAGCTGAGGCATGGTGGAGAGATAATAAATGCGATGACTCGGTTTATTCTGTTCAATCTCGTTCAGCGCATTGGCCAAACCGGGAAAGTCATTGGTATTTGTGATGTCTGCGGAGTGATAAAAGATATTTTCCGCAAACGCATTCCAAAGTTCAGCGGAGAAATCGCGCTTGGCGAATTTTTCTGTCGTAGCGGCAAGTTCTTTACGCCAGTCTTCATGACTAAAAGGCGTTCTGGATACCCCGACGATTCGAGTACTGGTCGGCAAGCGTTTTCGTCGAAAAAGGTTGTACAAAGCGGGAATCAACTTTCGGCTGGTCAAGTCGCCGGAGGCACCGAATATCACCATGGTGTGGGGCATGTATGGCTCCTTCTTAACCATCCCGAGGTTCAATTGGATTCAAACCATTCCAGCAAGTTTGCCGAAAGCTTTGGTTGTTTGTTATTTATTATGATTATTATTATTGTTGTTATAGGTGTGCAGTGATCGCAGATGAAGGTCTATACGGTTCATGCTCAAAATCGCATGGAAGTGAAGCCGCCATCGACATACATTTCACAACCGGTGATATAGCTTCCGGCGCAGCGTGATAGGAGCAAGATGGCAGCCCCAATCAATTCTTCCGGTTCACCGAACCGGTTCATAGGAGTTCCCGCCATGATATTTTCGATGCGCTGACGATCTAAAAGGGCGCGATTTTGTTCTGCGGGAAAGAAGCCTGGACAGAGGACATTGATACGGACATTCTTGGGAGCGAATTCGCGGGCAAGATTTTTACTTAGATTTACGACGGCCGCTTTTGAAGCGGAGTACGCGAAGACACGCGACAGTGGGGTGTGGGCCGTAACGCTTCCTATATTAAGTATAGCGCCACCACCCACCTGCTCCGCCATCATGGTCGCGAAGACCTGACATGCTTGATGTGTGGCTGTGAGATTCACTTCAAAGACACGGTTCCATTTCTCTAGCGAAATCTCGGCATAGGGTGTGCCGTCATTGATTCCCGCGCAATTGATCAGCATGTCGACGGTGGGCGAGATGCTGCGAACATAGCTGAGCAAGGCTTGCAGTGATTCAAGCTTCGTCGCTTCGGTTTCGCAGCAGGTTGCACGATGGCCGCTGTGCCGAATTTCGTTGGCCACTTCTTCGCCGCGCTGAATATCCCGTCCGGCGATAACGACATGCGCACCGGCCATCGCCAAACCGCGAGCGAGCGTACTGCCGAGCACTCCTGCTCCACCAATGATGACGGCGGTTTGTCCCTGCAATCCGAAAAGGGATTCCAAGTATTTGCCTGGACTGACGGCGGCCGGAGTATCACCTTCCATAGCTGTTCCTAATCTGCGCTTCGGTGTTAAGGCTTTGGTTGGCGACGTAGGTCGAGCCATTCGGTATGGAAAGAACCTGGTTTATCAACACGTTGGTAAGTGTGGGCTCCAAAGTAATCGCGTTGCGCTTGAAGCAAGTTGGCTGGCAGGCGAGCCTGTCGGTAGCTGTCGTAGTACGATAGCGCGGTGGTGAAAGCGGGCGCAGGCAAACCGAGGTGGGTTGCCGCCATGATGACCGCTCGCCAAGACGCTTGCGCTTTTTCAATGGCCGTTTGGAAATAAGGATAAAGCAATAGATTTTCCAAATTCGGCTGTTCATCAAAGGCCGCCTTAATACGGTCAAGGAATTGAGCGCGAATGATACATCCACCTCTCCAGAGCAAGGCACAGTCGCCGTAATTGAGATTCCACTGATGTTCTTTGCTGGCCGCTTGAAGCTGTACAAAGCCCTGCGCGTAACTGCAAATCTTGGAGGCATACAGGGCTTGTCGCACCGCTTCGATGAAAGCAGCCTTGTTACCGACAAAATCACTCACCGGTTTGCTGAAGCCCGCGTTATCTTGAGCCGTGGGGGCAGGAAGAGTCTTCGATGCGCGAACGCGCGCATCCTTCATGGCAGATAATCCGCGGGCATACACGGCGGTCGTAACCAATGTGCTGGGAACACCGAGATCAAGAGCCAACTGGCTCATCCACTTTCCTGTCCCCTTGGCTCCAGCAACATCGAGTATTTTGTCGACCAGGAAGTCCGAGCCACCTTGATCGTCGGTAACACTGAAAATGTCGCGAGTGATCTCAATCAGATAGCTTTGAAGGTCGCCGCGATTCCATTGATCGAACACTTCGTAAAGTTCATTGTTATTTAGACCGGCAGCTTCCTTGAGAAGATAATAGGCTTCGCAAATAAGTTGCATATCACCATACTCGATCCCGTTGTGGACCATTTTGACGTAATGACCTGCGCCGCGGGGACCTACCCATTCGCAGCAGGGGATATCGTTTTTGGGGCCCACTTTAGCAGCGATGGCTTGGAAGATCGGCTTGACCAATGGCCAAGCTTGCGGGCTTCCTCCGGGCATCATACTGGGGCCCTTGAGGGCTCCTTCTTCTCCTCCTGACACGCCTGTTCCAACATATAACAGGCCCTTGCCTTCGATATACTTGGTGCGTCGTTCCGTATTTTCATAATGTTCGTTACCGCCATCAATGATCACATCACCCGCTTCCAGATGTGGCAACAGTTGCTCGATGAGATCGTCCACCGCTGGACCCGCTTTCACCAAAGTCATTACCAGGCGAGGTCGTTTCAGGGTTTTAACTAGTTCAGCGATTGAGTGACAACCGACAAAATTCTTGCCAGCAGCTCGGCCCTGGATCAACTGATCCACCTTGTCGGTCGTACGGTTGTAAACCGCAACACGATAACCACGGCTCTCGACGTTAAGCGCCAGATTTTCGCCCATGACTGCCAAACCGATCAGACCAAAATCACACAGCTCTGCCATGTTGCACGATACCTTTATTCTTTGGATCCCTGTTAATTCCCTGACGACTTCGTCAATTTACTTCTTCAATCTTTTCACTCTTCTTTTCGCCAAAAATAATCGCCGTGTTCGCTTCGCCCTTACACCACTTTGAACGGGGGTTTCTCAGGCAAATATTGATCGAATTCTTTTAGCAGCATGTCCTGATAGCTACCCGCAAAGGTTCCGTTAAAGAACTTTTTGAGGCCCTCGTTATAAAATCGTTCCCAGCTCGCTTCTTCATGTCCTGGATTGATAGGATAAAAGAGTACCTGATTGGCTTTCGCTGCGGAGTAATCTCCAGGAGCGTCACCGATCATTAAACTTTTGTTCGGAGCATATTTCTTCGCGTTGACCAGAATTTCTTTTTTGGTTCCAGCTTCCTGGCCACAAATTTCAACCACATACCTATCGATGTTGTGTTCATGCCATTCGGCCTTTAGAGCTGGAGTGGGTGTAGCCGAGCAGACGATCACATCGGCTTGAGCAGCCAAGTCGACCAGGCTTTCTCGAACTTTGGGAAAAGGTGGAACTCCGCGGACCATCGCTGCGACCGAATCGTTTACGGCTATCGACCACTTCAAGGCTTCCGTCAACGCTGGATCGGCCGATTCCTTCACAATTTTTTCGAGAGCTGGGTTGCCGAGCTTTGTTTCGGTTTTTACCCAGTGGCGGAGGCTGTCGGGAACCACGATCTTGATACCTCGGGCGGCCACTTCAGGTCGACGGGCGAGCCAATCGAGTGTTTCGATCAGAGCGGGAAAACGATTGATGCCACGACTCTTCGAATAGAGATTCACAAACTCGGCTGCTTCGCGAGCATACTTGCTGATCGCTTGCAGGTTGTAGTAATTAATGATGTTCGGAATGAAGCACTCTTTATGCTTCAATTCCATAGAATCGAATGCGCAACCATCGGAGTCGATGCCAACAAAAAAGTCATGCTTGGGTGTGATTTCAAACATTGAAGCGGTTGTCCTCTGAATTAACCTTTGCGGTCGGCTTGTGGAATATAGGCTGGAAGTTTTTGCGGAGCGAAAACAGGTTGAAGGCGAGTGAGGCGTTGCCGGCCGCCGATCATCGGCAAGGTAACCATGTCTTCGCCTACGAGCGGCATCGCATATCGAACAAAGTCATCGGTCACATCGTAGCCGTTCGGCGCGATCCAATGTTTGGGGAACGTTCTTTCGCTGTTGGCAACTTCGCTGAGAGGCGCTTTATCATATCGAACCGAGTAAATCGGTCCCTGATCTCGCAAGATGGTCGCCATGTAACCCGTCTCATGATTGGCGGCCAACAATGCGGCTTTCTGTCCAGCTCGGTATGCCTCGTCAAGGTCGACCGTCGAAGCATAACCGATCGAATGACGCTGATCGGTTCCGGGGACGTTTGCTCGAGCTTTTCCTTTCGCTTTGAGCCCTTTTTCGTTCAGGTAATTGATGACAACTTGCGCAACTGTTGTTTGTGAGGAACTGAACTGCGTGTGACCAAAGGAATCTCGAGCTTCACCGATTGATCCAACATCGAAGCCTTCGCTGATGACAACGATACAGCGATTATCTCGCTTGAGTTGATCATTGACTTGATCGCAAAGTTGCTCCAGTGAGCAGTGGCTTTCGGCGAGATAGATTTGTAGAGGCATTTCGCGGTGTGGATCCGCCAGGCGAGCGGCCGCTGGGATGTAGCCGATCTTTCGTCCCATCGCTTGCATGACCAGCACTGGATCCGCAGGCCAGGAACCAGCATTTTCCTCGTTCGCGTTCTGCACCGCGTGCATCCAATATTTTGCAGCAGAGCCATAACCGGGTGTATGGTCAATCAATTTGAATTCGCTATCGCCGACGTCGTTATCGATGGTTTTGGGACCGCCAATACCGACCAAATCGAGTCCACGCGACTGAGCCAGTTGCGCGACTTTGTTGGCGGTATCCATAGAGTCATTGCCACCGATATAAATGAAGTAGCCCACGTTGTGAGCTTTGAAAACTTCGAGGACTCTGTCGAAATCTTCCGCTTGATTGGGCTTGAGCTTATAGCGGCAAGTGCCGATGGAACCGGCAGCGGGAGAGTAACGAAGCAAGGCAATCTCGTCGCGAGGCTGGGTCGAGAGGTCAAGCAGGGCTTCTTTTAGAACACCCTCGATTCCGTTTTGAGCCCCGTAAACTTTGCCGATCTGAGGGAGATCTCGGCACATTTCCACCACGCCGCGTACTGTGCTGTTGATCACCGCACTCGGCCCGCCACTTTGCGCGACCACTAAATTCTTCGGGGTCCCCATGGTTATTCCAGCTTCCGTCTAAACCCATCAAAAAGAGAAACTCAGTTGCAGACCGGGATTCTAACGCTACTAGAAAAGCCTAGCAATGGAGCATGGGTAACGCTCCTTCCACCGAGGTTTCACAGGTTCAGCTCCTCAAAATCCCTCCCTTGACCGCCAGAAATAGATGTAATACAACCATCCATGGGTATGAGTGAAGCTGTAACGTTTGCGCAGCGATGGTAAACATTGCTGCCCGATCGACAGAGATTTGGTTTTTCCATCAATTTTATCGTCAGACTTTACCGAATTTAGCTCTACCGAGTTGTCTATCCGACAAGTTTGTCTTCCTGACAAGTTTGTCTTCCTGACAAGTTTGTCTTCCTGACAAGTTTGTCTTCCTGACCAGGCGCCGTGGCCAAGTGGCTAAGGCAGTGGATTGCAAATCCACCATCCCCGGTTCGAATCCGGGCGGCGCCTCTCTTTCCTCGGTTCCCCGCGGGAGATTGCCGAAAGGGCATGGAATTTGCGCATCAGCCAAGAGTTTGCTGAGACTGCAAGGCTTGCTAAGGCGGGAACTCGCCGAAAAGACTCGCCGAGAAGACTCGCCGAGAAGAGATGGGGGAACGGTTTATTTTTTTTCAGGCTCTTCGGGGCGTTGAGGCTCTTCGGGGCGTTGAGGCTCTTTGGGGCGTTGAGGCTCTTTGGGGCGTTGATCTTTCTTCCATTCGTTGTCCCGACCGAAATACATCAAGTGTTGCCAGGGGAGGCCATCGAATTCACGGACCAATTTGAAGCCGTTCGCTTGGTATTCCTTCAGAATTTGTTTTTTGGACATCTTGTGCAGTGGGCGGATCGGAACGGTTGGGTCTTCGGCTCGAAACTCTAGCAGAGCGACGACGCCATCGTCCTTCAGGCTTTTTCGAATACCTTCGAGCATTTGAGCTGGGAATGAGAATTCGTGATACACATCTACCAATAAGAGAAGATCGACGGAGTTTTCTGGTAGTTTGGTATCTTTTTCGGTGCTGCGGATCGGTTCGATGTTATCTACGCCAGCGGTGGCGGCCCGCTCTTTGAGCATCTGAATCATTTCAGGTTGAATGTCGACCGCGAGTACCTTGCCATCGGGGCCGACGAGTTTGGCCATCGGCAGAGTGTAGAAGCCATTGCCGCACCCAAAGTCCACAATCACCATGCCGGGCTGCAGTTTGAGTTGCTCAAGAACCTGAGAGGGTGCTTCTTCCAATTCGCGTTCTGGGCGAATGAGCCAAGGTGCACCATGATAGGTCATGAAGGGAGCGATCACTCGTCCCATGTACTTCTTGCCCGAGCTTTCTTGGGCTTGAACGGTCGCTGCGGAAGCAATAAGCGTGGTAACCCAAAGCAACATCACCAGCGCAGGTTTCCAGTTCAACATGGGTTTTTTCTCGATTTTTAAAGTGGCAGGGCTGTTCGGGGTAAGCCGACGTTCAACTAACAGATATCCCGCACATTGTAGTCAGTTTTACCAGCGTGGGGCAACGAATCGCAAATTCTCTTGCATCGAAATTCATCGCCAGGCATCGATAAACCGGTGCTGTTATAAAAAGCCACAATCCCTTACGATATTCTGAGGATGCTGGCGTTTGCTGAAGAAAGGCGAATTGCCGAAAAGAGAAGAATTTTTCCAGCAAGAAAGGTGTTGATTACCTCATGTCACTGCAGGTTTACATTAACGGAAAGTTCTTTGCCAAAGAGGACGCCAAAGTCAGTGTTTATGATCATGGTCTGTTGTATGGCGATGGAATTTTCGAAGGAATTCGTTGCTACAGTGGCAAGGTATTTCGGATGGAAGAGCACCTTGAGCGGCTTTATCAGTCGGCGAGAGCCATCATGCTAGAGATTCCGCTGACTCCAGCGAAGTTGTCGGAAGCGATTTATGAAACATTGAATCGCAACAATTTCGTGGATGCCTATATTCGCTTGGTCGTTACCCGAGGCGCTGGAGCGTTAGGTTTGGATCCTTTCAAGACGAGCGATCCTCAGGTGATTATCATTACCGACAAAATCGCGCTTTATCCCCAAGAATACTACGAAAAAGGCTTGGAACTGATTACGGCTTCAACAATCCGCAATCATCCTGCAGCGCTGAGCCCACGGATAAAGTCGCTCAATTATCTCAACAATATTATGGCCAAGATGGAGGGTTTGCAGGCGGGTTGTGTCGAAGCGTTAATGCTGAATCACAAGGGCGAACTGGCGGAATGTACGGGCGACAATATCTTCTTGGTCCGGCAGGGCTGTCTGCAAACGCCACCGATCGACGCGGGTATTTTGGAAGGTATCACCCGCAATGCGGTAATCGAACTAGCCGAAGAGATGGGAATTCCGTGCGAGCAAATTCCTCTGACACGCCACGATGTTTTTATCGCGGATGAATGTTTTCTGACCGGGACCGCTGCCGAAGTGATCCCTGTGGTGAAGTTGGATAAACGCCCCATCGGCGGTGGCGGAGTGGGACCGATCACCCAGCAACTTCTGGCCGCCTTCAAAAAACTGGTTCACGGAAAATAGTCGTTTCGAGAAATCGACTCAACGGATTCTTGCATGCATAAAATGAGCCTGGAAAAAGAAAACTCCTTTTCCAGGCTTCATAAGCCTATAGGGCGTGAGCCGAGGTTTTCGGCGTTTCGTTTTGACTCGTTTCGTTTTTGTCGGGCAATTAAGTGCTTATTTCGAGTCTTTGTCTTCAAAAATGGTTTGGTAGGCCAGGCCTGCTACTGCCGCTCCGATGATCGGGGCGACCCAGAAGAGCCAGAGTTGCTGCAATGCCCAGCCTTGAACGAATAAAGCAGGCCCGGTGCTACGGGCGGGATTCACCGAAAGGTTGGTAACAGGAATTCCGATCAAGTGAATCAACGTCAGGCCGAGTCCGATCGCGATAGGGGCAAAGCCGGCAGGCGCACGCTTGTCGGTCGATCCCAAAATGATCATCAAGAACATGAAGGTGAGCACGACTTCGGCAATCAGCGCAGAAAGCATGGAATATCCGCCAGGCGACTTCATGTCATAGCCGTTGCAAGCAAAACCGCCATCGAGACTAAAACCCGTTTGTCCTCCCGAGGCGATAGCATACAAAACGCTCGAGGCCGCCGCTGCTCCAATAACCTGAGCGACAATGTAAGGTAGCAATTCGCTGAACTTGAAACGCCCCGCGACAGCCAATCCAACCGAGACGGCCGGATTGAGATGGCAACCGGAGATGTGTCCAATCGCGTAGGCCATTGTCATCACGGTCAAACCAAAGGCCAAGCTAACTCCGGCGAATCCAATTCCCAAATGGGTGTCAACACCACCGATTTGGAATTTGGCTGCCAACACGGCTGAACCGCAGCCGCCAAAAACAAGCCAAAAGGTGCCCATAAACTCAGCGAGGATTTTCTTGGTAAGCATAAATTTCTTTCCTAAAAATGATTGCTGTCATAAAACGTTACAAGCGGCCCTAGCCACAATGGGTGGTAGTTATATCGGCCTGAAGGTGGAGTTGTCGAGCGTTATTTTTGAACTCAGCAATTCGGGGTTTCGTTCTGCGGTTTAGATCAGTACACTCGCGGGGCAAGGTAGGGATCGTTGCCAAGCAGCGGTCGATTTGGTGTAAGTTTTCGGCCTAAGGATGGGCTCAATATGTATCGCTGGTTGCTTTGTTGGCGTTATTTGCGAACGCGCTGGATTGCATTAGCTTCGGTGGTGAGCGTAACGCTCGGAGTGGCAACGCTGGTGATTGTCAACAGTGTTATGGATGGCTTTTCTGCGGAAATGCAGCAGAAAATGCATGGGATTCTTTCGGACATTATTATTGAGGGCCATTCGGCTGGTGGTATACCCAACCCGGAATGGTATGAATCCGAAATTCGTCAAGCGTTAGGGGATGAAGTCGTTGGTGTCACGACCGTGGTGCACGTCCCGGCCATGGGTTCATTTCAGTTCCGGGGTCAGACGATTACTCGGCAGATCAATATCATCGGGATCGACACCGAAACCTATGCGGAAGTGAGTGACTTTCGGCGATTTCTGTTGCATCCAGAAAATCAGCGTTTACTCAGTTTCCAATTGCATGAAACGGGTTACGGTGAAGGGCGCGATGATTTTCCGGAATCTGGTTGGGGGCATCGTCGGCGCTGGGCGGTTATTCAAAAAGCGATCGAGCAAGAGCGACAATTACGCGAGGCGTATGAAGCGAAGTTGCGACAATCAAATAGTCCAGGTTTGCCTTCTTTACGCTCGGACGTCGCCGCGCTGGCCAATGCCCCACCCTCGATTGGCGCTCAAGCCACCGCGGGGCCAAGCATTGGCGCGCCGGTTGGAAACAACCAACTCTTCGATGCGGAGAAAGAGCAGCACGCGGGAATTGTGCTTGGAATTGGTATCTGCAGTGTGCGTGGCACCAAGCCGGACGGCACGCTCACCGATTACTTTTACGTTCGTCCCGGGGACGATATTCAAGTCGGGTTGCTCAGCGCAAGTTCACCTCCGCGGATTCTGTCGGAAAAATTCACCATTGTGGATCTTTATGAAAGCAAGATGAGTGAATATGACTCGACGTTTGCTTTCGTACCTATTGAAAAGTTGCAGCAGATGCGAGGGATGATCGATCCTTCCACGGGACTGAAGAGTGTCTCATCGATCCAGATCAAGCTGCGAGAAAATGCCGACTTGGATGCGGCTCGCGACATTTTGCAATCCAAATTTCCCAGCGACATGATGATTCAGGTGAGCACTTGGAAAGATTTGCAGGGGCCTTTACTGGCGGCGGTTAAGATGGAGACGACGATCTTAAATATCCTGCTCTTTTTGATTATTGCTGTTGCCGGTTTCGGAATCTTGGCGACATTTTTCATGATTGTGGTTGAAAAGACCCGCGACATAGGTGTTCTGAAATCCTTGGGCGCGCCCAGTTCGGGTGTGGCATCGATCTTTTTGGGCTATGGACTTTTGCTCGGTGCCGTGGGGTCGGGCGTCGGTACGATAGGTGGTTTGCTCTTTGTGAATTATATCAACGAGATTGCGGATCTCCTGGAAGTGATAACGGGTGGTGAGGTCTTTGATCCCAAAATTTATTACTTTGAACGAATACCGACCATCGTTGATCCGATGAGCATCGTGATGGTGATGTTGGGCGCGATCCTGATCGCCGTTATGGCAAGCGTTTTACCTGCCCTGCGGGCCGCGCGCCTTCGCCCGGTCGAGTCGCTAAGGTACGAGTAGTTTGAGAAATTATACTGAAAAATTAATATAATAAATTTGATATTAGAAGCAGCCAAGCGGCGAGTTGTTCATTATGAAAACAGATAGTTCCAATTTAGTTTCCAAGCCGAGAGTCGTTGGTAAGCCCAGTGGCGTTGGTAAGCCCAGTGGCGTGGTATCTCAGGAAACTGTTCTCATATCAGCGAAAAATTTAACCAAGACATATCGCACCGGTAAAGTTGAAGTGCCGGTCTTAAAAGGGGTTGATTTTGTCGCCGAGCAAAATCGGTTGACGGCCATTATTGGACAGAGTGGTTCGGGGAAAAGTACTCTGCTGCATTTGCTCGGAACGCTTGACCAACCGGACAGCGGCGAAGTTTACTTCGATGGGCGTCGTATCGATAACTTAGCTCGTCGCCATCGAGATCAATTTCGCAATCAAACTTTGGGAATGATCTTTCAGTTCTATCATTTGCTGCCGGAACTGAGTGCGTTAGAAAATGTGCTCACGCCATCGCTGATAGGACATGGAATCTTGCAGTACTATTCTGTGCGCAAGAAGTTGCGCAGCCGCGCTGCTGAACTTTTGGACTGGGTTGGACTCGGTCATAGAATCCATCATCGTCCCAACGAATTGTCTGGTGGAGAAATGCAAAGGACGGCCATTGCCCGAGCGCTGATGAATGAGCCGCGGATTCTCTTGGCGGATGAACCAACCGGCAACCTTGATCCCGAAACGGGGCACGGGATTTTGGAGTTGCTGAAAAAGTTAAATCAACAGCAGCAGATGACGATCATTATGGTCACTCATGATGAAACGATTGCGCGTTCGGCAGACTGCTGCGTGCGTTTGCAGAGCGGTCGTGTGCAACAGGTCCATCAGTACGCTGCTTAACGCTGCTTAGTGATCCGAGTGATCAGGGCTACTCGCGCGATCTCAACAGCGGGAATAGGATCACCTCACGAATAGTCTTGGAACTGGTCAGGAGCATGACCAGTCGATCGATTCCAATGCCCAGTCCACCGGCTGGAGGCATTCCGTAGCGGAGGGCACGAATAAAATCGTGATCCATTTTGGCCATGGAATCTTCTTCGGCTTGTCCCGCAAGTTGCGTTTGGAACAATTTCTCTTGCAGAAATGGGTCGTTCAATTCGGTGTAGGCGTTTGCCAATTCCATGCCTTGAATAAACAACTCGAATCGTTCGGCGATGGCGGGATTATCTTTTTTGCGTTTGGTCAACGGACAGATACTGGCTGGATAATCGATTACAAATACGGGACCCACCAAGCGATCTTCTACTCGTTCCTCGAAAACTTCGCTCTTGACGACATCTGGATGTTTGCCGGTGGTGTCCAAGCCGATCGACTGAGCGTATCGGATGATGCCTTCCGCATCATCCGAACGCACTCCGGTGTGTTCGGTAAACAAGTCGTCGTAGGCTCGGCGGGCAAAGGGGGGCGTGAAGTCCACGACTGCATCTCCCCAAGGTATTGAAAAGCTGCTGCCGATTGCACGAATCGCATCCACGATGATTTTTTCGGTCAGATCCATCATCGATTGATAATTACCATAAGCCTGATAAACCTCCAGCATCGTAAATTCTGGATTGTGTCGCGGGCTAATCCCTTCATTGCGATAAACGCGCCCCAGTTCGTACACGCGTTCCATTCCACCAACCATCAATCGCTTTAGGTGCAGTTCCAGAGCGATACGCATAAATAGCTGCATATCCAGCGCATTGTGATGGGTGATGAAGGGGCGAGCTGCTGCACCCCCAGCGATCGTATGCAACGTGGGGCCTTCAATTTCGCAAAAACCTTCTTGATTCAATGTGTTGCGAATGGACTGGACAATCTTGGTGCGATTGAGAAATGTTTGCAGCACGCCTTCGTTGTACGTGAGATCGAGATAGCGGTAGCGCTGCCGCAGTTCTGTGTCGGTCAGGCCGGCATGCTTTTCCGGCGGTGGCTCCATGCTCTTGCATTGAAAGTGAAGCTTGGAGGCAAACACGGTCAGTTCGCCTTTGTTGGTGCGTCCCAAGCGTCCATCGACACCGATGAGATCTCCCAGGTCGACGAGTTTTGCCAACGCGAAGCCTTCATCACCCACTTGGCCTTTACCGATGAAAATCTGGATGTCGCCGCTCCAATCACGGAGCTTGACGAAAATGAGTTTTCCTGTATCGCGATACAAAATCACACGACCTGCCACACGCACATCGGGGCCAATTTCTTCTCCAGCCCCCTGCTCTTTCTTCCAGGCTCCATAATCGGTCGTTCGCTGCTCTTCGTCGTCGGCGATCGATGGGAGTTCCAGTCGCCTGCCATCGGCAAGTTGATACTGCACTTCCTGGAAGCGATTTCGGACTTGAGCGATCCATTGGCGATCGTCAAAGCGACCTCCCCAGGGGTCGTGTCCCAAGCTTTCAATTTTACGAAGGTTATCCAGACGAGCGGCTTGCAGAGCGCCGAGATTCGCTGAATCGCTACCGTTGCTATTGGTTGATTCGTTCATGGTATGGCTGAAAAAGAGTTGCGTTTTGAGGGTCGGCTGTCGCCGGAGGGCACATGGCCCGTCTACGAAATTTGCAATTGTCCACGAAATTTGCAATCGAAATACAATGCAAAGCCGGATTGTAGTCGACGCGTCGATATCCTCAACCGCTTTGCTCTCTCAATTCGCGGAATCTCCCGGACTTAAGTGGCCATGTGTCCCGAGAGTCCAGTAAAACCTCCCGGAAGGTTAAGAATTGCGCTTCGCTGGAATCGTTCAGTGAATTAGAGCGAAATACGCCGGAAAACGGAGGTGTTTGGCAACCTCTCGTTGCGACAATCGGTCCGGCGCGATACGCTTGGAGCGGTTCGAAATAGACCTAGGTGATCCCTCTCATGGGGTGCATTTCGAGTCGGGCAACCGAGTGGCACAGCAGAGAAAAACGCGTTGGATTTCGCAAGTTGTTCGCGGCTTGTCCATCGAGATAGGGGCATCGAGTTATAAGAGCACAAAAGCTCACCCTGCGAGGCTTCTTCGCAGCGAGTTGGGAAAAAAGCGAGTTGGGAAAAAAGCGAGTTGGGAAAAACGTGAACTGGAAGAAGGGCGACTTCGGAAGCGGGGAGTGTTGTCCGAACGCCGATAGAAGACTAGAAACAGAAACCCAAACTGAAACACAGATACAAACGCAGATAGCAACGCAGATAGCAACAAAGATAGCAACACAGATAGCAACACAGATAATTGCAGAGAAAGATCAATGACAACCACGAACATCGAGCAGTTGGCTGTTAACACAATTCGCACGCTGAGCATGGATGGGGTGCAGGCTGCCAACAGTGGGCACCCAGGTACGCCGATGGCTTTAGCGCCAGTAACTTTTCAGCTCTGGACGGAACGATTGCGATACTCTCCGGCACAACCGTTGTGGCCTAATCGAGACCGATTTGTGCTTTCCTGTGGACACGCATCGATGCTGCTGTATTCGATGATTCATCTGTCGGAAATACGCGGCACGGATCATCACGGGAAACTCAGAGATGGGCTTGCCTTGAAGCTTGAGGACTTGAAGAACTTTCGCCAATTAGGTAGTCCTTGCGCGGGGCATCCCGAATATCGAGAAGCTTCTGGTATCGAAACGACAACGGGACCATTGGGAGCTGGGTGCGGCAATAGTGTCGGCATGGCTTTAGCAGCCAAGTGGTTAGGCGCGACCTACAATCGCCCTGGTTTTTCGCTCTTTGATTACAACGTTTACGCTCTTTGCAGCGACGGCGACTTGATGGAAGGCGTGGCCTGCGAAGCGGCCTCGGTGGCTGGGCACTTGAAGCTGAGCAATCTTTGTTGGGTTTATGACGACAATCGAATTACGATCGAGGGCCACACAGATTTGGCATTTTCGGAGAATGTTGGCCGCCGTTTCGAAGGACTTGGCTGGAACGTGGTCGAGGTTCTCGACGCGAACGACCTTAAGGCACTTTCGGCAGCCTATGCGAAGTTTGAGGCATGCCAAGACAAGCCGACATTGATCATTGTTCGCAGTATCATTGGCTGGGGCTCTCCGAATAAAGCGGATTCGCATGCGGCGCACGGCGCACCCTTGGGTGAAGAAGAAATCAAGCTGACCAAACGCAATTATGGTTGGCCCGAAGATGCAAAGTTCCTGGTGCCCGACGAAGTGTTGGAATATTTTCGATCGACCATTGGGAAGCGGGGCAATTTGGCAGAAGCAAATTGGCAAAAGAGCTTTGCGGATTACTGTGTCAAACATCCGGCGGAAGGTGGGCAATTAAAGAGTCTGTTTGCGGGTGAGTTGCCTGTTGGTTGGGATGCGGGGTTGAAGCCCTTTGCTGCTGACGAGAAAGGTTTGGCAACTCGCGTCAGTTCGGGCAAAGTGTTGAACATGTTGGCCTCTCACCTTCCATGGTTGGTGGGTGGTTCCGCCGACTTGGCTCCATCGACGATGACCAACCTCGACAAGTTGGGAGATTTTTCCGCGAGTGATTATGCTGGACGAAATTTGCATTTCGGTATTCGCGAGCACGCGATGGGGGCGATTTGCAATGGTATGTCGCTGAGCGGCTTGCGGGCTTTTGGTGCAACCTTTTTTGTTTTCACCGACTACATGCGACCAGCGATTCGTTTGAGCAGCATCATGCATTTGCCGGTTCTCTTTGTGCTCACGCATGACTCCATCGGCCTGGGTGAGGATGGACCGACCCATCAGCCTGTTGAGCATCTCGCGGCATGCCGCGCGATTCCTGGCGTGTACGTCTACCGACCTGCAGATGCCAACGAGGTTTTGGAATGTTATCGAACATTGATCCAGGCAAAAGATCATCCGGCAGCGCTGGTGCTCTCGCGTCAAAATGTCCCCACGCTGGATCGCTCCAAATATGGGTCGGCAGCGGGAGTTGCTCGGGGTGGATACGTGGTTAGTCCGGCGGCAGGTCCGGAGAAAGGTCTGCTCATGGGCACCGGTTCGGAACTGATTCTGTGCCTAAAGGCTCAAGAGTTGTTGGCAAAAGAGGGGATTTATTGCCGCGTGGTCAGCCTCCCCTGCTTTGAATTGTTCGACCAACAGGACGCTTCGTACCGAGAAAGTGTTCTACCTGCTTGGTTGACCCTGCGGGTTGGCTGTGAGGCTGGCATTCGCCAAGGGTGGGAAAATTACTTAGGTCCAGGGGGGCACTTTGTAGGTATGGCGACCTTTGGAGCATCGGCCCCTGCCAATAAGTTATACGACCACTTCAAAATTACGGCCGACGAGATCGTGCGTTGCGTCAAAAGTGGGTTGTAGGAGGGATATTTTGGGGCTGCGCAGAGCTAGCGATTTGGAGAGGGAAATTCTTAATCGGTATTTCGCGGTCCTGCGGATGAGGCTTACTTTTTGAGATATTGGTTGTATTCGCCAGCCAGGGCGCGGCGTTCGATATCCTGGAGTTTGGCCAGACGGCGGGCGTGGCGGTCCGAGGGGGAATATTTGGCTGCCAGAAACGCCTTGATGATTTCGCGAGCCAGTTCGGGGCCGATGACTCGTGCGCCGATGCAAAGGACGTTCATATCATCATGTTCGACCCCTTGTCGAGCCGAATAAGTGTCATGGCACAGAGAGGCTCGGATGCCAGGAATTTTGTTGGCTGCTACGCTAACGCCTACGCCACTGCCGCAGACCAAAATGCCTCTTTCGGCCCGTCCACTGATGACTTCCAGAGCGACTTTCTCTGCGAAATCGGGGAAATCGCTCGGCTGACTGTCGTTTGCTCCGCAATCGGTGAGCGAGACACCCAATTGGACAAGAAACTGACTCATTTCTTGTTTCATGAGAAAACCGGCGTGATCCCCCCCTAAAGCACAGCGATGGAGGGCGAGCGATATCATGTTGGAAATCTCCGATTCGGTTGGCGTTGTGGCTTCGGGCTTTCGGGGGTACACTTGCGAGTTTCGTGGCAAGCCATTTTCGCGAGCGTTTTGTACCGCTCGGTGGTTTTTGCACACCTAACCCATTTTACTTGGTTCGAACACGACTTCGAGTACAGCACCGGAAGCGATCCGAATTGGTTGTATCCAGGATGACGATTTCCGTAAACGGGTGATTGGCAAACTGGAAGTTTAGTTCGATAGGATTTTTATGGTCAATCGTAACCTGATTCGCTCTTTGGAAGACGAAAACATTAACTCCCAACTACAGCGTATGCTGCCGGAAGATGAGGAGTTTATCCTTCCATTTTTGGAAGATGCAGAACAACAGTTCGATGTCAATCAGATCGTCGAAGGCAAAATAGTAGAGGTCAACAGCGATTTCGTTGTTGTCGATGTCGGTTTCAAGAGTGAAGGTGCCATTGATCGCAACGAATGGGGCGAGGGCGAAGAGCCTCCTCAAGTTGGTCAATCGGTGAAGGTTCTTATCGAAGAAGTGGAGGACGATGCTGGTCCAACCACTGGCGATATGCATGGCATGATCAGCTTAAGCAAACGCAAGGCTGAGAAGATCATCCAGTGGGAAGAGATGATGTCTTCGGTCAGCGAAGGTCAAGTGGTGACCGGTACGGTGACTCGCAAGATCAAGGGTGGTTTATTGGTCGACATCGGCGTGAACGTCTTTTTGCCGGCTAGCCAAGTCGACATTCGCCGTCCCAACGACATTGCCGATTTTATCGGTCGCACTGTTCAGTGCGAAGTGTTGAAGATCGACGAATCGCGACGCAACATCGTTGTCAGCCGTCGCTCGTTGATCGAAAAGCAGCGAGAGCAAGATCGAGATCATTTGATGAGCGAACTGGAAATTGGCCAGATTCGCAAAGGCGTGGTCAAGAACATTGCCGACTTCGGTGCGTTTGTCGATTTGGGTGGCATCGATGGATTGCTGCACATCACCGACATGAGCTGGGAACGCATCGGCCATCCTTCCGAGATGGTATCGATCGATCAGGAAATCGAGGTCAAGATTTTGCAGATCGATCGCGAAAAGCAGAAGATCGCTTTGGGCCTCAAACAGAAGCAAAAGAATCCTTGGGAGAATATCGAATCCAAGTATCCTGTTGGTTCGCAGGTGAAGGGCGAAGTTGTCAACGTGATGAGCTATGGCGCTTTCGTGAAGTTGGAACCAGGCATCGAAGGTCTGGTCCACATCAGCGAGATGTCTTGGACTCGACGCATCAATCATCCAAGCGAAATGGTGCAGATCGGCGATCAAATCGATGTGAAGATCTTGGGTATCGATTCCCAAGGTCAGCAACTGTCTCTCGGTATCAAGCAAACGCAGACCAATCCATGGGATGCGGTCAGCGAGCGTTATCCGGAAGGAAGTGTGGTCACGGGACGAGTCCGCAATCTCACCAACTACGGTGCGTTTGTGGAATTGGAAGAAGGTATCGACGGTTTGTTGCATGTCTCGGACATGTCATGGACTCGAAAAGTAAGCCATCCAAGCGAGGTGTTGGAGAAGGGCCAAGAAGTTCGATGCCGTGTCTTGTCTGTGGACCAAAATCGTCGCCGTATCGCTTTGGGGCTCAAACAGTTGGATGCAGATCCATGGGCGACCTCGATTCCAGACAAGTACCAGCCTGAGCAAGTGGTCAAAGGCAAGGTCACGAAGATTACCAACTTTGGTGTATTCGTCGGCTTGGAAGATGGTCTAGAAGGTTTGCTGCACATCTCCGAATTGGCTGACCACAAAGTGGATAATCCGGAAGAAGTCGTCAAAGTTGGCGAAGAGATTGAAGTCAAGGTGCTTCGCGTTGATACCGAAGAACGTAAGATTGGCTTATCTCGAAAACGAGTTCACTGGACCGCGGATCAAATTGCGGCTGAAGCGGCAACCGATGGTGGTGCGGCCGAGAGCAAGCAACCAGAAAAACCTCAGCAAGAGCTAAAGGGTGGTTTGGGTTCGGAAGGTCCTCTATTCGGTGGCGGCAACTAAATTGGGCCAGTACTAAATTG